>Ga0265798_10003169_pt1 | contig 23623 bp, 22 predicted proteins | sample P3T30metagenome_FD_192430 | JGI IMG/M metagenome (GOLD analysis project Ga0265798, IMG submission 192430) | Plant litter microbial communities from East Loma Ridge, Irvine, California - P3 T30 | ecosystem: Environmental > Terrestrial > Plant litter > Unclassified | place: USA: California... | reverse complement strand
CGACCGTGGACCCGTACTGCCGCGTGCCGCACCTGGCCTTCCAGCCGAACCAGATGACCGACGTCGCCATCGTGCCGATGGCCGAGATCACCACCAGCTATTACCTGCGCGTCTACGTGAAGGACCAACTCGGCGTAATGGCCGACCTGACCCGCACCCTGGCCGACGCCGGCATCTCGATCGATGCCGTGCTGCAGAAGGAACCGGGTAACCAGGTCAATCTCGACATCATCATGCTCACCCACCAGACCCGCGAAAAGCACATCGATGCGGCAATCGCGAAGATCGAGTCCCTGCCGGCAGTGATCGGCAAGGTGACGCGCATCCGTCTGGAAACGCTGAGCTGAACATCGGTTGCTGCTTATGTCATTGGCATGTCCAGCGGGTGTAAAAAGCTCGCTGTCATGGGCTCGCAGGGCATGCCGACGGCGAATTCGTCGTCGTCGATGAAGGCGGAGGCCAGCGCCAGCATATCGTGTTCGACCTGGTCGAACAGCGAAGTCGTCACGCTGGCGTAGCAAAGGAGGAAGTTGGAAGAAGTCATCCGCGGATTCTACCTGCGCTGCGCTGCACAATTCATGCGGATGCAATGTCGATTGAGCGGTTTCAACGGCGCTTCTTGATGCCGCCGATTTACGCGGGACGCCGCTTGTACGACGCTGCGGTCTATGCTTTTTACCCATCCGGTATCGCCAGCCGGCACTTTCCGGTTTAGTATCTGCGACGCAAGAATAAAGCTGTGCAGTGTGCGCTGCGCCCTGTTGTAGATTATCGATTCCACTTTTCAGACGAGCCCATCCGCATGAGCAAACCGAGCCAGTTTTCCCTGCTGACGCAACGCCGCTTCGGCCCGTTCTTCTGGACCCAGTTCTTCGGCGCCTTCAACGACAACCTGTTCAAAACCGCGCTGCTGGTGGCGTTGACCTTCGACACGGCCAGCTGGACCACGCAAGACCCGGCGCTGATGAACAACCTGGTGGCCGGGCTCTTCATTCTTCCCTTCGTGCTGTTCTCGGCAACCGCCGGCCAGATCGCCGACAAGTTCGACAAGGGCAGCATGGCGCGCTTCGTCAAGATGCTCGAGATCGCCATCATGGCGGTGGCGGCCATCGGCTGGCTGACCCATACCTTGTGGGTCCTGATTGCTGCCGTGGTCGGCATGGGCCTGCATTCGACCCTGTTCGGACCGGTCAAGTATGCCTACCTGCCGCAGCAGCTGAAACCCGAAGAACTGGTCGGCGGCAATGGCGTGATCGAGATGGGGACCTTTGTCGGCATCCTGCTGGGCGAGGTGGTGGGCACCCTGCTGGTGGGCTACAAGCCCTGGGGCATCCAGCTGGTGGTGGGCGGCACCATCCTGTGCGCGCTGCTGGGGCTGGCGGCGAGCTGGCGCATCCCGGCTTCGCCGGCGCCGGTGCCCGATCTGAAAGTCAGCCTGAACCCCTTCGTCGAATCGATCCGCAACCTGAAGTTCTCGAGCAAGAACCGCACGGTGTTCCTGTCGATGCTGGGCAATTCCTGGTTCTGGTTTTACGGCGCCCTGGTGCTGTCGCAATTCCCGCTCTACGCCAAGGATTACCTGCATGGCGACCACAGCGTCATCATGCTGCTGCTGACCGTGTTCTCGCTGGGGATCGGCGCCGGCTCGCTGCTGTGTGAAAAGCTCTCGGGCCACAAGGTCGAGATCGGCCTGGTGCCGTTCGGCGCCATCGGCCTGTCGGTGTTCGGCATCGACCTGTATTTCGCCAGCGTCGCCTACACGAATACCGCAACGGTCGATGCCTTGACCTTGGTGGCGCTGCCAGGCGTGTGGCGCATCATGCTCGACCTGGTGCTGATCGGTGTGTTTGGCGGCCTGTTCATCGTGCCGCTGTTCGCCTTGATCCAGACCCGCTGCGACCCGCAGCATGTGTCGCGCACCATCGCCGGCATGAACATCCTGAACGCGATCTTCATGGTGGCGGCCGCGGGCGTGGCGATCGTGCTGCTGGGGCAGGGGTTCACTATTCCCGAACTGTTCCTCATCACCGCGCTGTTGAATGCCTGCGTGGCGGTCTACATCTTCTCGCTGGTCCCGGAATTCCTGATCCGCTTCCTGGCCTGGATGCTGATCCACACCGGCTACCGCGTGCGAACGGTGGACGCCGACCGCATTCCGGACGAGGGCCCGGCGGTATTGGTCTGCAACCACGTGTCCTATGTCGACGCGCTGGTGATCGGCGCCGCCAGCCCGCGCCCGATCCGCTTCGTGATGGACCACCGCATCTTCAAGACGCCATTCCTCGGCTGGCTGTTCCGGGCAGCCAAGGCGATCCCGATCGCGCCGGCCAAGGACGACCCCTTCCTGATGGAGCGCGCTTTCATCGACATCGCTCAAGCACTGCACGAGGGCGAGCTGGTCTGCATCTTCCCGGAAGGGAAGCTGACCCATACCGGCGAGCTCAACGAGTTCCGCGGCGGGATTTCGAAGATCGTCGAGCGCAGCAAGGTGCCGGTGATCCCGATGGCGCTGAGCGGCCTGTGGGGCAGCGTGTTCACGCGCGACCCGTCGAACATCTTCGAGCGCTCATTCGCGCGCGGCATCCGCTCGAAGCTGGCGCTGGCTGTCGGCGTCCCGGTGGCGCCGGAAGTCGCCTCGCCCGAGTATCTGCAGCAGCAGGTGCTGGCGCTGCGTGGCGACTGGAAATAAGTCGTTCCGGCTGTTGTAGGGTGGGCCTGGGCGGCCCCGCAGGATTCTGCCCACGCGTTCAAACCACGTGTCCCGGCCCGCTCCGTGCCTCAAGCCCGATAAGTAGCATTCAAAAACGCTAACGCACCGGGTATCGCCGCGATACCGATCAGCATGGGCATCAGCGCCAGCACCCGCCTGCCAGCTCCCATAAGAGGAACTCGCGCCCTGGTTTGCTTGTACGATTTCCATCCGAGGTAAATGGCAAGCGGTCCGAAGACGAACATCGGTAATAGCAGCCAGCTGGTCCAGACGGTGAGAAGGGAGCACAAGAGGGACAGGATGGCCATGTCGTTATTCGGAGCCCGGAAAAGTAGAGGCTGCAGAATAGCATTCTCGACAGTAGGCCGACTGTTCGACTGGGCTCGCCCGTCTGCTGCTATCACATGCGAAAGCGCAAGAAAACATGCGCAATCACTAACAAAATCCAAAGCTTTCCGCCGAGCTCTGTTATAATTTCGGAGTTCGTCGGGGCGTAGCGCAGCCTGGTAGCGTACGTGCATGGGGTGCACGGGGTCGGAGGTTCGAATCCTCTCGCCCCGACCAACAAAATCAAATACTTGCAGCGAAAGCTGTATAAATCGACAGCACTGTATATTATCGCCGCGATAATATTGGTGCTGTTTTTTTATGCCTGGGGCCTCATGTTTATCAGACACCAGCAGCATCCCGACATCGAATTTGACACCTCGGCCGGCCAGTAGGAGCCGGCCCTGGTGCACCATTTCAGCGACCGGGCTGGTCCGTTCAAGACAGCACTACCGGTGCTGATCGCCGGCGCCGGCCAGGACGAAGAGCAGGTGCTGGTGGTAGCGTCGCCGCTGAGCGAGATATTGGACACGACGATCTGGCTTCACCGGGAAGCGGAGTTCAAGGACCGAGTGGTGGTGGACGAAGCGCATCGCCCCTTCTTCGAGGCGGTGAAGGTATCGCTCGCCGCGGCTATGGCCAAGCTCGAGCAGATCAAGTTCGCGGTGGTGGATGATGATGAAGACGAAGACGCTTGATCAGCCGGAGATGATCACTGACTACTCCGGAATTTAGCCCAAACGGCGTCGCCCGGCAGCCGCGTATCGCCTTTGAAGAGCATTCGTGTCCATGTATCGTGAGCCGCTTCGCGCCTTACCGCTACGGCGGCAGGGGATCGGCGACCTGAGATTTCGGCACACGACGTCGGTGACGATAAACAGTTGATCCAAAGCCCCACTTTCCTGTCGGATTTCTTTACATTCCCCTCGCAAAGGTATTTCAATTCAAACTAACCGTTTGAAAACGCTAAGTATTTACGACTAGGCACGTTTCATGCTTGACGATGAGCAATCCCGAATGCGCCAGAGAGTGCACCGGCTGACACTATCAAAACTAGGAACCCATGAAAATTTCGACACTCTTTCGCGTAGCCATTGCCACCTACGTGTTTGCCCTCGCTACTCAGGTCAGTGCTGCTGCTATTCAAGTTAATGCAAACGGAGTTCTCGTAGGTGCGAAAAATGTGTTCGTTCTTGGAAAGACGTACGACGTAAGTTTCGTGGATGGGAGCTGCGCCTCGCATTTCAATAACTGCACTTCATCAGCATTCACTTTCCAAACTCAAGCAGATGCCTTACAGGCGGCGCAAGCTTTGCTCGATCAAGTATTCGTAAATGGGCCAGAGGGTTCGTTTGATTTCCAACCAGAGAAGACGTTCGGCTGCACCTACTTTGACTGCTACACAATGATTCCTTTCGCTCGAACCGAGGATTTCTTTGCTTCTGCGATGGCGCGTAATACCAGCAGCTCTTTCGGCGGGGTGGATGACGATCGTACGTTATTTAATTCAGGCGAATTTACTAGCACCGACTTCGCCAGCTATGTTGCTATGAATTTCGCGAAGTTCGAGCTGGTTTCTCCGGCTAATGTCCCCGAGCCGAGTAGCATTGCACTGATGGGCCTGGCAATGGCTGGCCTGGCATTCTCGCGTCGTCGTCAGTCGTAAGATGCACTGGCCGCTAAGCGCGGCCACCTTCTCAGCAGGCACTTTGACCTGGCGCAAGCCCAGCAGTCGAGTGCCTGTTATTCTTTCTGGATGCACACCCGATCCGACCGCCTGGAAGCGCTCCAGGTGGACCTGGCCATCAACCTCGCATCGTCACACGGCGTTGCCGCCGGCGCCCGCGCGCTGTGCGAGTTCGGACTGTCGGTGTGAACTGGCGCACCGGGTGCTGCTGCACCCCGCACGCTGGCGCAGCACCCCGTCGTTGACAGTCAGCTCCTCGACAATCTGTTGATCGTGTCGTCCTTCGGACTACTGTATATTATCGAGTCGCATGCTGAAACGCAGCATCCATGCGGGTTTCGGCGTGTTGCGGTCGCTGCATGGGGTGCACGGGGTCAGAGGTTCGAATCCTCTCGCCCCGACCAACAAGATCAAGGACAAAGGCCAGCCACGGAGCTGGCCTTTGTCGTTTACGCCTCACTTGCGGAAGGTTCAGAGAAGCATCGCGGTTCAATGCGATGTAATACTGCTTGAACGCTCATTTCCAGACGTACGACGCACCGCGAATCAGTGCGTCAATCGCGCCCGTGCTTAGCCAGGGATACGTCATCCTCAGCTTTTGCCACAGAGCGCATTGCTCATCTAGTCAGTGTCTGTCATACGCGATCACCGTTTTCAAATCTACCGAAGAATGATCCGATAGGATTAGCTCGCTACAGCATGGCTGCTGTTATCCGCTTCCTGAAGAAGCTCCGGATGGCGAGCAAGTGACGCGAGCAGTTTAGCGAGAGACAGAGGCGGCTCGGCCTTCCCGGCTCCGTAGCGCGAGACGGCATTCACTCCGCCGCCGAAAACTTCCCCAGCTTCGCGCTGGCCCAGGTTCACTTTTTATGCACTCGCGAATATGGGCGGCGTTGACCAGGGTGCTGTTCACCTCGCTTTGAAACGCTCCGACTAGATCGCCATAGCGCTCGACCGCTACATGGTCGAGCGTAACCTCGTCGCAATTGGTGCAGAAGTGACCGGCGATGGCTGGAATCACGGTCGCTTGACACTTGTAGGTGTACGGCAGGTCGCGGGTGTCGCGCTCCGGACAGCGAGTCCCGCATTCAGGATAGTTCCTTAATTGCAGGTCCTTGAATGAAACGATCAGCACGTCATCGCATGTCTTGTACTCAAGCTGGCAGGTTATATTGACCGAGTCGTTTAGTCAAAAACGTGGAGCGTTGGAGTTGTACCAAAGAATGCGACACGCGCAGCCGTGCGCTGCTCAGCGGTCGTCTTCATGACTGGCAATCAGCACGGCAGCCGCATACAGGTCCGGCGCCATCCGGGTCGGCACCCGGCGTGGCCCGAGCCGCCATTCGGTTTCGTTGCCGTTATCGATCAGCAGCGTGCGGCAGCCGGCGCGGTTGCCTGCTTCGACGTCGTGCAGGATGTCGCCCACCATCCAGGACGCGCGCAGGTCGATGCCGTGTTCGTGGGCGGCCTTGAGCAGCATGCCGGGCGAGGGTTTGCGGCAGGCGCAGACCATGGCGTAGGTGCCGATGGTGCCGAGCGGGTGGTGCGGGCAATAATAAAACCCGTCCATCGCCAGGTGCTCGCGGAACAGCAGGTCGGCCAGGCGGTCGGCGACCGGGCCCATCGCGTCTTCGTCGAAGCAGCCGTGGGCGATGCCGGACTGGTTGGTGATGACGAAGAAGCGGTAGTCGAGTTTCGCCAGCAGGCGCAGCGCGGTGCCGGCGCCGCTGACCAGGCGGATGCGGCGCGGCTCGATATTGAAGGGCAGGTCTTCGACCAGGGTGCCGTCCTTGTCGAAGAAGATGGCCTTCATCCTGCCACGCCTTCCGGCGAGGAGGGCAGCGGGGCGGACGTGCGCAGGAGGGCGGGATGCCGGACGAGCATGGCGATGATCCTTCTGTCAGGAAGCGAGTGGATGGGCGGACTGGCGGACCTCGCGCAATATGTCGCGATACAGCGCGAGCAGCTGCGCGGCCTGGCGCTGCCAGGTGTGGTGTTCGCAGGCGCGGCGGCGGCCGGCCTCACCCATGGTCTGCGCCAGTTGCGGATGGCGATGCAGCCGCGCCAGCCGGTCGGCCAGCGCGTCGGGGTCGCGCGACGGGATCAGGAAGCCAGTCCTGCCATCGTCGACCAGCTCGCCGATGGCGCCGAATTCGGAGGCGACGACAGGGCGGGCGCAGGCCATGGCCTCCAGCGGCGGCAGGCCGAAGGGCTCGTACCACGGCGTGGCGGCAAAGACGTTGGCGGCAGCGTAGTAGTCGCGCAGGCTGGCGCGCGGCTGAGGGCCGGCGAAGTGCACGTGGGCGCCGACGCCCAGTTCGGCGGCGATGTGGGCGAGGCGCGCCGGTTCGACCGATTCTCCCGCAGCGCCGCCCACGACCAGCAGGCCGGTATCGATGGCGTGCCGGCGGCGCAGCAGGGCGATGCCCTGGATCAGGGTGTCGATGCCCTTGCGCGGGGCGATGGGGCCGAGGTGCAGGACGAGGAAGCGGTGCTGGGGCAAGCCCAGCCGGACGCGCGCCTCGGTCATCGGCTGCGGCCACAGCTCTTCGGGGGCGAAGCCGCGCAGGGCAGGGTGGATGCGCTCCGGCGCGATGCGCAACAGGCGCTCCAGCTGGCGGCTGTGCTGCGGGCTTGGCGCCAGGATACGGCTGGCGGCGCGCAGGGCCGGGGCATCCGTTTCATTGCAGGCGCCGGCAGAGGTGCGCAGCCAGTGGGGAGCGGCGCCGTTCAGGTTCAGGGAAAGCACGAACGGGACGCCGCCAGATTGCTGCAAGCGCAGGGCGGCCGGCCCGGCGCTCAGCGACAGCGCGTGGGCGATGTCGTGGTGTGGCCGCTGCGCGCGCCCGATCCGGCTTGTCGCCATGGCCAATCCGGGAACGGGATCGCTCGCGCCCAGGTCGACGCTGTGCCCCATGCGCGTGAGCTGGAACGCGAGCCGGTCGAGGTGCACGCCGGCGCCGCGGTCGACGTCGAGCTGCTGTGCGCCAGTGAGCATGGCGATGCGCAGGCGGCTCGGATCTTCGGGGCGGCGGGCCGCCAGCGGTGCAACGAGCATGGCAGCCTCAGGCGAATCGGACGCGGTAGCGCAGCGCGCCCATCAGGCGCCAGAACACCGCCAGCGGCGGCAGCAGCGCCGAGGTGAGGACCAGGTCGGTCACGTGCGCCGGCGTGTGCGCCACGCCGCGCAGCCGGTGCGCGCACAGGCGGATGGTGAGCAGCAGCCAGGCGGCAAACGCCAGGGTGGCGAAGATGGTGAGGCCAGTGAGCAGGCAGGCGAGCCCCAGCAGCAGCACGGCGACGATGGCGTAGTGGTCCCAGCGCGGGCGCGGCTCGATTTTCTGGCGGTACAGGGCCGGGTGCTTCTTGTACAGCAGCGCGTCGAACACCGCGTGGCGGATCTGCAGCAGGCTGGCGCCCCAGGGCGCCGGCCGCAGCGGGTGGACCACCAGCGCGCGCGGGGCTCTAGCAATCGCGATGCCGTGCTCGAGCAGACGAAAATGCATGTCGGCGTCGCTGCCGCGCGGGACGCTGAAGCGCTCGTCGAAGCCGTCCAGCCGTTCCAGCACCGGTTTGCGGAAGAAGCAGTTGGCGCTGGTGAAGTCGGCGTCTTCGTGGACGCGTGCGCTGCGCTGCGGCTCGGTTGGACGGGCCGGCACCGGCGTGCGGATGCGGCCGCAGACCACGTCGACGCCGTCGCGGCAGGCGGCCAGGCCCTCGGCCAGCCAGGTGGGTTCGGGCACCGCGTCGTCGGTGGTGAAGGCGACGATGGGGGCGCGTGCGGCGCGCCAGCCGCGGTTGCGCGCCGCCGCCGGCCCGCTCGGCCCCGGGTTGGCGACATAGGACAGGCGCGGCCCGCGCTCGATGGTGCGGGTGCGCCAGCCGGCGACCAGATGCAGGGTGTTGTGGTTGGGTTCGTCGTCGACGACGACGATCTCGAAGCGCTGCGGATCGAGTCCCTGGCGCATCAGGGCGTCCAGGTTGCGATCCAGCAGGTCCATACGGCCGCATGCGGGCACGACTACCGAAACCGCGAGCGTTGCGTCATCCGTTGCAGGCATCTCCACCTCCGCGTTGGTACCGCCGCCAAGCCCGGGCCGCGGGTCGCTTCGTGCGACGCGGCGCTGCCCACAAGGAGGCGCGTTGAGTGCGGTTGGAGTGGAGGCTGGGCGGTCGGGTTCCGCCTGCTGGATGCCGCTTGGAGCTGGATCAAGCGTGGCGAGCCGGGCTCGCCACGAGGGTGCCGTCAGCCGCGCGAAAAGCCGGTGTCGTCGTCCATCTTGCGGTCGCCCGCCAGCTTGTTGGCGCCGGCCGGGCTCTTCGGCAGGCCGCCGCCCAGGTCGTTCGATTCGTGGACCGGGTTCTTTTCCGCATCCACGCTCTGCGCCGGCTGCCAGCCTGGATTGTCGGCGCGTGGGCCGCTGTTGCCGGGGCTGCGCGGCAGGCCGCCGCTGACGTCGTTCGACTCGTGGACCACGGGCGTGTCGGGCACCGGGGCCTTGCCTTCGCGGGCGGCGGCGTCCGTTTGCGAGCCGCTGCGGTCGGTGCTCGACGGGCTTTGATGGTCTTGCTGGCTCATGGTGTGCTCCTTTTCACGTTCGGACCGATCGCCATGCCGGTGCCCTGGCCGTGGGTGTCGCTTTGCCGGTTGCCGGCGCCGTCCGGCGCTTGATAGGTTCCCGGCGGCACGTCATGGTGGCGGCCCAGCGAGCCGCCCTGCAGTTCGGGTTGGGCGGTATTCTGCCGATTCATCGTTCCCCCGGCCTCGGTGTTGCCGGCGTGGGGATGCACGTCGGTGCCCGAATGGCTGTCGCGGTGGCCAACCGGCTGTTCCAGCAGGCCCCATGCTCCCGAATGCTGTTCCATCTGGCGCTGGTGGCTGTCCGTGATGCCCTGCTGCGGGCCGGAGCCGCCGGTCTGCTGGCTTTGCAGCGAGCCGCCGCGCAGGTCGCCCGGCACCGGGTGGGGCAGGGTGGTCTCGCCCTCGGCGCGGCTGCCGTCCTCGGCCGCTATTTCCTGCTCGCCGATGAGTGCCGGGTCGTGCGTTCCTTCCAGTCTGGTCTCGCCACTGACGTTCCGATGCTGCTCCCCAGATGCGGGATAAGTATGGTCAAGGGGACCGCTGCCGGTATTGCCCTTGGCGCCCGGCGTCCATTTTTCGTTGGCGCCGTTATTGGTCTGGTTGTTGACTTCGCTGCGTTGGTTCGCGTCCATGTCGACTCCTTTCATTGCGTGTCGAGGCGCGCGTGTGCCGCCTGATAGTGCAATGATGCGCGCCCCGCGCCGCTTCATGTATAGGAAGACGTAGGGGTGCAATGTAGGACTGTTACTGATGGCTTTGTTGTCTACTGGAAGTACACTTTCATTAATGCATTTTCTGTCGCGCGATGTCCTACAAAGTCATCTGAAATGCTCCTATACCCTCATCCAATCGCGCTGCCTAAGATGAATCGCGCTCACTCATCGAGAAGCGTGTCGGAACAGCCTGCCGCAGGACGCGGCGGTTTATAAGTGAATCAGGGAGAAGCTCATCATGGCATCAAATAACCAAGGCAACAAGCAGGGCAGCAACCAGGGCGGCAACAGCCAAAGCAGCGGCACCCGCAATCGCGGTTTCGCTTCGATGGATCCGGCCCGCCAGCGTGAAATCGCCAGCCAGGGCGGCAAGGCGGCTCACGCCAAAGGCACTGCCCACGAATTCACCTCGGAAGAGGCGCGTCGTGCCGGCAGCATGAGTCATGGCAATCGCCAGTCGGCCAGCGCCGGTTCGGGCGGCCCGTCGCGCGCCGCGTCGAGCAAGGGTGGCCGTAGTGCACAAGGCGGCAACCGCGGCGGCTCGAAAGAGTAAGCCGCAGGGCCGCCCCGGGGCGGCATCGTGTCGAAGCCACGGGGAGCGCAAGCTCCCCGTTTTGTTTCCGATACCACACTATTGTGGAAGGGGATGCGGTAGAATCGCTGCGCCTTTTTCAATCTTTCCCTAGGATCCAAGTCGTGAAATCTGCGGTCATTCGTCAAGTCAAGAGCATGTCCATGTCCTGCGACAAGGTCGGCAACCTGTTGCTGGTCAAGTTCACGTCGCACGGCGCGAGCGATGTGTGCATCCAGGTGCCGGCCAACATCGTGTTCTGGCTGCTCAAGCACCTGCCCGTCAACCAGGATCCGGGCCTGCAGCCGCCGCCGGCCCCTAATCCGATCACGCAGCAGGATTGGGACAATCCCTACACCCCGCGCGCCGAATACGTGCAGTGCAAGGAACTGCCGGGCAAGCTGCGCATGCAGTTCGTCTCGAACGCCAAGGAAGACCTGGTCGTCGTGCTCGACCGCAGCAACGTCGAATTGATGCGCCAGGTAATGATCGCCTACACCAAGGACCTGATCGACCTCGACGCACAATAAGGGAATCCGGCGCGGCGCCGGAGGCGGGCAGGCCCCTTGCCTTATGATTGCCGGTAGCCGCGCACGCAGCGCACGCTTCAGCTATCACAAGGACCAGTCATGCCCATCAAAATCAGCCAAACCTTCGATTCCGGCGCCATCGAGGTTGTCGACGCCAGCAACCCGAAACAGATCGACCTGAACCTGCGTGAGGATTCGCACGCCGACATCCATCAATGGTTCCACTTCCGCCTGCAGGGCGCGCGCGGCCAGGCCTGCACGATCCGCTTCCTGAACGCCGGCCAGGCCACCTATCCGAAGGGCTTCGAGGACTACCAGGTCGCCGCCAGCTACGACACCGAGAACTGGTTCCGGGTGCCGACCAGCTTCGACGGCCAGGTCATGACGGTCAGCCATACGCCCGAACTCGACAGCATCTACTACGCCTACTTCGAGCCCTACACCTGGGAACGCCACCTGCGCCTGCTCGGTGAAGTGGCCGAGAACCCGATCGCGCGCGTGCACGACATCGGCACCACGATCGACGGCCGCGACATGAACCTGGTCGTGATCGGCAATCCGCAGGCCGAGAAAAAGATTTGGGTCATCGCCCGCCAGCACCCGGGCGAGACCATGGCCGAATGGTTCGTCGAGGGCATGATGGATGCGCTGCTCGACGACGCCAACCCGGTTGCGCGCAAGCTCCTGCAGCGCGCCGTGTTCTACATCGTGCCGAACATGAACCCGGACGGCTCGGTGCGCGGCAACCTGCGCACCAACGCGGCCGGCGCCAACCTGAACCGCGAGTGGATGACGCCGACGCTCGAGCGCAGCCCGGAAGTGCTGTGCGTGAAGGAAAAAATCCACGAAACCGGTGTCGACATGTTCTTCGACATCCACGGCGACGAAGCCTTGCCCTACAACTTCGTGGCCGGCAGCGAAATGCTGGCCGACTTCACTCCCGAGCGTCTGCAGGAGCAGAACGCCTTCATCGCGCGCTACATGGCGGCCAGCCCGGACTTCCAGAATGTCTATGGCTACGCGGCCAGCAAGTACAACGAGGAACTGCTGACCCTGGCCTCGAAGTACGTCGGCCATACCTTCAAGTGCCTGTCGCTGACCCTGGAAATGCCGTTCAAGGACAACGCCAACCTGCCTGACCAGCATACCGGCTGGAACGGGGCGCGCAGCGCGGCCCTGGGCGCGGCGATACTGCAGCCGATCCTGCAGACGCTGGACTGAGGCATGGGCGTCGAAATCGAACGCAAGTTCCTGGTGTCGAGCGATGCCTGGCGCACGCTGGGTGAACCCGTGCTGCTGCGCCAGGGTTACCTGTGCGCCGACCCCGAGCGCACGGTGCGGGTACGCATCGAGGGTGAGCAGGGCGTGCTCACGATCAAGAGTAAAAGCGAAGGCGCCAGCCGCGGCGAGTGGGAATATCCGATCCCGCTCGCCGAGGCCGAGGAATTGCTCGACCGCCTGTGCGAACGTCCGCTGGTCGAGAAATACCGGCGCCGCATCGACTTCAAGGGATTTACCTGGGAAGTCGACGAGTTTCTGGGCGAGAACGCCGGCCTGGTGGTGGCCGAGATCGAGCTGCCGGCCGAGGATACCGCTTTCGACTTGCCCGACTGGATCGGCCAGGAAGTCACCGGCGAGCGTCGTTACTACAACTCCAGCCTGATCCGGCTGCCTTTTTCGAAGTGGACTCCTTCATGATCCAAGCGTCGCGCCGCAGACTGCTGGCCTTGTCGTTCGCCGCCGTGCTGCCCGGCCTCGCGTCGGCCCAGCAAAGCTATTTCCCGCCAGCCGGCGAGTGGGCGCGCAAGGCGCCTGCCGAACTCGGCATCGACGCGCAAGCCCTGGCCGGCGCGGTGCAGTTCGCGCAAGCGCACGAGACCAAGCGCACCCGTGACTTCTCGGACCAGGACGCCACTTTCGGCAGCCGCCTGGGGTCGATGCCGACCGCACGCGCCCCGACCAATGGCCTGGTGATCTACAAGGGCTACGTGGTCGCGGAATTCGGCGACACCAATTTTGTCGACCCGACCTATTCGGTGGCCAAGAGCATCCTGGCGACGGTGGCCGGCGTAGCCGTGCGCGACGGCCGCCTGAACGTCGATGAACCGGTCGGCAAGCGCGTCGACGATGGCGGCTACGCTTCGGCACGGAACGCGCAGGTGACCTGGAAGCAGCACCTGCAGCAGGAGTCCGAGTGGGAGGGCAGCCTGTGGGGCAAGAACGCCGACTTCATCGGCAAGGACGCCTTCGGGGCCGGCGAGCGCAAGCCGCGCGCCTTGCAGGCGCCAGGCAGCTTTTATGAATACAACGACGTGCGCATCAACCGCTTCGCATTGTCGCTGCTGCGTGTGTTCGGCCAGCCGGTGCCGGAAGTGTTCCAGCAGCAGGTGATGGACCCGATCGGCGCCTCCAACAGCTGGAAGTGGGTTCCTTACTACAACAGCTACGTGGAACTGAACGGCAAGCCAGCGCCATCGGTGAGCGGCGGCACCCGCTGGGGCGGCGGCATGTGGATCAATTCCTGGGACATGGCGCGCCTCGGCTACCTGTGGCTGAGGAATGGCGCCTGGAACGGCAAGCAGATCCTGCCGCAGAACTACGTAAAGGCGGCATTGACGCCCAGCGCCCACGGGCCGGACTACGGCTACCTGTGGTGGCTCAATACCAAGGGCAAGAACCTGCCGGGCCTGCCCGCCACCGCCTATGCCGCGCTTGGCGCCGGCAGCAACACCATTCTAGTCTCGCCCGAGCACGACCTCGTGATCGTCTGGCGCTGGCATGCGGGCAATGTGGCTGACTTTGCTACAAGGGTTATCGCCAGCCTGCCACGCTGATTCGCACCGACAGTCTACTCCACGGCCCGCTTCTGCGGGCCGTTTGCATTTTATGGACGCGAAACTCCCCGTTGAGAATGTTAACGAGAATAAGAATGATTCTTGTTTACATGTTCGAACATTTTCTTTACAATAATTTTCATTCTTGAATCCTCCACTTCTGAATGCTAAGGAAATCCCTGAAATGAAAACAATAAAAAGCCGCAAACATCCACAACCGCACATGTTGGGCGTAGCCATTGCTGCTGTGCTCTTGCCGCTGGCAGCCCAAGCTGCCGATGCGGACAAGCCGCCAGCTGACATCCAGAGCTCGGCCAAGGTGGAGATCTTTGGGAAGACGGAAAACGCATTCAAGGCCGAGCATGCATCATCGGCCAAGTACACCGAGAAATTGCTCGACACTGCGCAGACCGTGCAGGTCATCAAGAAGGAACTGTTCGAACAGCAGGGCGCCGTGACCCTGACCGAAGCGCTGCGCAACACCCCGGGTGTGGGCGCCTTCTTCCTGGGCGAGAACGGCAACACCAACACCGGCGACGCGATCTTCATGCGCGGCTTCGATACCTCGGGCAGCATCTTCGTCGACGGCGCACGCGACATCGGCTCGATCTCGCGCGACACCTTCAACCTGGAACAGATCGACGTCCTGAAAGGCCCGGCGGGCACCGACACCGGCCGCGGTTCGCCGACCGGCTCGATCAACCTGGTCAGCAAGAAAGCCAACATGAGCCGCAACGTGTCGGGCTCCGTGCTGGGCGGCACCGATCAGAAGCGCGCCACCGCCGACGTCAACACCGTCCTGAACGCCGAGCGCGGCATCGCCCTGCGCCTGAATGCGGTCGTGCAGGATTCCGACAGTGCCGGCCGTGACGTGGTCAACAACAAGCGCTGGGCGGTGGCCCCGAGCCTCGGTTTCGGCCTGAACGGCCAGACCCGCGTCTACCTGGATTACCTGCACGTGGACCAGGACAATGTGCCTGACGGCGGCGTACCGACCATCGGCCTGCCTGGCTACACCAGCCCGGATCCGGCCCGTCCATTCCTGACGAGCGCCGCACCGGTCGATCCGAGCAACTTTTACGGCCTGAACAGCGACTTCGACAAGGTCAAGGCCAACATGGCCACCGTCCGCGTCGAACACGAGTTCGCGCCGAACATGCGCCTGTCGAACGTCAGCCGCTACGGCCGCACCAAGCAGGACTACCTGCTGACCGCCTGGCTCGCCAGCAACGCCAACTTCCGCACCCCGGTGCCGACCGACCCGTCGACCTGGACCATTCCGCGCACCACCCGTACCGTCAAGGATGCCGAGAACAAGATCCTGACCAACCAGACCACCCTGGTCGCCGACTTCAACACCGGCGACGTGGCGCACACCATCGTCACCGGCCTGGAATTCGTCAACGAGACCCAGGTGACCTACGGCCGTACCGGCCTCGGCACCACGCAACCGGCCAACCTGTACAACCCGAACCCGGCCGACCCGGTCACCGGCGTGACCCTGGCCCGCACCGGCGCCTATAACGAAGGCGATGTCGATACCCAGAGCCTGTTCCTGTTCGACACCGTCAAGTTCGGCGAGAAGTGGATCCTGAATGCCGGCGGCCGCGTCGACCGTTTCCGCGGCACCTATAATGCGGTGGCGCTGACCAACAACGTGCTGGTCCCGACCCGCATCCAGGTCGGCAAGACCCTGGTCAACGGCAAGGCCTCGCTGCTGTACAAGCCGACCACCAACAGCAGCGTGTACGGCCTGATCGCCAGCTCGAAGCAACCGCCGGGCGCCAACTTCTCGGCCTCGACCAGCGCCAGCAGCGCCCAGAACCCGATCTTCGATCCGCAGGAAACCACGACCTACGAGTTCGGCACCAAGGTCGACTTGCTGCGCCAGAAGCTGGCTTTGTCGGCAGCCGTGTTCCGCACCGACGTCGAGAACGAGGTCGAGCAGGATCCGGTGGACCTGCAGTGGTACCAGACCGGCAAGAAGCGCGTGCAGGGCGTCGAACTGGGCGTGACCGGCGCACTGGCCACCAACTGGCTGGTGAGCGCGGGCTACCTGTACATGGACAACACCGTGGAACAGGGCCGTGCCATCACCGCCAGCGGCGAGAACAGCCTGACCTACACGCCGAAATCGTCGTTCACCCTGTGGACCTCGTATGACATCACCCCGGCCTTCAAGGTTGGCGGCGGCGCCCGCTACAGCGACGAACTCAAGCGCGGCACCGACGGTGCGGTCGGCACGCCGAAGTACACCGAGGACTACTGGGTGTTCGACCTGATGGCGTCCTACCGTGTCAGCCCGAACCTGGACCTGCGCCTGAACGTGTACAACGTCGCGGATGAAGAGTACGTGGCCAGCATCAACAAGAGCGGCTACCGCTACACCCCGGGCGCGGCGCGTTCGGCGACCCTGTCGGCGAACTTCCGCTTCTGAGCCAGTAGTGCAGCCCGGTCGAGCGACCGGGCAGGAAATGAAAAACGCCGGCGTTGCCGGCGTTTTTCATTGTGTGCAGCGAACGCTTAGTGGAAGTGCTCGGTGCCGCTCGGTGCGTCTTCGGGCATTTCGGCATGCACCAGTTCGCCCGTCGGGTCGGCGAAGAAAGGGGCGCCGCAGTCGTCGCAGAACTCGGCGATGTCGTAGCGCTCGCTGATGCGCTTGATATGGGCGATGCCGGCTTCGTTCAGGTGGGCGACGATCTCGTTGATCGGAATCAGCGGGGTCGGGCCGATGGCGAACGGGCCTTCCATCGGGGTGCCGTTCTCGTCTTCCTGGCCATACAGCGGCCACACGATGCCGTACATGACCTCGCTTTCCTGGCGCATCGTGAACGAGACCCGGTATTCGTCGATCTGGATGTCGGCCGACTCTTCGCCGAAGCCGGCGATCACGGCGCGCAGGTCCGAGGCTTCCACGCCCAGGGTGTGGGTCAGGTAGTGGACGGCGGCGCGGATCGAGATCGGGCGGATCAGCTTGTCGGCCTCGCGGCAGGCCACGTAATAGGCTTCCGGCAACAGCAGCTCGACGCCGCAGCCCGGCAGCAGGCGCGCGAGGTTGGCGGTGCCCTGGGCGCGCCATTGTTCCAGCGCGCGGTTGCGTTCTTCGGCGAACTGGATGTGGTGCTGCGGCTCCTGCCAGCGGAACATCGGGGCGCCCTGCGGCGCGACGATCGCCACCAGCAGGTAGCGCGTGTCGGCCAGGAAGGGCGCGGTTTCCTCGCCGCGCGCGGCCGGCTTCACGGTGCCGCCCTTGTGCGCGGCTCCTGCCAGCTTGTGGGTCAGGGCATAGGTCTCGGCATGGGTGCGCGGCAGCTGGTCGATCGAATACAGGCTCGGCGCCATGGCGATGCGGGTGCCCTCGGCCAGCAGGTGGGCCGAGAAGTGGGCTTGCAGCGTGTTCAGGATATCAGCTGGGATGTTGCCTGAGGCGATATTGAAACGGGTCCAGGCCAGCACGGGCGCGGCCACCAGCAAGGCTTGCCAGGTGACGTCGCCGCCATCGGCCTGCTCGACCATCGTGGCCGACTCGCTGACCGCCTCGACGGCGTCCATCAGCACGTCGTAGGAGGCGAGGTCGTCCTTGAACATGGCGTTCAGGGCGGCGTCGATGCTGTCCTGGTGGTTGGTCTTGAGCAGCTTCTGCAGTTGCGTATCCAGTTGGCGCTCCCAGGTCCGTTCCTCGACCCGGCTGGCGGCCTGCATGATGGCTTGCGAGAGGCTGACGAGACGCTGGCTGTCGACGGACAGTTTAGGGGATGAATCTTTGGAAGGACGACGCATGGCGCTGTGTTTTCTCTTGTTCGAATGGGGAAGCCGCAGGGGCAATGATAAACCCTGGTACCCGGTATTGTAGTTGATTCGGCCACATGCCATGAATACTCGGGGGGCTTCCTGGGGGAGCCCTTGCAAAAACGCTGAATCGAAACCATAATACGAATCGTTCTCATTAAATGCTTCGATAAATAATGTGTATGTCTGGAAAGTCCAGCCATCCATCAACTAACAAGAAATGACCACGATGACCCAGCAGCTCGGCACCACCTTCATAAAAAACAAGAAACACGCGCGTCCGTCCTTGTCTACCCCAACGCTGGCAGTTCTGGCATCGCTGGCAATGCCGCTGGCCTATGCAGGCGGCGTCGCCGACGAGGCCCCGGAACTGCAGGAAGGCAGCAAGCTGCCGCAGGTGCATGTCAACGCCAATGCCAACGCCGACCGCGCGATCCAGGGTCCGGTTCGCTCGGCTTCCGACAAGTTCACCGCGCCGCTGCTGGACACCCCGAAATCGGTCACCGTCGTGACCTCCGAGACGATCTCGCAAACCGGCGCGGTGTCGCTGACCGATGCGCTGCGGACCGTTCCAGGTATTACCATCGGCGCTTCCGAAGGCGGCAACCCGGTGGGTGACAACCTGTTCATCCGCGGCTACAACGCTCAGACCGATACCTACATCGACGGCATCCGCGATTCCGGCTCGCAGTCGCGCGAGATCTTCGCGATCGAGCAGGTCGAAGTGGTCAAGGGCCCGAATTCGGCGCTGGGCGGCCGCTCCTCGGCTGGTGGTGGCATCAACATCGTCACCAAGACCGCCAAGGACAGCAACTTCAGCAACGCCACCGTCGGCCTCGGTACCGACAAGTACGCCCGCGTCACCACCGACATCAATCGCGTGATCGGTGAGAACACCGCTTTCCGCCTGAACACGATGATCCACAACGCCGACATCGCCGGCCGCGACGTCGTCGGCGGCGAGCGCTGGGGCATTGCGCCCACCGTTACCTTCGGCCTGAACGGCCCGACCCGCGCAATCCTGAGCTACTACCACATGAAGAGCAGCGAGATCCCGGACACCGGCGTCCCGTTCAACAACCCGATCACCAGCGGCGCCAACGTGGTGAAGAACGGCGGCGGCACCCCGTTCACCGTGGACCGCGAAGCCTTCTACGGCCTCAAGAACCGCGACTTCCGCGACGCGCAAACCGACGTCGCCACCGTCGACCTGCGCCACGAATTCAGCCCGAGCCTGGCCGTGCGCAACGTGACCCGCTGGGGCAAGACCGGCCAGGATTACATCTACACCCAGCCGGACGACTCGAAGGGCAATACCGTCCTGTACGGCACCGTGTGGCGCCGCGCGAATACCCGCATCGTGGACACCAAAACCCTGGCCAATGCGACCAGCCTGAACGGCGAACTCGCGACTGGCGGCATCAAGCACAGCTTCAACGTCGGCGTCGAGTTCTCGCGCGAGGATACCGATCGCGGCAGCTTCGTGTTCACCCCGGGCACCAACAACCCACTGACCGGCACCTCGACCTGCCCGACCGCCGGCGCCGCGACCTTGTACAACTGCACCACCCTGGTCAACCCGAACCCCTACGATCCGTGGGTCTTCAGCCGCACCCGGTCGCCGACCCTGACCACGGTCGAGACCCGCACCCGCGCCGCGTACGGCTTCGACACCATTGAATTCAGCCCGCAGTGGCTGGTGAACCTGGGTGCGCGCTGGGATGACTTCTCGAGCTCGCTGTTTACCCCGGCGACCGGCACGGCCGCAGCGACCCGCGCCCGCGTCGCGTCGATCTTCGACACCTACCAGGCCGGCCTGGTGTACAAGCCGAAGGCCAACGGCAGCATCTACCTGTCGTGGGCAACTTCGGCAACGCCGCCGGGCAACGATGGCGGTGACGGCCTCGATGCGCTGACCGTGCAGATCCAGAACCTGCAGCCGCAACGAAGCCGCAACCTGGAACTGGGCACCAAGTGGGAAGTTCTGCCGGGCGGCCGCCTGTCGCTGAGCGCAGCGGTGTTCAAGAGCGACATGGACAATGCCCGCGTCACCGCGCCGGACGGCACCACCGAAAACGTCGGCCGCAAGGAGCTCAAGGGCGTCGAGTTCGGCGTGTCGGGCAAACTCACCAATGCCTGGACCGTGTTCGGCGGCTACACTTACCTGGACGGCGTCGTGGCCGACAATGGTTTCGTGAACACCGGCACCACCGCCGCGCCACGCTGGACCCCGTCGCCGTTCAACGGCAACGCGTTCCCGACCACGCCGAAACACAGCGCCTCGCTGTGGACGACCTATGCGGTGAACAAGTCCTTCACTGTCGGGGGCGGCGCCAACTACGTGGATCGCCAGTTCGCCAACGTGAACAACACCAAGTATTCGCCTGGCTACACCCGCTTCGACGCGATGGCGAGCTACATCCTGAACGAGAGCGTCTCGTTCCAGCTGAACATCCAGAACCTGACGGACAAGCTGTATTTCGATCGTGTCTCTTCGCCGCACTATGCCGGCATTGGCGCGGGTCGTTCGGCGAGCCTGATGGCCAACCTCAAGTTCTGATCCTGGGTACCACCCCCGCCGGGAAACCGGACTTCGCCCTCCTGATGTCATCAGGGGGGCTTTTTTCATCAAGAGGATTTCCATCATGATGCTGCATATTCCGGGTGTCCTGAGCCGCGAACAGGTGGCCGATATCCGTGCCCGTATGGAAGGCGCCGTCGACTGGGTCGACGGCCGCGAGAGCGTCGGGCCGCAGGGCGCCCAGGTCAAGCGCAACCGCCAGTTGCGCGAAGGCTCGCCGCTGAGCGTCGAGTTGGGGCAGGTCGTCAGCGCGGCGCTGATGAACAATCCGCTGTTCTTCTCGAGCGTGCTGCCGCTGCGGGTGCTGTCGCCTTACTTCAACAGCTACAACGGTGGCGAGCACTATGGCCTGCACGTCGACGGCGCGGTGCGCGCGCAGCGCGGCGGGCTGCCGCCGGTGCGCGCGGACGTGTCGACCACGGTGTTCCTGAGCGAACCGGAAGACTACGACGGCGGCGAACTGGTGGTGGTGGACGCCTACGGCACCCATGAGGTGAAGCTGCCGGCCGGGGATGCGATCGTGTACCCGTCGGGCAGCGTGCACCAGGTGCTGCCGGTGACGCGCGGCGAGCGTGTGGCTTCGTTCCTGTGGACCCAGAGCATGGTGCGCGACGATACCAGGCGCGCGATGCTGTTCGAGCTCGACACGAATATCCAGAAACTGCGCGCGGCGTACGGGGAGAGCGATGCGACGGTGGGCATCACCGGGCATTATCACAATCTGCTGAGGATGTGGGCGGAGCTGTAGCTGCCGCCCGCACGCCGGCACGCGTCCTGAGCATGCCGGCGGTGAAGCTTGAGGGAATCAGGTGCGGCGGCGGCGGCGCGCGATGACACCCATGCCGAGCACGCCCAGGCCCAGCAAGGCCATCGAACCCGGTTCCGGCACGTCGACACGGATGTCGGAACGGGTCAGCTCGAGGCCGTCGGCGCCGATCAGACGCAGCGAGAAGGCGGTGCTGCTGGGCGAGTAGGGATCGAAGTCATATAGCAGTCCGTCGATGAAGGTCATTTCCATGTTCCACGACTCGAAGTAGCTGGTGGCGGTGGAATTTGCCAGGGCCAGTTGCTGGAAATCGATGCCCGAGCCGCTGTCGACGTCGACCCACAGCTGCACCGAACAACCGCTGCAGCCGCTCAGGTCCCAGGCGTAGTCGAAGCTCCAGTTGGCGCGGTTCGCTTCATACAGGCCGGCATTGGCGCGGTACACGCCTTGGTGATCGTTCATGTAAGCTTATTCGACAGTCAACATGATTTAGCGCAATACATCGCTGCGAAATTTCGGTCAAAAAAAAACCGGCGCTCTTGGCGCCGGCTTCCACGTTCGCACGGTGTGCGCGTTAAAGCACTTTTCGACCGGTGAACAGGCGAATCAGGATCACGACGACCGCAGCGACTAGCAGAATGTGGACCAGTCCGCCGGCAACGGAAGTGACCATGCCGAGCAGCCACAGGACGAGAAGAATGATAGCGATGGTATAAAGCATGGTAGGCCTCCACTTGGATAAGAGATTCGCAGGTCAGGGGTTCTGCCTGCTTTCCCGATGAGTCCATCTTCCGCTCTTGTGCCGAGGCCTTCCGTGCGCGGCCGTACAAACCGCTTGTTTTTTTGATCATTTATTTTGGAGAAGGCTGCGGCCTTGCTCCATCAGACGCAGGATTCGGGCGTCGTGTTGTCGCCCAGCCGGATCGTCGGCCGCGGCTTGCTTGCCGATGCCTGTTCGTACACCAGGTAGCAGGCGCTGGCCCTGGCAGTGCCTGCAATGGCCCTGGGGACCAGCGACATCGCGCCGGCGGGGACGGGCGGCGTGGCTGCGCCAGTACCTGATCCCTGGGTATAGACGACATAGCCGATGTTCAGCCCGGCGGCGTCCGCCGTTGCCTGGTTTGCCGCTGGATATCCATGCACCAGGGTCATGGTGCTGTCCTCGAACGCCTGGGTGTTCTCGCCATTGATGAGGAACTTCGCGTGCGACATCGTGGCCACGCTGGCGAGGGCGCCCTGGGCACTGCCGAGGGCGGCATGGCGCGCCTCGCCGCCCAAAGCGGTAAGCCGCGGCAGCGCGGAAGCTGCCAGGGTCCCGGTGATGGCGATGACGGCGGTCGTCTCGACCAGCGTGAAGCCGCGTTCCCGCAAGCGTCGTCCGAAAGAGAAGAGGCGTGTTTTCATAGTAAAATGATAACGTTAGTTGACGCATCTTAGTATGAAAGCTGGACAGGCGGCGCTCGCTTGCGAGCACTTTATATTACTGGTGCGGCTGCCCGTTGGAAGCGCGCAGGCCGTTGTCGACCGGCAGGTTCACGCCGGTGATCAGGCGCGCATCTTCGCTGGCCAGGAAGGCCATCGCCGCCGCCACGCCTTCCGGATCCTCGGGCGCACCGAGCGGCATGCGCTTCTCGAATTCGGCGACCAGTTCAGGTTTCTCCAGCATGTCCTCGGTCAGTCGGCTCACCGTGAAACTGGGATTGACCGCATTTACCCGCACGCCGTCCTTGGCCGCATCCATCGCCATCGCCCGCACCATGTTGCTGACCGCGCCCTTCGAGGTGTTATAGGCGAACATTTCCCAGTCTCCGCCGAGACCCGAGACGGAGGAGGTCATGACGATCGCTCCGCGCGTCTTGACGAGTTCGGGCATCGCCGCCTTGGCCATGTGGAAGTAGCCGGCCACGTTGACCGACATGACGTGGTCGAAGTCCTCCTCGCTGGTCTTCATGATGTCGCCCTCGGTGGCGACGCCGGCGTTGTTGATGAGGATATGCAGCGCGCCGAAGCGCTCCAGCGTCGCCTTGATGGCAGCAAGCGCCGTTTCCTTCTTCGCGGTATCGCCAATGTGCACCAGCACGCGGTCCTGCGGCAATTCCGCAGCGGATTTCTTGAGATAGTCCTCGTCGATATCGAGCATGACGACGCGCGCGCCCTCATCCAGGAAACGTTTGGCGGCTGCGAGGCCGATGCCGGAAGCGGCGCCGGTGACGAGGACGACTTTTTCGCTAAAGCGGTTCATTGCTTCTCCTGTGATCTGGTCAAAAAACGAGGAATCTGACCTTATCACAGCGTCTCTTGGGGCCCGATTCGGTTGACCGTCGAGCCGGGTGGGCCAACCCGATTGCGGCGTATGATCGATCCATCGGCTGTGAAATTCGCAGCCACATTGCTAAGGAGAACTGTTATGCGCATTGCACTATTGATGGCGGCAAGCGGCATGTGCTTGCTGGGATGTGCGACTCCGCAAGACCGCGCGCTGGCCCAGCAGGCGGAGGTGGAACGGATGGTGGCGACCTACGGGCCGGCATGC
>Ga0265798_10003167_pt1 | contig 23648 bp, 19 predicted proteins | sample P3T30metagenome_FD_192430 | JGI IMG/M metagenome (GOLD analysis project Ga0265798, IMG submission 192430) | Plant litter microbial communities from East Loma Ridge, Irvine, California - P3 T30 | ecosystem: Environmental > Terrestrial > Plant litter > Unclassified | place: USA: California... | reverse complement strand
CCGTAGGCAAGCCTTTTTTTGAGGCTTACCCCGCCGCCGATGCCAGCAGCGCAGCTGTCATCCGCGAATCGCACGACCATGTGCGGCAGCACCTTGAGCCGCATACCATTCCGCTCATTCGCTACGACCTGGCCGGGCCCGATGGCCAGCTCGAAGAGTTTTATTGGCAAGCCACGCACTACCCCGTACTCGACGCCCAGGGCCAGCTGCAATACATAGTGCAGCGCACCCAAAACGTGACCGAGCAGCTGCGTGCGGCCAAAGCCGCTGCTGAGGCCCAGGCCAAACTGGCCGAGGAGCAAGCACGCACGCTATTCATTCTGGAAAGCCTGCCGGTATTCATCTGGACCACTACGCCCACTGGCAAGGCCGACTACTTCAACCCGCGCTGGCTAACCTTTACGGGCCACTCGCTGGCCGACGAGATAGGCGAGCGATGGACTAACAGCCTGCACCCCGACGACCGAGCCCGAGTGCAAACCATGTGGCAGCACTGCATTGACACCGGCGAGCCCTTCCAGGCCGAGTACCGCCTGCACCACGCCGATGGCACCTACCGCTGGCTGCTGGCCCGCGCTGCCCCGCGCCGCGCCGAAGATGGCACCATCACGATGTGGGTGGGCGGCGCCACCGACATCCACGACCAAAAGCTGATGGTGCAGGAGCTGCTCGACACCAACGAGCAGCAGGCTACCCTCTCCGAGCAGGCTTACCAAAACTATCAGCTGGCCCAGCAACAGCGCCAGACTTTATATGGACTGCTGATGCAGGCGCCGGCCTGCATCGCCATCACACGCGGCCCCGAGCACCGCTTCGAGTTTGTAAATGAAGGGCTGTCGGAGCTGGTTCGCCACACCGAATTGGTGGGCCGCACTACTGCTGAGGCCTTCCCCGAGCTGCACGACCAGGGCATTCTCGAAGCCCTCGACGCGGTATACGCCACTGGCCAGAGCTACCACGGCCGCGAGCGGCTCATCCGGCTCGACACCGGTGATGGCAGCGGTCAGCTGCGCGATGCGTACTTCAACTGCCTCTACCAGCGCTTCGACGAGGGCGGCCAGGCTGCCGGTATTACCATCTACGCCTACGAAGTAACCGCGCTAGTCGAAACGCGCCGCAAGCTCGAGGAGCTACTGGGCCAGTAAGTACTTCCGCCAGCACCGCTTCTAAAGTCTACTTGCGAGGGGTGACGAGCGCTGCCAGCTGCTAGCTAGCTGATGCAACACTTGATGGACGCGCATCTTATTTTGCGCTCAACTACAATTAGTTAGCAATAAACGCCTTAACTAGCGTCAGCTAGTGCTGGCTCCGGCTATTAGTAGGATTTTCCAGTTTATAAAGTCAGGTTGCGGTTGAAATGAGGTAGCGCAGACAGGCGCCAGGCCAGCACTTTTGGACATGCTTCTCGCCCCTGCATTGCCCTTTGCCTGCCCGCCCTTGCCGCCGCCCGCGGAGCCGGCCCTGCACCCCAACTTTGCCGAGCGTCTATTTAGAGCGCTCGGCCACCACTCGGCCCAGGAAGTGCTACGCTGGCCCGCGGCCCAGCCCGGCGCCACCCCGCATAGCGTGAGCGGGGCCACCCTGCTGGCGCGAGTGCAGGCCTGGCAGCAGGCGCTGGAAGCCACCGGGCCCCTGCCCCTAGGTGCGCCCGTGCTGCTGGCCCACCCCGGCAGCCCCGAGCTGGTAGCGGCGCTGCTGGCCGTGCTCGGCCTAGGTGGGGTGCCCGTGCTGCCCCCGGCGGGCGCGGGGCCCCGCACGCTCTACCATTTGCTCAAGGTTGAGCGCATTGGGCTGGCAGTAGTGGCGCCCGGTGTGCAGCGCCGCCTAGGGTGGCTGGGGCGCTTGGTGGGTTGCCGCTGCGTGGCCGCACCCGCCGTGGCCGACGACGACGAGTGGGCTGCCCCTAGGCCAAGCACCGGGGCGATGCCGGTGCTGCGCGAAGTGCGCCTCGAACAGCCGGCGCTGATTTCGCACAGCTCGGGCTCGACATCGGGGCAGCCGGTAGCAGTGCGGCGCAGCCACCGCGTGCTGCAAGCTCAGCACGAAGCGCTGCGCATACAGTTTCCGCCCTGGCCGGGGCAGCGTGACTTTCCGCTGTTTCCCAACGTCATCTTGCACAATCTGGCCGTAGGGGCGCTCAGCATCGTGCCCGACCTGCCTGGCGGCAAGCTGGCGCAGTTTGACCCCGCCCGCGTAGTAACCCAGCTGGTGGCCGAGCGCATCGAAACCCTCACGGGCAACGTGTTCTATTTCGAGCAGCTGCTGGCCCACCTAGGGCAGCAGCCGGCCACCTTTCCTAGGGTACGGGCACTGGGAGTGGGCGGCTCGCCGGTGCCCGAGCCGCTGCTAGTGGCACTGCGCCGCTGCTTTCCGCAGGCCGTTTGCCACGTCATCTACGGCGCCTCCGAGGCCGAGCCCATTGCCGTGCGTACTGTGGCCGGCCCGGCCCTCGACCCGCGCCTAGGGTACTGCGTGGGCCAACCACACGCGGGCCTCACTATCCGGCTGCATGAGCCGCGGCCCATGTGGCAGCCGGCGCCTATCCCCACCCTAGGTGACCCCGCCGGCCCGCCGCGCTACCAGGCCGGTGAGGTGCTGGTGCGCGGGCCGCACGTGGCGGCGGCCCCCGGCGCCTGGCTGCCCACCGGCGACTTTGGCTATTTCGACGCGGCCGGGCAGCTCTGGCTCACGGGCCGGCGCGGGGCGGCTACGCTGGTACGCGGCGTGGGCCACTACCAGCTCGAGCACTGCCTGCGCCAGCTGCCCGGCGTGGTGCAGGTGGCGGCGCTGCCCCGCCCCGATGGCTCGGTCTTCGACGTGCTGGTGGCCGGTAGCATCACGGCTGCGGCCGTGCAGGCAGCCAGCGCGGCCGCGTTTGGGCCGGGCCTGGTGGGGCAGGTAACGCACCGTACTAAACTGCCCGTCGATGGCCGGCACTTCTCCAAAATTCGCTACGACCTCCTTCGCTAACCCTGGCTCTACACTTGCTCGCTATGCAATCCGAATTTGCCCGCATCCTCCTCGACCGCCTGCGCTATGGCTTGGTTTGGGAAGACCACACCACCCTTTACCAGGCACTCGACCTAGGGACCGAAGACCACGCGCTCATCATCACATCGGCGGGCTGCAACGCGATGAATGCACTGCTCGCCGGTCCGCGCCAGGTCACGGCCATCGACCTGAACCCGCTGCAAAATCAGTTGCTGGCCCTCAAGGCGCACGCCATAGCCCACCACCCGCCGGCGGTGCTGCGCGGGCTGCTAGGCCTCGATGGCCCGGCCGCGGTAGCCACTGCCACCGCGGCGCTGCAAGCCACACTGCCCCCAGCCGACTACGCTGCCTGGGCCGCTTACCTGGCTCGGCACCCTAGGGGCCTGCTGCTGGCCGGGCAGCTCGAAAGCTACGTCACGGGCTTTGTGCCTAGCTTACCGGCCGTGTGGCAGGCCCGGCTGCGGGGCTTGCTGGCCTGCGGTAGCGTGGCCGAGCAGTGGGCCTACTTTCGGCAGGAGCTAGACCAGCCTGCTTTTCGGGCGCTGTTCGTGGCTTATTTCGACGCGGCCAACCTCAGCCGGGGGCGCGACCCGCGCCTGTTTCGCTACGCGGCCGCGACAGGCGGAGCCCTATTTTATGAGCGGCTGCGGCGGCAACTGAGCCAGCGGCTGGCACGGGATAATTTCTTCTTCCGCTTTCTGTTTTTTGGGCCAGCAAACCTGCCCGAAGCCCTGCTGCCGCCTTGCTACCAAGCCGCCCACCAGCCGCAGCTGCGCCGGAGCCTAGCCCGGCTGCGGCTCGTGACGGGCGAGGCCAGCGAGTTCCTGCTCTCGGCCGCCGGGCACGACGTGACGAAGGCCAGCTTGTCTAACATTTTTGAGTACGTTAGCCCCGCCGAGTTTGGGCGCGTGAGCCGGGCGCTGGCGGCCCGGCCCACTCCGCTGCGCTTGGTTTTCTGGAACTTGCTGCAAGCCCAGGCGCCTCGGCGCACGGCGGCGGTGCCCCTGCTGGCTGCCACCTCGGCCGCCCTAGGCGCACAAGATGCCTGCTTCTACTTCGGCGGCGTGCGGGTGCTGGCGTATGCCGGCTGCTCAGCGCCTGTCGCGGCGCCAGCACCAGTGCTACAAGCTGTCTAGGTCAGGGTAGCGGGGCACCACTGACTTATTGCGCGGACTACAAAGCACACGACTACGCACGCTTAAATGCGGACTACAAAGTTCGCGCAACGGTGCACTGTACATCAATCTCGGAATCGCTTTTGGCAACCTAGGGGCGCCTAGGCACCAACTACCATCTTCTATTCTATTTCCTATGAATCCGGACTTTCTGCAAGCGATGTTGCGTCAGCACTCTCCTACCCAGGCGGCCGAGGTGCGGGCGGTGCGCCCCCGGCTCCTCGATAGCTCCACCAGCATCTTGTCTAGCCTCACGGCGGGGCGCACAGCGCAGCCCATCGGCTTGTTTGGGCTGGAAGCGGAATTGCGTGAGGCCGGCCAGCCCTGGCGTACCGAGCGCCTGGTGCTCAAGGCCAAGCCCCACGGCCGCGCCATTTGCCAAATGATTACGGGCCTAGCCCAGGCCTGCGGCGGGGCCGTGGCCGAGGTGTACCCCGCCTTCGAGTACGTTACCGGCTTTGGCGCCACGCACCGGCGCGAGCTGGCCGTGTACGCTGCCCCGGCCAACTCGGCGGCCACCCTGCTGCCCCGCGTGTGGGCCACCCACGCCGACCCGACTACCGATACTTACCTCGTGGTGCTGGAAGACCTCAGCGAGCGTGAGCTGCTGAACTCGGTGCTCGCACCCAATCACTGGACTGATGCCCACCTGCGGGCGGCCCTGCGCCAGCTGGCCGCCTGGCACGCGCACCACCTCGTGCCTAGCGGCGGCGGGGCGCCCGAAGCAGCGCCGGCCACCTGGCCGCAGCTTGCCCCGCTCTGGGAAGCGCTACTTGACCACGCCGGGCGGCATTTCCCGGACCAATATTCGGCGGTGCGGCGGCGGCAGCTGGGCCAGGCCATTCGAGCAGTGCCGGGCAACTGGGCCACCCTAGGCACCCTACCCAAAACGCTTATTCACAACGACCTGAATCCGCGCAATACCTGCTTCAGGCCCGGCGCCGATGGCCAGCCCCAGCTGGTGGCCTACGACTGGGAGCTAGCCACCTACCACCTGCCGCAGTACGATGCCGTGGAGCTGCTGTGCTTCGTGCTCGGGCCCGACCGCTACCACTTGCGTGCCGGGTACCTCGACTACTATCGCCAGCAGCTACACGCTCGCACCGGCCGCTTCGCCGACGCGGCCACCTTTGCCGAAGGCACCCGCTTGGCCACTCTGGAGTTTGGCTTGCACCGCCTAGGGCTCTACCTACTGCCGCACGCGCTCAGCCCCTACCCCTTTTTGCCGCGGGTGATAGAAAGCTTTTTTGCAGCGCTGGCAGGTAGTTGTTAGTACTTAGTTGATGTCAGTGCGTTTGTCCTGGCGAGCGTAGCGAAGCAATCACACTAGGACGAGACTACCTAGGTCCCGTTCGGATGCGATTGCTTCGCTACGCTCGCCAGGACAAACGCACTGACAGCTAACAACTAAACACTACACCAATTCCTGCTCAAACAGTGCGTAGTGGGCAACCTCGGTGGGCAGGTTTTTGATGAAGCGCAGCGCGCGGTTGCCAGTGCGCATGAGGCAGAAAACCACGTCGTCGTAGTGGGCGCGAAACTCTTGCATGGCGTAGGCTGCCAGCAGCGCTTGCAGGCCCTGGCCCTGGTAGTCGGGGTGCACGCCCACCGTTTTGGCCAGCAGGGTGCTAATGGTAAGGCGCGGGTAGTCGCGGTCGTACACGGGGTGCTCGCTGGTGGCCCGGCCCAGCGAGTGGTAGTTGGGCTGGCACAGGCTGAGGGCCGCTAGCCGCCCACTCGGCTGGTGCCGAAACAGCACCGAGGCATGCGGGCACAGCCCCTCAGCATAGGCGTAGTTGTAGAGCACCCGAAACTGCGCCTTACTCACGGCCCGGTAGGCTGGGTTTTGGCTGAAAATCTGCTGAATAAGCTCAAAAATCTCATCTTCCAGCTCATTCCAGACCAGCGACGTGAGGGGGATAAACTCGAACGGCAGCTGGTGCAGCTGCTCCTGCACCGAGCGCTGCTGCTCGTACACTAGCGGCACATCCTGGGCCCGCAGGTGGTGGCTTTCGAAGGTTAGCGCTGGCCGAAACCCCAGCTCTTCGAGCAGGCCGGGGTAATAGGGCGGGTTCACGGGCTCGCGGTTGAACTGCCGCCACGAGGGCACGGCCCCCAGCCGCAGCCGGTAGCGAAAGTAGGTGCTGAAATGCAGCGGCCCCTGCACCACCTTAAAGCCTCGCTCGGCGGCATCGCTGTACAGCTGCTCGAAAGCTACTTGGTTGAGCAGCAACGAGCCCGATGTTTCCCAAAAGCCAAAGTAGGCGACCTCACCCCCATCCTTAGGAAACAAGCCCGCGAGCCGCATATTCCAATGGTCGGTATAGAAGATAATATCGTGGGTAGCCGCTAGTTGGGCACAAAGTTCGGCAGCAGGCTCATCGTCGGGCGCATAGCCCAAACCGGCATAGTGCTGCCGGCCCACGGCGTCGAAGCTCGCGGGCAGCTCGCCGGTGTAGGGCAAGCGGTCTAAAAAAACGGACATAGGAAGGCAAGGAGAATAGTTTTCAAGAGCAGAAGGTAGAGAAGCGCAGCAATGCCGCCGGCTAGGGTCTCCAACCGGCGGCTACAGAATAATTATAATGACTAAGGGCAGGGCAACCTTGGCGCTAGCCAACAGCACCGTAGCCCTAAAAGTAGTAGCGATATACGCATATTATGTTTCAAAGATTGTGGCCGATTACCTCGACCTCGCCGCTGCGGCCGTCGAGGCGCACGTGCTGCCCGCTGCACAGGCGCTGCGTGAGGCCGGGCACGTTGATAATGGTAGGAATGCCCAGCTCGCGCAGCAAAATGACGGAGTGCGACAGCGCCGAGCCACGCTCGATGAGCACCGCCCGGCACCCCGGAAACAGCGCCGCCCAGCCGGGGTCGGTGCGCAGGGCGGCCACCACGCGCCCGCGCACGGCCCCTAGGTCGGCCTGCGCGGGGTCAGTAATGACGACAACCTCGCCGCTCACCTGCCCCGGATAGCAGCCGGTGCCACGCAAACAGCCATCGGCAGGTACGGCGGCGAGCGCCACTGGGCGGCTAGGCACTACCAGCTGGCCTGCCGGTGCCGGGGCCGCCCGGTAGCCGGCAAACTCGGCTTGGCGCGTCGCCGCCAGCGCGGCCCACTGCGGGCCGCCAGCTTGGGCGGCGGTGGCTAGCTCGGCTTCGGTTAGCCAAAAGACATCGAGCGGCGCGGCCAAGGTGCCCGTAGCGGCCAGGTGCTGCCCTAGGGCCCGGTAGGCCGCCCGGTACATGCCAAAGAGGCGGGTGCGCTCGAGGCGCAGGGCTTCGCGGCGGGCCACGGCCTGGCGCAGCGTGGCCAGGCTGGCGCGCACCCGCCGGGCTTGCCACCAGCCCCAGCCGCTGAGCCGCGCCGTGAGTTCGGCCGCCGCCTGGGCGGGCATCGCCCCTGCCGCCGCAGTGGGCACCGCCGGTGGCACCAGATACGCTACTAGGTACTGATAGAAAAGCGCCTCACTGGTGCGCATGGTCTCGGTTTCGAGCTTGAGCTCGCCCATGGTGCGGTCGCCATAGCGGGCCACGTAGTGCTGCACCCGCTGCTGAAAAGCTGGGGCCAGCTGCGCCACTTGGGCGGGTAGTTCGGGGCTGGGGTGTTCGAGCAGAGGCAGCAGGGCCGGAAACTCTTGCCGGGCCAGCGCACCCAGCTCGCGCAGGGCCAGGGCGGGCAGCAGACTGGCCAGCGGCTCGGCCTCCGCACCGGACCCGGCCGGGCTGCCGGCTAGGTAGCGGCTCAAAAACTCTTCGGGGTCGGCCACGCCGAGCCGGGCCAGGTGGCGGGTAGCTGCACCGTGGGCCATCATCACCCGGAAGTCGTTGATGATGGGCGTAGTCCAGCGCGTGAGCAATGTATTGTTAAGGTGTTCGATTTCGCGGAGCAGGTCAGCTGGCCCTAGGGCCGCCAGCGGCAGTTGGTAGAAGCGCTCGTACTCGGCCTCGAAGCGCGCCTGGAACGCCCGCACCCGCTGCGGCAGGCGCGCAAACTCGCCCAGCAGGCGCCCTAGGGTAAGTGCTAAGCGGGGCAGCAGAGCCAGGCGCTGGCGCAGCGTTTTGCGCTGGTCGTGCACAAAGTCGACGGGTTCGAGCACCCCCATCATGCGCTCCATATCGGCCTTGCTCTGGCGAAAATTGGGCAGCAGCAGCAGGCCCCGGTACCAGTTATTCAAGTTGTAGTAGATGCGCCCTTGCTGCAACGCCAAGAGGTTGGTGATTACCGGCTCGTGGGCGGCCACCGTGGCGGCAGGCAATCCTAGCGTGTGCATGGTTTGGCGGTACACGGTGGCGTAGGCACGCTGCGCAAAGCTGAAGGTGAGCGGCGTGGTCACGCCGCAGTAGCTTTCCTGGATGTTAGCGTTGTCATAAACCACCACCTCGGGCACGGGCTGGGTAAGTGGGCGGGCTTGCACCAGCCAGAGCCGGCCGGCCTGGTCTTGGGCAAATTCTATGTCCTGCGGGCCACCTAGGGCCGCTTCGAGGCGCTGGCCAAGGCAATACAGTTCTTGCAGGGCGGCTGGATTAAGCAATTCGGGATAATCGGCTAAGGCTACTTCGGAGGGGGCCGCAGTGGAAAAAGAGACGCGCGCTGGCGTTGCCGAAAACGAATTTTCATTTTCTGCTACCTGGTTAGCTACCTGCGCCACCAGTTGCCCATCGGCTTTGCGCAAGTAAAATTCATCTGGCACCAGCTGCCCATTTACCAGCCCTTCCCCCAGTCCCGCTACGGCATGGATAGCCATTTCCTGCGGGTATTCGGGGAAGGTGGTAAAGAGCACACCCGCCGCCCGCGCCGCCACCTGGCGCTGCACTACCACGGCTGGGCGAGCGGCCAGCGGCAAGCCACGTTGGCGGCGGTAGGCCAGGGCACGGTCGGAGTAAGCACTGGCGGCCACCCTCGCTACGGCGTCCAGCAGCGCTGGCCAGCTGCTCACGTGCAGCACGCTGTCCATCAGGCCCGGAAAAGCGGTCGCGGCTCCGTCCTCATCGGCCACCGACGAGCGCACGGCCACCGGCTGCCCCGCGCCAAAGCCCCAGCCAGCTAGCAGTACCCTCAGCGCGGCTTGGGTGGCGGCTGGCACCTCAAAGCTACCTAGGCGTGCCTGGCGCTCGGCCAAGCCGGCCGCGGTGGTGGGCAGGCCCGCCAGCACCGGCTCAAACAAAGCAGTGGGCAGCACCACGAACTCGGGCACGGGCGCACCTAGCGCCCGCAGGCGCAGCAAGCCAGCGCCCTTGCCCCCTAGATGCGCCGCAGCCGCGGCCAACGGCCGCGCGTCGGGCACAAACAATTTATTATCTACCAAAGCCATACGCTTCGGCCAGCACGGCCAGATAAGAGGTGAGCATAACAAGCGATACTACTTTTTCGGCCTGGCGCAGGCGCGCCTCGTGGGGGTGGCGAGCCGCCGTGCTGTAGAGTGCCAGCCCCGAGGCCAGCAGCAGCCAAAGCACAGCGTAGGCTCCCCAGCGGGCGTGCAGCCCGCGCAGCAGCAGGGCCTGCACAGCCCCCCCGGCCAGCACCACCGCTACCGTGAGCGACAGGGCCGGCCCGTAGCCCAGGGCCTGCGAATATGAATCGACGCCTGCCCGCTCGGCGGCCGGGGCGTGCAGCTTGCGCGCCAGCTCGAAGCTGAAGCCGCCCAGCAGGCTCAGCAGCAACAGCAGCGGCAAGTACTCGCCACCTAGGGCCAACCGCGGCGCATGGGCCGAGAACAGCCACAGCACCACCAGCGGCATAATAAGCATGTGCGACAAGGCATAGGCCACCAGCCGCTTGCGCAGCCAGGCGCCCACCCCAAACTCGGCCCGCATCAGCAGGCTGTAGCCGAGGGCCAGGGCCCACAGCAGTAGAGTAGCCCTCCCCTGCCCGGCCGACCAGCATAGCTCTAGTAGGGCGCCGGCCCAAGCCAGGCGGCGTAGCTGAGGCAGCGTCACGCGGCCGGTTTGCAGCACGCGCTGCGGGTGGGTAAGGGCATCCTGGGCAAAGTCTTTTTCTTCATCAAACACCCGCAGGCGGAAGAAAAACGACACGGTAGCCAGCGCGCCCAGGGCCGCCCAGGCCAGCCCGCCAGCGGGCACGAGGGGGTGCCGGTAGGCGGCACTGGCGCAGGTTGCCACGCCCCGCACAGTGCAAAACAGCACGATAAACAGCCCTATGTTGACGGGGGCGAACCGCTCTTGCAGGTAGGCGCCTAGGTTGCGAAACTTCATGGACCGAAGTAACGGCGCGTGCCCCCGGCAAAAACGGCAATTTGCGCTTCAAGGGGAGTTTACTTTCCCCTCTATTCAGATTGCTATCAGCTCACTTACAACCGGCTACCCAGGAAGCAATTAGACTTTAGCACTACCCCTTGCGCCTGGGTGCTACCTTACCCTAAACCACGCTACCGCCTACCTAAAATCTGGCAGGCGCACCAGGGCTAGGTAGTCGCTGAGGCCGCTGGGCTGCTCAAAGACGTGGATGAAGAGGATGGCCTCTTCGCCTACGCTGCGCCACACTTCGGCGTAGAAATTTCCGACCGCGTAGAGGCTCAGGCGGAAGCTGTCTTCGGTACGCTCGGCCAGGGCGTGGCCGTGCCGAGCCAGATGCTCGGCTTGGCGGCGTTGGTGCAATGTTTTGAAAGTGGCGCAGGTCATGGCTTGGTATCCCGAAGTTACGACAGGGCGCGAAAACCGCGGGGCTACCTTCGCGGCCATGAATTCAATGCGCTTTCCGCACCCGCTGGTGCTGCTTACTGCTTTTATTTTGCTCGCCGCGGCGCTCAGCTATGTGCTGCCCGCCGGCGAATTTGTACGCCGCCTCGACCCCGCCACCCAGCGCCAAGTGGTGGTGCCGGGCTCCTACCACCGGGTGCCTCCCACCCCCGTTTCGCCCCTCAACATGCTGGTGAGCCTACCTAGGGGCCTGGTGGATGCGGGCTCGGTGGTGTTTTTGATTTTTCTGGCCGGCGGGGCCTTCACCGTAGTTGACCAAACGGGTGCCCTGCGCTACGGCGTCGATAGCCTGCTGCATCGTGCCCAAGGCCGCGAGGCGGGGCTTATTCCCTTAGTGTCGCTGCTCTTTGCCATCATGGGCGCGCTGGAAAACATGGGCGAGGAAATTATTGCCTTGGTGCCCGTGCTGCTGGTGCTGATGCGGCGGCTCGGCTACCCGAGCATTGTGGCGGTGGCGGCTAGCCTAGGAGCCGCTGTGGTGGGCGCGGCCTTTAGCCCGCTTAATCCCTTTCAGGTGGTTATTGCCCAAAAGCTGGCGCAGCTGCCGCCGTTTTCGGGCTGGGCTTACCGGGTGGTTTTTCTGGTTATTGCCCTAGGTATCTGGATAGCGGGTACCATGCGCTATGCCCGCCGCCACCGCGTAGCGCCCGATGCTACCTCCCCTGCCGCTACCGAGGAAGCCACCGCGCACCGCGGACAGCCGGGGCTAGTGCTGCTGCTCCTGCTGGTGGCGTTCAGCGTGTTTGGCTACGGCGTAGTGAGCTTGGGCTGGGACTTTGACCAGATGTCGGCGCTGTTTTTTGTGCTGGGCGTGGGCGCTGGTTTGATAGGTGGCCTAGGGCTCACGGGCACCGCCGAAGGCTTCGTAGCGGGCTTTCGCGATGTGGCTTTTTCGGGCATTCTTATCGGGTTTGCGCGGGCCATTTTTGTGGTGCTCGAGCAGGGCCACGTGGTCGATACCATTGTGCAAGGGCTGGCCGCCCCGCTGGCCCACCTGCCGGTGGCGCTGGCGGCCCTAGGTATGCTGGTGGTGCACACAGCACTGCACCTGCCGGTGCCCAGCGTGAGCGGCCAAGCTGTGCTCACCATGCCACTGCTGGTGCCGCTCTCCGACCTCATCGGCCTTTCGCGCCAGGTCACGGTGCTGGCTTACCAGTACGCCGCCGGCCTCGGCGACCTCGTCACGCCCACCAACGGCGGCCTCATGGCCATGCTCGCCGCCTGCGGCGTGCGCTACGACCAGTGGCTGCGCTTTGCAGGCAAACTCTATGGGCTGCTGCTGGCCCTCGGCGCCGTAGCTGTGGTGCTGGGCATAGCGCTCCATGTTTAATTATGAATTGTTCATGGTTAGTTATTAATGACTGAACATTAATAACTAACCACTAACTCTCAATCATCCACCTTGCGCAGGGCTTCGCCGTCGAACACTTGCGGCAGCTTGCGCTTGCGCTCTACTATCTGGAAGGTGGCGCGGTCTAGGCTTTCGCTCCAGAAAATATCAGACACCAAGCCACGGTGCGCCGGCTGGCCGGCGGCGGGCCTTACTTCTTCTACCAAGTCGCCGAAGCCGAAGGGCGGCTTGTTATAGATTTCTTTAAACAGCTCGCCGCGCACCAAAAACTGTTGCTCATCGTAGCGCAGCGTTATCCACTCGCTGTCGTCGTCGAGGTCGCTCACTTTTTCAAATACCTTGCCCACGGGTTGCAGCCACTCGAAGGAGCGGCGATTAGCGGGGTGCAAGTAACTATAGCCATAGTCGGGTGACCAGGCATACAAACCAAAAACAATGGGACGCGGACGGGGCATAACTCGCAACTAAAAAATCGAGGACCTAGGGAGTAGGTCAAACCCAAAAACTATTGCCTCGGTTGCCTGCAGTCCAAAAAACGCGTCGAAAGCTTTCCGCCCAAAGTAGCTAGTAGGCTTGAGGCTGTGGTTACTGCGTTAGCATACCTAGGTCCCAACCGCCACCGTGCGGCGGCCCACTGCCCACACCAATAGCGACCAAGCCGACTACTGCTGAGTTTCGCCAATTATATCCTAACAAGATTAGTTTGCGTATAAGGTGGACTTTAACTGGCCGCGCCAGGTGGCCCCATAGGGGGGCCAGCGGTGCGGCTTTTTTTTATGTCTACTCCTACCTTGTCTGAGCCCGCTCCTTCTCGGGCACCTATTGCTTCGAAAACGAAGAAAGCTGCTCCATCTAACGCTAAAACTACGCCTGCCCCTACCAGCCGAGCACCCGTGCGCGAGGGTTTTGGAGCCTTGCCCCACGCCCAGGGCACCACTTTCCGGGTGTGGGCGCCGGGCGCCACCGCCGTGTCGGTAGTAGGCACCTTCAACGACTGGGACAAGGATGTTAACCCGCTGCAAGCCGAAGCCGACGGCAACTGGGCCGCCGACCTGCCCGGCGTAAAAGCTGGCGATGGCTACAAGTTTGTGCTGCAAACCCCGGCCGGCGAGTTGACCCGCAACGACCCCTACGCCCGCGCCGTCACCAACTCAGCCGGCTACTCGCTGGTATTCGACCCCAACGATTTTGATTGGGAAGGCGACAATTTCCAGATGCCCGCCTGGAACGACCTTGTTATCTACGAACTGCACGTAGGTACTTTCAATGTGAAAGAGCAGGGCCACCCTGGCACGTTCCTCGACATTATCGAGCGCCTAGGGTACCTGCAAAGCCTTGGTATCAACTGCATCGAGGTGATGCCGGCCACCGAGTTTCCGGGGGCCTACTCGTGGGGCTACAACCCCTCGAATCCCTTTGCCCTGGAGAGCGACTATGGCGGAGCAGAAGCTTTCCGCAAGTTTGTGAAGGCGGCCCACCAGCACGGCATTGCCGTGATTCTAGACGTGGTGTACAACCACTTTGGGCCCGGCGACCTCGACCTATGGCAGTTTGACGGCTGGCAGGAAAACGACGGCGGCGGCATCTATTTCTACAACGACTGGCGCGCCGAAACGCCCTGGGGCCACAACCGCCCCGACTATGGCCGCCCCGAAGTGCGCCGCTACATTCTGGACAATGCCCTAATGTGGCTCGAAGACTACCACTGCGATGGCCTGCGCATGGACGCCATCGCCTTCATTCGCAACGTGCACGGCGAAGAAGACCCCGGCGCTGACCTGCCCGACGGCTGGAGCCTGATGCGCTGGGTAAATGAGGAAATTAAAAGCCGCCAGCCCTGGAAAATCACCATCGCTGAAGACCTGCGCTCGAACCCCGCCATCACGGCCGATACCGAGCAGGGCGGCGAGGGCTTTTCGGCCCAGTGGTCGGCCTCGTTTATCTATCCCGTGCACCAAGCGCTGACCACGATGGAGGACCGCGACCGCGACATGCACGCCATTAGCCGGGCCATTTGCACCCACTACAATGGCGATGCTTTCCAGCGCGTTATCTACACCGAAAGCCACGACGAGGTAGCCAACGGCAAGAGCCGCCTACCCGAAGAAATCGGGGGCGGCGACGTCGAGAATTTCTTTGCCAAGAAGCGCATGGTGCTCGGTGCAGCCCTCACACTCACGGCGCCCGGCATCCCGATGCTGTTTCAGGGCCAGGAGTTTCTGGCCCCCGGCTCGTTCAACGACACCGAGCCCCTCGACTGGACTTGGGCGGAGGCGCATGGCGGCCTCACGCAACTATACCGCGACCTCATCGCGCTGCGGCGCGACCTGCGCGGCGTGACGCCCGGCCTGCGCGGCCAGGGTTGCCACGTGTTCCACGTCAACAACGACGACAAAGTAGTGGCCTTCGCCCGCTGGACCGACAGCCCCGAGGATGCAACGGTGGTAGTGGTCAACTTTGCCAACCAGCCCCGCCAAGGCTACACCATCGGCCTGCCCGCCAGCGGCAGCTGGACGGTGCGCTTCAACTCCGATTGGCACGGCTACGACCAAGATTTCCAGGACTTCCCGTGCTACGGCACCAACACCGAAGACGGCGAGTACGATGGCTTTGCCCAGCACGGCAACCTCGACCTAGGACCCTACGGCGTGGTAGTGTTGTCGCGTTAAGCAAAGACTTAAATCAAAAGAGGCTGACAGTAGTGCTACTGTCAGCCTCTTTTGATTTAGTGCCCTATCGTTTTAACAACGCCCGCCGAACTTACCGTCATGGTTATCATGCCATCTGACGAAAGCGGAGGCGCTTGATAGCTATACATTGTATCGCCCGTAGCGGTGAGTAGCTGCCGCTCTTGTGGGGGCCCCATCAGCCGGTGGGCTTGCCCGGCAGGCATACCTGGCTGTACCAAATGGGCTTGCCGCTGATTATAGTTACCTAGCCGAGCTTTAGGGCTTAGCCACAGTATATAGCCAAGCATGAAGCCAATGCCCGCTACGACAGCAAGCAGGCCGATAATAGCTTTTTGCAGCCAAGCGTGTATCATGGCAGTTGGGTAGTATGCTGTACGACAGCAAACTTATCCTAAACTCCCGCAATGCGCGTCTAGGTTACACCGGGGCCTGGTCGTAGCGCTCAGTGGTAGGCAGCGGCCAGCCGCCTTCGAATACAAACTCGGTGAGGGGCTTGCGGGTGCGGGGCGCCAGCTCGCGCTCACGCAGGCTCTCGGGCACGGCGTCGGCCGGCGCGGGGTAGCCCACCGTGAACACGGCTACGAGGTCATAGTCGGCCGGAATGTTGAAGGCAGCGCGCAGGGCGTCCTGCGAGAAACCCGCCATTTGGTGAATTTGCAAGCCCAGCTCGACGGCCTGAATGGCGAGCGAGGCCGTGGCTTGGCCTACATCGTGCTTGGCCCAGGCATTGGGATTGCTGTCGTGCGAGAACGTTTTTTTGGCGAGGCTGGCTACTAGCACGGGCGCTTCCTTAGCCCACACCTGGTTGAATTCGCCCATCGAATGCAGAATTTTATCAAACGCCTCGGGGTGCTTCTCCTTGTTGCCAACCAGATAGCGCCAGGGCTGCTCGCCAAAGCACGACGCCGCCGAGCCGGCTGCAGTAAATAGCTGCTGTAGTGCCTCGGCGGGCACGGACTGGCTGGTGTAGGCGCGGGGGCTGCGGCGCTGCGTGAACTGCGACAGAATGGGATGTTCGGTAGTGAGAACGTTGGTGGTATCGGACATGACGGACGAAAAAAGTGAGGTCGGGGGCATAACAGACAAGCGCGGGGTAGATGTTTTGGCAACCTCTGAGGGGCAGCCTAGGTAAAGAAATTTATTGCTTACTTGCCCGCCTGCTTCGCCAGGCGGCTTACCTTTCGCCCGGCTTTTTTCGCCCATCCCACCCGCTTATGCAGCCCCAGCCCCACGCCCCTGACGCGCTATTCCCCAACTCTCTCCTAATTGAAGTCGCCTGGGAGGTGTGTAACCAGGTGGGCGGCATCTACACCGTTATTCGCTCGAAGGTGCCTGCCACCGTGCCTGCCTGGGGCGACCGCTACTGTCTACTAGGCCCCTATTTTCCGCAGCAGGCGCAGGGCGAGTTTGAGAGCTACAGCGACGAGCAGCTCGCTAATATGAACGACCCCTACGCCCGGGCCGTGCGCGAGCTGCACCACCAGGGCTACGATATCTGCCTGGGGGTGTGGCTTATCACGGGCCGCCCCAGGGCCGTGCTCATCAATCCGTTTCAGAACTACCACCGCCTAGGTGAACTCAAGGCTGACCTTTGGCGCGACCACCAGGTACCCATGCCCGACAACGATGACCTGCTGCACCAAGTAGTGGCTTTCGGCGACCTAGCACGGGTGTTTGTAGAAGAAGTGGCTCGCCAAACCGTGGGCCAGTATCAGGTTATCGGTCACTTCCACGAGTGGATGACGGGCGTGGCCATCCCCGAATTGCGCCGCCGCCAAGCGCCGGTGCACCTTGTGTTCACGACGCACGCCACGCTGCTGGGCCGCTACCTGGCCATGAACGATCCCAATTTCTACGACCACCTCATGCTCGTGGATTGGCGCTCGCAGGCGCGGCACTTCAACATCGAGCCGGCCGTGAGCATGGAGCGGGCCGCCGCCCATGGCAGCCACGTTTTCACCACCGTGAGCGAGCTGACGGTGCGCGAGTGCATCTACCTGCTCGACCGGATACCCGATGCGGTGCTGCCCAACGGCCTGAACATCGAGCGCTTCGTGGCGCTGCACGAGTTCCAGAACCTGCACAAGCTCTACAAGGACAAGATTCACGAGTTTGTGATGGCGCACTTCTTCCAGAGCTACGCCTTCGACCTCGACCAGACGATTTATCTCTTCACCTCGGGCCGCTACGAGTACCACAACAAGGGCTTCGACCTTACCCTCGAAGCCCTAGCCCGCCTCAACCATCGCCTCCAGCAGAGCGGCCTGGAAGGACAGGTCGTGATGTTCTTCATCACCAAGCGCCCCTACACCAGCATCAACCCGCTGGTGCTACAAAGCCGCGCCCAGCTCAACGAGGTACGCGAAACCTGCCGCGCCATCGAGGAGCAGGTGGGCGAGCGCCTGTTTTACGCCGCCGCCGCCAGCCAAGACCACCGCCTGCCCGACCTCGACAGCATGGTCGACGACTACTGGAAGCTGCGCTACCGCCGCGGCCTGCAAAGCTGGAAAACGTCGCAACTGCCTTCGGTCATTACCCACAACCTAGTGAACGACCAGGACGACGACATCCTGAACTTTGTGCGGCGCGCTAACTTGGTCAACAACAAGCATGACCGGGTAAAAATCGTCTATCACCCCGACTTTGTGAGCACGACTTCCCCCCTGTTCGGCATGGACTACGGGCAGTTTGTGCGGGGCTGCCACATGGGCGTGTTTCCGAGCTACTACGAGCCCTGGGGCTATACCCCACTCGAGTGCGTGGCCCGCGGCGTGCCGGCTATCACCTCCGACCTCTCGGGCTTTGGCGACTACGTGCAGAAAAATGTGACCGAGCACGAGGAAAAAGGCATTTTCGTGGTGCGCCGCCAAGAGCGCAGCTTCGACCAAGCCGCCGAAGAGCTCACCGAGATGCTCTGGAATTTCGTATTGCTAAGCCGCCGCGAGCGCATCAGCCAGCGCAACCGCGTTGAAAGCTCGGCCGACATTTTTGATTGGAAAAACCTGCGCGTGTACTACGACCGGGCCTATGCCCTGGCACTGGAGCGGCAGTAGCCTAGGCGCCTTAACCCCCTAGGTACTTAAGGCATCCTATTTCTTGTCATTGCGAGGAGGAACGACGAAATAATCGCACCTGCTCGGCACCCAGTTGCTCTTTTAATGCGATTGTTTCGTCGTTCCTCCTCGCAATGACAGGCGGTAGTAGGTTAAGTAACCTAATTTTTCCAGGCCTGCTACTTATTAGTGGTGCTGCCTTAGCTAATGAGTTCTGGCTACAACCCGCCAGTTTTCGGGTAGCTGTTGGTGCCCCGGTACCAGTACGGCTGCTGCTTGGCGAAAACCTAGCGGGCCAACCGTGGCCCCGGCCAGTGCGGCGCACGCAGCGTTTTGTGCACCTAGGGCCCACCGACAAGGCCGACTCGACTGACTTGCGCCCGGCCCTGCTACTTGATTCGGTGGCGCCAGCCCTAACGTTTCGCACGCCGGGCACGCACGTAGTGGCACTCACCAGTGCATTGACTTTTAGCACCCTGCCCGCCGACAAATTTACGGCTTACCTACGGGCCGAAGGCTTCGATAAGGCGCTGCTTTATCGCCAGCAGCAGGGCCAAACTACCTCAAAAGCTGGCCGCGAGGCCTACCGCCGCTGCGCCAAGGCGCTCGTACTGGCCGTGGCTAGCGCTCGGGCACCCCGCAGTCCTGCCGATACTGCCTACCGCCACTTCCTAGGCCTGCCCCTAGAGCTGGTGCCCGAGCAGAACCCTTACTACCTGCGGCCGGGCGCTTCGCTCACGCTGCGCGTGCTGCGCCACGGCCAGCCGGTGCCCGGCGTGCTGGTGCGAGTGTGGGACGCCAGCCCGCCCACTCCCGACAAACGTGGGGCCGGTATAGCAGCCGAAACACATTATTTTTCGACCCGCACTAACAATAATGGTCGAGTTTTGTTACGCCTACCCGGAAGCGGGCCTTACTTGGTGGCGGCCAAATACCTAGAACCTGCACCGACCACCCTAGCAGGCCAAGCCGACTGGCTGAGCACTTGGGCCACGCTCATATTTGGCGGGCCCGGTGCCCCTACGGACGGGCCCACCACCCTCTTCCGTAAATAGCTACTACTTAATATCTTAAAATTGACCGTTCGGCAATTTCCAATTTCTTCCTACCTTCGTCTTTCGCATCGCACTTTTTGCTCCCCCGCCGTTTCTCTATGAAGTACTCCATTGATAAAAAAGAGAGCTACACCGTCATCACCATTGATGAAAAGAAGCTTGATACGACTGTAGCTCCCGACCTCAAGTCGGAGTTTGTGAAGCTGAACGCTGAAGGCACCAATAATCTGATTCTGGACCTGCAAAACGTAAAGTATACTGATTCGTCGGGACTTAGCAGCATTCTGATTGCCAACCGCCTCTGCAATTCTACGGGCGGCCTGCTGGTGCTCACCGGCCTGCAAGACCACGTGCTGAAGCTCATCACCATCAGCAAGCTCGAATCGGTACTGCACATTCTGCCCACCGTGGAGGAAGGTATCGACCGTATTTTTCTGCATTCTATCGAACGCGACCTCACGGATAAAGAATAGCTTTTTTAAGCTGTTAGCTATTGACTGTTAGCTGTTAGCCCCCGCCAGGAGGGCTGGTGCCTGGCAGTCAGTAGCTTTTTTATTTTAAAGGCTGGCTGTCAGCCCTTGCCACTAACAACTTTGGCAAAAGCTGGCAGCTGGCATCTAGCGGCTACGTGCCGCATAAAGGTAGCCGCTTACACATGCAGTTTGAGCTTCAAATTTTGGGTAGTGCGTCCGCCACGCCCATGACCGGGCGCCACCCCACGGCCCAGCTATTGGCCGTGGGCGAAGGCCGCTACCTCATCGACTGCGGCGAAGGCACCCAGTGGCGGCTGCTGGAGCACCGGCGGCGCCTGAGCTCGTTGCGCGTCATCTTCATCTCGCACTTGCACGGCGACCACTACTTTGGGTTGTTTGGCCTGCTGGGCACGCTGCACCTGCAAGGTCGCCAAGACCCGCTCCTGATAGTGGGCCCGCCCGGCCTCGACTTGGTGCTGACCACACAGGCCATGCACTCGGGCATTCAGTACGGGTTCAACCTCACGTTTGTGCCCGTCGATACGGAGGCCCACGCCGTGGTGTACGAAGATGCGCTGGTGCGTGTATCGTCGCTGCCCATGCGCCACCGCATCCCGTGCTGCGGCTACCTGTTTGAGGAGCAGCCGCGCCGCGACCGGTTGGTGAAGGAAAGCCTACCGCCGGGCCTGAGCCCCGCTGAGCTGGCGCAGTTGGCCCAGGGGCACGACCTGCCCGCCAACCCCGCTACTGGCCGCCCGGCGTTGGCTCATGCGGCCGTGTCAACGCCCGCTGCGCCACCTAGGCGCTATGCTTTCTGCTCCGACACGCTGTATACCCCCGCGCTGGCCGAGCTGGTGCGCGGCGCCGACCTACTTTACCACGAAGCCACCTTCTTGGAAGAGCTGCGTGAGCGCGCCGCCCAAACGCACCACAGCACCGCCGCCCAGGCCGCCGAGCTAGCCCGCACCGCCGGGGTAGGCATGTTGCTTATTGGCCATTTTTCGTCGCGCTACAAACAATTAGCGTGGCATTTGGCCGAGGCGCAGGCCGTTTTCCCAAATACGGAACTGGCTACTGAGGGCTTGGTAGTAGCCGTTTAAGCGACCTAGGGTGCTTCGCCCCACGGAAAAGTATCAATGCCTACTTCCACCTACGCCCACAAAAAACAGCAGCTTTACTTGGTGCTCAGCGGCATCTTTTTGGTCAATGCGCTGCTAGCCGAGATTATCGGCGTCAAGATTTTTTCGGTCGAAAAAACCTTTGGCCTTACGGGCAGCCTGTCGGCGGGCGTGTTAGTGTGGCCCGTAGTCTTTATCGGCACCGATGTCATCAACGAGTACTTTGGGCGTAAGGGTGTGCTGCGCATCACCTTCCTCACGGTGGGCCTCATCCTGTACGCCTTTCTGGTTATCCTAGGCACTACTAAGCTGGTGCCCGCCGATTTTTGGCTCGACCTTAACAAGACTGATGGCCAGGGCCGGCCTTTCAATATCGAGTTTGCGTACCAGAGCATCTTCCGGCAGGGCCTAGGTATCATTGTGGGGTCGCTTACGGCCTTTGTCATCGGGCAGGTGCTCGATGCCAGTGTGTTTCAGGCGTTTCGACGCATCACGGGCAGCCGCTTTATCTGGCTGCGGGCCACGGGCTCCACGCTCATTTCGCAGCTCGTCGACAGCTTCGTGGTGCTGTACGTGGCCTTTTATCTGTTTGGCAACTGGCCGCTGGCCCAGGTGCTCAGCGTCGCCACCTTCAACTACTGGTACAAAGTGGCCGCCGCCGTGCTGCTGACGCCACTGCTGTACCTAGCGCATTACTTCATTGACCGCTACCTAGGGCCCGCCGAAACGACAGAACTGCAAGAAGAGGCGCTGGTTGATAAGAGCGTGTAGCTAAATAACTTGCACTCTGCTGGCCTTCTTACCAATGTTCTAACTTATCTACCGCGGCACTCATCAGCGCTACCCCGGTGTTGCAGCGGTAGCTTGCCCCTAGTGCCGCACTTGAGGCTCAATTAGCCACCTTCGTACGCGCCTGCACCTAGGGCTCGCGCCTCAAGCTGTAACGTATGCGCTTCTTTCTGCTTCTTGCTTTTTTCGTTGGTACTAGGGTCGCTGCCCAGGCGCAGGTGAGCCTGAACCTGCGCGGTCCCGAAGGCGCAGAGGGCAGCTACGTACTGTTCAACGACCCGCAGGTGCGCCACCCGGGCTTGCTGAAGGTTTCGGCTAAGCAGCTGCTGGTTAAAGACCCCAATGGGCAGAAGTTCATACTGCGTCCCGGCGAGGTTACCAGCCTGCGCATAGGACAGCAGCGCTACACCACGGCCCAAGGCTTTGAGGTGCGCAATGGCTTGTTTAACCACCTAGAGGAGGACAAAGTATTTGTGGAGCTGCTCGACAGCGGGCGGGTATCGCTGCTGCGCTACACCTCGCGCATCCGCACCGGGCAACTCGGCACGGCCAGCGACTTCACCGCCTACTTGGTGCGCGAGGCTACCCAGCCTACTGCCACCACCCTCTACACGGATGGCGGGAGCTACCTCAAAAACTACCAAGAGCTCAACGCCGCGCTGCGCCCCTACGCCGCCGACCGGCCCGACTTATTGAAGCTCCTCGATGCCAACCGCGTGGGCCCAACCCAGCTCACCCGCTTTTTTCACGCGCTCAATACCCGCGCTGCTTTCTAACTTCGTGGCTTACTCGCAGCGGCCGGAGGGCGCGGGCCGGGGCTAGGCCCGCGGCGCAGCCACCTGGCCGGTTGCCCATATCAGGTTCCATGTCCCGCATTCTTACCGGCATCCAGAGCACCGGCCGCCCCCACCTAGGCAACTTGCTCGGCGCGATTTTGCCCGCCATCGAGCTGTCAAAAAACTCGGCCAACGACTCGCTGTACTTCATTGCCGACTTGCACTCGCTCACCACGGTGCGCGACCCCGCGCTGCTACGCGCCAATACCTACGCCGTGGCGGCCGCTTGGCTAGCCTGTGGCTTCGACACCGAGAAAAACTTGTTTTACCGGCAGTCTGATGTGCCGCAGGTGACCGAGCTGACATGGTATTTGTCGTGCTTCACGCCCTACCCCATGCTGGCCAATGCGCACAGCTTTAAGGATAAGTCGGACCGGCTATCGGACGTAAACGCGGGCCTCTTCACCTACCCTGTGCTGATGGCGGCCGACATTCTGCTCTATGATGCCGAGGTAGTGCCTGTAGGCAAAGACCAGGTGCAGCACCTCGAAATAGCCCGCGACATTGCCACGGCCTTCAACAACCGCTACGGCGAAACGCTGGTGCTGCCGCAGGCTAAAGTCGATGAGCAGATAATGACCATTCCGGGCATCGACGGGCAGAAGATGAGCAAGAGCTACGGCAACATCATCGACATCTTCGCCCCCGAAAAGGAGCTGCTCAAGACTATCAAAAGCATCATTTCGGACAGCACGCCCCTGGAAGAACCTAAGGACCACACCAAGGATATCACCTTTAAGCTGTACACGCTGCTGGCCTCGCCCGAGCAAACGGCCGCCATGCGCGCCAACTACGAGGCCGGTGGCTACGGCTACGGCCACGCCAAAAAAGAGCTGTACGAGCTTATTCTGAGCCGCTTCAGCGAGGAGCGGCGGCTGTTCAACTACTACATGGACAACCTGCCCGAGCTCGACGCTCGCCTAGCCGAAGGCGCTCGCAAGGCCCAGGCCTATGGCGCCGGCGTGCTAGCCAAGGTGCGCGAGAAAGTAGGGTACGGTCGTTAATCAATGGTTAATGCCGTTCAACGATTCCCAATGGGCGTTGAACGGCATTAACCATGTATAATTAACCATTAATCTAATACCGCTGCTCGTGCGAGAAGCTAAAGCCGACTTTGCTGGCGCGGCTTACCTGCTGGTTTTCGAGCTTTTGCTTAACGGTAATCTTCTGAATATCATTCATGGGCGGGGCAATGAGGTCGTTGTTAACGGCCGCAATCATGGCGCTTTCCACGAAGAGGCGCATGGCGTCGGCGGTCACGGGGTTCGAGCTCATGTCGTGGTCGGGCAGCTCCAGTTCCTGCACGCCTTCGAGAAAGTAGTGGCTGTCGATGTTGACCAGCAAGCGGCCCACCAGGTAGCCGGGGTCATTCATGCGCTGGTACTTGATGCTGTCGGCCA
>Ga0265798_10003165_pt1 | contig 23658 bp, 30 predicted proteins | sample P3T30metagenome_FD_192430 | JGI IMG/M metagenome (GOLD analysis project Ga0265798, IMG submission 192430) | Plant litter microbial communities from East Loma Ridge, Irvine, California - P3 T30 | ecosystem: Environmental > Terrestrial > Plant litter > Unclassified | place: USA: California... | reverse complement strand
CACGATTACAGAAAAAAAAATTTAAACGAAAGAGAAGAGTTCAGTCAATGCGCCGACTCTTGTCAAGACTCTCCACACTCAAATCGCTTTCCATCAATAACACCTCTTACCACAATACCGAAACACTCAACTCCTCAGACGTCGTCAAGGCTCTGGCTCAAATATTGTCATCGGTCCCCTCTTCCGTCGTCAACTTAGAGGTCGTGCTGAACAACGTTCTACTCCTCTGCGAACATGACCACCTTTGCGAGGCCCTCTCTACTCTTTTGCCACAACTCGAAACGCTTCGCATTCTTCTTCCGACCATATGCGAAGGTTTTCTGAGGTTTTTGCGCGGTACCCAAAGCGGCTCCGGATCCAGACAGGTACCGGTACCAAGGTTTCGATACGCTACCATCTGGACCAATTGGCAGGTGGCTCTGCCAGCCTACCTTCCAGTTCCAGGGCAAGAGAGAGAAGACACAATTATGCAACCAAGAATTGCGCTTTTCTAGCCAATCTCTCACCAGACGACGACAAAACTCGAATAATCGATGCAGCTTCGCTTTCCAAGGCTGTCCAATATCACCGAAGTCGAGGGCAATTCCCAGACCTATAGCATTTCTGCATAATGCAGGCAGCAGACTTGAGGGCTCTGAACTGGAAGATACGCGAAGTCGTCTCGAATACGACCTTGGTAGTGCCCTGCCGAAAAACAGTATACCCGAACGACCATGTGAACAAGACGATAATGCGTGACAGCAAGGGAACGGATCATTACGTGGATCGCGCACAATTCGCTGCATTTGTCGAGCCTGCGATATGGCAAAGTCCTCCCAACGGATCTCGTGTGCCGTACGCTCCTGCAGCTTTGTCAACATTCGAAGACGTGTGTCGAAATCTGGTGACGGCAAATGATGGTGCGGGAACTGAGCTGGATACATACAATCAGTTTCGAAACAGGCTCTCGAGTGGTCTTTCATGGGCCACGGCGAAACACCCCGAGGGACGAACTACCCACAACATTGGCAACTCATGAAGGTCCTTGTAACTAGCATATTGTGTCAACCTTCAGGACTCGCTGAACGCCAAATTTGACTGCCAAAAAAATGTGACCATCGTAGACACGTCACTCTTACAACACTGAGGCGGTTGGCGACGGCGCAGCATTCCGGACTATATACCGTTTGGTACAATGACCCACCCTGCACCCGCGTATCTTCAAGTCGCAACCGAGGATTTTCAAAAGTTCCGCACATTGTGGAGTGTACTTTCCTCTAGCCGTTGTGACGTCACCTCAGCGTCAACAAGCTTGCTTCACATGGGCCTAGCTAATACCGAAAGCATATCTGGCGGGTTTGCAAAGGATCGCGTCGGAAGCATGGTGGGCCGCACGTGCAGATGACGCTGCAGAGAGAAGTGGGGGAAAGAGGCACAGAGGCAAGACGCGATATTAGCAAATTGCATCTGGAAGAACTTCGAACCGACACAAGCGAAGTCGGTCCGGATGATGTAGCGTGTTGCCATTCGAGATTGTTCAAGATGCCTCGAGAGTGTTCAATAATGTACCTATGCGGCGCTCGTAGCTCGAGATCGGGGTCCGGATGCTATCCGTACAGCTGGGTCTCCGAACAGAGAAGGTGCATCTGCGCTCCTGCACATTGCGAATGCAATTCGACGTCAACATCACTACTGTAGCCGCACTCCATGCCCGCCAATATCACCCAATAAGCGTGTCCTCACGATGCCATTCTCATGGTCTATGCCAATTCCAAAGGCGATGCTCCACGACACGGGCAAGGCACGCTTCTGCGTTGTCGCAATTTGTGGACAAGTCACGGCCCGTCCGCGGCCACGCGATCTCGACCGCGCCGATCAGTGCCCATCCAAAGGCCCAGGCATGACTTGCAGCAAGGAACGGCTTGTGCACGGCAAGTGTCAGGTGCCTTTCCCTGCCGTCGACTGCCACACCAGATGGCTCCTCAGTGACCCCTCAACCAATGACGAGATGAGGAGGTGGCTTGCGCAGCAGCGTATTGGAGCACCTGCCCATTTGCACAGACGAAGGCGACCTCAAGGATCGCTCGATTACGCCAAGCTCGCGATTTCGCCTCCGTTTGCCTGAGGACAGACGGCCCTTTGTGCTGCGCTGCACGCGCGACATGGCAGCAACAATCGCGAAGGAGCGAACTGCTGTTCAGCATGGGGAAATCTTGTGTAGCGCTTCGCTGAACACAGCAGCGATCGGTCGCCTTAGTCACCATCGCGACTTTGAAGCCGAACAGACGCTCGGTTCCCCCAGTACCTTGCTCCGCGTCAACTGGCCGAAGCGACGGTGGGCGCAGCAGATCGGCGTTCCCCAAAGCGGCACAAGGCTTTATCGACGTCGATTGCTGCTCGAATCACAGAAGCGGGGAGGCTCACGCGCTAGAGCTGTCCCTCGATACCACCTGCGTTTGCGCGGCGGCGCCAGGCACACAAAGGGTCCAAAGAATTTTGGACGAGACGTGGTCTGAGTGAGCAAGATGGCGTCAAGGGAGTTTGAAACACGCAGAAGGCGCTGCGAGGGAGACGCTGCGCAGCATCAAGCTGTAAGACAGCCAGCCTCAAGCCACTCTTGCAAATGCGATATATTCGGGGGCCTGACGACAGATAGCTGCGTCAGCCACGACGCAGGCACACCCTGCTGCTGTTGTGAGGAGTTCGCCGGGATGTTCATCACGTTGTCCGTCTGGCGCCAGTGAGCACCTTGTCCGGATCAGCTGCCAACCTGCTTGCGCTTTGAATGATAATAAAAAGTTAAGCGCTGCATCGGCTGCGACACGTCTCACTCCTCGAATTTGACCTACTGTCTACCCTCAAACAAACGCGAACCCCTTCTCTGGCTGTGGAGATAGTTGCAGCTGTCTGAGCTGAAAGCGGGATTCCGCATTAGCAGCAAGCGCCAACCACATTCCAAGGTTACATACACGTAGACAACTTTTATTATTCCGGAGTGTGTACCTGCCCAGGATTTTATTCAGCAAACGGATCTTGCGGCCGAAGCCAACAACGTCGCTGCCCTGCATCTCTCGGTATTCGATCGATCAGCCGCACTCTCGCTTTATCTCCACCACACCACACTATTCCGACACGTTGGCGGCTGTGCTACCAAATTCCCCCTCTGACCCTCCAGGATCAAAGCACTTTTTCGTGGCCGAACACTCTTTTGGGGCATCATGACTGTCCTCAAGGTAACTGCTGCTCCTCTTTGACAATTGGGAGGATCAATTGGCGCTGACTGTCCCCGCGATCCAGGAACCGATTGCTACCCGTCCAGCCAGCCAGCACCGGCACTCTGGCAGCGTCATGCCCGGCTCCCTCCCCAAATCGCGCCCGCACTCGTCGTCGCTGTCGGTGAGCTCCAGCTCGGCGCACCGCGTGACGCGCAGGAAGAGCATGAGCTCGACGGCAGCCAACAACGTCGCGGCCATGGTTGCGGCCGCCAAGGGCACAATAGGAGCGCCGTTGGAGGGCAGCAGCGTGCCCCGGCGTCTCTCGAAGCCGGCCTCGCAGTTCCGGGGCCCCACGTCTCTACACCCCGACATGGCGTCGAGCATGCCGGGCGATGGCTTGCCGTTCTCTCCAGGGAGCTACAATGCCGCCATCCACAGCGAGGCTATTACGGACGGGCCGGCGCTGGCGTCAATGCCGGAGCACGAGAAGGGCAACTCCAAGTCGCGAAATCGGCGCGCGAGCGAGGGCGCCTCCCGCCTGCTGAAAGGCGAGGGCAAGCGGACAAGTGGTAGCGATCTGAGATGTGAAAAATGTGGGAAAGGCTACAAGCACAGCAGCTGTCTGACGAAGCACCTGTCAGTACCCCTTAGCCTTCCACCATCTTCCCACACACTTTCACACCTCATGACGAATGCCCTTTGTCCACTCGCATCCTATGCACTATGCCTGCAATTGGTGCTGCGTCTCGAAGTTCTGCGTTGACATTTACTATAGATGGGAGCACACGCCCGAGTGGCAATACACGTCCAAGCTGCTCATCTCCAAGCACCAGCAGGTGCAGCTTCTGGAAGCTGCGTCCGTCCTCGTCGCCATGAACAAGGAGAGCGACGGCGACAGCGACCGTTCCTCTGCGTCTCCCCCGGCCTCGGGCTCGTCCGACCTTCGCGACGAGGTGAGCTCCACAGAAACTACCCCGCCCCCGCAGCTCGACGACCATGCCGTGGGATCCTACACGCATTCGCAATTTGGCCACCGCTCCATCAAGCGATATTCCGGGAACAGCTCTGCGTACAGCCACTCGTACCAGTCAGCCGTCTTTTCCGACCACGGCAACTCCCACCACTACCGCCAGTGGAGCAACGTGTCGGATCGTCCGACAACCTCGGGCACCTCCGTTGCTGGCTCCTATCACGACGATGGCAATGACCATGCTGACCTTGCCGCTGCCGTTGGCCTGTTGAGCTGTTCCTACGGCACGCCCAAGTCGGGCCCTGTTGCCCTGCCTGCGGATGTCCCCCCCGTGCCCCCACTACCAGCCAAGTTCATGGACTTCAACCAGACCCATCGCTCGCTGTCCGGCAGCACCACCGTGACGGCGCAGCAGTCGAGCATGCGCAAAAGCTACCGCTACCACGGCGAGAGCAAGGACGTCGACATGGACGACGACCACTTCGCGGACGAGGAGGACTATCGCCAGTCCAACTCGCGCAGCCGCGACCGTATCGACGAGGACGAGGAGGCCTTCTTCGGAAGGATGGAGGAGTAAAATCCTGCTCATCCACGACACCCTAGGCATGGTCATGCAACAACTGCTGACAGCGTGTCCTCGATGTATTCGACATGCCCTGCACAACCGCCTCCACCACCACATTTACTCTTTTTGTTTCCCACATTTGCTATTTTTCCGGCCTGTGCCGCAAGCCAACATTAGCCATTTAGCGATCTATCTCCGCAGACACACTCTACCTGAGCACACCGCGCGTCCGCAAGTACCGATGAGAGGGCCTTCATCCCACGTCGTTGCTCTTGAGGTTGAAGCTTGCAGTCCGGCGCCCAGCGTATCGAGAGGAACCATTTTGCATTGTCTTGCGTCGAGAGTTGTAGCACTGATAACCGCCTCATGTATACCGGAGTTTCCCTTATTCTTTTCACATTACGTGCCTATTTTGACAGAAACACCCATATAACTACGACGATGGATGATGGACGATGGGATCGAAGGGGACGTTGGATGGGGCATTGGATAATGTCCCAGTATTGGAGACTTGACCTTTTCGTGTGGCTACACACCTTATATACTCGGCTGGACGGGAGGGCGAGATGGAGGTTGGATGTGATTGTAGGAAACAGGGTTGAATACTACTCTTTCATCCGCTCGGAATCTCTGAAAAGTGCTATGAAGAAGGTCCACATGATTGAAGCCAAGGACTTTCAGCACTCATCGCGACAGAGCGGCTCTTGATGAGATTGAGATGAAAGTTGTGAAGATGCGAGAGAGCTCAGCCCCCAGGTGCGGGCGAGCAAGAGCTGATAACAAGTTCTCGAAAACGGGCCGACACGAACCTTCATCCTTCGTATCGTCGACTTACCTTCCCCAACGCTCCGTTTTCCCCGCCTTACATGCCCGCGCACCAAGCACATTCGGTGTGTCTCGGCAGAAGGATGGTGTCGCTGGCTGAGAGCGCGTCGGGTATTTCGTAATGATACAAGACTACACTACATCACATTCCACCATCAACACAAAGACGCAGTGCAGCAAGTACAAATCAAAGCGAAAATGAATCCAGATGTCAACGCGGCTCACTCATCCTTCTTATGTACCCACTCGATCCCCCAGTCCAAGATCTTCCCGATCGACACGCGCCTCACCGCTTCGTGCGCGGGCTGGTACAACGGCGCGACGTCATCGGGTCCCGCAACTGCAAAGGATGTGCAGACATCGTGATTGCACTTGAAACGCTGCGAGACGGCTTGTGTTGGTTTTCGGGACGTGTGGTTGGTGGGCAGGATGGGGTGAGTGTGGTGGTTGGTGGGTTGGGGGGTGAGGCTGACGAGGACTTGCGTTGTGGGCTTGCTGGATGGTCGGGGGGACGGGGTGGAGGTCTCGTGGGCGGCAGAATGGATGTGGATTAGATTGGGATCTTCGGAGGATGGAGATTGGGCTTGGATCGGCTCAACGGGTTTGTGCTGCAAGATATGTTCATAAATCAGAGGATGGGGTGGAGTCTTGGAGGTGAGTTGGTAAGTGACTTGTGCTTTCACAGCAATGAATTTGGTACAAGAGGAAACGCGCTAATACATGAGACATCAGGCTTTGCCGTGTTAGAAACCATATGAGGGGCACAGCACCTTTGACAGGCCCTCAGTATGCTGTATATCTTTGTAGACCGTAACTTCCAATGGAAGTAACCTATTCTGATGCTGTCCCCGCCATGACAACTGCTGATAGCTACTAGAACTTGTAGTAGCCCACTTCCATCATATCATCGATATGATCCTCGAGGAAATAGTATCCCTCATGCTCATCCCTCCTCATCATCTCTTCTCGGAGCTGAGCAGCAGGCTTACGGCTCGTGTTCGGTCCGAGTGACAACATCTCCTTAGTGAATTGTGAGCTTTCCGAAATGATTCGTTGCAAGTCTTCTCCGATACCACCCTGAAGCATTCGACAACGATTCGTCAAGGCCAAGTATTCCGCGGGATACGCTTTGATAGGCGAGGTCATGCCCTTGCTGAACTGTTTCAATGCTTCACGGGAAACTTCGCACTCGAACATGCCACGATCGGCAATGCGCCTCAAATCTTCAGCATTGAGCGAATGGCGAAGCGACAAGAAAGTATGGACTGCCAGATGCAAAGTCCGTAGGTGGTCACATGTGGTGAAGACGTCCTGCTTCAATTAGCTTTGGGAGTTTATGATACTCAATACGCAACGTACCCCAAAGGCTTCCAAATCTGCGGCAGAAAGTTTTACCTCGCCGTTGGGTTCTAGAACCATAGCCGTCTTGATGTAGCAGCGGAGATGTCTTACGATGCTGAGTTGCTTGAGAATTGTCTTCGTAGAGATTTGATGATTGACCTCAAAAACTGAAAACTCTGTGCCCATGTCTCTACGACGCAAAGAAAGAATCTCAAGGGTATCGGCATGGCGTGTGATGGATGCTTCGTGCTCTATCTCGAGATGTGTCCCATACAATATCAATTCTCGCAGAGGCCCTACCTGTTGAATGAAGGTTTCGAGGCTCCTCGTGTAATGACAGCTGCAATTTTTTACCATGAGAGCTTTCAATTGCGGGAACTGATTTCCACGCAGATTGTAAAACAGGCGGTATTCGTTGATGCACTCAACAACAGCGAGCGCCCGCAGAGCGGGAAGAGAGACGTGTTCGAGTACTGATGAACCATACTGGAAGCAACAGCCTTGGAACGTCACTCTTGTCGCCATGGAGAGTAAACACGGCTGACCTGGGAGTTCTCGCACGATGGCACTGGGCATCTGATAAGTCGCGTTGCGATCGCATGAAGGCAGACGAATGTGCATCTCGGTAAGATTTGGCAACAGGCCCACGATGTCATGCATGTCCACAGCGGAAGCAACCGGGAAGCTGGCAGTGAATCTGACCTGCTGGAGCCTCGAGAAGATAGCACCAGCCTCGATGTAGTCACTAAGGCTGAATTCGTGGGCTCGGTCGAGGTTCGGTAGCACCAATGTCCTCAACGCTCGTTGCGTCTCCAGCAGGATGGTGATCGTCTTGATAGAAACACTTCGCTTGGACGAACTTGACGTCGTGATGCTGTAGATTCGTTAGCATACTGCTTTGGTCGTCTAGTGACCTACAGCTCTACCTGAATGTATGCAGCTGATTGCGAGGCACAGATGCGATGAGCGACCCAGCGACCAGGTCCTCGATGCGCTTCGGCTTGTCGTCGTTGCCGAACAGTGAGCGGATCTCGAGATGGCGCACATAGCTTAGGCCCACGCCATTCGCGAGTGATTGCCATTCCGACTCTTTGCGGCCAGGTCCGATCTTTACGACGATGCTGTTGTACGCCATGGGGTACGCGAGCTTCCAGAGAAAGCTGTGCGCGGTGGCCGCACTAATCTGATCATACTTGCTGAGCTGTAATGATGGTCAGTAGTCGTCATGGACCTTTCAGGGCGGCAGAAGCACTCACTTCTGCGAGTACAGACCTCAGGATCTCATACGGCATGCGTAAGAGGTGACACGCTGGTCCATCATCTGCCGGCATCGTGAGGTGCGCTGTCTTGGTTGTGGTGGAGTGAGACAGGATGAAGCTTGAGCCTGAAGTGAAGCTTGACGCGTCGGACGTGGATGGGAAGGCGCTGCTCATGGTGCCTTCTCTAAACGCGCAGTCACGGGATATTGCGTGACCAATAACACCGAATTTGCCGCTCATGGCATGCGAAACTACCACTCATCGTGGCATAATGATACATTCTTTGTCTGGTTCAATGCTGTGCCATGGACGGCTTGTAAAAGGCTGTTGTTGTCAAGTGAACGTGGTTTCCCTCTAGTACTTACAACTGCGCTTCATCGTGAGTCTAGATCCCTGAGCTCGAATCGTATCAATATGAGAGTGAAACAACTTCGTTTGGGCTATGGACATCTGCTGTAATTGCCCGTCGACCATATTCAATCCTTACAAACGTAAACTAAGCACGGTGCTTGGTGAGTGTGAAGCTCTGATGAAGGGCAGGTTGTGCTCCATGGAGGCGCTGCATGAAGATCGCCTCATGGGAGCGTAAGTGGCTTCATTTTCTTGCATTATTGACTCAGCGACATGCCGTGTCATTTTCGTAAGAGGAAAAGCTGTGGCTCATCATACCGGAAGAGATGGTAGGGCTGAAGGATGTCGTCACATGCTGAGGGTCGAGCTTGTGCCTGCAGATCTGTGCGGCTCCTTCCGCACACAACATTCAACGCGCCTTAGACTTCCCCACAAACAGCGCGAAAGCACGACGACTCAATGCCCTCCGACGAGCGCTGAGCAGAATTTCCACCAATGCACCCGGTCGTGTCACTCGTTACCGAAAATGCCATCACCCATCGCATGCTGGTCGCGCCCCTGCTATACAGCACCTTCGCGTTGGTTGCGAATGTTCACGAGCCGGTGCAACACTCGCTACTCATAGCCACCGTTTCCTGGGGCTTACTGTGGTTTTATACAGTAGTCAAGGTCGGATTTGGACTGGACAAGGACAACACGAAGAGGGCTACTTGTTGGCTCGCCGGCGCTCTGGTAGCATTTGCTCAGATCTGTGATAGAGCAGCTGCAGACAGGGAGGGAAGCTGGACCACCAAGGTATGAGGAATCTCAGGGACCAAAATGATAACCCTATTTAGCCTCAAACAATCAACTCTAACATCTGTTCAGAGCCCCCTTCCTCTCCTCGTCGTCCTGCTCTCCAAGACCGAGCTCCTCTCAAACCTCGCTGGCTTGCCATACCACAACCCTCGTGACGATGCCGCGAAAACCGAACATGGCCCGCCTAATATGCAATCTTCTGCTAGCCGCTACAGTATCCTAGCAATTGCAACGTTGTCTGCTGGTGCCGCGCTCGCGATATACTCGGTTCCTTCTACGATCGCGCTCGGTCTGAGCAGTGCCATCTTCACAGCCACTGGCCTTGTGCTGTTAGAAGCAGTCATCTGGAGTGTAGAGGATGATTCTACAACGGGCACATACTCCGCTATAGACCCGGACGGCGTACGAGCAAGACGCAACTCTTCGACAGAGCCTTCGAAAGAACAACGGCTCGTGATCTTACGAGACTTCGCCGCTGCCTTGACGGTATCATGCTGTTTGGCGTCGATATTGGTAGAACCGAACCTGATCAAAGCTTCTTGGCAGCCATCTCTGAAAGCGTTCGGATCTCTGCAACGCATTTGCTGGATTGTACCCGTCCAATTGTGTGCTAATGCGTTCTTCTACTTCATAGTAAGTTGTGTGGTATTTGTTCGTTGGAGCACGTCCACAGCCCACCTCCTCATGATATACACCCCAAATAGCGCAGTAAAAACAGCTTGACTGACGGGCTCCGGTTCTATACACGAAGCAACACTAATGTGCCACAGCTTACTCAACAAGGCGCCTTGAATGCCTCTTTCCTGTCTATACTTGCATGCATATGCGCGAAATCACTTCTTGTACCTTCATTCCCGACTGTCTGGCTCACCTGCACATACGCCCTATCGGCACTTCTGTGTGTGCAGAAAATCCCACTATCAGCTTTCCTCGGGGATAATCGAAGCTCTGTACGAATCATACGGCGCTTGATCTTCGGTTCTTTCGCACTCTCAATCGGCCTGGCACTGTTTCGCCATGCCCATACAACGTCACGGTTCCAGCTTAGTGGAAGCCTACCTCCCTTCCTCGTCTACCCGGGTTTTCCACCATTCGAGCCGGTCCCAATCGATATATCGGAGGGTCACCCAGCCTCGCAGCTGATCCACACGGCAGAGTCGGAATTTGCCGACGTCCTCAGCCGGCAATCTGCGTCTCTGGCCGGCGCAGTCAGTGAATATCGTCGCAGGTATGGTATTGCACCACCGCCACACTTTGACAAGTGGTACGAGTTTGCTATTAGAAATGACGTCGTTATGATTGACGAATACGACATGATCAACGAAATGCTTCTACCTTTTTGGGCTGTGAAGCCTGCGACCATCCGCTCTCGCATTACAAGGGAACTAGGCGGTGAGGACAGCGCACTCATTGGAGTCGCGATACGGAATGGTGAGGTGGTGAACATTGAGAAAGGCGATGACTGGCAGCGCGAAGCGACCAAAAGAATGATGGACAAGTTCGTACAGCACTTGCCGGACATGGACTTGGGCTTTAACATCCACGACGAGCCTCGAGTTGTGGTACCTAACAGCCATTTATCTTCAATGGTCAGTAAAGCCCGAGACGAGATATTGCCACGCGCTGCAAAGAATCGATCTCCGAAGAACGGGTTCTCTGGCCGTCCGGAGGACATGAATGACGGCAAACGTTTTGTGGAAACGTATGTGTCCAAATTCAACAGGTTCGCTCACCAGCAGACATGGACACCATCGCGTCTATCCTGTCCAGCGGACAGTCAAGCACAGACATTCGAAGACTATGCCCCGGACAATCTCACGGCGTACGCAGCTGGCCCTCTGAACTATGTCTATAACACCACTGCGTTCTCAGACATCTGCATGTCACCCTCGCTCTCATCTACTTTCGGCTTCTTCGAACGCCCAAACGCATTCAACATCATTCATGAGCTGACGCCGGTCTTCTCGCAATCCAAGATCTCAAGCTTCCAGGACATTCTGTACCCCAGCCCGTGGTACTGGGTAGGGAAAGTTAGCTACGACCCATCTCACGACACCGCGTGGGAGAACAAGACTAATGCACTCTACTGGCGTGGATCCACGACGGGCGGCTTCTCTCGTAATGGAGGCTGGAGAAGGCAGCATCGACAGCACATAGTGCAGCGTATCAACGCTCCTGAGAAAGCGCGTGTGCTTATTCCGATTTACACGGGTCCTATCACGGAGGGTGAGAAAGAATCGCTCTTCGTGTCCGAGATCGATCGCCGCTCTCTCAAGCACCTCATCGATGTACACTTTTCCCACGTTGGTCAATGCGACCCCTCCGACTGCGACGCTCAGCAAGAGTTCTTTCACGTCACCGAGCGCGCCGATGGGCAGAACGCTTGGTATTTCAAGCACCTTCTCGACATGGACGGTAACGCCTTCAGCGGCCGCTTCTATAGCTTCCTCAAGAGCCGCAGCTTGACATACAAGATGGCCATATTCCGCGAGTGGCATGCCGAGTGGCTGAAGCCATGGGTCCACTACATACCGCTAAGTCTGAAGGGCGATGAGCATCTCGACCTCGTCAAGTGGTTCAGTGGCGATGACGGCAGTGCCAAGACGCAGCCTGACAAGAGCGGCAACGGGGACAGCGAGGGCGAGAAGAAGTCAAGAGAGATTGCGCAGCGGAGTACGGAGTGGCATGATAAGGTGTTGCGAAATGTGGACTTCGAGGCGTGGTTCTTCCGGTTGTTGCTTGAGTAAGTTCCAGATGTGTGTACTGTTCGAATGACGGCTAACAGGTAGTAGGTATGGACGAGTGATTGATGATGCTAGAGAAGAGATCGGATATCCGGGACCATGATTTATAGCACTAACGGCCATGGCGTTCGGTCATTCGAGTTAGCATACCGAGTTTGGTGCACAGTCGAAGCAAGATTTTTTTCATATGTATTGGATTCCAATGACTCTAATATTCGAAACACTCAGTTATACACTATCAACCCTCGGCCTAAATCTCGTCTTAAATTCTTTCTGCCCTACAAACCACGCGTTATGCGTCTTCCAATCTTGACTCTCATCCTCAAGCCTTAACTCAAATCTCCGTAGGAAACTCGGCACAAGCTTGTAGATTTCCAGCAAGCTGATGTTTTTGCCGATACACGTCCGCGCGCCCGCACCAAAATGCAGCATCGTACTCTTCATCTCCTTGAGCTTCTCGGGCGTCGCTTCTATCCAACGCTCAGGTCTGAAAGCTTCAACATCTACGCCGAAAACTTCGGGGCGCCGGTGCACGACCCATGCGTTGCAGCCGACGATGGTGCCTCCAGGAATGAACTCGTCGACGATTTGCATGCCTTGTGGTGGGACGACGCGTTCGAGAATCAGCCCGGGAGCAGGATGCAGGCGGAAAGACTCTTGTACTACTGCGTCGAGGTAAGGTAGCTTCTGAGCTTCGGGCCACGACACCGTGCGATCGACTCGCGACTCGATGATCCCGTTTGCTACGGCTTTGTCCAGCTCTTGCATCAGCTTTGCATACACGCGCGGGTGCTTGACGAGGAAGTAAAAGACTGCGGAGAGCGAGATGGCTGTGGTTTCGGAGCCAGCGAAGATCATTGATGCACAAGTCGACAGAATCCGTTTGTCGTCCATGAAGTCATGGTCGTGGCTCGCTTGAGCAAACTTCGAGAGCAGATCGACACCGCGAGGATTGGCCTTCTCGTCGTCGGAGAGTCCGAAGCGCTTAATCTTCTCCACTTGGCCAGCGCGCTCGTTAGAGCGGTTCAGAGCGAAGAGAGTCACTGGATGAACGCGCTTGTCGAGGCCGATGCGTTGGGCGAAGAGGCTGATAGGATTCTTCCAGAGAAGCCGATCAAGGATCGGGATCTGTCCAACCTGCGTGGAGTCAGCAAACGTCTTGCCTGTTCATGAACATTCGAAGCCATACCGGCGCAACATAATCGAAGAACTTCCCCAGAAATCCAATGATATTGTCTACATCCAGGTTCCCCTCAACGAAGCCTAGTCGCCGACTCCAGGTCAACTCTCCAATCACGTCAAAGGCGAAAAACTGCAGCCACTCGCTGAAATTGCAGCTCTTGCCTGAGTTCGCGAACAACTCGTCGGTCCTGTCCAACCAATATGTGAGAGTAGAGTTGACGAGCGGCTCGTAGTTGACGAGCGAGCTCATGGCGAAGGCATTGTTGACGCACCGACGATACTTTGCGTGGAAGTCTTCGTCTGTGGTCGAGAAAAGCGAAAACAGCGGTTGTCCTTTTGACACTGCTCCTTGAACGGGATAGAATCCGGACTTGAAGAGGATATCTGTTAGTTCTCACTAAAATGGTGCTTGATTGTTTGGAGACATACCTTGTATACACCCTTGTTCAATCCATAGATGGCCTTGATCGCTTTCGGATCCGCAAAAGAAAGTACGTTTGGTCCTAGCCTCACAATGTCTCCATGTTTCTTGTGCAGCGCAATCTGAGTCCAGTGATGCTGTCTCTTCCTGACCTCCCAAAACCGCCACCAATTGCTGTATCCCGCCGCCCAATGTCCTGGGTACTTGTTCAGGCCTTTCCAGTACTTATTGTTCAGGAGATAAGCGGCGACGAAGGAAATGGTGACAATTGGCCAATACCGCACGAGCACCGGAAGGACTTCGTCAGTGAGCATGGTGCCGTAGAAAGATTTTGGGCTACAGCAGCAATTATTCCGGTGGCCAGGCAAAGGTGCACGTATTGCTTGTATCGCCGACTCTTGCGTTTAGTGTGTCCTGAAGGTTGACGCAATAGATAGGAGCTCCTTTGTATGTATATCAAGATGACAAGAACTACGGTAGTGTTACACTGTATTTCTGAGGCTATCGAGCGCATCATATATCGACCTGCATCCCGCGGTGCTCAAGCCACCTTCGTCCAACATCGGCGCTGATATCGTGACCGGAAGTGCCGTGCGCGATTGTGTGTTTCGGCAGTTACATCTCAGGGTTCGAGATGACGCAGTGGGTCAGTGGCCTAGGAAGATCGCGGGGATGGGATGTGGCCCGGGACGCGAGGTCGATTGAACCCCACCAGCGCTGTCATCACAGCTCAACGTGGGCCTGATCTTACATGTCCAATACACGATTAGCACTATCATTGGACTGTCTATGAGATGCCCAATGTAAAGGTATCAAAACATCGCAAAAGCTCTTGAAGACTGATTTCGTTTACTGACAGATTTGTTGTTAGTGCTGGTCTATTTTGAACTGCCGATGCATTGAGTTCGACATTCAGTCCGTGGGCTTGACGATAGCGAGATCCTGTGCGTCTTGGGGGAACGGCAGTTGTGTTTCTTACCAAAGTGCAACTCCCAGCGGCCGTTGCAGGCCGAGCAGCCGCTGAATCAGCGCCGACTGCTCCGAATCCGTGACTGACTCAAGCAGCTAGAGGTCTACGTCCTTATCGTATCACGTGCGTGTCAACCTTCAGGACACACTAAAAGCCAAAGTTGTTGACTCGATTACACGCGAGCACCATCGCATACTTCGCAGTCGCGCTGTGCTCTCCGTTCTTTACGATAAACCAGCGCGCAGTCTGTTGCAGCTTCAAGCATGGCCAGATACATGCCGTACTCTGGCAATGCTGCCGAACCTGCGGAGCTTGAGAATTCACGTTGCCAACCCACTGTTCTTAGATGCACACTACTTGATGGGACCAAGGCCGGATACCACCAGAGCCATACTTGACTTTGTGGGGGGATTCGAGGCCGGGCTAAACAGCTTGAGATATGTGTGGTAGGAACATATTGCAAAGAAAAGTCAGGTATATGGGCTTTGGAGACTGCGAGGTATCGATGCGAAGGTAGCCAGGAGGTTGGGACAGCAGTTCCAAGGCCAAGGTCTCGTTCTGGGCCAGCATGTACCATAGTTGCTCAGTTGGGGTCTTGCCATGAAGTGAAGCATGTACCAATATTGATCGACAGGTAGAGAGAGATAGTAGATCGTTCGGCTCAACTTGCTATACGGCATTGAAGACTAAGAAATCTCGCTTTCTAGGCCGTGTTATCATGCTTGGAGTGGTGTTTCGTCCGATCAGCTTTAATGAGCAAGCGCTTTGGTGGAGATCATGCCTTTGGAAATCTCCCGATGTTAGCACTGATCATGTCACCTCGGCCTTCCCCATGGTACTGTATGCGCCAGCTTCGTGATGTTTTACTTTCACTTCCGACAAGCTTACCCTTGCTTCTCAGGCCCCACCACACACGGCCGATTATCCCCAATATTATGTTATGCGGAGCATCCATCGGCTCGTCAGCGGCTGTGCAAGATAGTCTAGATTCTGTGGTCTCGGTTTGAATGCCTCGATTTCAAGGTCAGGATATAGTCAAACGGCGAGCAGTGTCGCGAAGCGCCAGCAACAACAGTGATAATGCACAAGCCAGTGCATCCATCAAGGTAGTCTCGTTTCCGTTAGGCGTTCTGTAGAACAGGGACAGGCTTCATTCGCCGATGCAGCTTCGATTCAATGGGGAGACCAATGCGTCCAGCAATCTGTTGAGGCCGCCTTCAAATGCATGGTGATAGTCCGTGAGCGCGAGGACACCAAGAGCCACTACTTTCGATGCCGCTGTGTAGAGCTGTTTTAGAGTTGTTGAAGCCCCCGATGGAGTTGATGGTGTGGTAATGTCCACTGGGACGGTCAACCGAGCTCCCCGGGACCGATCAACCAAGGATGTGAGAGGCGGCAACTGCAAGTGCCTAAGCCACACGCTTGACTGGGACGGCTGGGGTGAATGCCAGCCCCACTCTAAGAGCCGGCACGAGCTTACCAGAAAGTCTGGTTCAAGTTCAAGCCCTAGACTCTTCGACCCTCAACGTATTCTCGATTCTGTTTGTGATGCAGCTGCACGGCATCATGGTAGCCACTCCTTTGCACAACTCCTGACATGTTCAAGCGAAGGCAATGTGACGGACATGCATCTCCAGACCGATCGTCCTGTAGGACTTGAGCCGTCTTTGAGCGACTTTTGCGAGCGAACCATGCACGCCTTTGTGTAACATGTGTATAGGGCAACTCCTTGTTCCCACGAGCGCTCTGAAACCCTGATCTGGATGTCTCGCCGCCTAACATCAGCGATGTTTTGAGGTCAGATGGTCGCGGCTATCAGCCAATGCCATGGGCTCTCGCTTGTATAGCCCGCGCATTGGATGGGTCTGAGATGAAGACGCAAGTGAGAGCTTTGACTAAGATGGAGAAGAGGACTGGGTGAAAATAAGACCTACAGAACATGAGTAGATGTTGCAGCTTGCATAATGGAACAATAGGAGTATATCTGAGAAGAAATGCACGTCTGGCTGCTGTACCGGGTGAGTCATCGACCTCCACGTCGCCATGCATGCAGCGTCCTTGCAAGCCCGCAGAACATGACACGCACTGGTCGCATACGAGTGCATGTGCTGCTGCTGGTGTCAAGCGACCAGAAGATGCAAAGTACACGCTGGATGAGGCTTGCGATGAAGCGTGGTGCGCTTGCCGTCGGCTTCGGAAGCACGTGCGCACGTGGTCTCTGGCACCTGACGTCTGCTCAGACCTCCTCAAGCTCGAAAACGCAACAGCTCCGCTAACTTCATGCCTAAGACAAACAATCCTTTCAAGCGAGCGCAACCACATGACAGCAAGACATCGTGGCCAGCGAGATCCTACCGCCACAGCCGGTCCGAATTGCGTCGCTTCTTGCCCCACGATACGCATGAGGCGCAGCTTGCATGTTCTGAAACAGACTTTCACAACCCATCAGTACGGTGTTATCGATAGGTCGACACTGGGGTCTTTCGCATACCTACTTGCGTAATCGTCTGGAATTGATACAGACGAGAGCCTCTATCCCAATGATCGCGCCGTCGATCATCTGTACATCAATACCAAGCTTTGATGAAACGCACTCGCGATGCAGGCGACCGTTTCTACCTGAACACCATGCCGGCAGACACCGCCGACACCGCCGACCAGTACAGAGGTAGCATCGGGCGGCGCGATCATGACGAGCCTTGGGAGTTAACCGGCTGCTCCGAGGATGATCTGCGTGGCGCAGCAGACGGAGCTCGCGGACGTGGCGCAAGCGAGATGCTCCAGCGATCACGAGACGATCAAGTTGGAAGTTATCAGCACTTCGTCACAATTGCAGTCCAAATTGCAAGATGAGATTGACGATGATGTCGCGCACTGCTTCAGGACGCGCCGAAGCTACGATGCGAAATCTCCGCCTGGCCTGGTGTTCGAAAAGCACATGATTTAGAGCCATCTGACCCGGGCAGAGATCCTTGCTCACAATCCCTGCTTTCCCTTCCAATTGGTTTCTTAAGAGTCAGCCCATCTTTAGATTTTTTAGCGTGAAGTCACGTCGACCTGTAGATGCTCCAAGAAACACCTCTACAGCCCACCTTCCTAGACCCTTAGAGACACCGTCGCAGTCGTGTTTTCCAGTCTACCGCGATGAACCCCAAAAGGGTAGCAACGCCGTTACGGATTGCTCTCCATTTGGCCCGGTTTGATGGCTGGCTTCTGGAATTCGTGCGATGTCGCATCAGATGGATTATGGAGGCCCAAGATAAGCGCAGTCGCGATGATGACTCCTGAGCATCCTCACAGTCGGTTATGGCGTGTATCAAAACGCCTGGCTGAGGTGCTCATGTCTTCAAAGCTGGTGGTCCCCTGTGTGGGCCTCATAGGCGACCGCCAGCTTCATGCATATCGCTAAAACCTGATCTAAGCTCAGCTGCGATGGTAGACAGGCTACACTCAACTGCTTTTCCCATCTCCACCAGAAGGACTGATCTGGCGCCTCTGTCTGTTAATCTCCGTTCATGCATACTGGATAGCTTCGCACATCTCTGGAACGATGCGCAAAGCAATCTTCGAGGCGACGCCATCTGCGAATCCCATGCGTGCAACGCGGTCGCAGCGGCCGACAGTCAGCTTAGAGCCGACTAGACCTGCAGCATGCTACTCTCGCCATATGCACGTTTTAAACAAGCTACATGCGTAGCGCAGCCGAACCGGGCAGTGTATATGATCCTTGCCACACGCCGAGTAGCCCATAAGCTCGCGAGACCCTCCTCCACTAGCCTTTTTACCCTCCACCTCCCACCTCGCCCTCTCTACCTCCCCTCATTCGCCCGTCCCTTTCTTGTGTCTTCTCACCTCCAGGCGTGCCCGAAAAAAATAACATCCGCCAGACACACCTCTTTACACTCTCTTTTGTTCTTCTCTTTTCGTTGATACCCGTCCTACATAATATCGCACCGTCTCGTCTCGCTCGAAACCGACCAATCACAATGCCGATCTCGTTACTACCCGCATCGGCCGCGGCCTTTGCGCCACGGTCAACCGTCAATGTCGTCCTGGCCTCAAAAGCAGAAGCATGGTTAACACAGACGCTCAAGAGAGTAAATCGAGTCAAGCGACCGCTCAACAGCGTGCAACAACACACGCGGTGTCTGACGGAAACGCTCTCTGGCTCCAACGCGATGTGGTCCCTGTGCTCCATAATGGTACCGAAGGCCCCGGATTCGGAACTGCGCAAGGATCCCAACCCTCTGGTCGAAGCGCTGTTCAACTACCAGCTTATCCACATCGAGGCATACGTCGTACACGTCGACATGGTTTCACAACATGAGGTTGCATTCAAGCTTACACCAGAGACCATCGAAGCGCTTATCGAGTACCACAAGGACATCTACTCTGTCGACGTGGCTGCCAGCACATGGGAGTGGGCCGAGAAGGAGCAGCAGCTCAAGAAGCTTCAGGACAAGTTCGTACAGGCCGCCAACCGCTACGTCTTCCGCACGGGCGTACGAGCACTCGAGGGACTGGAAGAGGACGGCGCAGGAGAGCTTCTCGAGGGACGAGGAGAGGACGTCAAGGCCGCCATCATGGGACTTTTCCTGCCGCTGCTTCCTCCCCCACCCAGGATCGTCGACGTTGTCCGCCCACAGGCACCGCTTCTCCCCAGCTCGCCCGGCTCCGCCAACTGGTGGGCGCCAACACAGCATATCCCCGTGTCGCACCCCGCGCCTGTCGACTCATGGAGAGTGGTTCCCTCGACCCCCAGCCCGACGATCGCTACCTGTGGTGAAACTCAGCACTCCTTCTGGAGCACCATGGGCACCATGGGCTACGAGGCCATCCAGCTGCCGTCGCCAACGCCTTCCTTTAGCCAGCCGTACAACTCGTCGAGTCCCTACACCTCGAGCTCGTACTACAGTCCGCCGCCGGCACATGCACCTATCCCTGCGCTGCCGCTGCCAAGCGTGCTGGCTGCGCAGTGCGGGTCGAGTGCTCTGCATGGCGGCTTTGGTGGCTTCGGATGGGACACTGGTTTCGCACCTCAGTATGCGGCGTTCACCTAGACGCATCAGACATGCTCTCTGCGGTTATGACCATCCCATCCGTTCCGTCGTCGCTGGCTGAAGGAAGACCGCTGGACTTGGCCAATCCCTGTTTCTTCCAACCTGAATGCCCGACACGAGACGACCTCACGATATTCACACCACTCCAACCAACTCAAGCATGGGACGGCGTTACTCATCGAACTTTTAGCGAGCGTGTTTTCCTTTTCTTTTTTTCCCTTTTGATACTTGATTTCTTAGCAAGCGGCTTTTCCTTTGTCCCATCATACCACTACGGCCAGTCCGTGTTTTCCTTTATCAGCATCTCTGGGAGGCTACTGCATCAAGAAAGACGGGATATTACAAACAGCCTCGCGGCTACGAGAGCGTCAGGCACACTACTCGGTTGGTTTTTTGCTTTTATTAATGTCTTCCTTTACTTTGTTGGACGCGCGCGATCTCGTCGTCTCGTGAGTCTGGCCAGATCCAGATTTTTATGAGGGTACGATTTCACGAATGTTCTGACGGCCGCGGATTTTCTGGTATTGAGTATCAGCTGGACGTTATATCTGCGTATTGCTGATCGGCAAAAGGCAAGGCGGCAAAAGTTATTCACACGGACGGCGGCTGGGCTGCGTCTCGTAATAGCTGTCTCTGCTTCCCCAGCACACCCATTCCTACCACCAGAAGCAAAGCCACGATGTGGAGGTCGATACAAGGGCACGCCAGTCGCGCCTGGGAATGTGGTCCTCTGCTTGCGGAGCAAACACTTCCTAGAAGATCTTCATGCCTGGTTTTCCTTCTCGGTTGGTGGATTTGGGGGTGTTGGGGGACAGGGACTGTAGGTTCATCTCCTACACTTTCAAGCTAGTTCTTGTTAGAAGCGCAACTGCCCCGATTGATTCGGGGTGTTGGTGAATCGGATGCTGGATTCGAAAGTACATTTTAAGCTTAATAAAAAAGAACAAAGTCATACCACAAACAAGCGAATTCAATCAATCAAACAAATCAGTTCGATCACTCAGATACTTGCTGCGATCGTGAAGCAGTCGTGATGATCTTCGCACCCACAGCACTGGTACACCCACGCCCATCCGGGGAAATGCACATGCACAGCACATGGCAACATCCGACCTCTTCCCAGGCCCTGAGTAACAACCTGCCTTACTCAGCGGAAGGGATGGCGGGGCAGGCGAACATTGAAATCAAGCCTTTGTGTTTCGCTCTTGTTTCGTTTCGTTTCGCCGGGGCCGAGCGCTTTGAAGGTCGGTCGGGCTGGGGCGCGGCGGTGCGTGCATGCGATGCGACATGATATTGCGCCGTGGACACGTGAACGTTGGTTGACTGGACTCTATCGCACTGCATTATTGTTATCGTCTGGAGGTGTATTACTGCTCGAATACTCGTGCGCTACTTCCTGTCCTTCAACAGCTGCCGCCTCGCCCTCGCTGCCGCCCGGATGCGCGCTGCATCGTCATAGCCCGACCGCGCTACGATGCCGCCTGCCAACAGCCCGGTATGTCCGCCGCGATGAGACGAAGACACGACTGACGACTGTTTGTGCCACAGGACTTCATTTCTGCGATCCGCGAACTCGAGACGAGCGGCGACGAGGACGTGCTTAATCTTGCGGAGACGCTGGGCGTGCAGGCGCACACTTCACGGGACACGAACATACGGGCCCTGGACAGGCAGGGCGAAGAGGCGGCCCAGCACGAGCGGCTGCGACGAGCTATGAGCCGCCTCAGCCGCCTGGACGACAATACGGACACGGCGGCGTATGGCGACCGAGTGCCCTCGCAGAACAGCCTGTACGACTGGTCGCCCGCCGCCAACGAGGCCGGCGACGAGGACGAGCTGGACCACCTCCTCGCCGAGCGCAGTATCTCGAGCAGGCTGAACTCGGAGCGCGCGGGGGCGGGCGAGTCGCTGCGGTCTACGGCGATACTGCAGAGCGTGCGGCGGCATCCGCGCTTTTCGGCGCGCACGAGGGACTATATACATCGCTACAACAGCGACAGGGAGAGGGAGAGGGAGAGGGACAGTAGGACGGGTACGCACAGCGAGTCGCAGCAGCGCTTCCTGGATGAGAACAACCGGCGCGCGGCGATGCAGCGCCTGCAGGAGAGCCGGAGCAATGCGCTGGACCGGGAGAGGCGGGACATGCTTTCAAGAGCAGACAGTTCGAGCATCAATTCGTACAGGAGGAGCTATCTCGACCACCGCGCTTCCACCTCCACCTCCACCTCCAACCCCGCACCCGCCGTCTCGCCCCTCCTCGAAGAGACGGTCAAGTACCTCTCGCTCATACGCCAGGCCGAGTCCATTGACGAGAGCGTGACGCACGCCCTGGACGCCGGCCTGCTGGGCAAAGAGCACCTGGGCAATTGCGCGCGCGACTACGCTGACTTTGTCGTCGATGTGTCGACTATTCCACCGCCCGCCCAGACATCCTGGCTCGCTCCGGGCGCCGTGCTCTCCGGCTGCCAGCACGCCACGAGCGTCGCGATGCCAGGTTCGACGAATGCACATCCACATCCGTACCGAGTATACGACGCCTCTACCCGCGCCGCCGCTATAGCTACCCTCGGCCTCCCACCGCCAGCCCGCCCATGGCTAGCAAACACATTCAACACATCGCGCAGTCGCACCACCGAGCCCCTCCCTCAAACACCGCAGCAAGACCAATGGCCAGTCAAAGTCACCATCCACGAAGTCGACTGGACACACATGACCCTCAGCGCGACCATGGAAGCCTACAATGTCCCTTCGCATCCACACTCGCTGCCCTCTCAGGCCCAACAACAATATACGCGTACGAGCAGTATCACAACGTATCTCGAGGGCGAGATATTAGACTTCAGCCAGCATACGCTTTTGACGGAGAGTTTCAAGAGCAGTGCCGCCACGGATGCAATGTATTGGCGTAAATTACCACCGTTTGGAGGCATGAGTGACGAGGAGGTTGTCAGGTCATTGACGAGTCGGAGATGGATGAGAGATGTACTGGGCAGTGAGTGGGTACTCATGCGCTGGAAAGAACGCTGCTTCGTCAAATCGTTAAAGTCTTCCCGTTTACCACTTACCCTCGACGCCTCGAATCCAGTAACCGTTGCCGACGCCCCGATACCCAGCTACCACACGCATCTACAAATCGCAGACGGGCAGCAACATGCGAGCTTTGATGATAGCGGGTGTGGGCTGACGATTAGTGGGTTTTATTATGTGGCGCTTAGGAGGGGCGACGGCGCGTGTGAGGGATTGTATTTTGATCCGCAGAGTAGTCCGTATCAGTGTTTGAGGTTGGGGAGTAGGAGGGGGGGAGCGGTTGGGGGGTGGGGGTTCAGATGATTGTGGGAGAGGGGATGAGAGGATTGGAAGCATGAATTGGGTGTTACTGGTGTTTTGGGGTTGGGGATTGGAATTGGGTTGGGACCGCCCATTGAGGCTTTTGTTTTATTGGGTTGTTGAGTCTACGCAGGATGACATGGCGATGTCGAACGTTTTTGTGTCGCTGGTTTTTGAAAACATTAGTACTATTGTACGCCGTCTCAGTATCCACTTCAAAAAGAAAGAATCGTGCAGGCGAGAATGAAGTCCTGAATTATCCCTCTCCATCCAGAATTATCCTGCACTATCCACTGTTCTACATCACAGTTATGATACACGCCAGACACGCGCTGGGTCATACGTGCACTGAGAAGAACAAACCAATAGCATGTCACGTATTTGAACCCCGCTTCTGGATTGAGGATGTGGAGCCGAGTATAGTCATTTTGCGGGACACTTGTGGCCGTGCTACTGGGATGACTTTCGTTGGATTTTTGGAAGGACTGGTTTGAGGAGTCATTGCGGGTTTAACTTGATTGTCATTGTCGATTGTGGTGGGAAGTATAAAAGCTGGAAGAAGTGTGAAGCACAAAGGGAATCATCTACCATCAACCTCTTCCATCGTCGCGACAAACTTGTATCCAGGGAAATAACAAGAGCAAACATGGC
>Ga0265798_10003164_pt1 | contig 23664 bp, 22 predicted proteins | sample P3T30metagenome_FD_192430 | JGI IMG/M metagenome (GOLD analysis project Ga0265798, IMG submission 192430) | Plant litter microbial communities from East Loma Ridge, Irvine, California - P3 T30 | ecosystem: Environmental > Terrestrial > Plant litter > Unclassified | place: USA: California... | reverse complement strand
GCGGTCTGCACCAGCGCGACCCAGATCGGCGCGCTCGTCAGCGACGTCATCATCCAGGCGGCGGCCACGTCGTTCATCCACATGCAGGTGTTGGCGATCAGCCAGGTCAGCCACAGCATGCGAAACACGGGGGCGCGCATCGGGCCGAATGCCGATGGCGGCGGCGCGGCGTCGTTGGCCGAGGGCGCCGGGGCAGGGGTCTGGGATTTGGTCATGCCGGTGAGCTCACCGGCAGCGGCGCAGCTGGCCGCGTGCATCTGCAGCGTGTCATTGATAGGGCGAATGCGTGAAGACAAGCGCCATTGTAGTCGGCGCAGCCCCGGGGGCGGCGCGCTGCTCAGCCGGCTCGATCAGTCAGCCGCGCCCGCGCTCGGCGGGCAGCAGCAGCGCCAGTTCGGCCACGGCGCGGAACACGGCCGGCGTCAGCGCTTGCGCCGCCTCTTCGGCGTTGGCGATCATCGCGTGGCTGCGCCCGGGGGGCAGGGCATCGCGAAAGCCCCAGCGCAGTACTGTCAGGCCGGCCCGCTTCAGCACGGTTTCGAGTTCGGGCTGCAGCCAGCGCAGGCGCGTGAGCGCGCCCGCATCGGGCGCGCAGACGTCGATCACCAGGCCCTGCGGCGTGGGTTCGACCTGGATCACGACGGCGCTGCCGTCGGCGAGTTCGAGTTCGAGGTGCAGTGCGGCGCGCGCACGGCGGCGGCGGCCCGGGGGCTTGTCGGCCTCGTCAGCCACCACAGCCAGGTGCTGCGGCTTGTCGCCGGCGCCATGGACCGTGAAGCGCCAGGCATCCTGATGCGTCGCGAGCAGCTGGGGCTGATGCACGACCTGCCCCTGTTGTCCGGCAGCGAGCATGGCCGGCGACAAATGTCCGCCCATGTCGGCCAGCGCGCGGCTGGTCAGCTGGCTGCCATGATTACGCACCTGGCTGCGCCAAGCACGCGCCAAACCGGCGCCGTCCTGCTGCTGATAGGCCAGCTGGCGCGCCAGGATCACCTGGTCCGGCCGCATGGCGGCGCCATCGCCGCCGGACTCGGCGCCCGGCTTGCCCGTCGCCGTGGTATCCGGCGACAGTGGCGCTGAAAACGGCAGCGGCAATGCATCGGCGCCGCCAGCCAGCACGGCGGCCGGGGCCACCACGGCGCCGACCTGCAACCGCGCGAGGGTTGGCGGCGGCAGCGCGGCAACGGGGAACATATGGGCCATCGGAATGCCTGTCAAAAATGAAAAAAGGCCAACCGTGTGGCTGGCCTTTGGAGTCTACCCGGGGTGAGGCCCGGGTATGCGGCCATTATTGCAGCAGCGACATGACCATCGACGACATGCTGTTCGACTGCTTGAGCATGGCGGTGCCGGCTTGCAGCAGCATCTGGCTCGACGTCATGTTGGCGCTTTCGGTGGCGAAGTCGACGTCCATGATCAGGCCGGTAGCTTGCTTGGTGTTGGTGCTGATGTTCGACAGGTTGTTGTTGACGTGTTCCAGGCGGTTGGCGGCGGCGCCGATGTCCGAGCGCACGGTGCCCACACTGTCCAGTGCGGTCGACAGCTTGGCGATCGTTGCATTGGCGGACGCGGTCAGTTCGGTACCTGCTGCAGCAGGTGTCGCAGCATAATTCGTCGCGGCGTTACCGACAGCGGTTGCCACTGCCGCAAGGTTGGTGCCCAGGCTGACCGTCATGGTTTCGGTCGAGGACGCACCGATCTGGAAGGTCATGTCCGATGCAGTGGTACCGCCGATCAGCAGCTTGTTGCCGCCGAACGAGGTGTTGTTCATGACGTTGTACAGTTCCTTGCCCAGAGCATCGTATTCCGACTGCATGGCGGTCTTGTCGTTGGCGCTCGACGATGCATCGGCAGCCTGGGTTGCCAGATCCTTCATGCGAACCAGCATGTTCGAGACTTCATCCAGCGCGCCTTCGGCCGTTTGCAGCATTGCGGTCGAGTTCTGGGTGTTGCGCATGGCAACGCTCATGCCCGAAGTCTGGGCTTTCAGGCGCGAAGCGATCTGCAGGCCGGCGGCGTCGTCCATTGCCGAGTTGATGCGGTAGCCGGTCGACAGGCGGGTCATCGAGGTCGACAGATTGCTCTGGGTCTTCGAGATGGCGTTTTGTGCGGACAGGGCAGCGTTGTTGGTGTGCAGGCTCAGCATGATGGACTCCGAAAATGTAGGGTAAGAATTCTGTATGTCGAGTGCGTCACTCGCTCTCATGAGTACAAGGCGACACATTTCCGTACGGCATTAAATTCTTTATCGAAATTTTTTAAAATAATTTTTCAGCCGGTGACAAGGCCCGGACTGACCAGCTCATCGTGGCGCACGTAGCAGCGATGCGAAGGCCCTGACAATGCGAATGAGGATGATAATGATTCTCATCTCTGTTAGAATCCCGGTTTTTCGCACCTTACGATCGCCAAACCATGACCCAACACGCCAACGCCTCACCACACCCACCCGTCGAATCGATCCTGTCGCGCCTGGTCAGGAGCGCTCTCGTCAGCGCAGTCGCCTCGGCGCCGATGCTGGCGCTGCCGTTTGCCGCCAATGCGCAGGAGGCGGGGCCGGCCGCGGTGGAGAAGGTGATCATCACCGGTGCGAAAGTGCAGGCCGATCCGGCCTATGCCGGCGGCCAGATCGGGCGCAGCGGCGGACTGGGCATCCTGGGCGAGGCGGACATCATGAAGACGCCGTTTTCTACTACCAACTATACGTCGCAGATCCTCGAAGACCAGCAGGTGCGCACGCTGGCTGACGTCGTCGTCAACGAAGCGTCGGTGCGCGTGATGACGTCGACCGGTGGGTTCAGCGAAGACTTCCAGATCCGGGGCTTCAATGTCACCAGCGGCGACGTCGGCCTGAATGGCCTGTACGGTCTGTCGTCGTCGAACCGCATGCCAGCCGCCATCATGGAGCGCGTCGAAGTGCTCAAGGGCCCGGGCACACTGATGTACGGCATCAGCCCGAACGGCAGCGTCGGCGGCAACATCAATATCGTGACCAAGCGCGCCGGCGACCAGCCACTGACGCGCGTGACCGCCACCTATGAAAGCCAGGCGCTGTTTGGCACCCATGTCGACGTCGGCCGCCGCTTTGGCGACAACGGCGCCTGGGGCGTGCGCGTCAACGGCGTGATCCGTGGCGGCGACACCAATATCGACGACGGCAAGCAGGAGGTCGGCCTGGCCGCAATCGCGCTCGACTACCGCTCGCCAAAACTGCGCTGGACCCTGGACAGCTACGGCCAGCAAGAAAAGACCGACAACTTCCGCGCGCAGAACAGCTTCCGGCCCGACATCGCGTCGATCCCGGCGCCACCGTCGGGCCACCGCGCCGTGTACAGCGGCGCCGACCTCGAGTTCCGCGACGCGACGATTGCCTCGCGCCTCGAATACGACGTGTCGAAGCAGTTGATGGTCTACGCGACGGCCGGTTACCACTACGGCGCCAGCGAGCAGGACTTCCCGACGGCGCGCGCACTGAACGCGGTCGACGCGGCCGGCAACTTCCGCCTGACGAACGCCTGGTACGACGCCTATGGGCGCAGCAAGACTGGCGAAGTCGGCGCCCGCCTGAGCCTGGACACGGCCGGCCTCAAGCACTACATCACCGCCTCGGTCTCGCGGCTGGACAGCGAAGCGGGCAGCTTCTACCTGTCGGCCGCGCCAAGCTCGTCCCAGCTGTCGAACATCTACAACCCGGTGGCGATCACGCCGATGACGGGCGAGCGCCTGGCGCCGACCAAGACGTCGGAAACCGAGCTGTCGAGCGTCTCGCTGACCGACACATTGACATTCCTGGACGGCCGCGTCATGTTTACCGGCGGCTTGCGCAAGCAGAAGGTATCGCTCGATAACCTGGCGCCAGGCGGCGCTGTGACAACGTCGTACAGCGAAAGCGCCGTGTCGCCGCTGGCTGGCCTGGTCGTCATGCCGATGGAAAACGTGTCGCTGTACGCCAACTTCACGTCGGGCCTGACCCGCGGCAGCGTTGCGCCGCCCACGGCCGCGAATGCCGGCGAAGTGTTCGCTCCGTTTAAGTCCAAGCAATACGAGGTGGGCACGAAAGTCGATACCGGCCGCGTCCTGCTTGGCGCCGCCGTGTTCCAGATCGACCGCCCGAACGCGATCACCGATCCTCTGACGACGGTCTACAGCCTGGACGGCACACAGCGCAACCGCGGCCTGGAACTGTCGGCAGTCGGCGAAGCCGCACCGGGCCTGCGCCTGATGACGAGCGCCACGTTCTACAACGCCAAGCAGAAGCGCACTGCCGGCGGCATCAACGAAGGCAAGAAAGCCACGGGCGTGCCGAAAAACGCGTTCAACGCCGGCGTCGACTGGGACTTGCCATGGATTAGCGGCCTGAGCCTCAATGCCCGCGCGATCCACACGGCCGAGCTGGCGCAGAATGTTACCAATACCGTGTATATCTCGTCGTGGACGCGCTTCGATCTCGGCGCGCGTTATCGTACCGAGCTGATGGGCAAGCCGGTTGTGCTGCGCGCCAGCGTCGAGAACGCCGCCAACAAGCGCTACTGGCTGTCGAGTAGCACGCTGGCCACGGTTGGCACGGCTGCGGCGCCGCGCACGGTACTGCTGTCGGCGCAGGTTGACTTCTAAGTAGTAGTACGTTGGCATTCAGGACCTGCCTGCGTGGTGAATGCAGGCAGGTCCCGGGGTTTTTGGGCAATGCCGATGTGAAGCACGAGATTTGGAACAAAAAGTTGTTTCAGGCGTTGTTTTGCGGTAACTGAAACGCGTGCATTCTGTTGCCCTAGGGTATAGTTCTTCACATATTTTGCGAACATGTGATGAAACTTATAACCTTTGAAATCAGTGATCGTTCCCTTGCGATCACTACAGTGAAAAAAGCTGGAGAGCAGTGGGACTGTGTGATATCGGCGTCCAGCCATGCCAGTGACGGCGCGATGTCAGCCATCGTCCAGAAACAGGTCAAGTTTGACGGCGCTTATTGCGCTGATATGGTGCTGGAGAAGGCGGTCGACTTCAGTGGGGCTTTCTTGCAGTTGATGATGTAGGGCCGTTGGCGGTTTGTACCCATCCTCCAAGTGGCCGGATGCGATAGAAAGCACGGTTCGATTGTCGCGGTACTTAGCTCGGCAGACGAACTTCTTCTTTCTTCCTGATCGAGGCCATCCCCAGTTCTTCGCAACAAATGTCGCGCAGGGCGAAGCAGGAGCGCACAGGCATGAACCGCAATGACAGCAACTAACTATGGCGAGCCGCGCCCGAGTATCGCCCCGATGATGGACTGAACGGAAAAGTCCGTAGATTAGGCCGTTGTTTCGAGTCGTGTGCACTTGGTGTGCAGTAGTGTAGGGTGGTTTGGAGATGAACGCGGTGCTGATCGCATGAGCAGTCTTGCTAATTTGTTGTCGGGAGGACTCCGTTGATGCGTCCGATGATCTTGCGGGATAAGTCAGCATGCGGTTCAACTTGGACCTTGATGCCGTGGGTAAGGTAGAGCCAGATTTTTACGTCGGGCGAGGTAAGCTGTATGTCCGCAGCTTGGATACCGCTGGCAAGATCATTCGCAAGTTCATAGGCGTCGAACCGTACGTCTGTGCTGTCTCCCTCCGTGATTAACAACTTTTCCGTCTTAAGCAGGCCAGCAGTTATCGTAAGTTCGTATGAACATCCTTTACGCCGGTTCGTGTATCGACCATCTACTTCAAAGCCGATGTTATTGATTTTGAAGGTTCTGGTGTTGGTGTTCGTTACACGGACAATGAATGGAGACCTTGTGGGGTCGAAACCTAAAGATAACACCGCCTCCGCTCTTGCTCCGATCTTCCGCTGTACGTAGAAATATAACCAAGTAATAATTCCCCCTACTAAGAACACGGATATGGTGAGGGCGTTCGGTACTTCGGCAAGCTGACTAATCCAAATCATTATCTTCTTTCAACTCTTGGGCGATCCAGTTGCGGTTTCTAGCTCCGGTTGCAAGCGCAGTTCTTACAAGCATATTCGCTCATTATATTGCAACTGACTCACGCAATCGGAAACGAAGTGTCAATATAGCTGCTGACAGGAACACACTGGCAGTGATAAGGGTCAATTCTCGAAAGTTGAAAATTTAAAAAAATAAAATTCAACATTGACCCTTGCGGGCGTTCTCAATCTGGAATTCTGAAAAGTCGCCATATCGAACGGTTGGTTGAGCACCGTCGGGGATGGAAGCAGAGGCGGCGTTCCTGCTGGCAAAATATCTAATGCGCTAGGAAGCGTTTAGAGGGCTGCTGACGGGCTTTCTGGTGGAGCAGCGGGGTAGGTGGGAGTCTGCCCCGTTCGTTTGCTGCGGGGCTGTTTTAAGCCGTCTGTCCGGCTTTCTCGCGCTTGAGAATCAGCTTAACTTGCGATTCGCTGACGCTAAGCTTGTCGGCGATCTTAGCAACGGTGTACTTCATGTCGCGAAGCTCAACAATCGCAACGTTCGTGAAACTGTCCGGCTTGCGGCCCTTTCAGGTGCGTTCTTTCAGCGCCAGCGTCTTATCGGCTTCCTTCTTCAAGCGATGCCCCGACGCCGCATCGCGCGGCTGTTAATGTAATCAGCTTCGCATTGTGCCGCCATGAAGGCTAAGACGGCATCACGGGTAGCTTTTAGCATCGGATCAGTAGCGTGCCATCGAATGACACACCGTTCAGCGTGCATACAACCTCGACGCCCATCCCCACCAAGCGCTGCATCACCCGGTGCAGTTTATCGTAGCGGGTAGTTGTCGGGGCGCTATAACGGTCAGGAAAACGCCACTTCCCGGATACGGTCACGGATGAAGTTCTCTTCCGGCCTGCCAGTTGGGTCGGCTGCTTTCTTCTCTAGCAGGTCGATCAGGTCGTCATCCAGAATAGGAATGATCAGACCACGGTCGTCTTTGAAAGCATCTTGGCACCGCTTGATTAGCGCCTTGTAGTCTTTGACCGATCGGCACACAAGCATACCGAACTGCCCCCGCTTGAACGAGAAACGTCCCGTGAGTTGGTCCAGCTCAGGATTCTTAACGTCCTTACCGTAGTTTTTGCATTCAACCACGATGTAGTTAGCGGGAATTTTACGCGCAGCCAGTCGATGGAACTCGCCGTCCCGTGCGGCGTTGTCAAAAACGATGTCGATCCGCTTACGGCCATCGTGAATCTCCGCTTCTTTCCGTGGGCATGCGAGCGTCGGGTAAAAAATCAGCTCAAGAATCCCGATGATCAAGTGGTGGTAGGCTGTCGCAGCATCGTTACCGCTAGGCGTGTCTTTCAGCTTGGTGGCGAGATACAGGCAAATATCGGGAATGTTGGCAGCACCAATGTCCATGTTGTCCAACGGCTTGGCAGTTTTCGTCGTGGCGTCGCGGAACTCCTTGAACACATCCCGATGCAGTTGCGTAAACCCGGCGATGAAATCTTTCTGGGCAGGGTATTTCACCTTCATATCTTTATCGGTGACAAAAGCAACACCGACCTTCTGCCCCTTCTTCGCTTTACGGTGTTGCACGAACGGTCCGTTCGTTGCCAGTTGTTCGCGTCTTACGAAATTAAGGATGAAATGACGATGGTATATATCGGTTGAGTATGCCCGGCAGTAGGAGACGATACACTTCGGAACAAGGAGAATCGGAAGGCCATCAACTATCAGCATTCGATCATGCGACCATTCCCACTGCCGTGTTTCCGGCACCCAGTATGCCCCCGTTGGTACATCGTTGGTCATTGCGATGCCATGAAGGTCGCACTGAGTATGCGTATATTCGATCAGGTTCGCCCGAATAATGTTGGTGGTCATGTCGGACACTTTGTCCTTGCCAACCCCGTGCACGAAAATCCGAAAGTCTTCAAGGTGATCAAGCACGCCAGTTTCGATGGCACGGCTGTTCAGAACGCTTGCAAAGATGTCATCCGCGTTTTCGCCACCAACTCCACGACCACGGGGCGGGCCTTTGGACGATCCTAAGCAGGTTTCGTTAGGCTCATCAAGATTTGAAAATAGCTCTCGTGCCTGCTCTTTGGCACCGTCACCGATGAGGGCAAGGAAGACGCTGAAGAAGCTGGAAATAGTGGAATGGCACTGCTCGGCGAACGGGTGCTGTGAAGCTCCGATCAGGTGGGGGTCCAGGTACAGCGGTGTGTCTCTTGCAGTGTCGATGTCGATGAAGTCGAGTTCCGCTTGCGTTTTTTCAGTTCGAACAGTTCGCTTAACTTCATATGGCTCCGATCGCAACAGAATGCTGCCTTCCGGGCAAACCTACATGCTTGTAGCCAAGTATGCAACTGGTATTTTGAACAACAGAACGGCCGAATATGCATCGCACATAAGTGTAAAAATTAACCAAGGATCGTCGACACGGCGGTAGCGTTCGCGATGTTGGAGTAAGGCATCAATTAATACACAGTGTCAATAGAATGGAAAGGTGTTTGTTATAGTTCGATTTTTCCAAAAATTAAAATTTTCGATGAGGGTTAGGTGAAGATACCCCCCTCCCGATTTGAAAAAAGGTCATGTATCGAACGGCTGGTTGAATGGTGCCGGACGGGCGGTGAAGGGGACTGTTTCCTTGTAAAAATATCTAATGCCGAAATGGAAGTCCGTAACGGGCCGCTGACGGGCCTGCTGGTGGGGTGGTGGGATGTTAACCACGCTATTCTGTTCGTATCGTGTAGGGCGATCTAAGCGGCCTATGGTCTTGTCATGTACTCGGGATTACCTTGCGCTTGCCCATTTCCGGGATGGGGGGGGCCATTGTCGAGCATGACAAGCCATGACTGCCTGTACTCAACAACCTTACCCGCATCATCATTGATCTGTTCATAGCCAGTCAGCGTCATACGTCCCTCTACCAGCCACACGATCTGTACATCTCGCAATTCCGCTCGTACTAGCTCCCCCTGTGAGAGCTTGGCTACCTTCGTAGGCCTGTTTTTGCCTTGGTCGGTAGTATCAGCGATGGCAAGCTGGCCGCGTGTACCAGCCGCATCACGTAGCACGCGCCTGTCTATCTCGACGCCCCTGTTCCGCATCTTCAATATGCGCGTCTGCACGAAATTCTTTCGTAAAGCTGTATATTTATACAGTATAACTGCCTTTCAATTCTGAAACGCTCTGATAGAATTTGTCTCTGACGTGCCGTTGTGGCCCGATGTGGATAAGTTTTCCGCGAAATGCCGATGCGCCCAATTTCGAGGCATCTGCTGGTGCTTATCCACATGGGGGTTAGTGCCTGCTACCGCTTCTAGGGCGACTCTAAGCCAGTTTACAAATTTGTTTAATCCAAGCGCAAATATTGAGCAAAATTTTTCTGGGTAGAATTTGGAAAGTGCGTCTATCATTGTCAGACCGCAAAGCGTGCCGACGAGATTTGTTAGGTGGCTGTGACGTGAGTTATGCTTGGCAGAAATAAAAAAGCCCCCCGTCTTGCGACGGGAGGCTTAACAAGTGGAGTGGGAAGTCAGCCTAGGAACTGTCTACCTACTCACGATTTTGAACCCCCCCGCTTGAGATGCGGACGACGCCGAAAGGATTCACCTTACCCAGAGAGCACACTTCAAAAACAATTCGTGGCTTAGACTAGGCAGGCTTTGCAGAACTAAAGTTGGTTACCGCAACCATTTAGTTGTGCCTGCTCATTCTAGGTCGATCTCACCGAGCGATGCAACACTTTTGATGTAAGTATGCTTAACATACCAACCAAAGTGAGCATCAAATTCATGGGAAAAACCTATGGAATCAAAGATGTACGACTCTCTCTTCGTCAACACGCCAGCTTTGCTGGCAGCGGTTGAACAACACCCTTTCGGGGCCGCTGCGGTCTTCGGGCTAGTCGCCTTTGTGGCATGGCTCAAGTATCGCGGAAAGTAACCGGCTAACGGTTGGGTTGGATGTTGAATCAGCATCCAGCCCATTTCAATCTCATGTAGCTTGGCTCTGCGCTTTGATGATCCGGTACACCGAAGCTACGCCAATTTCGCACGCCTTGGCAATATCTTGCTTGCTGATCCCCTTGGCGTGCATCGCCAGTACCTTACCTGCCTTGGCCTGTGCCGTAGGGGCGCGGCCTGTGTACACGCCTTCGGCCTTGGCTGCTGCGATCCCGATTTTCTGACGCTCTAGCATGTTCTCGCGTTCAAACTGAGCGATAGAGCCGAACAGGTTCAGGGTAAGACGACCGTTTGCCGTGCTGGTATCCACGGCCATATCGAGAATCTGAATCGACGCGCCTTTGTCAGCAATCGCTTTCTCAATTTCTAACAGGTGGATCATCGAGCGTGCAACGCGTGACAGGCTGGTGAACACCAACACATCGCCCTTGCCCAGCTTCGCCAGTACCTTGGCGAACTCCACGCGGTCAGCCATCTTCACGCTGCTGATTTTCTCTTGGTAGATTGTTTGATCGGTGCATCCTGCTGCCTTTAGCTTCTCGATCTGGTCGGCCAGTCCGGCTACCTGTTCAACGGTGCTTGTTCGTGCGTAGCCGTACTTGGTCATTTGGCATTCCTTTTCCATATAGTTCTAGATTCAGTGATAATTTCACTAGGGTTTAGAGATTGCAATGCGTTTGATAGGTTTTTATCGGCGTGGCCGGTACGATCATTTGACCCTGCCCATGTGATAGTCCGCTGCTGGCCTTGTTGTTGTTCACGCGAAATTTTGCGGTACAATAGTCACTTGCGAAATTTGCTAACTGGTATATGAGCTTCAAATCTGGCCTTTCGGACCTTTGGCGTGGCGCAACGAGTGAGTGGAAAAGCTCGGCGGTGTTACGTTCGTGTGCTTTAGCGCGCTCTTCACGGTAGCCAGTGCTATTGATTTTTTCCTCAAGGATGTGACTATCAAGACGCCTACCATGTTGGGCGTCGTATTGCTTATCAGTGTTGGGTTCGGACTAAAAACGGTCTGGAAGCCATCCAAGATTGCACTCCCGGTTGCCAACTGTGCGACCTGTCTTGAAATCGTGTTTGATGATTTATTCGCGCAAGACGGTATTCGTGCAATTGCTGTCAACGAATACTTTGATAGTAAGATTGGCAAGCCTGTCTCGCCGCGTAGCCTGCATGGCCTCCTGATTACGAACTGCTTTGGTGGTCATCCACAGTCGTTTGACACGCAACTTGCTGCGGAATTGACTGGTATCCCTTCTAGTTCCGAACCTCTCAAAGTCGACGGAAAAAACGTCAGGTATCCGATCGGTACGACCGCAATGGTTAGCGCGAATTCGGATCAATATCTTGTTTTTGCATTGACTCACAGTGATCCGATAACATGCAAGGCACGTGCCGATGTAACTATGTTGTGGAATGCGGTCAACGCATTGTGGAAACGGGCACGTGTCGAATGCAACGGACTTCCTTTGAATGTTCCTTTGATCGGGAGTGGCCCGTCAGGACTTGGACTTCCAACGCGAGATTTGCTTAACTTGATCATCCTGTCAGCGATTACCGAGACTAAATCTCAGGAAGTGACTAAGCGTATTCGGATTGTCCTGCACCGCGACCGATTTGACGATCTGGATCTTCGAGACGTAAAAGCATATTGGAAGGATAAATAATGGCTTACCGAAACGGAACCTATATCGCTTTCCACGCAAATGGAACAAACATTCCGGGTGAGTCTGACATGAAATACTATCAGATGATGCGTGCTTGGTCATCAAAGCCTGACGATGATTTCACTCTTATCAACAGCCATGACAAGGCGGCAGCCGTCCGTGATTCCAGCTTGAAGGCCACTCTGCGTCGTTCGTTGCATGAACGGCTCGCTAACTCAAAGAACATGGTGCTGATCATCGGGGAGACTACGCGATTCGATACCGACTGGGTTCCGTTTGAAATTGAACAAGCAGTTGATCGGTATGAAATTCCTATCATTGCTGCGTACACTGGTTATCGGACTCCGATCCGTAACGCTGCAGCATTATCTGAATATTGGCCGGACACGTTGGCGTATCGGATTGAAAAGCTCCAAGCAAGGGTGATTCACATCCCGTTTAAGAAGATTGTGCTAATGGATGCAATGGGCCAGTTCTCGCACAACAAAATGCCTAAAAGCGCTTTAAGCGTGTACAGTAAAGAAGCATATCGGGAATTTGGGATTGAAGGCTAACTAATCATTATTTTTTGGAGCGAGCTTTGTCTGCGGCCAGCATCCAAAATGCATAGAAACCGCAGCGCGTAGAGTTACCTTGCGCCATGCTTAGATACAGAACTCCAGATGTTGAGTTGAGTGCAACTGCAGCTACATTAACAGCTCGGAGCTAGGCGGGTAGCACTAATATCAATTTCTAAGTCCAGTTGCTACTCCATATTTAAAGCCGCTGCGGGAAAAGCCTACATCTAGTAACTCCGGTGTCAGGTCTGACATCTGGACACGACCTCAACCTAACCTTGCCAAAACCGCCGCTTGCACGGCACTGCCTAAGCCTTGGAACGCACCCTGAAATCAGAAGCAAACCCCGACGGCATCTTTTCTCAAGTCTGGCGTTCTTGCATCGTGGCGCGCACCACAACCGATCGCCAGCATGCATGCACCGTGAACAGCTTTGGCTTATGATGGCGCGTTTTCGACAGTATTCATCGCCTGCTCCCAGGCGACCACACCCTCCAGCATGAGCACTTCTTCGACCATTCCGGCTGCCACGGCCATCGTTCCGCCATCTCGCCGCCTGTCGGTTGCCCCCATGATGGATTGGACAGACCGCCACTGCCGCGTCTTCCACCGGCAGATCACCCGCCACACCTGGCTCTACACCGAGATGGTCAACACCGGCGCGCTGGTCTATGGTGACGCCGAGCGTCACCTGCGCTTCGACGACATCGAGCATCCCATCGCCCTGCAACTGGGCGGCAGCGACCCGGGTGACTTGGCCAAGAGCGCGAAGCTCGGTGAGCAGTGGGGCTACGACGAGATCAACTTGAACTGCGGTTGCCCCTCCGAGCGCGTGCAGAAGGGCGCGTTTGGCGCCTGCCTGATGAACGAGCCGCAACTGGTGGCTGACTGCGTCAAGGCGATGCGCGACGCCGTCTCGATCGACGTCACCGTCAAGCACCGCATCGGCATCGACCACAATGAAGAATACGGCTTCGTGCGCGACTTCATCGGCACGGTCGCCGATGCCGGCTGCAAGACGTTCATCGTGCATGCTCGCAATGCGATCCTGAAGGGCCTGTCGCCGAAGGAAAACCGCGAGATCCCGCCGCTGCGCTACGCCGTGGCGTATGAACTCAAGCGCGAGTTTCCCGATCTCGAAATCATCATCAATGGCGGCATCAAGAGCGACGACGAGATTGCGGTGCATCTGCAGCACGTCGACGGCGTCATGCTCGGGCGCGAGGCTTATCACAACCCATGGACGATGGCCGACTGGGACGCACGTTTCTACGATGCCCCTGGCGTACCACGCACGCGTATCGACGTTCTCGAAGCGATGATCCCGTACATCGACGCGCAGTTGCGCCAGTACGGCCCGCTGGGCTTGAAGCTGAACAGTATCACGCGCCACATGTTGGGCCTGATGCAGGGCTTGCCGGGCGCACGCGCTTTCCGCCAGACGTTGTCGGACTCGAAGCAGCTGGCGCTGGGCGATGCACGCCTGTTGCTGGCTGCCGCTGCCCGGATGCCTGCAACCGCGTAAGCACACCTCACTGACAAAAAGCGTGCTTCGGCACGCTTTTTTTTCGTCTGTCGACAAAGCGAGACATTTCCGTACTGAAACTATCTTGAGACTTCAAATTTGCTTGCCGAAGGGCAACGTGAGTTCCATAATGTTTCTCTGTTCCAATTCTTGAACCACATCAACCCTGTTGTTGTGTTGAAACAATTCATCGGAGAAAGAGATTTTCTCGTTCAACGAGGAAGTCTTCATTTATCCTTTAGGAAATAGCTGAAAACTATAAGAAACATAGCTTTCACTTGCGCATCGTACGGCGTATCGCGGGACGCGATCTCTACCGGACGAGTTTCGATCAATAAGTTACAGGGAAAACACGAATGAATTTGAACAACATGAAGGTCGGCACCCGTCTGGCCCTCGGTTTCGCACTGGTTCTGGTACTGCTGGTCGCAGTCGCGGTGGTCGGCATCCTGCGCATGGCGCAGATCCAGGATCGCCTCGATCACGTGGTGAGCGTCAGTAATGTATCGACCGGGCTCGTGGTCGAAATGCGCAACAACGTCAGCGATCGCCTCGCTTCGCTGCGCGTGCTGACCCTGATGACCGACCCGGCCGACATGGAACCGGAAATCGTCAAATTCAAGGAACAAACCGCCAAGTACGATGCGGCCCAGGCCAAGCTGACCGCGCTGTTCGCAACGTATGCCAACGGTCAGGAAAAGACGCTGCTGAACCAGATCAAGGAACACGAAGCGACCGCGATGCCCGCCATCGCCCGCGCGACCGACCTGTATCTGGCCGCGAACGCAATGGGCGCCACCCGCGTGATGATCCGCGAAGTGCGTCCCGTGCAGCGCAAGTGGACCGACGCCCTGAACGCGCTGTCGGCCCTCGAAGACAAACAGAATGCCCAAAGCAAGGCCGATGCCGAAACGGCGTTTGCCAATGCCCGTAACTTCATGCTGGTCCTGCTGGTGCTGGCCGTCGTCATCGGCATCGTTGCTGCCGTGGTCATTACCCGCAGCCTGCTCAAGCAGCTCGGCGGCGAGCCGGCCTACACGGCGAAGATTGCCGGCAGCATCGCCCATGGCGATCTGTCGATCGTCATCGACACGAAGGCGTCGGATCGCGGCAGCCTGCTGGTCGAGATGAAAGAAATGCGCAACAGCCTGGTTGGTATCGTCGAGCAAGTGCGTCGCGGTACGGAAACCATCGGCACCGCCTCGCGTGAAATTGCCGCCGGCAATATCGATCTGTCGTCGCGTACCGAACTGCAGGCAAGCTCGCTGGAAAAGACCGCCTCGGCGATGGAAGAGTTGACCGCGACCGTGAAACAGAACGCCGACAGTGCCCGCGAAGCCAATGCGCTGGCGGCAACCGCGTCGGACGTGGCCCGCAAGGGCGGCGATGTGGTGTCGCAAGTCGTCGGCACGATGGGCGAGATCAATACGTCGGCCAACAAGATCTCGGACATCATCGGCGTCATCGACGGCATCGCCTTCCAGACCAACATCCTGGCGCTGAACGCGGCAGTCGAAGCGGCACGTGCCGGTGAACAGGGCCGTGGCTTTGCGGTCGTGGCATCCGAAGTGCGCAATCTGGCCCAACGTTCGGCCGCAGCAGCAAAAGAAATCAAGACGCTGATCGGTGACTCGGTCGAGAAGGTCGAGCGCGGCAGCAAGCTGGTCGGCCAGGCCGGCGTGACGATGGATGAAGTGGTTTCGAGCGTCAAGCGCGTGACCGACATCATGAGCGAAATCGCCAACGCCAGTGCCGAGCAGAGCGCCGGCATCGCCCAGGTCAACACGTCGATCATCGAGATGGACAGCATGACCCAACAAAACGCTGCGCTGGTGGAACAAGCCGCCGCAGCCGCACAGAGTCTGCAGGACCAGGCAGGCGAGCTGGCCCGCGTGGTCAGCATCTTCAAGCTGGAAGAGGGCGAAGAGCACCACGTTCCAGCCCACGCTCAGGCCAAGGCCCCGGCAGCAGCGCCGGCCGTGACCACCACTGCGGTGGTGGCACGTCCGGTCGTCAAGCGCCCGGCGCCACCGGCACTGAAGAAGCCGGCTGCAGCATCGGCTGCACCGAAAAAAGCGGACGAGGCAGTTGCAGCGCCGAAGCCGAAGAAAGCCGCCGTCAGCGCCACCGCCAGCGCCGACGAGTGGGAAGAGTTCTGATTTTTTAAGTAGTCGACCAGCGCCGGCCCGCCGTGCGGCGCACACCCAGACCATTGCCGTTCAATTCAAAAACCTTAAGTGGGGAAACCATGAAAAACCTGTCCGCCAAACTGTTCGTTGCACTGACCCTGACCGCCGCTGCCGGCGCGAGCTTCGCCGCTGAGACCTCGGCCCAGTTCGATCCAAAGAAATGCAGCATCGAGTACCCGAAGGCGTCGCTGATGAATGAAGAGCAGGGCACGACCACCGCGTCGTTCCTGGTCACCGCGGACGGCACCGTGACGGAATCGAAGATCGACAAGTCGAGCGGCTTCAAGAACCTCGACCGCGCGCTGGTCAAGGGCCTGACCTCGTGCAAGTTCAAGCCGGGCACCAAGGACGGCGCACCAGCACAAACCTGGACCAAAATCGACTACGCCTTCAAGCTGGACTGATCCACGCTCCCTGTACGCTTTCTTTCACGCAGCCGGCGCCACATGCCGGCTGCGTCGTTTTATCCCCCGCAGTACCGCCTCCCGCGTCATTTCCCCTGTGCACAAAACAATCTTGGTTGTTACAAGATTGTTGCCATATGTTACTGCTGTAATCACTTGGTTCAATCCCGTTTTTTAACGGATGCGCCCGGTATATTGAAGTCATACAAACAGCAACCGAAACGGAGCACACCATGAAAACTTTCCTCTCTACCGCCACCGCTGCTGCTGCCGCGCTCCTGATCGGCACCTCGGCTTTCGCACCGGTGCAAGCCCAGCCGCATCATCAGCGCGCCGACGTCATCATCATCAAGAAGGCGCCACCAGCGCTGCGCCGCGAAGCCGTGCCGAATGCACGCCGTGGTTTCGACTGGGTGCCGGGTTACTGGAACTGGAACGGTCGCCGCCACGATTGGATCGGCGGCCATTGGGAAAAAGTGCGTCCTGGCTATGCTTATCAGCGCGCAGAATGGCGTCAGGACCGCAATGGCTGGCACCTCGACCGTGGCGGCTGGCGTCAGGAAGTGCGCGGCCGTGACAACGGCCCACGCGGCGACCGCGATCGCGACGGCGTCCCGAACCGCCATGACAACCGCCCGAACAATCCTAACCGCTACTAATAGGTCAGGCAGCGGCAGAACACGGCAAGATTCAAGCGGCCGTGCTGTCGCCGCCGCAGACTTGATTCCGGCCTGACAGCTTGGCCTGGTAGAGCAGTGCGTCGGCACGTTCCACCAGGCTACTGGCGGCAATGGCCACGCCTTCTCCGGTCGTGCTGGCCACTGTCGACGTGTACACACCGGCGCTGATCGTCACGATGCCGGCGTCATTACCGGCATGGGCGATCTGCAGCGCCATCACGGCGCAGCGAATGCGTTCGGCAACCATCCTGGCCCCGGCCGGATCGGTATCCGGCAGCAATGCCACGAATTCCTCACCACCATAGCGCGCAGCCAGATCGGCCGGGCGCACCAGACTGTCCCGCAGCGCCGCCGCGACCTGGCGCAGGCAGGCGTCGCCCGCCACGTGGCCATACGTATCATTAAAGCGCTTGAAGTAGTCGACGTCGATCAGCACGATCGATAGCGGCAGTCCGCTACGCGCCGCGCGCGCATTTTCCAAAGTCATCGCCGCTTCGAAACGGCGCCGGTTGGCAATGCCGGTCAGGCCATCGTGGTCGGCCAGCACAGTCAATGCCCGGTTATGTTCCTGCAGTTGCTCACGCGCGCCCACCAGTTCGTTTTGCAGGTTGTCGCGAATCATGATCTGACGCACCAGCCGCCAGCCAAAAGCCAGCAGCACCACGATGGCGACAAACGTGATCGTCGCCTGCGTCAGCACCGACTGCAGCCATTTTTCAAGAATTTCCTGTTTCGATTGCGCGGTCGCGACAATCAATGGATAGGTGTCGAGGTGGCGGTAACTGTAGAGCCGCTCGATGCCGTCGATCTTCGAGCGCCGTATGCCCGAGCCCACCGGCCCCTGGCTCATGTACATCTGCTGGATCGGGCCGTTGCTCACATCGGTGCCGATCAGCGACTCGCTGTGCGGCAGGCGGTAGACCATCGTGCCATCGTCGAGGGTGAGCATGACCACGCCGGCGCGGCCGACGTCGAAGCTTTCGTACAGCGTCGAAAAATACGCGATGCGGATGGTGCCGAGCGCCACACCGGCAAAGCTGCCATCGGGATGATCCAGCCGGCGCGACACGGGCAGCACCCAGTCGCCGGTCGATCGGCTGCGCACCGGTTGGCCGACATGCACGCCGCGATCCCGGTGTTTCAGGTGATATTGAAAGTACTCGCGATCGGTATTGTTGTGTGCCAGCGGACGGTCTTGCGACGTCATCAACCAGCGGCCGTCGGCGCCGAACACGAACAGCGCATGCAGCTCCTCGACCTGCGAGGCCATATTCTTCAGATGCAGCTGCAACCGGGCACGTTCAGCGCCGCGATCGGCCCCATCGGTTTCCACGCGTTCAACCACGCCAGCCAGCACGGTATCGACCACGCGCACGGCGCTCTCGCCCTGGGCCGCAAGCGCGTGCGACATATTGGCCGTGGCCACGGCCACTTCGGCCAGACGTTCCTGGCGCGCGCGCCAGCTGTCCGAGATCTGGATCGCCAGCAATAACAGGCACAGGGCAACGACGAACAGCACCGCATTGCGCACGGCGGGGCGCTTTTCAGCGGTCAGGCGGGAGATTTCGGGAACGGCACTGGTGTCTGGCATCGTGAGAGATGGCGAGCCGCTACAAACGCCCAGGGTCGTCAGCTGCAGGGACGCTGATTACTTGTAGAAAACCGACGAATTGTCGCACAGCGCCGCCGCTGCGCCCGAATTGTCGCCGCCCTGTTACAACTGCCGGGCAGCTCAGGCCACGCGCAATCCCAGCTCGCTGATCAGTTCGGCTGCCTGGCGCGGCGTGATCCAGGCGCCCTGGAACAGCTTGACGTCGGCCAGCGTCAAGCCCGACAGATCCGCTTCGCGCAGGTCGGCATTGTCGAAGCGCGCCTGCTTCAGGCTGGCGTTGCGCAGGCTGCCGCCTTCGAACACGGTGTCGCGAAAATCGCAGGCGGCCAGGTCGGCGTCCGAAAAATCGAGCCCCTTCAATGTCGATTTGCGAAACGACATGCGGCGCAGGTCGGCGCCGATCAGCAGGCATTCTTCGAAGCTCAAGCCCAGGTGCGCCGCTTCTTCGAAATTCGCACCGGTCAGCTTGCAGCCCTTGAAGGTGAGAGAGGCAAGGCGCGCGCGGCGCCAGCTGCTGTTGTTCAGGTCGCAGCTCTGGAACTGCGCATCGGTCAGGTCGGCCGCCTCGAAATCGGCTTGCCGGCCGCGGCAGCGCTGCCACGTGGTCTGCGCCAGTTTGGCCGCGTAAAACGAGGTTTCGGCAATGCTGCAATTGATGAAGCTGCTACCTCGCAAATCGAGTCGCGACAGATCGGCATCGTCCAGCATGCAATCGATAAACGTAATGCTGCCGCTGGCAAGTGCCGCAGCGATATCGTCACGGCTTGGGGAATCGGTAAATGTATGCATTAATTTGTGTTGAAAAAGCTCGGACCAAAGCGGCGACCTGGTGTCAAGTTCTCGGGTTACGCTCATGGCGGCCAACAGCACGATGGCGGCAGTTTACCTGAATTTGCCCGTGCCCAATTCGTGCCTGATTTCATCGGAAATTGCATTCAATTTACAGGCGTCGCAGGATGTTGTGCGCAGAGCGGGAAAGGTACGCGCTGAGTTTCCACTTGGACAAAAAAAAGGTAAGATAGTGTCGCTCCCTTTATGTTTTTGATAAGCGCTTATTATTGGTTAAGCGTATTGAAAACAGTCGAAGGGTAATCGTGTTTGAGAAATTCGGAATACAAGATGGATCATAAGAAAACGGCTGATTGGGAACTTGCTTCCGGCAGCTGGACGGTGGCAGCCAACGATGGCGAGATTCGCCTCAATCGCACGGTGATGGGTAATGCCATCGCCCCCTCATTGGGTTCCGCAGATATTGCCGCCATCATGAACATGCGCCGTGCGCACGGTGCGTCAACGCTGTATCCCCCCGATTTCAATTTTTCGCCTGTCGACGGCGCACAACTGGCGCCCAATCCCCCGAGCGGCGCCAGCTGGATCGCGCCAAGCGGCGCATCGGCCATTACCGATGGCGGGATGCCCGAAGCCGTTGGCCTGAAGCGTACGCGCCACAGCGTGCCGGTCGATCGTCTGCGCCGGCATGACGCCGACAGCATGGCCGACATGGAATTGCCGCTGCCGCCGCCAGGCGAGTACGAATTCTTCTCGGGCACGTTCGGCACGGTCGGCGCCGTCCTGCTGGCGCTCGATACCGGCAAGGGCACGCTGTTCGGCTGGCTGCCAGCGTCGAAAAAATGGCAGCCGCTGCTGGGCATCGGTGCGCGCCTGCTCTCCGAATCGAATTTGCCCGTTCACGCCTGGCGCGCCGAGATGGCCGCCGCATTCAACAGCCGCCTGTATATCCCCACCGAACATGGCCTGGCGATGCTGGTGCCCGATTTCGCGGCGCTGCAGTTCCGGATCGATTACGTCGGCAACGCCCCGGTCGTGGGCGCACCGGTGGCCTTCGATCATCAGGTATGGGCGCCGATTCGTCATGAAAACGGCGTGGTCCAATTCGTGTTTGCCGACGCCCATGGCGTGGCCGGTCCGCCACTGCGCGTCGATGGCAGCTGGACTTTGGGCGAGATGGGTGCGCCGTGCGCCTATGGCCGGCTTGCGGTCTGGCCCTGCGCGGAAGGGCAGTTGCGCCTGCAAAAAATGACTGACGGCAGTGTGGCCGCCACGTTCCTGGCCTGGCCGGACGGCATCACGCCACACTTTGAATTCGGCAGCGCCCACATGGCGCGCTCGGGTTCGCTGTGGCAGCTGTGCTTCGACAGCCGCCTCGACAGTTATGTGTACGTGCGCCTTGGCGTGAACGAGCACGAACAGGTCGCCGCACTCAATCCGCGCATCGGCTCGGGCACCATCAATTACCGCTTCGCCACCAAGCTGAAAACCGATCCGTGGGTCGAGCCGGAACATGGCGACGATGGGGCGGCGAACACGGTCGTCGTGCCGCTGCTGGAGTTGGGCGAGCGCAGCGCCGTGCTGGCCTTGCGCATCGACAGCACGGCCGGTCTGGGCACCTTGCTCAATTCGGCTGAACGCATGCGCGCGCAACTGGTCTACGATGATGAGAACAACGACATCGTATTCCACACCATCGTGGTCAGCAAACCATGGGAACTGCGCCTCTTCTTGCACAACGGTTACTTGTGGGCCTACCACCCCGGCATGCAGCGCATCCTCGGCTGGGACGTCCAGCAATGATGCCGCGCGCGTGGTGTGCGGCGCTCGCGAGCGTCGTCCTGGGTCTGTGCGCTGTGCCGGCGCAGGCCATTCAGCAAGCGTTCCTGGTGCAGAATTCCGGCTGGATGGAGCCGTTCTACGCCGATCCGCAATCGCAGTTCAAACCGCTGATCGCCGCCGTGGCTAATGCCGCCGCGCGCCCGGGCGACAAGGTCATGGTGCTCGCGTTCAGCCAGTCCAGCGGCAGCAATGTCTCGCCGCAATTGCTGGGGCAGGGCGATGGCGCCGCTCAGGTGGCCGGCTGGCTGGCGCCGCTCGCGCCTGCACGCAAGAGCGCCAGCGCACTGGCCGACACGGATTTTCGCGAAGCGGTGACCAAGACCATCGGTGAGACGTTCAAGTCGCGCCCCGGCATCATCTGGATTTTCACCAACAACAAGAACAGCCCCGGTAACGATCCCGCCACGGCGGCGCGCAACCTGGAGTTCTACCGGCTATTGCATTTGGAACCCTCCATCACGCGAACCGTGGTGTTCCCGCTGCGTATGCCGGTGCAGGGCAAGTTCTTTGCCGCCAAGGGTTTGATGGTCTACGGGCTGGCCTACGGCAAGGAAGCCGGCGACGAGCTGGGCCGCATGGTGGCTGAAGGCCGTCTGTCGACCATCCTGACCAAACCGCCGGCGCGTTTGAAACCAGTGGACCAGGACGGCGTGCGCATCGTGCCGCAGGCGGTACTGAATACCCCGAACATGAAGGCCTCGATGGGCAGCGACAAGCGCACCGTCGTGCTCGATGTGGACGCCGATAAACTCGTTCCGCAGGTGCGCCTGAAGGCATCGTTGCAGAACCTGTTCTATCCCTACCTGATCGCCCAGGCGACCGTGGATGGCCAGTTGCGCACGCGCGCCGGCACGACGCCGTTGACGGTGGCGCCAGCAGCGGTGAGCAATCTCGCGCCGGGCGCCAGCCAGTCGATCGAGGTGAGTTTCAAGCTGCCGCTCGAAGAAGTGCCGTCGGCCTGGTCGCGCCAGGCCATCGCGGCGATGGGCAAGCAAGTGATCATGCCGATGTCGGTGGGCCTGGGCCTGAGCAATCAGCGGCTCGCCTTGCCGGCATCGTTCAAGACCGAGATGCAGGAACTGTTCCCGGGCGATCCGCTGTCGGACATGTTCGTGCCGCCCGACAGCGTGAAATCATCCACGGCGCAGGTGCCGCTGATCGTGCGCGTGCAATATCCACTGACGCCGGTGCTCGTGATCGTTGGCGGCGTGCTGGCATTGCTGCTGGCGCTGGCTGCGCTCGCGTTTCTGGCCATGAAAACCACGCGCTATCCGGTCATGGTCAACGGCGTGCGCCGCAACGTGCTGCTCAAGCCGTTCAAGTCGCTGGCGATCAAGGCCGACGACGGCGCCGCGGTCGGCGAAATCCGGCGCGGGCTCGGCCGCCCCACTGTGGTCCAGGTCGAGCCGGGCCAGACGTTGACCATCGCGTCGTAATCCATTCAAGTAGTCTTTATCCCATTCAGGAGAACGTGGCATGACGCAGCAAGCAAAAGATAACGCAGGCTTTGCCCTGCCGGCACCGGTCGAAGGCCAGCAGGCGCCAGCCGCGGCGGCGACCCCGGCGACCCCCGCGACCCCCGCCACGGGAACGCCCGAGACGGTCGAATCGCTGCCGGTGACCACCGACGTCGACACGTCGTCGCGCGATGCGCTGATCGGCGGCGGCGTGCTGCTGGTGCTGTTCATCGCGTTCTTCTTTGCCAAAAATGCCTACGCCAACACGCTGGTGGCAAAACGTATTCAGCCGGGCAAGGCGAATGCGGCCGGCTGGTGGCTGTTCATCTTTTTGGCCAGCCTGTCGACCGGCGTCGTGCTAGCGGCAATCAATGCACCGAAGTTCATGGCGCCCCTGATCATCGGACCGCTGACGCTGATCGGCCTGATTGCGCTGGTGCTGATGCTGCTGTCTTCCCGCAAATAAGTACCCAGACCAGGAACCACGCGACATGGCAGATAATCTGAACCAAACGATCGGCGCCGGCACCGGCGAACGCAAGCAGGAGCAGAGCATCGACCTGCGCCCGACGCTGTTCATCGGCATCGGCGGCACCGGCATGGAAGTGCTGATGCGCGTACGCCGCCGCATCCTCAACACGCTGTGGGGCGGCAACGGTGCGCGCACCCGCGTCGACAGCCTGGCCGAATTTCCGGTCGCGCAGTTCATCCAGTTCGACCTCGACACGGGCGCCGTCATCGACAGCGGCCGCGCCCAGGCCGAAGACCTGCAATTTGACCAGGTCAAGTTCACCGACGAAGAAAAAATCGTCGAAGCGTTCGACATGGACAAATACAGCCGTGACGACGACGCACTCGAGAAATACCCGCACATCAAGGAATGGCTGTCGCTGACGCCGAAGAAAATCCGCGAACTGGGCATCGACCCGTCGAAAGGTGCGGGCCAGATCCGCGCCGTCTCGCGCCTGTACCTGTTCGACAAGTACACCAAGATCCGCGACAAGATCCGCCTGAAGCTCAAGACGCTCAAGGCTGGCCTGTCGCACGAGCAGCAACTGGCGCGCCT
>Ga0265798_10003162_pt1 | contig 23667 bp, 20 predicted proteins | sample P3T30metagenome_FD_192430 | JGI IMG/M metagenome (GOLD analysis project Ga0265798, IMG submission 192430) | Plant litter microbial communities from East Loma Ridge, Irvine, California - P3 T30 | ecosystem: Environmental > Terrestrial > Plant litter > Unclassified | place: USA: California... | reverse complement strand
TATCGGTCGCTGCGGCAGCGCGTGCGCATTGGACCCCTGCCTTCGCAGGGGAGACGTTGGATATCGCAGCGGCGACGGCGTGATCCCGCAGGGGGGACGTCGCGATATCGCAGCGGCGACGGCGTGATCCCGCAGGGGGACGTCGTGATCGCGCAGCGGTGGCGTCGCGATCGATCAGGCGCGGGTCGCTAGCGCTGGCTTGAAGCCCGCAGCCTCAAAACCGTCGCCCCTGCGCAGGCAGGGGCCCAAGTATCTGGCGCTGCGGCAGCGCTTGCGCATTGGCCCCCTGCCTTCGCAGGGGCGACGTTGGATATCGCAGCGGCGGCGTCGTGATATCGCAGTGGCGACGGCGTGATCCCGCAGGGGGACGTCGTGTTCGCGCAGCGGCGGCGTCGTGATCGATCAGGCGGGGGCGCTAGCGCTGGCTTGAAGCCCGCAGCCTAAAAACCGTCGCCCCTGCGCAGGCAGGGGCCGAAGTATCGGGCGCTGCGGCAGCGCGTGCGCATTGGCCCCCTGCCTTCGCAGGGGCGACGTCGTGATATCGCAGCGGCGACGGCGTGATCCCGCGCGGGCGACGTCGCGATCGCTCAGGCGCGCGTCGTTAGCGCCTCCACCTGCTGGCGCCGCTCCACCGTCTTGACCACCAGGCCGCGCAAGTCGTTCAATAGCGAGAACTCGGTCTGGTTCAGGTAGACGCTCGGGAAGCGGTCGTCCCATTCGCCGTAGATGAAGCCGACCGGTTCGCCATGGGTGCACAGCGGGATGATCACGAAGCAGCGCGCGTCGGACAGGGCGGCTTTCCACCAGTCGGGCAGCTTGCTGGAGAATTTCGGGTCGCGCGCGTTCTCGATGAAGATCACGCGGTCGCTGCCCAGCGAGGCGAAGAACACATTCGGTTCGTAGGCGTCCTCGAAGACCAGCTTGGGCAGCAGCGCCTTGGCATGGTCGCCCAGGCCGATGCGGGCCGAGTAGCGGCCTTCGCGGCGGCTGCGCAGGAAACCGAAGGCGCGCGTGAAGGACAGGCCGTGGTAGGCGGTCTCGATCGCCATCGACATCATCTGGCCCGGGCTGGCGCTGGCGGCGGCGTCGCGCATGTCGGCCACGCCGCTCATCAGGATCTTGTTGCCGGCCTCGCGCATGCGCGTGGCGGCGGCGGCGCGGGCGCGCTTTTCCGGCGGATTGGCCAGCGGCGCGATCGACAGGTCGGCGGCCGCTTCCACCCGCGCCTTCTCGATGGCGCCGACGATGCTGTCCGGCGTGATGCCGATCAGCGGCGCGAAGCCCGCGGCCAGCTCGCGCACCTGCTCCAGGCCCGCTTCGTCGTTGTGCCACAGCGAATCGGCGCACTGCGAGGACATGGTGCCCAGCGCCGCCAGCCAGTCGTCGTGGCCGAAGTCCTCGCCGCGCTCGCCGGGCTCGACCCGGCGCATGCCGGCGATCAGGTTGCGCGGCAGGCCCCAGTGCTCGGCGGTGGCGCGGCCGATCTGTTCCAGGCTCAGGCCGAGCTGGACGCGCGCGGCCTCGTCTTCGCCGCCGGCGCTGCCGGCCGACTGCAGCAGCATCCATTGCTCCGGCAGGTAGAACGTGACCATCATGCGGCCCAGCGAATGCAGGATCGAGCACACCACGGCTTCCTCGGGATCGCGGGTGTTGGCCTGGGCCGCGATCTGGTGCGCCACCATCCCGGCCAGCACCGCCTTTTCCATCTCGATGTGGGCCTGCAGCGAATCGGGCGTGCTCTTGCTGAGTTCCTCGATCAGCTTCAGGCCCAGCGCCAGGTGGCCGATGGCTTCGGTGCCGAGCACCAGGATCGCCTTCGACACGGTGTTGACGCGCTGTCCGAAGGCCGAGTACATGCCGCTGTTGGCCAGCCTGAGCACCTTCTGGGTCAGCACCGGGTCCGACAGCACCGTCTCGGCCATCGAGAAATCGCGCTCGTCCTCGCCGCGCATCGAGGCCAGGATGGCGTTGATGGCGCGCGTGAAGCCGGGCATGTCGCCGCGCCGGCGGATGCGCTCCCACAGCAGGGCGAGGGTGGCGTCGGCCTTGGGCGAACGTTCGAGCTTGGTCTGGTTCATGGTTTGCCCACGCGTAGTTCGTCCGGCAGCAGTTCGGCGTAAAGGTTTTCGCGCAGCGCGGCCATGGCGACATGGGCCGGCATCGGCTTGCCGGTCAGGTAGCCTTGCACATAGTCGCAGCCGCGCGCTTCGACGTACGCGAGTTGTTCTTCGGTCTCGACGCCCTCGGCCACCACCGACAGGTCGAGGTGCTTGGCCAGGTCGAGCACGGCGTTGCAGATGGCGGCGTCCTTGGCCGACGCCGGCAGGTCCTTGATGAAGGCGCGGTCGATCTTGAGCACCGAGATCGGGAAGCGCTTCAGGTAGGCCAGCGAGGAATAGCCGGTGCCGAAATCGTCGATGGCGATGCGCGCGCGGCGCTCGGCCATCTTGCCCAGGATCGCCTCGGCGTGGGCCGGATCGACCATCAGCGTGCCTTCGGTGATCTCGAGCACCAGCTTGTCGCCGGGGCTGCCGGAGAAGGCCAGCGCGTCGTCCAGCACCGACAGGAAGCGGTCGTTGCGGAACTGGCGCGGGCTGATGTTGACCGAGATGTAGAGCTCGCGCTTGGCGACTTCCTCGAACTGGCGCAGCTGCACCAGCGCGGCCTTCAGCGCCCAGGCGCCGAGCAGGTTGATCAGGCCGTTGGTCTCGGCGATCGGGATGAAACGCACCGGCGGCACCATGCCCAGCACCGGATGCTTCCAGCGCATCAGGGTCTCGAAGCCTTCGATCTGGCGCGTGCCCGCGCTGACGATCGGCTGGTAGTACAGCAGGAATTCGCCCTCGCGCACCGCATGGAACATCGCCGCCTCGAGCGAGATGTCGTGCTGCGGTGGGCCGCTCTCGCGGTTGTTGTAGACCACGCTGCGGCCCTTGCCGGTTTCCTTGGCGCGGCCCATGGCGGCATCGGCCATGGCCAGCAGGCGCACCTCGTCCTCGGCGTGCTCGGGATAGATCGCGATGCCGATCGAGGCGCCCAGGTAGACGGTGTGGCTGTCGATCTCGAACGGCGACTGCAGCGCGGCCAGCAGGCGGCCGCTCACCAGCTTGATCTGGGCCTCGGTATGGGTACCCGGCAGGACCGCGACGAATTCGTCGCCGCCGACGCGCGCCAGGGTGTCGCTGTCGCGCAGCGTGCGGCGCAGCCGGCTCGCCGCCTGGCGCAGGACGGCGTCGCCGACCGGGTGGCCGAGGCCGTCGTTGACCTTCTTGAAGCCGTCCAGGCCGATGGTGGCGATCGAGAAGCCCTGGCCGGAACGGCGCGCGTTGGCGATCACCATGCGGATGCGGTCCGACAGCAGCAGGCGGTTCGGCAGTTCGGTGAGGCCGTCGTGGGTGGCCATGTGGCGCAGGCGCTGCTCGGTGGCGCGCTGGGCCGACATGTCGCGCCCGACCACCAGCAGTTCGGCCAGGCCGGGCAGGGCGCCGATGCGCAGCTCGAACCAGGTCTCGCCGTCGCCGCAGCGCAGGCGCACTTCGACCAGTACGGTATCGGCGGCGCCGGCGGCATCGATGATGGCGTTGCGCAGCGCCGGCTGGTCGACCTCGGGCGCGAGCGCGACCAAAGTGCCGCCGGCCAGGGAAAAGCCGGCGCCGAGCGCGCGCTGGGCGCGCTGGCTGGCGAAACGGATCGTGCCGCCCGCTTCGATGCGCAGTGCGATGTCGCCCGCCGCTTCCATGAAGCCGTCCAGGCTCGCCGCTGCCGGCTGCTGCGGATCCTGTCGCGGTGTGGCGGATGAGCTGGCGCGCATTGTCGAAATATCTGCTTTCTAATCTGGCACGAAGGCCGGGATTGCTTGAAACCCTACGAGTGTACCAAATCGACAAGCAATGTAGCACCGAAAGATTCCCAGTGGCACTGAAAATCGCAATTCTCCGCATGGGATTTTTGGGCCTTGACGCGCCACAGCCGCGACGCGCATGCGCTCGTGCTTGCCCGGGACGAGGCTTTCGGCTAGCCTCGTCGACTTGTAAATAAGCCAAGCCATGCGTCGCATGATGCATTGTCGCTGATGCAGTGCAAATAGGAAACTTTTTCGTCTGGCGTATGATGCTTAGTTGCAACAATAATGATTGCCGCTTGCGTTTATAGCATCACTCTTGCAATTTAATTGCGCTGTCGCGCATCGTCGACCGAGGATATGCCATGGACCGTTTCGCTACCCACGAGGTGTTCAACCAGGCGCCGCCGTTTTCCGGCGCCAACCTGTTCGGCTGCGATCCGGCGCTGCGCGAAGCGCTCGAACGCGAGGGCGGCGGCTGGGCCGCGGCGGACATGGAGCGCCTGGGCGAACGCCTTGGCCGCGCCGACCTGCAGGAACTGGCGCGCCTGGCCAACGCCTTCCCGCCGCGCCTGCACGGCGTCGATCCGCAGGGGCGCCGCATCGATGAACTGGAATTCCATCCGGCCTGGCATGCGCTGGTGGCGCTGATGGTCGAACACGGCGCCCATTCGCTGCCATGGGAGGCGCCGCGCGCCGGCGCCCAGGTCGCGCGCGCCTGCGCCTACCTGCTGTTCGGCCAGGTGGAAAACGGCGCCCAGTGTCCGGTGACGATGACCTATGCGGCGGTGCCGGCGCTGCGCCAGGCGCCGCAGATCGCCGCGCACTGGCTGCCGAAGATCCTGTCGCGCGAGTACGACCCGCGCTCGCTGCCGGTCGAACAGAAGCGCGGCGCCCTGGTCGGCATGGGCATGACCGAGAAGCAGGGCGGCAGCGACGTGCGCGCCAACACCACGCGCGCCGAGGCGATCGACCCGGCGCTGGCGCGCGCGCGCTTCGGCGAGGGGCACGGGCAAGCCTGGAACATCGTCGGCCACAAGTGGTTTTTCTCGGCGCCGCAGGCCGACGCCCACCTGGTGCTGGCCCGCACCGGCGGCGCCGACGGCGCGCCGCCCGGACTGTCGTGCTTCTTCGTGCCGCGCTTCCTGCCCGACGGCAGCCGCAACGCGATCCGCGTGCAGCGCCTCAAGGACAAGCTGGGCAACCGTTCCAACGCCTCGTCGGAAGTGGAGTTCTGCGACGCCACCGGCTGGCTGGTCGGCAAGGAAGGACGCGGCATTCCGACCATCCTCGAGATGGGCGGCCACACGCGCCTGGACTGCGTGCTGGGCAGCGCCGGCATCATGCGCGCCGCGCTGACCCATGCGCTGCACCATGCGCGCGGCCGCAGCGCTTTCGGCCGCGCGCTGGCCGAGCAGCCGCTGATGCAGAACGTGCTGGCCGACCTGGCGCTCGAATCCGAGGCCGCCACCGCCTTCGCGCTGCGCCTGGCGCGCTGCTTCGACCGGATGGCGGACGATCCGCAGGAAGCCTTGCTGGCGCGCCTGCTGACGCCGGCCGGGAAGTACTGGATCTGCAAGCGCGGACCGGCCTTCGGCGCCGAAGCGATGGAAGTCATGGGCGGCAACGGCTACGTCGAGGACGGTCCGCTGGCGCGCCTGTACCGCGAGTTTCCGGTGAATTCGATCTGGGAAGGCTCGGGCAACGTGATGTGCCTGGACCTGCTGCGCGCGCTGGCGAAGGGGCCGGAAACGCAGGCGGCGCTGGCGGCCGAGCTGGCGCTGGCGGGCGGGATCGACGCCCGCTTCGACGCTTACTGCGCCACGCTGCTGGAGTCGCTGGCCGTGGCCGGCGCCGACGAGGCGGGCGCGCGCCGCCTGGCCGGGCGCCTGGTGCTGGCGGTCCAGGGCGCGCTGCTGCTGCGCCATGCGCCGGCGCCGGTGGCGCAGGGATTCGTGGCCTCGCGCATCGCGGATGGCGGCGGCGGCGCCTTCGGCTGCCTGCCGCCCGGCGTCGATTTCCCGGCGATCCTGGCGCGCGCGCTGCCGGCCTGAAGCGCCTCGGGCGCCGATATTTCTACGACAAACCGGGACAAACCGCGCGTCGGCTGGGATAATGGCGCCCATCCCACGAGCCGTCGCGCCGGCGGCCACCGTCATCAACACCAGGATTTTTTGCATGTCCACAATGAAACAAGACCCGCGTTTTCCCAGCCTGTACATCACCAACCATCCCCTGATCCAGCACAAGCTGTCCCACATGCGCGACCGCGGCACCTCGACCCGCACCTTCCGCGAGCTGCTCAAGGAGATCACCCTGCTGATGGGCTACGAGATCACCCGCGACCTGCCGCTGACCACGCACGAGATCGAGACCCCGCTGCAGACCATCGACGCACCCGTCATCGCCGGCAAGAAGCTGGCGATCGTGCCGATCCTGCGCGCCGGCATCGGCATGAGCGACGGCCTGCTGGAGCTGGTGCCCTCGGCCCGCGTCGGCCACATCGGCGTGTTCCGCGATCCGGAAACCCACCTGCCGGTCGAGTACCTGGTGCGCCTGCCGGACACGGTGGACCGCACCTTCATCCTGTGCGACCCGATGGTCGCCACCGGCAATTCGGCGGTGTACGCGGTCGACGTGCTCAAGAAGCGCGGCGTGCCGGACGAGCACATCATCTTCCTGGCGCTGGTCGCCGCGCCCGAAGGCGTCGCGGTGTTCCACAAGGCCCACCCGCACGTCAAGCTGTACGTGGCCTCGCTCGATTCGCACCTGAACGAGCACGCCTACATCATCCCCGGCCTGGGCGACGCCGGCGACCGCATCTTCGGCACCAAGTAAGGCCGGCCATGAGCGGCGGCGCCGACGCGGAATTCTTCGAACGCCTGGCGCAGCTGAACCAGCGCTTCGCACTCAGCCTGCCGCAGACCCTGGGCCGGCTGGCGGCGGCGCGCACGGCGCTCGATCCGGCGCGGCCGCAGCCGGAGCCGGTCGAGCAGCTGCTGGCGATCCTGCACACGCTGGCCGGTTCCTCGGCCACCTTCGGCTTCCACGTCCTCGGCCAGCAGGCGCGCATGGTCGAGCAGCGCATGCGCGTGCTGACCAGCTTCGACGCGGTCGCCGCGGGCGAATGGGAGAAGCTGCTTGCCGAACTCGATTGCTTCGTGGCCTGGGGCTTGCGCGATCCGAAGGGCGCCTATCCTGATGATGAGCCTGCCATCTAGATATTGAACAATCATGCTGTGCAGGAGTCGTTTGATCCATCACAAACTTACTCTCCATCGATGACCTATATTTTGCGTACTGCCGAAACAAAACCGGGCGCATAAAAGTTGGTTCCCAGAATTGTTACCAGCCTGGCTGTTTTATTTTGCGAAAATCGTGTACATCTGGTTTTATTCGGTATAATGCGGGATCGTTGGATTCGAGGTAGCAGTGCAGTTAGTCTGTCATTTGTTTCTTGCTTCTTCAAACGATCATAAACGGACGAAAGTCCACTTCAACTGAAATAGGAAATTGTAATGGCAACTGGCATCGTAAAATGGTTCAATGACTCCAAGGGTTTCGGCTTCATCACCCCGGATGAAGGCGGCGAAGATCTGTTCGCTCACTTCTCGGCGATCCAATCCCAGGGCTTCAAGTCGCTGCAAGAGAACCAGCGTGTTTCGTTCGACGTGACCTCGGGTCCGAAGGGCAAACAAGCTTCGAACATCCAGCCGATCTAATTCGCTGAATGTCTGTAAAAAAACCCCGGAATTCCCGGGGTTTTTTTTCGTCCCTTGCTTTCCTGGTTTCTCCGCTTCATCAGCCGGCTGGACCGCGGCCCAATCCCTTGCGCCAGTAATCGGGCTGCATATAGGCGCGCCGCAGGAAGTCGACGAACAGGCGGATGCGCAGCGGCAGGTGGCGGCGCTGCGCGAATACCGCGTGGATGTCGTTGCCCGGCGCCGCATGCGGCTCCAGCACCGGCACCAGCAGTCCCGCTTCGATCTCCGCGCCGACCTCCCACATCGAACGCCAGGCCAGTCCGCGCCCGGCCAGCGCCCAGTCGTGCAGTACGGCGCCGTCGTTGCACACCATGTTCCCCGTCACCTTCAGCGTCACGATGCGGCCGCCGTCGCTGAAGGTCCAGCCGCGCTGGCTGCCTTCGCTGCTCATCGCCAGGCAGTTGTGGCGCGCCAGCTCGTCCAGGGTGCGCGGCGTGCCGTGGCGCTTCAGGTAGGCGGGCGCGGCCACCACCACGCGGCGGTTGTCGGCCAGCTTGACGCCGACCAGGTTCGAGTCGGACAGGGCGGCGATGCGGATCGCCACGTCGATGCCTTCGCCGACGACGTCGACCACGCGGTCGTTCAGGTTCAGGTTGACGCTGAGCTCGCGGTGCTCGGCCAGGAAAGAGGGCAGCAGCGGCGCCACGTGCTGGCGCCCGAAGCCGGCCGGGGCCGACACCAGCATGTGGCCGCTGGCGCGCGCGCTGCGCTCGGACACCGCGGTCTCGGCTTCCTCGAGCTCGCCCAGGATGCGCTGGCAGTCCTCGAGGAAGGCCGCGCCCTCGTCGGTCAGCACCAGCTTCCTGGTGGTGCGCTGCAGGAGCTTGACGCCGAGCCGCGCTTCGAGGGCGTCGAGGCGGCGGCCGATCATCGCCGGGGCGATGCCCTCGGCGCGCGCCGCCGCCGACAGGCTGCCGCGCGCGACGACTTCGACGAAGGTGGATATCTGGCGGAACTGTCCCATGGTCGCTTCCGGTATCTGTGACAAAAACGCACAGATGAAGTTATTTTTTGTCTCGTTTAGGTGAGCAGGAGTGAATATACTTGACGAGATAGCAAACGCCAAGCGTCCCCTCAGCTTTGCCGGACGCGGCCGCAGCACCAGATTCCACTACTACACAGGAGCACGCCATGACCATCGCCACCCCCGCCGGAATGGAGATCCGGGCCGAGATCGCCCCCGGCTACGACCAGATCCTGACGCCCGAGGCGCTTGCCCTGGTAGCCAAGCTGAGCCGTGAATTCGAGCCGCGCCGCCAGCAGTTGCTGGCCGCCCGGGCCGAACGCGCCAGGCGCCTCGATGCCGGCGAACGCCCCGACTTCCTGGCCGACACCGCCCCCATCCGCAACGGCGACTGGCGCATCGCGCCGATTCCGCCGGCGCTGGAATGCCGCCGCGTCGAAATCACCGGGCCGGTCGAGCGCAAGATGGTCATCAATGCGCTCAATTCGGGCGCGGACAGCTATATGACCGACTTCGAGGATTCCAACACCCCGAACTGGGAAAACCAGATCACCGGCCAGCTGAACATGCGCGACGCCGTGCGCGGCACCATCGCGCTGGAGCAGAACGGCAAACAGTACAAGCTGAACGATAAGGTCGCGACCCTGCTCGTGCGTCCGCGCGGCTGGCACCTCGACGAAAAACACGTGCTGGTCGACGGCAGGCGCGTCTCCGGCGGCATCTTCGACTTCGCGTTATTCATGGTGCATAACGCCAAGGAGCAGCTGGCGCGCGGCGCCGGCCCGTATTTTTATTTGCCCAAGCTGGAATCGCACCTCGAGGCGCGCCTGTGGAACGACATCTTCGTGATGACCCAGGACGAGCTTGGCCTGCCGCAGGGCACGATCAAGGCGACCGTGCTGATCGAGACCATCCTGGCCGCTTTCGAGATGGACGAGATCCTGTACGAGCTGCGCGAACACAGCGCCGGCCTGAATGCCGGGCGCTGGGATTACATCTTTTCGTGCATCAAGAAGTTCAAGCTGGACAAGGATTTCTGCCTGGCCGACCGTCCCAAGGTCACGATGACCGCGCCCTTCATGCGCGCCTACGCGCTGCTGCTGCTCAAGACCTGCCACAGGCGCGGCGCACCGGCCATCGGCGGCATGGCGGCGCTGATACCGATCAAGAACGATCCGGAGAAGAACGAGGTGGCGATGGCCGGTGTGCGCACCGACAAGGCGCGCGACGCCAATGACGGCTACGACGGCGGCTGGGTTGCCCATCCGGGGCTGGTCGAGCTGGCCATGACCGAATTCCGCAAGGTGCTGGGCGAGCGCCCGAACCAGATCGACAAGCAGCGCCCGGACGTCACCGTCAGCGCCGCCGAACTGCTCGATTTCAAGCCGGAGGCGCCGATCACCGAGGGCGGCCTGCGCTACAACATCAACGTCGGCATTCATTACCTCGGCGCCTGGCTCGCGGGCAATGGCTGCGTGCCGATCCATAACCTGATGGAAGACGCGGCCACGGCCGAGATCAGCCGTTCCCAGGTCTGGCAGTGGATCCGTTCGAGCAAGGGCGTGCTCGACGATGGCCGCAAGGTGACGGCGGAGATGGTGCGCGCGATGATTCCCGAGGAGCTGGCCAAGGTGAAGGAAGTGGCGCCGAACGGCGAGAATCCGAGTTATGCGCGGGCGGCGCAGATTTTCGAGCAGATGTCGACGGCCGAGGCGTTTGCGGAGTTCCTGACCTTGCCCCTGTACGAAGAGATTTGATGCGGTGAACGGTGGGCAGCCTGCATTCGAGGCCCCGGCTTCACATGCAGGCTGAGCACCGTCGCCGTTCGTCCTGTCAAAACACGTTCTTCCATTCCCTCAAGGCCGCGAATACCGCCACCGGATCCGCGCCATCCTGTAATCTCCCCGCATTCACCAGGCTTTCCACCACGGTCGGCTCTGTCGTGCGCAGGAAGGGATTGGTCGCCTTCTCGATCGCGATATTCGAGGGTATCGTCGGCAGATTGGTGCCGCGCAGCTTGCTGTCGTTTTCCACGCGCATCTGCAGCGCCCGGTTGGCGGGTTCCAGCGCCTGGGCGAAGCGCAGGTTCGACAGCGTGTATTCGTGCGCGCAATACACCAGGGTATCGTCGGGCAGGGCTGCCAGCTTGCCGAGCGAATCGGCCATCTGCGCCGGCGTGCCCTCGAACAGGCGGCCGCAGCCGGCGCCGAACAGGGTGTCGCCGCAGAACAGCCAGTGCCCGCCCTGGTCTTCGCGCACGTAGGCGATATGGCCCAGGGTGTGGCCCGGCACGTCCAGCACCGAAAGTTCGAGGTCCAGGCCCGGCACCACCAGGCGTTCGCCCTCGCCCAGCGCCTGGGTGACGGCCGCGATACCATCGTTGCGCGGACCGAACACCGGCACGCTGGCATGCTCGAGCAGGCGTGGAACGCCGCCGATATGGTCAGCATGGTGATGGGTGAGTAAAATGGCGCTCAAGGTGAGTCCCAGTTCCTGCAGCGCTTTCAACACCGGCTCGGCGTCGCCCGGGTCGACGATGGCCGCGTTGACGCCGTCATGGATGAGCCAGAGGTAATTGTCCTTGAAAGCGGGCAGTGTCAAAACGGACAGTTCGGTGCGCTGTGGTGTCATCGGTGGGGTCATGTGAAGTTTCGAAAAAGGTTAGACATGGACAGCATGGCATCCGAAAAATCCATTATAGCGCTCGACCATTGGCTGCACTCGCCGGCGGGCGCCTACGTGCGCGCCTGGGAGCAGGCCTGCCTGGACGAGCTGACGGCCGATATCTTCGGCTTCAACGCCATCCAGATCGGCCTGCCGCAGATCGATGCGCTGGCGGCCAACCGCATGCCCAACCAGTGGCAGGCGGCAACGCGCACGTCGACCGACCGCGAATTGTCCTTCGCCGCCGGCGGCAAGCAGATCGCGGTCGCCCTCGACTTCGCCGAGCTGCCCTTCGCCTCCCAGAGCCTCGACCTGGTGGTGCTGCCGCACGTGCTCGAGTTCGCCGACGAGCCGCACCAGGTGCTGCGCGAAGTCGAACGGGTGCTGATCCCCGAAGGGCAGCTCATCATCTGCGGCTTCAATCCGGCCAGCATGTGGGGCATGCGCCAGGGCATGGGACGCATCACCAGCAGCGAGTACCTGCCGGCCGCGGGCGAGTTCATTTCTTTGCCGCGCCTGAAAGACTGGTTAAAATTGCTGAACCTGGGCGCCACGCGCAGCCATTTCGGCTGCTACGCGCCGCCGTTCCGCACCAGCCAGTGGCTGAACCGCTTCGCCTTCGCCGAGGGCGCCGGCCAGCGCTGGTTTCCCTACCTGGGCGCGGTGTACATCGTGCACGCGATCAAGCGGGTCAAGGGCATGCGCATCATCGGGCCGGCCTGGAACCGGAAGGCGGCCAAGGCCCAGCAGACGGTGCCGGCCACCAACCGCAACGAACGCAACAAATAACATCGAAGGAAGCGAAGCAGCATGAGCAAAGTAGAGATTTTCACCGACGGCGCCTGCAAGGGAAACCCGGGCACCGGCGGCTGGGGCGCGCTGCTGCTGGCCGAAGGCGGCCACGAGAAGGAGATCTTCGGCGGCGAGCCGAACACCACCAACAACCGCATGGAGCTGCGCGCCGTGATCGAGGCGCTGACCATCCTCAAGCGTCCCTGCCAGGTCGTGCTGCATACCGACAGCCAGTACGTGCAGAAGGGCATCTCGGAATGGATCCACGGCTGGAAGGCGCGCGGCTGGAAGACCGCGGCCAAGGAGCCCGTGAAGAACGATGACCTGTGGAAGGCGCTCGACGCCGCCCAGCAGCAGCACACCGTCGAATGGCGCTGGGTGCGCGGCCACAACGGCCACGTCGGCAACGAACGCGCCGACGTGCTGGCCAACCTCGGCGCCGCGTCCGTCAAGCGCTGAAACCCATGGCGCCGGCCTGCGGCGCCCCCGGCCCTTTGCTATACTGGAGGGTCTTTCTTCCTGCTTTAGAGATCCCCTACGCGCATGCGCCAAATCGTCCTCGATACCGAAACCACCGGCCTGAACCCGCGCACCGGCGACCGCATCGTCGAAATCGGCTGCGTCGAAATCTTCGACCGCAAGCTGACCGGCAATAACTACCACCGCTACATCAACCCCGAGCGCGACTCGGACGAGGGCGCGCTGGCGGTGCACGGCCTGACCACCGAATTCCTGAGCGACAAGCCGAAGTTCCGCGAGATCGCCGAAGAGTTGCGCGATTTCGTCCAGGGCGCGGAAATCATCATCCACAACGCCCCCTTCGACCTGGGCTTCCTGAACCACGAATTCCAGCGCATCGGCATGCCGCCCTTCGTCGAGCATTGCGGCAACGTGATCGACACCCTGGTCCAGGCCAAGGAGCTGCATCCGGGCAAGCGCAACTCGCTGGACGCGCTGTGCGACCGCTACGGCATCTCGAACGCCCACCGCAAGCTGCACGGCGCGCTGCTGGACTCGGAGCTCCTGGCCGACGTCTACCTGGCCATGACGCGCGGCCAGAACATGCTGTCGATGGACGTCGAGATCGAAGTCGCGGGCGGCGGCGCGCTGCTGGACGCCGGCCCGCTGGGAGAGATCCTCGTGCTCGCCGCGGCGGAAGACGAGCTCGCCGAACACGGCAATGTGCTCGCCGCACTCGACAAGGCCGTGAAGGGGGAATGCATTTGGAGAAAATATTCTCCGCAGGGGTGACAAAACGCAAAACTCCCCCTATAATGCTCGTCATTGCAGCGACACAAACGCAGCAAAGCAAGAAGAAGTAGGGCGGTTAGCTCAGGGGTAGAGCACAGCATTCACACTGCTGGGGTCGCAAGTTCGAAACTTGCACCGCCCACCAGAATTCAGGAACAAGGCCAGCGATCAGCTGGCCTTTTTTCGTTTCCGGCCCGGGCGCGGCCGTATCGCATAACAAGAGGAATCCCGTGCACGCAGTGGAAAAGCTCAGCGCCTTCGTCGGCAAGACATTCTCGCTCTGGGTGCTGCTGTTCGCCGGCGCCGGATTTTTCATGCCGCAGCTCTTCGTCGCTTACAAGTCGTGGATCACGCCGCTGCTCGGCATCGTCATGTTCGGCATGGGCCTGACCTTGTCCACGGCGGATTTCCGCGAAGTGTTCCGGCGCCCGCGCGATGTGGCGATCGGCGTCGTCGCGCACTACGTCATCATGCCGGGCCTGGCCTGGCTGATCGCGGTCGCGCTGCGCTTGCCGCCCGAGATCGCCGTCGGCGTCATCCTGGTCGGCTGCTGTCCGAGCGGCACCGCGTCGAACGTCATGACCTTCCTGGCCAAGGGCGACGTCGCGCTCGGGGTCTCGATCGCGGCCATTTCCACGCTGGTCGCACCGCTGGCCACGCCGGCCCTGGTGACGCTGCTGGCCGGGAAATGGATGCGCATCGATACCGGATCGCTGTTCCTGGACATCCTGCAGGTGGTGATCCTGCCGATCGTGCTGGGCATCGTGGCCAAGACCCTGTTCCGCAGGCAGGCCGAGGCCAGCGTCAAGGCGCTGCCGCTGGTGTCGACGGTGGCGATCGTGCTGATCATCGCGATCATCGTCGGCCTGAACCGGCCCAAGCTGCTGAGCAACGGCGGACTGATCCTGCTCGCCGTCATCCTGCACAACCTGCTCGGCTTCGCCTTCGGCTACCTGGCCGCCAGGATGTTCGGCATGGACCTCGCGAAGCGCAAGGCGGTGATGATGGAAACCGGCATGCAGAATTCCGGCCTCGGCGCCGCGCTGGCGGCCGCCCATTTCAGCCCGCTGGCCGCGGTGCCGAGCGCGCTCTTCAGCGTATGGCACAACCTGTCCGGGTCCGCGCTGGCGACCTGGTTCGCGCGCAAGGCGAACCGATCCGCCTAGTGGTCGTGGCCGGCGGCCAGCGCTTCCTGCGCCCGGCCGGCGTCGTCAGCGGCTTGCCGCTGTGCCCGCTTGACGGAGGCTTTCGCCGGCAGCCGCTGCTGCAGGAAGAAGCGCAGCATCTCGCGGCTGGCGTCGGGGCCGCCGGCCTCGGTATAGCTGCCGCGCCGCTTGCCACCGCACCAGGCGTGTCCCACGCCGCCGACGATCCAGTGTTCGGCCAGTACGCGGCCCGTGTGCGCCTTGTAGACCTGCCGGACGAAGCCGCGGCCCGCCGTTTCTCCCGTTTCTTCCGATACCGATGGCGTCTGCGCCGCATGCGCCGCCTGCGCCATATGGCAGTCGATCGATTGCCGCACGACGCCGGCACCGTTGTTCGGGTGGACGGTGAAATCCTGGTCGCCGTGGAAGACGATGACGGGGGGACTGGACGCCGGTCCGGCCAGCGCCGGCGCGGCTGCGCCATCGCGCATGACCTGCGCCGCGGCATACTGATCGGTGGCACTGCCGTGCGCCAGGCCGGAGTGGCAGCCGACGGCGGCGAACAGTTCGGGATAGGTCCTGCCGACGATGACCGCCATCGCGCCGCCCGCGGACAGGCCGCCGACGTACACGCGGCTGCGGTCGACCGCGTAGTCGGCCATCAGCTGCTGCGCGAGCCCGGCGATCAGGGCCGGTTCGCCGCGGCCGCGATGGTGGTGGGCCTGGTCGAACCAGTTCCAGCACCTGCTCCAGTTGGCCTCCGTCGATTGTTCAGGATAGGCGACCAGGCATCCGGTTTCTTCCGCCAGTTCGTTCATGCCTGTCCCCAGCGCGAAATCCTCGGCATCCTGGCCGCCGCCGTGGAGCATGAGGACCAGGGGCAGCGGGGAGCCGACGTAGCTGCTGGGAACGTACAGCTTGTAGCGCAGGCTTCCCGTCTGGCCCTGGTAACGGTGGGTCACGAAGTCGCCGCCGTTGTCGGATGAGGCGGTGGCGAATGGCGTGAGGGCGAGGGAGGTCCAGGCGTCCAGCATCATGTTTAGCATTGTGTGACTCCTTGTCAAGCGCCGAATGGTCAGGCGCGTCGACAGTATCACCCGATGCTGCGCCGCAGCAAAGCGGGAACTGAGCCGTCCACGCGTAGGACGGCATGCCAGCAGCAAGTCAAGATGCGCTGTCAGCGCGTCGGAAAGCAAGCACTGCCGTCAGTGCCAGCGCACCGGCATCAACATCTTCGAGCGGAACCAGTTCGCCAGCAGGTTGCCGCACATGCGCAAGGGCCCGAGCTGGCCCATCATGTGGCGCTGGTAACCCAGTTTGTACAGCGCCAGCGCGATCCTGCCCCTCACGCGCACATGGCGCTGGCCGATCGCCCGGCGCAAAATGCCGACCGCGTCGCCGCGGCCCAGCGACACCAGGGTGCCGTAGTCGCGGTACCGGAAGCCCGCCAGCTGCTCCGGACCGGAGTGGGTCAGCAGCTTCGCCAGGTAGATCGCCTGCTGGCGCGCGGCCTGGGCACTGGGCGGCACCAGCGCCGACTTGTCCGGGTTCTGCAGCGTGCAGCAGTCGCCCAGCGCATGGATGTGCGGGTCGCTCAGGCTGCGCAGGCGCTCGTTCACCACGACCTGGTCGTTGCGGTTCAAGGCCACGTTCAGGCGCGTGCTGAATTCCGGCCCCTTCACGCCGGCCGCCCACACCGTGATCGCGGCCGGGAACACGCGGCCGTCGGTGCTGGTGACCGCATCGGCGCGCACTTCGGCGACGGCGGTGCCGGTGCAGATCTCGATCCCCATCGCTTCCAGCTTGGCCACGGCCAGGTTCGACGCCTGCGCGTCCAGCGCCGGCAGCACCTGCGGACCGCGCTCGACGATGCGGATATGCACCTGCTGCGGCGCCGCCAGGCCGGACAGGCCATAGTGGGCCAGGGTGTCCACGGTGTGGCGCAGGTCGGCCGCCAGTTCGACGCCGGTCGGGCCGGCGCCCACGATGACGATGTCCAGCCGCGCCGCGGCGGCGTCGCCCGCTTTTTCGCCCGCAATGCGCCGCTGTCCCGCCGCCGCGCACAGGCCGAGGAAGCGCTGGCGGAAGGCTTCGGCGCTGTGCACGCTGTCGAGCGACAGGCAATGCGCCTCGGCGCCGGCGATGCCGAAGAAGTTGGTCACCGAACCGTAGGACAGCACCAGGCGCTCGTAGCCGACCAGCTGCTGCGCCGGTTCCGCGCCGTCGAAGCGGCTGCGTAACGTCAGCGTGCGCCGGCTGCGGTCGACCTGCACCACTTCGCCGCAGATGAAGGTGAAATGGTTGTCGATGGCCTGGCGCGCATAGTCGATGGTGTGGCTGGCCGGGTCGATGGTGCCGGCGGCCACTTCGTGCAGCAGGGGCTTCCAGAAGTGCGTGGGGGCGCTGTCGATGAGGATCACGCGCTCCCGGTGGCGCGCCCCGAGGCGGCGGCCGAGCCGGGTCGCGAGTTCGAGGCCGGCGACGCCGCCCCCGACGATGACGATGGAATGCATGGTGTTTCTCCCTGTTTGTCGATTCGGTGCGGCAGCGGCGGACGGCCGGCGCGGCGCGGCGATCGCGCATCCGCCGGCGCACCGTCCGCGGATGCCGGGAAAGCCTGTCAGTGTCGCGCCGCACGGCGCGCCACCGCGCGCGGTTTTCGCAGCGGGGCGCGGGCGCTGGCGGCGGCGCCGTCATGGCCGCCCTGCACGCCGATGCGGGCGCTGCGCGCGGCGGCGATGGCGCGCGCGGAGCCGGTGACGGCCAGCGCCTCGTCGGGCGGCACGCCCATCTGGTTCAGCACCACGGCATACGGCGCCTTGTGGCCGCGTTCCATGAAGTCGGCGCCGGTCAGCACGACGGAAAAGATGTGGTGCGCGGTGTCGCCGAAGCGGCGCCGCAGCTGCTGTTCCGCCTGGCGGTAGGGCAGTTCCGAGATCAGCGCGCAGGGCAGGCCGTGTTCGACCGCCTCGCTCAGCAGGCGGTCCACCTCCAGCGCGCCGGCGCTATCGGCCGCGGCGCCGGCAAGGTGCATGCCGGGGAAGGCGGACAGGTCGAAGATGAGCGCTTGTGCCGTCATGACGGACTCCTTTATGTAGGTGTTGGAACTGCCTGGCTTTTACTATACGGCTGGGCGGTATAAAATAAAAATAAATAATTTTCGAAATTTAATAAGTAAAAGCTTATATGTATCCAGCCAGCTTCAAGCAACTGCAGGCCCTGGTGCTGGTGGCACGCCACCAGAGCGTGTCGCGCGCGGCGGAAGCGCTGCACGTGACCCAGCCCGGCGTGTCGATCCACCTGAAACAGCTCGAAGAGGCGGCCGGCCTGCCCCTGACGCGGCGCCAGGGCCGGAACATCCAGATGACGGCCGCCGGCGAGCTGCTGGTGGGCTACGCCGAACGCATCCTCGGCATGTGGGAAGAGGCGGGCGACGAGATCGCCGCGCTCAAGGGCGTCACCAGCGGCACGCTGCGCATCGGCGCGGTGATGACGGCCGAACACCTGCTGCCGCCGATGCTGGTGCGCTTCACCACCGGACGTCCGCACGTGCGCATCAAGCTGCAGGTCGGTTCGCGCACCGAGGTGATCGGCATGCTCGGTCGCGACGAGATCGACCTCGCCATCATGGGCACGCCGCCGCGCGAATTCCCGACCAGCGCCACCCGTTTCGCGCGCCACCCGATGGCCTTCTTCGTCGGCCCGCGCCACCCGCTGCTGCACAAGGAAACGGTGACGCTGGCCGACATCGCCGAAAACAACCTGCTGGTGCGCGAGCGCGGCTCCGGCACGCGCGCCGCCGTCGAGCGCTTGTACGAGGAAAAGGGCGCGGCGCTGGCGATCGGCTCGGAGTTGTCGAGCAACGAGGCGATCAAGCAGATGACGGCCGCGGGGCTGGGCGTGGCTTTCCTGTCGGTACACGCCTGCACGCTGGAGCTGAAGAACCGGCTGCTCGGCGTGCTGGCGGTGCCGGGCAGCGTGGTGCAGGGCGACTGGCACGTGATGCACAAGGAGGGGAGGACGATGCCGACGGTGGCCGCGTCCTTCCACGAATTCATGGTGCAGCACGGCCAGCAGGTGATTTCGGACGAACTGGAGAACCTGGCCTGGAGCGAGCCCGTGGCGGCGCCCGCTCCAGGCCCGAAGCCTTGACGCCTGCCTTGCTTACGCTGGCGCCAGCCCTTGTGCGTTGGCTACCGCGCAGGTTTTTAACGGAACGACAGGGTCGCGTTGACGTAGAAGCGCCGGCCGCGCGGGTCGGTGTAGCTCGGATCGTAGCCCGACAGGAAGAAGTAGGCCTGGTTCGAATACGGCGGGCTTTCGTCGAACAGGTTCTGCACGCCCGCACGCAGTTTGACGTGCTGGTTGAACACGTAGGCCGCCGACATATCCCACAGCGAATACGCCTTCACGCGGTTCGCCGCCACCACGCTGCCGTCGTCGATGTTGATGGCGGTGTTCTGGTCCTCGTAGCCGCTCGACCAGGTGTTCGACAGGGTCGCCGACAAGGGGCCGTGGTCCCAGTCGACGCTGACCGTATGGCGCCAGCGCTGCACCACGCCGTCGGTGACAAAGCGGTTCAAATTGCTCACGAAGTCGTCGCCCGGGGCATTCTGGATCTTCGAGGCCATCACATAGGTGCCGTTCAGGCGTGCGCCGAAGCGGCCCACGCCGGTGTCGACGCCGCGCACCGCCAGCGCCAGATCGAGCCCCTTGGCCAGCTGGGCGCCGCGGTTTTCCTTGCGCAGCTCGATGTAGTCGATCACGCCGTCCTCGTCGCGGTGGACCAGGTCGCCGTACTTGTCGAGGTTGGACAGGATGATGTCGTCGCCGATCTCGCTGATCAACTGGGTGCGCTTGATGTTCCAGTAGTCGAGCGAGGCGTTCACGTGGCGGCCGGCGGCGAACACCGCGCCCAGCGAGAACTGGCGGCTGCGCTCGGGCTTCAGCGCCGCGTTGCTGTAGCGGCGCGTGTCCCAGTTGTCGGCGCAGTCGGCGTAGTTGTTCTCGACCGTGGCGCAATAGACCGGGTCGGGCAGGGTGGCGGTGCTGCTGTACACGGTCGGGCGGTGCAGGTCGTTCAGGGTCGGCGCGCGGAAGCCGCGGCCGGCCGAGCCGCGCAGCAGCAGGGCCTGGGTCGGGCGGTAGCTCAGGCCGATCTTCGGGCTGGCTTCGCCGCCGACCTGCTGGTAATGGTCGTAGCGCGCCGAGAGCTGGGCTTCCCACTGCCTGGCGAAGGGCAGCAGCAGCTCGCCGTAGACGGCGCGGATGTCGCGGCTGTCGCGGGTGGCGCGTCCGCCTTCGGGCGCGGCGTCGTTGTTGATGTTGTCGCTCAGGAGCAGGGCGGACGGGGTGAAGGCGTTGCGCTCGCGCCGCGCCTCGCCGCCGACCGCCAGCGCCAGGTCGCCGCCGGCCATCTGCATCAGGGCGCGCGAGAACTTGAAGTCGAAGGAATCGGTGGTGCCGCGCGCGTGGCGCACCTCGTCGTTGACCTGGATGCTGTCGATCAGGGCGCGGCCCTCGGCGCCGGACGGGCCGAAGGGATTGATGCGGCCGTCGGCGATCCCGGCCAGCAGCTCGTCGTAGAGCACATAGCCGTGGGTGTCCTTGTCCTTGACCACGTTGACGCTGTGGTTAAGGGCGGTGTCGTAGTCCCAGCCGCCCAGGGTGCCGGTCAGGCCCAGCACCAGGCGCGTGCCCTGGCTGGTAAGCGTGCTGGTGCGGCGCCCGGCCTCGTTCAGGCGCATGCGCAGTTCGAGTTCGCCGGGGATGTCGTCGTCGAGCTGGTCCAGGCCGGTGCCGGCCAGTTGCGGCACCATGCGGTAGTCCAGGTAGCCGGTCACGCGCGCCGCCGAGCCGACGTAATCGGTCTTGGCGCGGCTCGCCGCCAGTTCGGCGTAGGCCTGGTGGCCGCCGCCCAGCTTGAGCACGGCGCGCGCCAGCAGGCTGGATTTTTCCGACTTCGGATACAGCTCGGTGTCGCCCATGTAGTCGTAGGTGCAGGCGTCCATGCCGCCGGTGCCGCCGGGCAGGTACACATTCGCCGGCGCGGCGCAGCCGGGCGCCGACAGGTTGATCAGGCGGTTCGTGATCGGCTTGCCGCCGATGGTGAAGCCGATGTCCTGCAGGTGGTCGCGCTGGGCCGACGTCAGGCGGATGTTGGCCGGGCTGGTGTAGCCCGACAGCAGGTGGCCGAGGCGCTGGGCGACCTGCAGGCCGGGAATGAAGCTGCGCTGGGAAGTGCTGAGCGCGTCGGTGCGCTGGAAGTCGGCCACCGCGAACACGTTGAAGCCGTCGCGCTCGATGTCGCCCTTGCCGGCGCCGATGCTGGCGGTGCGCTTGCCGGCGCCGCCTTCGCGGGTCTTTCCAAAATATGTGTTCAGCTCCAGGCCCTGGAAGTCCTTGCGCGTGATGAAGTTGATCACGCCGCCGATCGCGTCGGTGCCGTACAGCGCGGAGGCGCCGTCCAGCAGTACCTCGACGCGTTCGAGGGCGGCGGCGGGGATGTTGTTCAGGTCGACGCCGCTGTCGTCGCCCGGAGAAGCGAAGTTGGCCATGCGCCGGCCGTTCAGCAGCACCAGCGTCGAGGAGGTGCCGATGCCGCGCAGGTTGGCGCCGTTGAAGCCGCGCTGGTCGCCGCCGACGTTGATGCTGGCGCCGTCGGTCAGGCCGTTGACGTTGGCCGCGACCCGGGTCAGGAGTTCGGCGGCGGTGGTCACGCCGGCCTTGTCGATCTCGGCGCGCGTGATGGTCTGCACGGGCAGCGCGGTCTCGGCCTGCACGCGGCGGATCGCCGAGCCGGTGATTTCCACGCTCGGCATGACGCCGGCGCTATCCGTTGCGGTCTGCTGGGCCGCGGCCGGCCCGGCCAGCGCGCCCGCCGACAGCCATGCCGCCGCCAGCGGAATCCCGCGCAGGGCACCCACCATCGCTTTGATCCTCGTGTTCATCCATTCTCCTTGTCATGTCAGCGGCATGGCGCTTATGACATCATGATAGATGAGACAAGTTTCCTACTTTGCAATTTCGTAAAATCTTTTCAATCAAGCGTTGCGTTAACTTAACAGCAGTGCGGCAAGTGGCGATGACGGGCGAAAAAAAAGCCGGCGGGACGCCGGCCTGGTGCTGCGTGGACCTTCAGGCGGCCGGCTTCAGGTAGCCGTGCATGCCGAGCCAGCGCGCAAAACCGTCGAACCAGCCGGTGCTGGTGGTGGTCTTCTGGTACATGCCGAAGCCGTGCCCGCCCTGTTCGTACAAGTGGAACTCGACCGGCCGCCTGGCGCTTCGCCAGGCATCGATCAGGCCGTAGCCATTGTTGGCGAACAGCGGATCGTCGGCGGCCAGCGCGACGAACAAGGGCGGCGCATCGGCCGGCACCTTCACCGTCGCCAGCGGTCCGTAGATATTCGCGATGAAGGCCGGCTTGGCGTCCTGGCCGTACAGGGCGGTGGACATGGTCAGCATGGCGCCGGCGGAAAAGCCCACCATGCCGATGCGGTTCGGATCCACCTTCCATTCGGCGGCGCGCGAACGCACCAGGGCGAAGGCGGCGCGCGCGTCGGCGATCTGCGGCGCCAGCGCGACGGCCGGATCCTGCTGGCCCGGCGGGCGTGAACGGCCGGAGAACATCTCGGCCATCGAACGCTCGAACGCCGCCATGTCGGCCGGGGTCTGGTTCAGGCGGTACTTCAGCACGAAGGCCGCCACGCCCTTGTCGGCCAGCGCCTGGGCCACGTCCCAACCCTCGTTGTTCATCGAGAGGGTGCGAAAGCCGCCGCCGGGCGCGACGATGACGGCGGCGCCGGTCGCACGGCCGGCGGCGGGCAGGATCGGCGTGAGGGTAGCCACCGTCACGTTACGCGCGAAAAAGCTGCCGTACTGCTTGTGCCAGGATTCCTGCACGGTGGCGCCGGGCAGGGCGCCGGTGCCGAGCACGATCGCATTCGGCTGGGCCGGTATCGCGATCGGCACCATCTTGTCGTTCTGCGCCAGCGCCGGCCCGGCCAGCGTCGCCGCCAATGCGAATACGCCGGCGGCCAGTCCCGTGGCCAGCCGCCGCAGCGGCGGGGTGGTGGTGTTCCTGTGAATCGATGTCATGCTCTCGTCTCCTCCATGCCCGGTCATGCCGGGATTTGATTGTGCGGATGTCCGCGAAGGTATGCAGCCTGTCTATTATTAGCGCAAACATTTATGTTATAGAACTGTTATAAAACTTGTTGCATATTTGTCACAGTGGTCCAAAGCCCTGGCGTTCGCGCCTTCGCTCCCGTGCGCGCCCGCGCTCGCCGCCGCCCTTATAATTCGCGGTTCCTTGTATCAAGTCATGTTCTCGCGACGGGAACGCGAAAGGTCTTATCCGGATGTCCTGGCGCTTACTGACCGCCATTGCTTGCACCATGCCGCCGGGCCGGGTCGTATGAACCGCCCCTCGGTCCTGCTGGTCGACGACCACGCCGTGGTGCGCGAGGGACTGGCGAGCCTGCTGAAGGGCGCCGGCAGCTACGGCGCGATCGCGCATGCCGCCGACGCCGACGAAGCCATCGCCGTGGCCCAGGCGTTCCGCCCCGACATCGTCGTGATCGACCTGCTGATGCCGGGCATGCCCGGCGCCGGCGCGATCCGCATCCTGCGCGGACTCTGTCCGGCCGTACAGATCGTCGTGCTGACCGCGAGCCGCGACCGCCGCGCCGCCTTTGCCGCACTCGAGGCCGGGGCCCAGTCCTTCCTGCTGAAATCCATGCCCGCCGACCAGCTCATCGACGCGATGAACAGGATCGCCGCCGGCACGCCCTTCATCCACCCCGCGGTCACCGCCGGCATGGTCGAGCTGCTGCGTTCGCGCGGCGGACGCCAGGATCCTTTCCACGCGCTGACCCCACGCGAGCTGGACGTGCTGGCCGAGCTGGCGCAGGGGGCCAGCAATGCGCGCATCGCGGCGCCGCTCGGGATTACCGAGCGCACCGTCAAGGCCCATGTCAGCAGCATGCTCGCCAAGCTCGGCCTGGTGGACCGCACCGAAGCCGTCGCCTATGCCTGGCGCCACGGCCTGGTACGGTCCGAAGAACAGTTGTAAGCCGCCGCCCCATTGCATTATGCGAAACGCATGGGCCGCACGACCGAGGACGTATTGGCCTTTCGTACAGGGTCGGGGTCAATCGTGCGCATTAACATAAAGACATCTGTTCCGCCTTGACCTCGAACAAGGCGGTGGACTGACTTTATTAAAAGGCCCATACGATCATGAAG
>Ga0265798_10003160_pt1 | contig 23669 bp, 13 predicted proteins | sample P3T30metagenome_FD_192430 | JGI IMG/M metagenome (GOLD analysis project Ga0265798, IMG submission 192430) | Plant litter microbial communities from East Loma Ridge, Irvine, California - P3 T30 | ecosystem: Environmental > Terrestrial > Plant litter > Unclassified | place: USA: California... | reverse complement strand
GGTAGCCACGATGCGGTCGGCAAACGTGGGGTAGCTCACGGCCCACTGAAACGCCTGCTGCGCACCCATCGAAAAGCCAATAAGTGCCCGCAGGTGTGTTATCTTCAGCTCCTTGGTCAGCAATTCGTGCACAGCCTGCACGTTGTCGCGAATGGTCATGACCGGAAACCGTGGCCCGTGAAACGGCTCCGGCGTATTGCTTGGCGAGGAAGAGCGGCCGTTGCCAAACAACTCGGTGGTGACCAGGAATAGCTTGGTTGTATCCAGGCACTTGCCGGGGCCAATGAGCCACTCGTAGCCCCGGTGCCCGGCCATATAGTGCGAGGGTAGAAGCACGGCATTGTCGCGCTTGGCATTGAGGTGTCCGTAGGTGCCGTAGCCCACCCGCGCCTGCGGCAGCACAGTTCCGCCTTCAGTTTTGAAATTGATGAGCGTGAAGAAGTGGTGCGGTACCTGGGTCGCGGCCGGCTTGACTGGCGCTTGGGCCCCGGCGACACCGAAGCACAGCAGCAAAATAAGCGTAATTAGCTGGCGCATAATGAGCAGGTTAGGGGAGGGAAAAGAGTGGCAGGCAAGTAGTTTTCGTCGTGCCGCGCGGATGCTCGTAAAGGTAGCCGACGTGCTGCCCCGCACGGGGCTTTTACAACCGATTCATCAATCCGATAATGGACCGACTTTCCGCTTCTCCTACCCGGCCTACTTCCCTTACCAGCTACGCGCGGCGCGTGGGGGTGGCGGCAGGTATTATATTCATTATCTTACTCTTGACTGGGTTGCTGGGTACGGCTTTCGGGGTGTTTTTGCGGGTGCTGGCGGCGCTGCTCATTGCCTTGCCGCTGCAAGCGGGGGCGCAGTGGCTGCACCGCCGCACGCGCTTGCCGCAGGGGTTGGCGTTGCTGCTGATAGCGCTGCTGGTAATAAGTACCCTAGTGGGGATGGGCTGGTTGTTTTCGACGCGCATCGGCGGGCAGGTGAGCGAGCTGCAAAAGCAACTGCCGCAAGCCCTGCGCGATGTGCAGTCACACGCACGGAACACTGAGTGGGGCAAATGGCTGGCCAACGAAAACCTGGATTTTGGCCGTATGACGGGTGGCGGCTCGGCGTGGATGGGCCGGGTCACGGGTGTTTTCTCCACCACCTTCAGCGTGCTGGCCGATGCGTACGTCATCATCTTTTTATCGCTGTTTATCGCTTTGCAGCCCAAGCTGTACCGCGCTGGCCTGGTGATGCTGGTGCCCAAGCCCGGCCGGGCGCGAGCCCACGAAGTACTCGACAAAATCAGCGATACGCTGGTGAAGTGGGTGCTAGGCCGGCTCGTGTCGATGCTGGCCGTGGGCGTGCTCACGGCGCTGGGGCTATGGGCCCTAGGTATGCCGCTGGCTTGGGTACTGGCCTTGTTTGCGGGGCTGGTTACGTTTATTCCCAACATCGGGCCCATCATTTCGATGGTGCCGGCGCTGCTGCTGGCTTTCTTCCACGGGGGACCTACCGAGGCGCTGTACGTGCTAGCGCTATACCTAGGTGTGCAAACGCTGGAAAGCGCGGCCGTGTCGCCGGTGGTGCAGCAGCGGCTGATTCTGCTGCCGCCGGCGCTCATCTTTGTGGGGCAGCTGGTCATTGGCTCGTTCACTGGCCTGCTGGGGCTCACACTGGCTACGCCCATCATCGCCATCGGCGTGATTTTGGTGAAAATGCTCTACGTGCAGGATATACTGGGCGACGATTCGGTAGAGCTGTAGCGCGGACTCGGAGAGCCTACGCTACCTCTTCTCAGAGCGTGTTTAGATTATTAAACTCGCTTTAAAACGTCATGCTTCGACAAGCTCAGCATGACGTTTTTAAATTCTCAAATACCCTCTTACTTCAGGGCCAGAATTTGCTTCAGCTCGGTCGGGCTCACTGTGAGCAAGCCTACCTTGGGCAGGCGCTCGGTGAGGGTGCGCCAGTTGGGCTCCTGCTGAAAAATAGGCCGAAGCAAAGCCAGAGCAGCGGGCACCTGCTGCTTGTTGGCCAGCGTGATGGCGTGCCAGTACTTCATTTCAAGGTTGCCGGGAAACATCTTTTCAGCGGCCTGATATTCTTTGATGGCTGTGGGCATGTCGTTTTTCTCCACGGCCAGGTCGCCGGCATTCATGTGGTCATAGGCGCGGTGCAGCTTGAGCAGGCGGCGCAGCTCCACGAGGGGCTTATCGGCATCGTCCACGCGCAGGTCTACGAGACGGTCGGCCCAGGGGCCTTCGGTGGTGGTGCCGCGCACCACGAGCAGCGCTGCCGATTGCCGGCCTCGAATATCGCCGCCCGCAGCCTGGGCCGCGTCGAGGGCGGCCAGCACGCGCTCGGCCAGGGGGAGGGTAGCGCTGGCTTCATAGGCCTTGGCCATGGCACCCCACACGGTGGCATTCAGCATCATATTGGCTTGCACCGAAAACTGCGCGCCCTGCTGGTGGCCGGCCATGTCCACACATTTTTTACCGGTGTGGGTGGCCACGCGGCCCTGGTTGTCCAAGATGGCAACCTGGCGCACCTCGCGGCTTTTGTCGGTGGCCAGCAGCTCGTCGAGCGCCTGCTGGGCCGACTTGCCGCTTTTCAGCAACGCCAAGCCGCGCAGGCCAAATGACTTATTCGTAAACGACTGCGTGGCCACCACACCCACGCCAGCCTCGCCCCAGCTTACGCTAGTGCCCACCGAAAACCAGTGGCTTTGCACGCCCACCGCCATTTCGCCAGTCTTGGGGTCGCGGGCCACAATACTGAAAGTGTGCGCCAGCGGGTCGGTGGCCGAGTAGATGGACTGCGCCGCCACCTCGCGGCCGAACAGGAGCAGAGCACAGCAGGCAATAAGTAGCTTATGAAGCATAAACGATAAAAAATAAGAGCCGTGCTGATGCAGCGCGTTGTGTTGGCTAGGGCCCCCAGTGCGCTTCGCAGCAAGCCTAGGCGGCCGTAGGGGTGTGGCTAAGCTTGCTCTGGCTTTTCAACGACGATTGCCGAATCATGAGGTCACCAGCAATGACGCAGGTGCGGGGCACAAACTGCTCTTTTTGTGCCATCTGCTCAAGAAAAAGGCTCGCCGCCTGCTGTCCAATGCGGTAGGGGTGAAGGTCGACGGTAGTCAGGCCCGGCTCGATGAGATTAGCCAGAAACTCGTCGCCAAAGCCAGCGATGGCCATATCCTCCGGCACCCGCAGGCCACGCTGCTTCAGGGCCAGTATCAAATCGAACGCGTTGGTGTAGTTGATGGCAAAGATGCCGTCGGGCGGCTCCGGCATTGCCAGCCACGTAGCCAAGCACGCCTCAGCCGAGGCAGGTCGGAAGTCAATATGCACCTGCAAAGCATCCTCAACGGGTAGGCCGTGCTTGCGTAGGGCACTGAGGTAGCCCGCTTGCCGCTGCCGGCTGATGAGCAGCGACGCCGGCCCCGCCAAGATGGCAATGCGCTTGCATCCCTGCTCAATTAGGTGCTCCGTCACGTTATAAGCCCCTAGGCGGTCGTCGAGAATCACTTTGGCGCTATTGACCTCATTGCATACCCGGTCGAAATGGACCACCGGAATGCCCCGGCGAGCCGGGTCTTTGACGTGGTCGAAATTTTCGGTTTCGCGCGAGTGGCAAATCAGCAAGCCATCTACGCGGCTAGCTATTAAGGCTTGCACATTGCTAACCTCGGCCTGATACGACTCCTTCGATTGGCAAATCATAACCCGGTAACCAGCTTCGGTCGCTATTTGCTGAATGCCACTGACGGCAGTAGCAAAAAACGGGCGCTCGATATCAGGAATAACCACCCCAATGGTAGAAGTGGCGCGGCTTTTAAGGCTTTGCGCCAGTAGGTTAGGCTGGTAGTCGAGCTGGCGGGCCGCCTCCAGGATGGCCTGGCGAGTGGCAGGGCTAATATCGCTGTGCCCGTTTAGGGCCCGTGACACGGTAGAGAGAGCCACCCCTACCTGTTTAGCCACGTCGGCAATGGTGGCTTGGCGCCGCCGCCGCTCAGGCGCTGCCGGTTTTTCCTCAGTAAAGTGGTACTCGCAGCTTTTGCAGTAGAAACGCTGGCGCCCGCGCACAAAGCCCGCTTTGAGCACAGCATCGGGCCGGCTGCATTTAACACAGTTAATCATGGGCAGGGTGGGAAAAAGAGCTGGATAATCTAAAGAGTGGGGGCGTATCTACACAAGTGTAAGCGAATGTACTGCGCGAAAAAATATTTTCAAGCCAATTACCTATCGAAAACGTTTGCGAAAACGATACCGATAGTTTTTATTTAAAATTTGCTTGTAGCAGAGCTCTTTAGCTGCGCTAGTGAACTCGTGCTGCCTGTACATTTGGGTCATGTTACGGTAACGCTACTCTTAGTGAGCATTTACTCACTAGGTGAATGAGCTGGCTATAACCGTTGGTTTAATAGGACTATAGAAAGAAATTCATATATGCTGCACACCATGCGCTGGTTCGGGCCAAATGACCCGGTTTCGCTGTTCGACATTCGCCAAGCGGGTTGCGCGGGGGTAGTATCGGCGTTGCACCAGCTGCCCGTGGGTGCCGAGTGGCCAGTGGCAGACATCCAGGCGCGTCAGCAGCTCATCGAGGCCGACAACGCTACGCACGCGCCCCTGTACTGGGCTGTGGTGGAGAGCCTACCCGTGCACGAAGACATTAAAAAGGGGCGCCCCAGCCGCGACCAGTACATCGCCAATTACCAGCAGAGCTTGCGCAACCTAGCGGCCTGCGGGATTCGCACGGTGTGCTACAACTTCATGCCAGTGCTCGACTGGTCGCGGACCAACCTGCACTACGAAATGCCCGATGGCAGCCGCGCTTTGCGCTTCGTGTGGCAGGACTTTGCCGTGTTCGACCTTTGCATCTTGAAGCGCCCCGGCGCGGAGGCCGACTACGAGCCCGCCGTAGCAGACGCTGCCCGGACGCAGTTTGCCGGTATGAGCGCTGAGGCTGTGGCGGAGCTCACCAACACGACGCTGCTGGGCCTGCCCGGCTCGGAGGAGGCCTTTGAGCTGAGTAGCTTCCAGGCGTACCTGAACGAGTACAAGACGATTGATGCGGCCACTCTCACAGCCAACTTGCACTATTTCATTCAGCAAGTAGCGCCAGTGGCCGAAGAAGTAGGCATTGGGCTGTGCATTCACCCCGACGACCCACCCTTCCCGCTACTAGGCCTGCCGCGCGTAGTGAGCACCGAGGCCGACCTAGGGGGCCTGCTGGCGGCCTGCGACGTGCGTGCCAACGGTATCACATTCTGCACCGGCTCGCTAGGGGTGCGGCCCGACAATGACCTGCCGGGCATGATAGCGCGCTTTGGCTCGCGCATCCATTTCGTGCATCTACGCACCACCAAGCGCGAGGAAAACCCGCGCAACTTCCACGAAGCGGCTCATCTGGCCGGTGATGTGGACATGTATGCCGTGGTGCGAGCACTGGTGCAGGAAGAGCAGCGCCGCAAGGCCGCCGGGGAAGAAGTAACCGCCCTGCCCATGCGCCCCGACCATGGCCACCAGATGCTCGACGACCTACACAAGAAGACTTACCCTGGCTACTCGGCCATCGGCCGCCTCAAGGGCCTGGCCGAGCTGCGCGGCCTCGAATACGGCGTGCGCCGCGCGCTAGCCGAAGCCAATATTACTGTTAGCCAGCAGCTAGTAGCTGCTAGCTAGCAACCACTATTAAGCTGCTGACTGGCGGTTGCTTGCTGCCTCTCAGTAGTATCTCTCCCTCTTTCCCACCCACTCCGCCATGTTGCTACGCAACGTGTTCTTACTTCTTCTTTTGACTGTGGCTGCTGTCGCCCCTGTTCGGGCCGACGATGGCTACCGGCTATGGCTGAAGTATGACCGCATCGCCGACGCTAAGGCGCGGCAGCAGTACCAGCGCAGCGCGCAGTTTATAGCTGGTGCGGGCACCAGCCCTACCTTACAAGCCGCCAGCGGCGAACTACAACGCGGATTGAATGGCCTCTTAGGTCAAGCTGTGCCGGTGCTGGCCGCGGCGGGCAGCCGCACGGGCGGCATTGTGCTGCGCGTCGATAAGCAGGCTAGTGTCAACGGCCAGCCGCTGAAATCAGAAGGCTACCGCCTCTTTTCGGAAAAGAACAACCTGGTAATTACGGGCCGCACTGAGGCTGCGGTGCTCTACGGCGCTTTCGCGCTGCTGCGGCAGGTGCAAACGCGCCAGCCACTAGCCGGCCTGAACCTGAGCAGCAACCCGCGCATCAATTACCGCTTGCTTAACCACTGGGACAACCAAAATGGCACTGTGGAGCGTGGCTACGCGGGCTCTAGTATCTGGCAGTGGTACCAGCTACCTGAGGGCCTTGCCCCACGCTACACCGACTATGCCCGCGCCAACGCCTCGATTGGTATTAACGGTGTCGTTGTCAATAATGTGAATGCCAGCGCGCGTTATCTCACGGCCGAGTACATTGGCAAGGTGGCAGCCTTGGCGGGTGTGCTGCGGCCCTATGGGCAGCGAGTGTATCTATCGGTATTCTGGGCGGCGCCCAAGGTCCTAGGTGGCCTCCCCACCGCCGACCCGCTAGACCCACAGGTGAAGCAGTGGTGGGCCGCCAAGAGCGAGGAGCTGTACAAAGCCATTCCCGACTTTGGCGGCTTTCTGGTAAAAGCAAACTCGGAAGGTGAACCCGGCCCGCAGGACTACAACCGTAACCACGCCGACGGCGCCAACATGCTGGCCCAGAGCCTAGGTCGCCACGACGGCATCGTGATGTGGCGCGCCTTTGTGTACAAGGCTGGTAGCGGCGACCGCTTCAAGCAGGCTTACGAGGAGTTTCAGCCCCTCGATGGCAAGTTTGACCCCAAGGTGCTGGTGCAGGTCAAAAACGGGCCGATTGATTTCCAAGCCCGCGAGCCATTCAGCCCGCTGTTTGGCGCCATGCCCAAAACGCCGCTGGTACTGGAAGTGCAGCTTACGCAGGAGTACCTGGGCTTTGCCACCCATTTGGTATACCTAGGGCCACTTATCAAAGAAGTATTAGAAGCTGACACCTACGCCAAAGGCCCCGGCTCGACGGTGGCCAAGGTGGTAGATGGCACTGTAGACCAGCACGCGCTAAGCGCCATAGCGGGCGTGGCCAATATCGGCAGCGACCGCAACTGGACCGGGCACCCGGTGGGCCAGGCCAATTGGTACGCCTTCGGCCGCTTGGCCTGGGACCATACACTGAGCCCCGCGGCCATTGCCCAGGAGTGGACCAGAATGACGCTGACCACCGAGCCCGCTGCTGTGCGCACCCTCACCGACATGCTGGTGAAGTCGCGCAACATCTACGTGCGCTATACCACGCCGCTGGGCTTGCACCACATCATGGGCGAAAGCATCCACTTTGGCCCGCAGCCCTGGCTGGCTAAGGCAGGCCGGCCCGACTGGACGGCGGTGTACTACCACCGGGCCGACTCGGTGGGCCTAGGCTTTGACCGCACCGCCACGGGCAACAACGCGCTGGCGCTGTACAAGCCCGAGGTGCAAAAGCAGTGGGCCACTCCCCAAACCTGCCCGCTCGACTACCTGCTCTGGTTTCACCACGTGGGCTGGAACCAGCGTCTCAGTACCGGTCGCACCCTCTGGAATGAATTGGCTACGCGCTACTACACCGGGGCCGACTCGGTGCTGTGGCTGCAAAAGCAGTGGGCCCAGGTGCGCCCCCAACTCGACCCCGCCCTGCACGCCGATGTGGCTGCCCGCCTCCAAACCCAGCGCAAAGAAGCCCTGTGGTGGCGCGATGCCTGCGTGCTCTATTTCCAAACCTATGCGCGGCAGCCGCTGCCCGCGCCTTTGGCTCTTCCCACCCGCACCCTGGCCGAGATTAAGGACTTAGTCAATCTCTACCAACTCAGGTAACCTATTCTTTACCAGTTCACCCCTAATCCAACCATGGCTACTTCTATCCTTACTTCTAACGGTCATTCGGCTACCAACGGGGCTGCGCTGGCTACCGCCGACCCCGCCGCGCAGCCGGGGCTCCAAGTATTTTCGCTGGCCGGGCAGGTGGCGCTTATCACAGGGGGCGGCACGGGTATCGGCTTCGAAATAGCCCGCTGCATGGTGGCGGCTGGGGCCACGGTTATTATCACGGGCCGCCGCGAGGCGGTGCTGCAAGAGTCGGCTGCTGAGCTAGGGGAAGGCGCGCATTTCGTGGTGAATGACGTGAGCGACCTTAGCGGCACCGATGCCTTGATTGAGCAGATAGAAGCCGAACACGGCCCGCTTGATATCCTGGTCAACAATGCCGGCATCAATATGAAAAAGCCGGCGCTAGAAGTAACCGACGAGGACTTCAGCCGCATTATTCACACCAATCTCAACGCCGTATTTGCCCTCACCCGCGCCGCCGCTCGGCGTATGGTGCCCCGCGGTAGCGGTACGATTATCATGATTTCGTCGATGGCCGCTTACTACGGCATCGACCGCGTGGTGGCCTACGCCGCCTCTAAATCGGCCGTCGAAGGCATGGTGAAAGTGCTGGCCTCAGAATTCTCGAAAGACGGGGTGCGCGTGAACGCCATTGCCCCCGGCTTTATCGAAACTGAGATGAGCCGCACGGCCATGAACTCAGACCCTGACCGCCGCGACCGCGCCATGCGCCGCACGCCCATGGGCAAGTTTGGCAAGCCCGCCGACATTGGGCATGCGGCTGTATTCCTGGCCTCAGATGCCGCACGCTACATCACTGGGGTCTCGCTGCCAGTCGATGGCGGCAATTCTATAGGTTTCTAACCTTTCCCCGTCGGGAGTACTGAGCTTCACTTTCCACTTTTTATTTTTCAAACTTCCCACCCATGCATACACCCATACCTTCGTTTCGCCTGCTCAAAAGCACGAAATGGTCGCGGCTGGTGCCGCTTCTCTTACTAAGCGGGGGGCTCACCCCCCTGCTACCCCAAGCGGCCTTCGCTCAAGTAGCTGGTGCCCATACAGTAAGCGGTAAAATTACCTCTGCCAATGGCGAAGGCATCCCAGGGGTGACGATAGTGGTAAAAGGCACCACGACCGGCACGACCACCGATGTGGATGGCAAATACACCATCAGCGTACCCAATGATAATAGTGTGCTCGTGCTTAGCTCTGTCGGCTACGCGAAGCAGGAGGTGCCGGTGGGCAACCGCACCAGCATAACCCAGAGCCTGGAGTCCGAAAACCAAGCCCTGGAAGAAGTGAAGGTAATCGGCTACGGCACGCAGCGGGCGGAAGCCGTAACGGGTTCAGTTGCCTCCATCAAGGGAGATGCCTTGCGCGAAGTGCCGGCTGCTAACATCGGACAGGCCCTGCAGGGCCGCCTGCCGGGCGTGCAGATTTCCCAGAGCTCCTCCCAGCCCGGGGCCAGCCCACAAATCCGGATACGCGGAACGCGCTCGCTGACGGCCAGCAACGACCCCTTGGTAGTGCTGGATGGTATTCCCTTCCCGGGCTCTATTGGGGACATTAACCCCAACGACATTGCTTCGATTGACATTCTGAAGGACGCTTCGGCCACGGCCATCTACGGCTCGCGCGGGGCCAACGGCGTGGTGCTGGTAACCACCAAAGGGGGCAGCAAAGGGCAAAAGCCGCAAGTGACGTACAGCGGCTTTGTGGGTGTGAAAACTCTGTTCGCCAAATACCCCATGATGAATGGGCCCGAGTTTGTGGCACTTCGCAAAGCAGCGGGTATCTATACCAACGGCCCAGATGAAGCCAATGATGTAGATGTTGATTGGCAGGATTTGCTGTACCGGACTGGTATTCAAAACAACCAAAACGTAGGCCTGAGCGGCGGTACGGAAACCGGACGTTATAACTTCAACGCTGGCTACTATAAGGAGCAAGGTGTAATTCCGACCCAGCAGTATACTCGCTTTTCCATCCGCGGCACGCTGGACCAGAGTGTTGGTAAATACGTCCGGTTAGGCTTCACGACCAATAACACCTACAGCTTGTCGGAAGGCGGCAACGTAGGGATATACGGTGCGCTGAGTTCCTCGCCGATTGCTAACCCATACAACGCAGATGGTTCGCTGAAAAGAACCATCAAAATGCCGCTGGACGAGAACTGGATAACGACTCGCGATGTAGTGGAGTCTAACCGGGATAGATGGCTCAGCCAAACGAGAAGCTTGGCCACCTACAACGCCATCTTCGGTGAGTTGAAGATACCGGGCGTAGAAGGACTGAAATACCGCATCAACTTAGGTGTAAACTACCGGCAGAGCCAGGGAGGCAGCTATACGGGGCAGGGTATCAACGCGGTCACCCCAACTACTCCTTCCACGGCCTCCGTCAGCAACTCGGTCACGACGGACTACACCGTTGAAAATATTCTGTCCTACGACCGCACCTTTGGCGGGAAGCATAATATCAATGCGATAGCCTTGTATTCTGCCTCCAGCAATATATTCAACCGCTCACAGGTCAATGGCCGGGATATTCCGTCCGACGCCTTCCAATTCTATAACATAGGGCTGGCCGCTGGTCAAATCACGGTAAACCCCGGTGACCAGCAGTACTCAAAATTCGGCCTGCTGTCCTACATGGGCCGGGTGATGTACTCCTACGACGACCGGTACTTGCTGTCCGCTACGGTTCGTACGGACGGCTCGTCGCGCCTTGCCGAAGGCCACAAATGGAATGCGTACCCGGCTGTGTCAGTCGGCTGGAACGTAGCCAAAGAGGGTTTCATGCAGGGAATTGAGGCCGTAAACATGCTAAAGCTGCGGGCGGGCTACGGCATAACGTCTAACCAATCCGTTAACCCTTATTCTACCCTGGGTCTCTTGAGCACCCGGCCCTACAACTTCGGCCCTACCGACTATCAGACGGGCCTGTATGTGACCCAACTACCTAACCCTGCCCTAGGTTGGGAATACTCCAGAACGTGGAACTACGCAGTAGACTTCGCGCTCCTGAAAAACCGTCTCTCCGGTACCGTAGAGTACTATGTTACCAATACCCGAGACCTGCTGCTCGGGTTAGGACTGCCTTCGACCTCGGGTGTGGGTAGCTATACGGCCAACATTGGCTCTACTCAAAACAAAGGCATAGAGCTTTCTTTGAATGGAGTGATTTTGGACAATGTCAATGGCTGGACTTGGGAAGCGGGCGTTAACCTATACGCCAACCGCAACAAGATTACGTCGTTGGCAGGCGCCCAGCAGCGCGACGAAGCAAACTGGTGGTTTGTGGGCCAGCCCATCAACGTAGTATTTGACTACGAAAGAACGGGTCTGTGGCAGCAAGGCGACCAGTACCTGAACATCCTGGAGCCCGGTGGAAACCCCGGCATGATTAAGGTAAAATACACCGGTACGTACAACGCGGACGGTAGCCCCACCCGCGCTATTGGCTCCGCCGACCGTCAGATTCTGGATGTGAACCCCAACTTCCTAGGTGGTTTCAACACTCGCTTGGCGTACAAAGGCTTTGACCTGTCCGTCGTGGGCGTCTTCCAAAACGGCGGCCTGCTCAATAGTACTATCTACGGCTCGGGAGGCTACCTCAACATGCTAAACGGCCGCCGTGGCAACGTAAAAGTTGATTACTGGACGCCGGATAACACCGGGGCCAAATACCCCAAGCCCGGTGGTCTGACGAGCGGCGACAACCCCAAGTATGCCTCTACGCTGGGCTACTTCGACGCTTCTTACCTCAAGGTGCGCACTATTTCGCTGGGCTACAACTTCCAGAGCAGCGCGTGGATGCAGAAGGCCGGCATCAGCCGCCTGCGCCTGTACGTGACGGCGCAGAACCCTTTTGTGTTTTTCTCGCCTTACAAGAAGGAGTCGGGCATGGACCCGGAAACCAACTCGAATGGCAACGAAAACGCGGCCGTGCCTCTTGACTTCAACCTCCGCCGCATCCTTACGCTGGGCACCAACGCCCCAGCCACCCGCACCTTCCTCGGCGGTCTGGACCTCACTTTCTAAGCAGCGCTAAAAATGAAACGTTTTAAATTACAATTCTTAATTAGCACCGCCGCCCTCTCCCTGTCTGCGGCCGGGTGCAAGGACCTGCTGAATGAGCAGCCCAGGAGTATTTACGAACCAGGCTTTTTCCAAACGGAAAGGGGCGTGCAAGGGGGGTTGACCGCGATGTACGCGCACTTGCGCGACATTTACGGCCAAGCCTACTATTACAACTCTACCCTGACGGGCACCGACGAAGTAACCTACGGCCGGGATGCCGACGAAAACTTCCTGGCCATGGACCTCTCCGGCCGGGCGCAACTCACCGCCAATAACAGCCGGGCAGATGCCCTGTGGGGCGCGGCTTTTCCGAATATCAACACGGCCAATGGTGTTATCAAGAATGCCAGTGCAGTAGGCACCATTCCGGCCTCGCTGGTGGCCGAGGCCCGGTTTTTCCGCGCCTTCGACTACTTCATGCTAGTGCAGACGTTTGGCGGGGTACCGCTGGATTTGGGCTCAGGTGAGTTGGAATTCAACATCAATCCGGTTCGGACCTCCACCCGCAATACGGTGCCCGAAGTGTATACCAAGGCCATTTTCCCCGACTTGCTGCAAGCTATAAATGACTTGCCGGCAAACCCGCGGGTGATAGGAGGGGCCACCAAAACGCTGGCCCGCCTTTACCTGGCCAAAGCCTACCTGACCTACGCTTGGTGGCTGGAAAACCCGAATAACATTCCGACCTACCCGGCGGCCCAGCGCACCGACCCAGCCGGCCGCACCGCCCAGTACTACTACCAGCAGGCCTACGACGTGGCCACAGCCGGCATCGACAGCCCCGGCCCATTCCGCCTGCAGAATACGTACTACGATGTGAACCTCGGTACGAATGACCGCAACGCTGAGATAATGCTGTTTGCGGACCATACCGAATCCAGCGAGCTGTACAATGGCGGCAGCCTCACCTTTGGTAGCGGTGGTGCCCCCGACAACTTTGCCGGCTGGATGCTGACCTGGAACTACACCAACCTCCGAAGCGCCAGCAATTCCAACGGCTCGGGCCCGATATCGTCGGTGCAGCGAGAGGCTGTGCAGCCACTAGGTCGCCCCTGGACGCGCATGGCCCCGACCATTGGTGCCATCCAGAACACCTTTGCCGACAAAACGAATGATTCCCGTTTCGACGGCACCTTTACCACGACGTACCGTGGCAACTGGTCCAAGGCCGGTGTCACTGCCCAAACCCTGTACAACGCGAACAACCTGCCCGTTGCCCCGGGTGATGCGATTCTGACTTTCCTAGGGTCGGAGCCGGCTACTGCTATCACTTATCCCAGCGGAGCCGGTGCGAGCAACATCGGCGCTGGCGTGCTACCCGGCCGGGCCGATTACGTGATTTCACCGCTTGGCATCAGCCGCATTGTGTACCCAGGCCTCTGGAAGCTTGGCCCTTACCGGACCGACAATGGCACGGGCCTAGGGCAGCCGAATGCTGGCAGCACACGGCCGTTCAACATTGCTAAGTTCTCGGAACTGTACTTCGTAGCGGCCGAAGCCGCCGTGAAAGGTGCTACTACCAAAGCCGGGCAAACTGCCAAGGATTTGATAAACGTGATTCGGGCTCGGGCCGGCAAGTGGCGTTTCGACAACAACGGCAACGTGCCTAAATCGCAGGATAACAGCGCAGCGATGATAGCGGCTACGCCGGCCACTATCGACATCAACTACATCCTGGCCGAGCGCTCGCGCGAGTACTTTGGCGAAGGCTACCGCTGGTTTGACTTGGTGCGCACGCAAAAGTGGAATGAGCTGGCTGGTACCTACCGCATTGGAGGCACTAACTACGGCGACCATACCCCGACCACTGTTACGCGCACCATTCAGCCGTATCATTACCTGCGTCCTATCCCGCAGTTCCAGCTTGACCGCCTGGACGTGGATGCCAGTGTGAAAGCCACTTACCAGAATCCGAACTACCAATAGTTTAGCGAAAGAACTAGCTGCTAAAAGCATCTGATTCTGAATAAGAAAATAAGCCCCGATTTCGCCTCGAAATCGGGGCTTATTTATGAAGGGGTACCGCAAAAACGCCGTTATCCTGCCAACGCCTTGACCTACAACGCACACCTCCTTTCTACGCTGGGGCTATCGCTGACGCTCCTCGCTATTGCTCCAAAAGCCCAGGCTACCGTGCGCCTGCCGCGCCTCGTGAGCGATGGTATGGTGCTCCAGCGCGACACGCCCCTGCGCGTGTGGGGCTGGGCCGCGCCGGGCGAAAAGGTAGTGGTGAGCTTCCAAGGCAAGACGTACAGCGCTACGGCTAGCCCCAAGGGCGAGTGGCAGGTGCAGTTGCCTGCCCAGAAAGCTGGCGGCCCTTACGAGTTGAAAGTTGACGCCAGCAACCACCTAGTGGTAAAAGACGTGCTGGTGGGCGACGTGTGGCTGTGCTCGGGCCAGTCCAACATGGAAACGCCCATGAGCCGCGTGCGAGACAAATACCCGCAGGAAGTAGCCCAGGCCAACAACCCGCGCATCCGGCAGTTTGAGGTGCCGCTGACCTACGCCTTCACCGGCCCGAAAACCGACCTCACGGGCGGCAAATGGGTAAGCACTACCCCCGAGAGCGTCCTGAAGTTCTCGGCCGTGGGCTACTTTTTTGCCAAAGAGCTGCAGGCGAAATACAACGTGCCGGTGGGCATCATCAAGGACGCCGTAGGTGGCTCGCCAGCCGAGGCCTGGCTGAGCGTCGACGCGCTGAAACAGTTTCCAAAGTACGAGCAGCAACTGGCGCCCTACCGCGACAGCGCCTTTGTAGCCGGCACTAAGCAACGCGAGGGCGCGGCCGTGGCCGACTGGTACAAGCGCCTGCACCAGACCGACCAGGGCGAGCAGCCCGGCCAGCCTAAGTGGAGTGCGGCCACCTACAACGCCACGGGCTGGGCCACCATGTCCGTACCCGGCTATTGGGCCACTCAAACGCCCCTAGGTATGGTAAACGGCGTGGTGTGGTTTAGAAAAGAAGTAGAGGTGCCCGCTGCCATGGTAGGCCAGCCTACTCGCCTAGAGTTGGGCACGCTAATAGATGCCGACTCGACCTACATCAATGGCCAGCTGGTGGGCACCACCGGCTACCAGTATCCGCCCCGCAAATACGACTTTGGTCCCGGCGTGCTCAAGGCCGGCAAAAACGTGATTACGGTGCGCCTCATCAGCAACGGTGGGCGCGGTGGCTTCACACCCGGCAAGGAATACCGGCTGGTGGCGGGCGGCCAAACCATCGACCTAAAGGGCGACTGGCAGTACAAGCTGGGCGCTACTATGCCGCCCACGCCGGGTACCACCACCTTCCAGTACCAGCCGAGTGGGCTGTACAACGGCATGATAGCGCCGGTGCGGCCTTACGCCGTGAAAGGCGTGCTCTGGTACCAGGGCGAAAGCAACGCTGGCCGGCCCGACGACTACCAGGCCCTGCTCACCGGCCTCATCCAGGACTGGCGCAAGCAATTGCAGCAGCCCGGCCTACCGTTCATCTACGCGCAGTTACCCAACTTTCAAGCCGTGCGCAAGGAGCCAAGCGAAAGCGGCTGGGCCGCAGTGCGCGACGCCCAGCGCCGCACGCTGGCCGTGCCCCACACCGGTATGGCCGTGCTGCTCGACGTGGGCGAGTGGAACGACATCCATCCCTTGGACAAGCAGACTGTGGGCCACCGCCTAGCCCTGGCCGCCGAGAAGGTAGCCTACGGCGATAGCAAAGTGGTGGCTTCGGGCCCGCTTTTCCAGTCGGCTAAGGCTGCCGGCAACAAGGTCACGCTCACCTTCGCTGACCCCGGTAGCAGCCTAATGGCTAAAGGCGGCGGACCGCTCACCGGCTTTGCCGTGGCGGGGGCTGACAAGAAGTTCGTGTGGGCGCAAGCCCGCATCGAGGGCGATAAAGTAGTGGTGTGGAGCGACCAAGTAGCCCAGCCTACCGCCGTGCGCTACGCTTGGGCCGATAACCCAGAAAACGCCGCACTTTATAACAAAGCGGGCCTACCAGCCTCTACCTTCCAGACTGATGCCCTTTAAGTTGCCAAACCTGCTCCCCGGCCTCGCGCTGCTAGCGCTGGCCAGCCTGGAGGCTCGCGCTCAGACGCCCGTTTTCCGCGACCCCAAGCAGCCGCTGACTGTCCGCGTAAATGACCTTATCAAGCAGCTTTCATTAGAAGAGAAAGCGCAGCAGATGCTTGACCAGAGCCCGGCCATTGCGCGCCTAGGTATCCCAGCCTACAGCTGGTGGAACGAGGCGCTACACGGCGTGGGCCGCTCGGCGCCGGCCACGGTGTTTCCGCAGGCCATTGGCCTAGGGGCTACGTTCGACGACGACCTGGCGCTGCGCGAAGCTACCGCGATTTCGGATGAGGCGCGAGCTGTGTACAACGCCGCCATCGCCAAAAACCACTACGTGAAATATGGCGGCCTCACCTTCTGGACGCCCAACATCAACATCTTCCGCGACCCGCGTTGGGGTCGCGGTCAGGAGACTTATGGCGAGGACCCAACCCTGACGAGTCGCCTAGGTGTGGCCTTCGTCAAAGGCTTGCAGGGCAACGACCCGAAGTACTTGAAAGTGGCGGCCTGCGCCAAGCACTATGCCGTGCACAGCGGCCCCGAGCGCCTGCGCCACGAGTTCAACGCCGAGGCCTCGCCCCAAGATTTGCGTGAAACCTACCTGCCGGCCTTCAAGGCCTTGGTGAAAGATGCCAATGTAGAAGCCGTAATGTGTGCCTACAACAGCACCAACGGCGAACCTTGCTGTGGCAACGAGTTTTTGCTCGGCCAGGTGCTGCGCAAAGAATGGGGCTTCCGAGGCCACGTGGTGAGCGACTGCGGCGCGCTCGACGACTTATACCAGGGCCACAAAACGGTAAAGACTAAGACCGAAGCCGCCGCGCTGGCCCTCTCGCGCGGCGTGGATTTGAACTGCGGCGACACCTACACCAAGCTGCCCGAGGCCGTGCGCCAGGGCTTGCTCAAGGAGAGCCAGGTAGATAGCGCGCTCGCCATTTTGCTGCGCACGCGCTTCAAGCTAGGCTTATTTGATGGGCCGAATGCAACGCCCTACGACAAGCTCGGGCCAGAAGTGGTGAACAGCGCCGCTCACCGCGCCCTGGCCAAAGAAGTAGCCCTCAAGTCTATGGTACTGCTCAAGAATAACGGCGTGCTACCGCTGCGCCCCGACCTAGGCAAATACTTCGTGACCGGCCCGAACGCGACCAGCGTGGAGGCGCTACTCGGCAACTACTACGGTGTGAACGGCCAGATGAGCACCATCTTGGAAGGCTTGGTAAGTGCGGTGCAGCCCGGCAGCCAGATTGAGTACAAGCAGGGCGCACTGCTCGACCGGCCCAATATCAACCCTATCGACTGGACCACGGGCGAAGCCAAAACCACCGATGCCATTCTAGTGGTCTTAGGTATCACGGGGGTACTCGAAGGTGAAGAAGGCGAGTCTATTGCTTCGGCCCACGCCGGCGACCGGCTCGACTACAACCTGCCCCAAAACCAAATCGACTTCCTCAAAAAGCTGCGCGAGGGTAGCAAAACGCCTATCGTGGCCATCGTGACGGGCGGCAGCCCCATGAACCTAAGCGAGGTGCATGAGCTAGCCGATGCTGTGCTGCTGACTTGGTACCCCGGCGAGGAAGGTGGCAATGCCGTAGCCGACCTCGTGTTTGGCAAGGCGTCGCCCTCGGGTCGCCTGCCGGTTACCTTCCCCAAAAGCCTCGCCCAACTGCCCGCCTACGAAGCTTATGGCATGAAGGGCCGCACCTACCGCTACCTAGAGGCCGAGCCGATGTATCCCTTTGGCTATGGACTCAGCTATGGCAAGTTTACGTATGCGGGCGCCAAGCTATCGACGGCCAAAGCTGCTAAAAATAAGCCCGTTGAGCTAACGGCTACGGTGACAAATACCGGCGGCATGGCTAGCGAAGAAGTGGTGCAGCTCTACCTCACGCACCCGCAAAAGGCGGGCACGCAGGTGCCCCGCTACGCCCTCAAAGGCTTTCAGCGCGTGCGCCTCGCGCCAGGTGCCAGCACCACGGTCAAGTTCACGCTCACGCCCGAAATGCTAGCCTTGGTGAATGCCCAGGGCCAGCCGGTGGCTCCCAACGGCCCGGTTACGGTGTGGGTAGGGGGCTCGCTGCCCTCGGCCCGCAGCCTGGCCCTAGGGGCAGCTAAGCCAGCTTCGGCCGTATTGACTGTGCGCTAAGCTAGTCGCTATCGCCCGCCAGCTCGCCTGATTGAAATTGTAAAAGACAGAATATAGCTACCAGCTAACCGCTCAGAAACAATGAAATACCTCCTCGGCTACGACATCGGTAGCTCTTCTATCAAGGCCTCGTTGCTCGACATCGCTACCGGGCGGTGTGTGGCGGCCGCCACCTCGCCCGAAACCGAGATGGAAATGGCCGTGCCCCAGGCCGGCTGGGCCGAGCAGCGCCCCGAGCGCTGGTGGCAGGAAGTCATCAATGCCACCAAAAAGCTGCAAGCCAGCTACGGCTTCGATGCTACCCTGCTGGCCGGCATCGGCATCACGTATCAGATGCACGGCTTGGTGCTGCTCGACAAGGCCGGCCACGTGCTGCGCCCCGCCATTATCTGGTGCGATAGCCGTGCCGTTGAAATCGGCAATACCGCTTTTGCTGACCTAGGGGAGGAGTTTTGCTTGCAAAACTTCCTGAACTCGCCCGGCAACTTCACGGCTTCCAAACTGAAGTGGGTGCGCGAAAACGAGCCCGAGGTGTACGCCCAAATCCACAAGATTCAGCTGCCCGGCGACTACCTCGCCTACCAGCTCACGGGCCAGATGCAAACCACGGTATCGGGCTTGTCGGAGGGGGTATTCTGGAATTTCAAGCAGCAGGCCATTGCCCAAGAGCTGCTCGATTACTACGGCATCAGCGCCGACTTGCTGCCTGAGGTGGTCGATACGTTCGCCATTCAGGGTCGCCTCACGGCCGAAGCCGCGCAGACCCTCGGGCTGGCGCCGGGTACACCCATCAGCTACCGCGCCGGCGACCAGCCCAACAATGCGTTCTCGCTGAATGTGCTGAACGCGGGCGAAGTGGCGGCCACCGGCGGTACCAGCGGTGTTGTGTACGGCATCAACGAAACCACTACGGCCGACCCGCGCTCGCGCGTCAACTCGTTTGTGCACGTGAACAGCACCCGCGAGCAGCCCAAAAACGGCGTGCTGATGTGCCTCAACGGCACCGGCATCCTGAATAGCTGGCTGCGCAAAGTGGTGGGCAACCTGCCCTACGCCCAGATGAATACCTTGGCTGCGCAGGCGCCCGTAGGGGCGGAGGGCCTGCTGTTCTTGCCCTTCGGCAACGGTGCCGAGCGCATTTTGGAAAATCGGCCCGCCGCCGCTAGTCTGCACGGCGTGCAGTTCAACATCCACAGCCAGCCGCACCTCATCCGGGCCGCACAGGAGGGCATCGTGTATGCGCTCAACTACGGCATGGACATTATGCGCGCCTCGGGTGTGCAGGTGCAAACCGTGCGTGCCGGCCACGCCAACATGTTCCTGAGCCCCGTTTTCCGCGAGGCCTTCGTGAACTGCGGCAACGTGACGCTGGAACTGTATGACACCGACGCGGCTCAAGGCGCGGCCCGCGGCGCGGGTATCGGAGCCGGTATTTACGCCAGCCCCAAGGAGGCGTTCAACGGCTTGGTCCGTATCAGCACCGTGGAGCCCACGCCCGCTTTGCAGGCCCAGTACCAACAAACCTACAGCGACTGGCAGACCCTGCTGGCCCGCGAAACCCGCCCAGCCGAATTGCTGCTGGCGTAACCCTAGCTTTTGCGCAAGGCTGCATCCCTAGGAAAAAAGGAACGCAGCGTTGGCTTCAAATGCGGCTCCTAGCAGCCGATTCATCACTTTTTTGAAGGAAAGGTTAAGGGTGCAACGCCCCTTAAGTGACTACCATCAGTAGAACTCCCATTACCCCCAATTCTCCTCCCAACCCATGGCTAATCAGGAATTTTTTAAAGGCATCGACAAGATTAAGTTTGAAGGCCGTGAGTCGGATAATCATTTGGCTTTTAAGTGGTACGACGAAAACCGCATGGTAGCTGGCAAGACCATGAAGGACCACCTGCGCTTCGCTACCGCGTACTGGCACACCTTCGTAGGCACGGGCGGCGACCCATTTGGCCCTGGCACCAAGAACTTTGCCTGGGACCAGAAGGGCGACATCGTAGGCCGCGCCAAGGACAAGGCCGATGCCGCGTTTGAGTTCTTCACTAAGCTCGGCACGCCTTACTATTGCTTCCACGATGTAGACCTCGTAGACGAGGGCTCGTCGCTGAGCGAGTACGAGACCAACCTAGCTACCGTAGTAGATTACCTGAAGCAGCACCAGCAGGAAAGCGGCGTGAAGCTGCTGTGGGGCACGGCCAACGTGTTCTCGAACCCGCGCTACATGAACGGCGCCAGCACTAACCCCGACTTCCAGGTAGTGGCTTACGCCGCTACGCAGGTGAAGAATTCCATCGACGCTACCATCGCGCTAGGCGGCGAAGGCTACACCTTCTGGGGCGGCCGCGAGGGCTACATGACCCTGCTCAACACGGACATGAAGCGCGAGCAGGCGCACCTAGGTCGCTTCCTGAGCATCGCCCGCGACTACGCTCGCAAGCAAGGCTTCACCGGCAAGTTCTTCATCGAGCCCAAGCCAGCCGAGCCTACCAAGCACCAGTACGACTTCGATGCCGCTACCGTAATTGGCTTCCTCAAGGAGCACGGCCTGGAGAATGACTTCATGCTGAACCTAGAGGTAAACCACGCTACGCTAGCCGGCCACACCTTCCAGCACGAGCTGCAAGTAGCCGCCGATGCCAACCTGCTCGGCAGCATCGACGCCAACCGCGGCGACTACCAGAACGGCTGGGACACCGACCAGTTCCCTAACAACCTGAACGAGCTGACCGAGTCGATGCTCATCATTCTGGAGCACGGCGGCATCAAGCCGGGCGGCATCAACTTCGACGCCAAAACCCGCCGCAACTCGACCGACTTGGAGGACATTTTCATCGCCCACATTGCCGGTATGGACACTTTCGCCCGTGCCCTCGTTACGGCCGATGCTATCCTCACCAAGTCGCCTTACAAGCAGTTCCGCACCGAGCGTTACGCTACGTTTGATTCGGGTGCTGGCGCTGAGTTCGCTAAGGGCAACCTCACGCTGGAAGACCTGCGCAAAATCGCGCACGAAGCCGGTGAGCCCACGCCCCGCAGCGGCAAGCAAGAGTGGCTGGAAAGCATTATCAACCAGTACATCTAAGCCGCAACTGGCTCAGAAGTAGTTAAGTAACAGCTGACCCAAACGTCCGTCACGCTGAACTTGTCGAAGTATCTCGTGTGGCGTGCCAACCTAAGACGTTGGCTACCAAGCGAGCTAGATGCTCTGATAAGCTCAAGCATGACGGACGTTTTTTCTTTTCTTTTATTCTTTCCAGCTAGTTTATGAATCCCACCCGCCTTGCCCTAGGTGCCCTGCTGCTGGGCAGCCTGGCCCTTACTAGCAGCCAGCGCCCACCGGCCCAAAAGGGCCTCAAGGACTACTACAAAAGCTACTTTCCCATCGGTGTGGCCGTATCGCCACGGGCCCTGCGAAACCCGGCCGAAGCGGCGCTCATCTTACAGCAGTTCAACAGCCTCACGCCGGAGAACGACATGAAGATGGGGCCAATTCACCCCGAAGAAAACCGCTGGAACTGGGGCCCTGCCGATGCCATCGTGGACTTTGCGCAGGCCCACCAACTGAAGGTGCGCGGCCACAACCTCTGCTGGCACGAGCAAACCCCCCGCTGGATTTTCAAGAACGCCGACGGCAGCCAGGTAAGCAAAGAGGTATTGCTCAAGCGTCTGCACGACCACATCGACATGGTGGTGAAGCGCTACAAAGGAAAAATCTACGCTTGGGATGTAGTGAACGAGGCCATTGCCGACAACCCGAACGAGTTTTTGCGCGATTCGGACTGGTATAAAATCTGCGGCGAGGACTTCATCGCCGAGGCTTTCCGCTACGCCCACGCCGCCGACCCCAAGGCTGTGCTGTTCTACAACGACTATAACACCGAGCGCCCCGAGAAAATGGAGCGCGTGTACAAGCTGCTCAAGAAGCTGAAGGACGCCAACGTGCCCATCGACGCCGTAGGCTTGCAGGGACACTGGTCGCTGGTCGAGCCCACCGAGCAGGAGCTGCGCACTACCATCGAGCGCTTCGGCTCCCTAGGTCTCAAGGTGCAGGTGACCGAGCTCGACGTGTCGGTGTACCCCTGGGAAAAAGACCGCCGCGCCAAGCGCCCCGACGAGTCGGACGCCTACACACCCGACATGCAGGCCAAGCAGGCCGCGCAATACAAGATGTTCTTCAAAGTATTTCGCGACGAGAAGAAGTACTTGACGGGCGTTACGTTCTGGAATATCTCCGACCACTATTCGTGGCTGGATACCTACCCTGTAGTCGGCCGCAAAAACCACCCGCTGCTGTTTGATGAGAACTTTAAGCCTAAGCAGGCTTACGATGAGGTGGTGAAGTTTTAAGAAGCTGATTAAGCAGTTGAAGCATTATTAACAGACGGCTGTCATTGCGAGCGAAGCAGTCATACCTGTTCAGTCTCGTCCAGGTACGATTGCTTCGCTGCAATCGCAATGACAGCCGTTTTGGTAGCTAACTATTATTCAGCGAGGTACCACATTTAAATTCCTATGCGCCTTATCCTCTCCCACCTGTCGCTCGCCCTCGCCCTGCTGTCACCCGCGCTAGCCGATGCGCAGCAAGCAGCTGCCCCGCTCAGCGAGCACTACATCTCGGCCAAAAAAGCGACCAGCAGCTTTCCGCTGGTGGCCGGTGGCAAAGCCGCCGCGCTCTACGTCAGCGAAAGCGATTGGCCCGGCGTGCTGCGCACTATGCGCGACGTGCAGGCCGACATCAAGCGCGTGACGGGCCGCGAGCCACAAATGCTGACCGACGCGCCCGCCGCGAGCCAGGAGCCGGTGGTGCTGGTCGGCACCCTAGGGCACAGTCCGCTGATTGACAAGTTGGTGCAAGCTGGCAAGCTCGATGTGAGCAACCTAGCCGGGCGTTGGGAAACCTTCGTGGTGCAGGCCATCGACAACCCGCTGCCGGGCGTGGCTAAGGCGCTGGTAGTAGCGGGCTCCGACAAGCGCGGCACCATCTACGGCCTCTACGACCTGTCGGAGCAGATGGGCGTATCGCCCTGGTACTGGTGGGCCGATGTGCCAACCAAGCCGCAGAAAAACCTCTACGTGGCTGCTGGCCGCCACACGATAGGTACGCCTAAGGTGAAGTACCGCGGCATCTTCCTCAATGACGAAGCACCCGCGCTCAGCGGCTGGGCCAAGGAGAAATTCGGCGGTATCAACTCGAAGATGTACGAGCACGTTTTCGAGCTAATTCTGCGATTGAAAGGCAATTACCTATGGCCCGCCATGTGGGGCAATGCCTTTAACGACGATGACAAGCGCAGTCCCGAGTTGGCCGACACCTACGGCATCGTGATGGGCACCTCGCACCACGAGCCCATGCAGCGCGCCCAGCAGGAGTGGAAGCGTTACGGCAAAGGCCCCTGGAACTACCAAACCAATGCGCCAGTGCTGCAAGAGTTTTGGCGTCAGGGAATCAAGAACATGGGCACCCACGAAAGCATCGTGACCATCGGCATGCGCGGCGACGGCGACGAGCCCATGAGCGA
>Ga0265798_10003158_pt1 | contig 23675 bp, 15 predicted proteins | sample P3T30metagenome_FD_192430 | JGI IMG/M metagenome (GOLD analysis project Ga0265798, IMG submission 192430) | Plant litter microbial communities from East Loma Ridge, Irvine, California - P3 T30 | ecosystem: Environmental > Terrestrial > Plant litter > Unclassified | place: USA: California... | reverse complement strand
TGGCCTCACGCTATCTGCCGAATTACCTGGGATGGCGTCGGGCGCTCGACGGTCAGCGCATTGCTACCGTTGAACAATTGTTTTGTGTCGCAATCAGACCCATCAATAGCTTACGGTGACAGCGCCTCTTGTTTAAGGCCGGCGTGGCGCATCAGCCCGTCTGTTCCCGCTTCAGTTCAGGCGTAATGGTCCAGGCATACAAGGTCTTGTCCCGGATCCGCACGATCTGTTCCGGCGGCCATTGCGCGCCCATGTGAAAGTCGTGCGACACCACCCGGCTGCCGACGCGCAGCTGCTGCCACAGACGCGGCATCAGTTTCAGGTTCACCTCGAACAGCAGATACAGCATCACCACCGAAGCCGGGCTGAAGTCGGTCGCGAACAGGTCGGCCTGGCGAAAGCGCACCCGGTCCTGCACCCCGGCCTGGCGCGCAGCGGCGCGCGCTTCGCGGATGCGTTCGGGATCGAGGTCGACGCCGACGCCGCGCGCGCGGTGGCGGCGGGCGGCCTCGATCACGATGCGGCCGTCGCCGCAGCCCAGGTCGTACACGGTGTCGCGCGCGCCGACCTGGGCCATCGCCAGCATGCGTTCGACCACGTCGCGCGGCGTCGACACGTACGGGACGGTGGGGAGCGTAGCGCCGGCTGTCGGTATGGATGTGGGCGCCAGCGACAGGCCGGCCAGTGTTGCAACGCCGCGCACCAGCATGCGCCGCTGCAGGTCGGGACTGGCGGCAGGGCGCCAGGACAAGGATGGTGAACGAATATCGGGCAAGGGCGGTTCTCCAGGGCCGGTTGAGCGGATCGCGCCGCCAGCCTACCGCATCCCGTTGCGCGCACGCTTGCGCACCGCCGCACAGTTCAGGCCGCGAGCGCTTGCGCTGCAGGCAGCGCCGGCACCCCAGGCAGGATCAGATCCAGCTGCAGCCCGTCCGACGCTGCGCCGCCCGGCCGCCGCAGCCCGGCCACAAGATAGCCGCGGTTGCGCCCCGTTTCCTTGCCCCGGTACAGCGCGCGGTCCGCCAGCGCGATCGCCTGTTCCCAGTCGACATGCCCGTTCGTCCCTTGCGCGTCATCGTCGTCCAGCAGCGGCAGCGACACCGCACCGGCAGTGGCGCTGATCGCAATCGCCGTGCCGTCGTCCAGCAGCACCGGCGTGGCCGCCAGCGCATCGAGGATGCGGCGCACCAGCTGCACCCGCTGGGCCGCGGTCACGCCCTGCGAATAGACCAGGAATTCCTCGCCGCCCCAGCGCAGCACCATGTCCGATTCGCGCGTCGCCTCGCGCAGGCGGCGGCCGACTTCGACCAGCACGGCGTCGCCCGCCGTATGGCCATACTCGTCGTTGATGCGCTTGAAGTGGTCGATGTCGAGCAGGGTAAAGCAGTCGGCCGCATCAAGCCGGGCCGCCGCTTCGCCGGTGCGGCTGCGCATGCGGTCCTGGAACGAGCGGCGGTTGAACAGGCCGGTGAGCGGGTCGCGCGCCGAAAGGTAGGCCAGCTCCGCGTTCAGTTCGGACAAGCGACTGGCGGTGCGCACCGATTTCTTGTACAGCACGAACACCACGCCGAACAGCACCAGCGCCAGCGCCGCGCCCAGGGTGGTGGTCAACTGGCGCAGGCCGCGGTTGTGCAGCTCGACGTCCTTGACTGCGTTCTGCTGGCTTAGCGTGACGATCTGGGCCGCGCGCTCGCGCGCCTTGAACTGTTCCTGCAGCGCCGAGATCGCCTTTTCGCGCTCGCTCAGGGCCAGTTCCTTCATGATGGTCTCGCGTTCGCGCACCGTGGCCAGCGCCTCGCGGTAGCGCCCGGCGCGTTCGAGCGCCAGGCCTTTCTCGGCCAGCAGCCGCCCCAGTGCCGACAGCGCGCCGGCCTGGCGCAGCTGCGCCGCGATGCGCTCGACGTGCGCCAGGCCCTCGTGCTCGCGGCCCTGGCCGAACAGGGCAAAGCCGAGGTTGGCTTCGGCCAGCTGCAGGCCCAGGCCTTCGGCGCTGGCACGCGCCGGGCCCAGCGCCGCGCGCGCCGCCGCTTCGGCCGGGCCGTAGCGCTGCAGCCTCAGGTTGGCGTTGGCGATATTGCCCAGCACGTGGGCCTCGAGTGCGATCAGGCCGTTGGCGCGTGCCAGCTGCAGCGCGCGCTCGAAGGCGACCAGTGCCTCGCCGATGTCGTTGCGCACCACCAGCGCGCGCCCTTCCAGGTAGCACAGGTTGGCCGCCATGCGCGCCGGCAGGTGTGCCTGGGCGGCGCGCACCTCGCGCACGATCTCGAGCGCCTTGGCCGGGTCGCGCGCATTGACGTACATGCGCGCCATGGACAGCCGGATGTCGACTTCGCGCGGGCTCCACAGGCCCGGGTTGGCGTGCACGATTTCCAGGCTGTGCTGGAAATGCCCGAGCGCGCGCTCGTACTGGCCGACCGCGCTGTAGGCGACGCCGTGCAGGGTCTCGACGCCGGCGCGGAACTCCGAATCGTCCAGGTCGCGGTAGCGCGCGCCGAGCGTCTCGAGCGCGGCCAGCGCGCTGGCCGGGTCGTTGTCGTCGAGCTGGCGGTTGATGCGGGCCAGGGCGCCCAGCGCCAGGTTCAGCGGATCGGCCTCGGCCTCGGCCAGTTCGACGATCTGTTCATTGGTGGCGTAGGCCTCGCGCAGGTTGCCACTGTCGACCTGCACCCGGCGCAGCAGGCGCAGGTAGGCGATGCGCTGCGCATATGGTGCGCCGGCGATCAGTCCCGGCCCCTCCTGCACCAGCATGGTGCGTGCCTGCTGGATGTCCTGCTCGGCCAGCACGCCGATCTCGTGCAGGCGGGCGGTGCTGTCGGCCAGTGCCGGCGCTGCCGCCGTGCCCAGCGCCAGCGCCAGTCCGAATGCGCACGCCAGCCGGCGCGCCGCGTCCGCCGAGGATGAGCGGTGCGGCGATACAGGCTGGGGCAGGGAAGCGGTCATCGGATCGGGGGCGCAATAGCGTGCAGGCGAAGCCGACCGACGCTGAAATCATGGGGAGCGGGACATTATCGAGTGTTGAAATCTGGAAATCAAGCTTGTCACACTTTGCCGGCGTTCGGGGAGGTGTTTACGCAACGCGCGCCGGAACGCCCGGTTTGCAGTTTCCGGCACGCAAATTGCAATGCTTTGACGAGTTTGCTTTGATAAGACACAACATTCTGGTTATATTGGCACACCTGCAAAAAGTTGACGTTTTGCAGCGGTAGCGAAGACGGTTTCAAGTCAGGCGACGCCGGCCCAACAGGCAGGATCCCGCCCGGCGCCGTACGATCTGCGGCGCCAGGAACGACAAGACGCGGGACCACCCATTTTTCGACATGGAGAAGACGTAGTGAGTATTTTCAGAACCAAAAACCTGGACGCCATGATCGCCGCCGGCGCCAAGCCGGGTGGCCTCAAAAAGGTCCTCGGTCCGACCGACCTGGTGCTCATGGGCATCGGCGCGATCGTCGGCACCGGTATTTTCGTGCTTACCGGCACTGGCGCCGTGACGGCCGGTCCGGCACTGACCATCTCCTTCGTGGTCGCCGCGCTGGCCTGCTGCTTCGCCGCGCTGTGCTACGCCGAATTCGCTTCCACCGTGCCGGTCGCCGGCTCGATCTATACCTACAGCTATGCCACCCTGGGCGAACTGGTGGCCTGGATGATCGGCTGGGACCTGCTGCTCGAGTACGGCCTCGCCACTTCGACCGTCGCGGTCGGCTGGTCGGGCTATTTCCAGTCGCTGATGTCAGGCTTCGGCCTGGCCCTGCCTGATGCGCTCAGCGCCGCCCCGGGCGCGCGCGAAGGCGTCGAAACCCTGTTCAACCTGCCGGCCTTCCTGATCATGATGGTCCTGACCGGCATGCTGTCGCTGGGCATGCGCGAATCGGCGCGCGCCAACAACGTCATGGTGGTGATCAAGATCGCCGTGGTGCTGCTGTTCATCGCGGTCGGCGTCGGCCACGTCAAGCCGGAGAACTGGCAGCCGTTCATGCCGTTCGGCGCCGGCAGCGTGATGAGCGCCGCCGCCCTGGTGTTCTTCGCTTTCATCGGCTTCGACGCCGTGACCTCGGCCGCCGAAGAAGTCAAGAACCCGGCGCGCGACCTGCCGATCGGCATCATCGGTTCGCTGATCGTGTGCGCCATCCTGTACGTGGTGGTCGCTGCCATCATGACCGGCATCGTGCCGTACATGGACTTCAAGGGCGTCGACCACCCGGTCTCGCTGGCGCTGCAGGTGGCCGGTGAAAACTGGGTCGCCGGCTTCGTCGACCTGGCCGCGATCCTGGGCATGAGCACCGTGATCCTGGTGATGGCCTATGGCCAGACCCGCATCCTGTTCGCCATGTCGCGCGACGGCCTGTTACCAAGCAAGCTGTCGACCGTGCACCCGAAATACGGCACCCCGTTCTTCGCCACCTGGCTGGTTGGTATCATCTTCGGCCTGATCGCCGCCGTGGTGCCACTGAACGTGCTGGCCGAACTGGTCAACATCGGCACCCTGGCCGCCTTCACCCTGGTCTCGGTGGCCGTGATCGTGCTGCGTAAAAAACGTCCGGACCTGCCGCGCGCGTTCCGCTGCCCGGCGGTGCCGCTGGTGCCGATCCTGGCGATCATCTTCTGCCTGGCCCTGATGTCGTTCCTGAGCTGGCATACCTGGGTCGCCTTCGGCGTCTGGCTGGCGATCGGCGTGGCGGTGTACTTCGGCTATGCGCGCAAGCGTTCGCTGCTGAACAAGGCAAGTTGATGTCCTGAGCTGGCGTTCCTGCGGCAAGCGCTGCGCCGGAACGCCGGTTCGTGTTAACCTGTGCTCTGCAAGGCGGCCATTCCCGGCCGCCATCCACGCGGAGACTTCTCATGAGCGCCATCGTGCTCGGACAGGGCGATGCCCTCCTGATCGTCGACCTCCAGGTCGACTTCCTTCCCGGCGGCAAACTCGGTGTGCCGCACGGCGACGCCGTCATCGAGCCCATCAATCGCCTGATCGCGCTGTACGCGGCGCAACGCCTGCCGGTGTTCGCCTCGCGCGACTGGCATCCCGAACTGCATTGCTCGTTCGCCGACCAGGGCGGACCATGGCCGCCGCATTGCGTGGCCGACACGCCCGGCGCCGGCTTCAGCGACGCGCTGCATTTGCCGGACGACGTCGTGATCGTCTCCAAGGCCATCACGGCCGAGGTCGATGCTTATTCCGCCTTCAACGTCACCGGCCTGGGCGACGACCTGCGCGCGCGCGGCATCCGTCGTGTCGCCGTGTGCGGCCTGGCCACCGACTACTGCGTCCTGAACACCGTGCTCGACAGCCTGAAGGAAGGCTTCGACACCCTGATCGTGGCCGAGGCCGCGCGCGCCGTCGACGTCCAGCCGGGCGACGGCGACCGCGCCATGACGCGCATGCTGATGGCGGGCGCGGCCCCGGTGCGCCTGTCGGACGATGCGCTGGTGGCCGACCTGGCGCTGGGCGCCTTGCCCTGAGAGTCACCCTCGGCGCCGCATCCCGCCGCTATGGTCGTTGGCGCACGGTCGGCGCCGGCCACGCCACGTAGAGTCGTCTCCTTCAGCCCGCCGCGGCGCGCATCGCCGGCGCCGGCGGGCCTTTCCATTCAGCGAAAGGAGCTTCGATATGGCAACGGTAGGAGACTTCATGCTTGAGCGCATCAAGCAGTGGGGCGTGCGGCGCGTCTACGGCTATCCGGGCGACGGCATCAACGGCATCCTGGCCGCCTTCGGCCGTCAGGAAGGGGACGATGCGATCGAGTTCGTCCAGACCCGGCACGAGGAGATGGCGGCCTTCATGGCCTGCGGCCACGCCAAGTTCACCGACGAGGTGGGCGTGTGCCTGGCCACCTCCGGCCCCGGTGCGATCCACCTGCTCAACGGCCTCTATGACGCCAAGCTCGACCACCAGCCGGTGGTCGCCATCGTCGGCCAGCAAAAGCGCGCCTCGCTCGGCGCCAGCTACCAGCAGGAAGTCGACCTGGTCACGCTGTTCAAGGACGTGGCCGGCGAATTCGTGCAGATGGCGACCAGCCCGGAGCAGGTACGGCACCTGGTCGACCGCGCGTTTCGCATCGCCCAGGCGCGCAACTGCGTCACCTGCGTGATCGTGCCCAACGATATCCAGGAAGAAGACGCGGTACCGACCCCGCCGCGCGAACACGGCAGCACGTTCTCGGGCGTCGGCATCGCGCGCCGCGCGCTGGTGGCCTCCGATGATGCGCTGCAGGCGGCCGCCGACGTGCTCAACGCCGGCAGCAAGGTCGCGATCCTGGCCGGGGCCGGCGCGCACGGCGCCACGGACGAACTGATCGAGGTGGCCGAGCTGCTTGGCGCCGGCATCGCCAAGGCGCTGCTGGGCAAGGCCGTGGTGCCGGACGACGTGTCGTTCTGCACCGGCACCATCGGCATGATCGGCACCGAGGCCAGCGACACGATGATGAAGGAGTGCGACACGCTGCTGATGGTCGGCTCCAGCTTCCCGTACGCCGAATTCCTGCCGCAGGAGGGGCAGGCGCGCGCGGTGCAGATCGACATCGACGGCGCCATGCTCGGCCTGCGTTACCCGATGGACGTCAACCTGGCCGGCGACGCCGCCGCTACCTTGCGCGCCTTGATCCCGCTGCTGAAGAAAAAGGATGCGCGCAGCTGGCGCGAACGCATCGAGCGCAATGTCGAACAAAGCTGGCGCACGCTGGACGAACGTGCGCGCGAACCGGCCAAGCCAATCAACCCGCAACGCGCCTTCAGCGAACTGTCGCCGCGCCTGCCGGGCGACGTGATCCTGACCGGCGACTCGGGTTCGGTGGCGGCTTGGTACGCGCTGCACCTGCGCCTCAAGCGCGGCATGCTGGCTTCGCTTTCGGGCGGCCTGGCGACCATGGGCTCGGCGGTGCCGTATGCGCTGGCGGCCAAGATGGCGCATCCCGGACGGCCGGTGATCGCGCTGGCCGGCGACGGCGCGATGCAGATGAACGGCATCAACGGCCTGCTCACGGTCGCGCGCCACTGGCAGCGCTGGAGCGACCCGACTTTCGTCGTCATGGTGCTGAACAACCGCGACCTGAACTTCGTCACCTGGGAACAGCGCGGGATGCAGGGCGAGCCGAAATACGAGCCGTCGCAGCAGTTGCCCGATTTTTCGTACGCGGCCTTCGCCCACATGCTGGGCCTGGGGGGCGAGCGGGTCGAGGATCCGGAACAACTGGGCGCGGCTTGGGAACGGGCGCTAAAAGCCGGCAAGCCGTTCGTACTGGAGGTGCTGGCCGATCCCGATATTCCGCCATTCCCGCCGCACATCGTCGACAAGCAGGCCGGGCAGTACAAGGAGGCGATCGCGAAGGGCGATGCGGAAGGCGCCGATGTGCAGCGCGGCATGACGCAGCAGGGCAGCAAGGCATAAGGGCACCCGCAGAAAAATCATTGCAGCGCAGATAATGTTTTGCTGCGCTGCGTGATGCTCTTTTGTAATCCCTCTCTTACATCTTCGCAGCGCGCCTACCGATTTCCGCGCCATGGCCCAGCCCGGATAATGTCGTCAATCGTCTACAAGACTAACTTACGATCCGAGACATGACTCCAATGCTGTTCGCCGACGCACCCGACGTGCAAACCGCCCCGACCCGACCGGGCCAGGGCGCGAAAAACGTGTATTACTCGCTGTACGCCGATCCGTCAGCGAGTCCGGAAGAAGCAAAAGCCTTCGTTGCCGACCATATCGCCATCGCGCGCGAGCTGCCGAGCGACCTGCCGTCGAACATCAACGGCCTGCAGGCCTGGATCGAGCAGCGCGCCGAGATCGTCGGCCAGCAGTACCGCGAATACCTGGCCGCGCGCAAGAACGGCGCGCCGCGCCGTTACTTCTCGTGCCGCGCGCACGCGCTGTACTTCCTGAAGGGCGTCGGCCCGACCAAGCTGGTCGACGGCGCCTGGCTGTACGGCCTGGTGCGCCAGTGGGACAACGTCGCCTTCCACCCGCTGATCAAGACCTATCTCGAAGAGCTGGGCGAAGGCCTGCCGGACAAGAACCACGTCACGCTGTACCGTAAACTCCTGGCCACCCACGGCTGCGAAGACTTCGAGCATCTGGGCGAAGACCACTTCCTGCAGGGCGCGCTGCAGCTGGCGCTGGGCCACCACGCCGAGCACTTCCTGCCCGAAGTCATCGGCTACAACCTGGGCTACGAGCAGCTGCCGCTGCACCTGTTGATCACCTCGTACGAGCTGAACGAACTGGGCATCGACCCGTACTACTTCACGCTGCACGTCACCGTGGACAACGCCTCGAGCGGGCACGCGCGCAAGGCGGTGCAGGCCGTGAGCGACCTGATGCCGCGCGTGGGCGACCGCGACGCCTTCTGGCAGCGCGTGGTCGATGGCTACCGCCTGAACGACCTGGGCGCCAGCACCACTTCGGTGATCGGCGAATTCGACCTGCAGGCCGAACTGGTGAGCATCATGGCGGCCAAGAGCGTCGCCGGCAAGAACATGCACTCGGATTACTGCCGCGTCGCCGGCCGCTCGGTCAACGACTGGCTGCTCGATCCGGCACAGATCCCCGATTTCTTGGCCGCGCTGGAACAAGCCGGCTGGATCAAGCGCGGCGAAGAGGTCGAGAACAGCCGCTTCTGGCGCCTGGTCGAAGGCGAGCGCGCGGAGATGTTTGGCGTCTTCAACGCCTATGAGCTGCAGGTGCTGCGCGACTGGATCACCAGCACCGCCGACGGCCAGCCGGCAGCCAGCCAGCGCGTGCTGACGGCGCGTGCGCGCCAGCGCACGCTCGACACGCTGAGCCAGAACGCCGAGCGCAGCAAGGCCTTCCCGGTGCGCGGCCTGATCCGCCGCCACCCGCACCTGAACGACGGCGACTCGGGCAACGAACTGCGCCTGCTGGAGCAGCAGGTCGCCGGCGCCAGCGGCAAGGGCGAGGCCATGGCCATCCTGGGGCGCCTGCTGTCGCCCGAGATCCACCATACCGCGGTGGGCCTGATGGCCACCCGCATGTACACGCAACTGTTCGACGCCTGACCCGCCTGCACAGTGCGATGGCGGCGGGATCGCGTGGAGAGCGCGGTCCCGTCGTCGCATTAAAAAACGATTATAAAAAACGATCAATACAAGGGAATCACACGTGCAAATCCTCGAACAACGCTTCCTGCGCGGACCGAACGTCCACGCCGACTCGCCATGCCTGCTGTCGATCGTCGACCTGCAGGACCTGTATGGCCGCTCGACGCGGGAGCTGCCCGGCTTCAATGAAGCGCTCCTGAACCTGCTGCCGTCGCTGCGCGGCGAACGCCTGCCGGGCGCCGCAACGGGTCTGGGCGGCGGCTTCGCCCAGCGCCTGCACGAAGGCACCTACCTGGGCCGCGTGATCGAACACGTCACGCTCGAACTGCAAACCCTGGCCGGCGCGCCGGCCAGCTACGGCCGCACGCGCCCGGTTGTGGGCGAACCGGGCCAGTTCCGCATCGTCTGCGCCTACCAGTCCGAAAAACTGGCGCAGCCGGCGTTCGAGCTGGCCACCGAGATCGTCGAAGCGCTGGCGCATGGCGAAGCCTTCGACATCGAACCGCGCCTGGAAGAGTTGCGCGCGCTGGCCGGGCGCTACGCGATCGGCACCAGCACCGCCGCCGTCCTGAACGCGGCGCAGGAGCGCGGCATTCCGGTGCAGCGCATCACCGAAGACGCCAACCTGTTCCTGCTCGGCTGGGGCGTCAAGCAAAAGCGCCTGCAAGCCACCACCACCGGCGACACCAGCTTCATCGCGGTGAAGATCGCCAGCGACAAGCAGCTGACCAAGGCGCTGCTGAAGGAAGCCGGCGTGCCGGTACCGGATGGCGACGTGGTCAACACGGTCGAAGCGGCGCAGCGCGTGGCGCGGCGCCTGAACGTGCCGGTCACCCTGAAGCCGCTCGACGGCAACCAGGGCAAGGGCGTGACGGTCGACTGCAAGACCCCGGACGACGTGGCGCGCGCCTTCGAGTTCGCGCGCCAGTACGGCCGCCGCATCATCGTCGAGCGCCACGTCACGGGCCGCGACTACCGCGTGCTGGTGGCGGGCGGGCGCGTGGCCGCGGCTTCGTGCCGCCGTCCGGCGCACGTGGTGGGCGACGGCGTCAAGACCGTGCGCGAACTGGTCGAAATCGAGAACGCCAACCCTGCGCGCGGCGCGGGGCACGCCACCATCCTGACCCGCATCGCGCTCGACGATCACGCGGCCGACATGCTGGCGCGCCAGGGCTTCGAATTCGACAGCGTGCTGCCGGTGGGCGTGACGGCCGAACTGCGCGGCAATGCGAATCTTTCCACCGGCGGCACCGCCGAAGACGTGACTGATTCTCTTCCCGATTCCACGCGCCTGCTGTGCGTGCGCGCCGCCGCCAAGATCGGCCTCGACGTGGCCGGCATCGACATCGTGTGCCAGGACATCTCCCAGCCGCTGGCCGCCCAGCGCGGCGCCGTCATCGAAGTCAACGCGGCGCCGGGCATCCGCATGCACCAGTACCCGAGCGCGGGCGAACCGCGCGACGCCGGTGAAGCCATCGTCGACGGCTTGATGGGCAAGTCGGATGGCCGCATCCCGGTGATCGCGCTGACCGGCACCAATGGCAAGACCACCACCACGCTGCTGGTCGCGCACACCGTGCGCATGGCAGGGCAGGTGACGGGCGTGACTACCACCGAGGGCGTCTTCATCGACGGCAAGCAGATCGTCAAGGGCGACTGCACCGGGTACTGGTCGGCGCGCACGGTGCTGGGCGCGCCGGAGGTGGAAGTCGCGGTGCTGGAAACGGCGCGCGGCGGCATCCTGAAACGCGGCCTGGCGTTCGACCGCTGCGACGTGGCGATCGTGCTCAACGTCGCGGGCGACCACCTGGGTCTGGACGGCGTCGACACCATCGAAGACCTGGCGCAGGTGAAGGCGGTGGTGGCGCAATCGGCCGCGAAGGCCGTGGTGCTCAACGCCGAAGACGCGCTGTGCGTGCAGATGGCACGCCGCGTCAAGCCGGGCGCCGAAGTGCTGTTCTTCTCGATGGAAGCCGAGAATCCGATCATCCTCAAGCATCTGGAAGACGGCGGCCGCGGCGCCTATCTGCAGGACGGCGCGCTGGTGTTGGCCGACGGCCATAGCCAGCAGGCGGTGATCAAGGTCGACAGCATGCCGGTGTCGTTCGGCGGCCTGGCGCGCTTCAATATTGCCAACGCGCTGGCCGCGGCAGCGGGCCTGATGGCGGCCGGATACTCGCACCTGCAGATTGCGGCCGGCCTGTCGACGTTTGTCTCGAACGGCCGCACCAATCCGCTGCGCACCAATATGTTCGACGTGCGCGGCGTGACCGTGATCGTCGACTACGCGCACAATCCGGCGGCTTATGCTGCCATGGCCGACATGGCGCGCGGCATGCTGCCGGGGCAGCTGGTGGGCATCGTGACCGCGCCGGGCGACCGCCGCGACAGCGATCTGGAAGAGATCGGGCGCGTGTGCGGCGAGCGTTTCGACGAGCTGGTGGTGTACGAGTCGCAAAGCCGCGGGCGCGAAGTGGGCGAGGCGGTGGACCTGATCATCGGCGGCGCCGAGGAGGCGGTCGGGATGTCGGATACGCTGCATCGCGAGATCGAAGTCGATAAAGCGATTCGCCTCGGGCTGTCGCTGTGCCAGCCGGGCGACGTGCTGGTGTTTGCGTGCGGGTCGTCGCTGCAGGTGTTCGTGGATGCGATTCGCGTGACCGATCCGGAGAGTGCGGATCTGATCGCGGCGCAGACGGTATAAGCCGGCGAAGCGGGATCATCGGATGAATGGGCGGCCTGCGGGCCGCCCTTTTTGTTGGGGTGCACGCAGTAATGAAAAATGGCCCCTCGAAGGGGCCATTCGTGGCGAGTCAAGCCGCAGTCAGATCGCCGCCGCCTCGATCCTTCTCGCCAGATCCGGTCTGGTCGGCCTGAGCGCCTCGGTCAACTCCGAAATCGACGACCCGCACCCGAACACCATCACGTCCCCCGGCCGGCACATCGACAAGCCAAGCCGGATCGCCCGGTGCACGTCCAGCTCCACCTGCAGCTGCTCGCTGCCGATCTTGCCCAGCCTGGCCCCGCGCGCCAGCAGCGTCGCGGTTTCGCCGTCAAGCCGCCCGCGGTTCTCGGTCTCGTACACCACCAGTTCGTCGAAGCCGGCGGCGCAGGTGCGGCCGATGTCGATCAGGTCTGCGTCGCGGCGGTCGCCCGGCGCCGCCACCACGCCCACCAGGCGGCCCGGCGTCATGGCGCGCGCCATCTCGGCCAGCGCGGCGTAGGCGGCGCAGTTGTGGGCGTAGTCTACTACCACCGTCACGCCGTCGACGTCGAACAGGTTCGAGCGCAGCGGATTATGCTTGCTGTCGGAGACGAAGCCACGCAGGCCGTCGGCGATCTCGGCGTTGCCGAAGCCGCTGGCCATCAGTGCTGCCGCTGCCGCCATCGCGTTGGCGATGTTGTAGCGCGCGCGCCCGCCCAGCGAAGCGGGCATCTCGCGCGCGTCGAGCAGGGCTTCGTGGCGCAGGCCGTTGGCCAGCACCACGGTCGAATCCTGCAGGTAGATACCGCGTCCGCCATGTTCGACGTGGCGCAGCAGTACCGGGTCTTCGGCGTCCAGCGCGAAATAGATCACTTCGACGCTCGGGTCGATCATGTCGGCCATCTGGACGCAGTAGTTGTCCTCGGCGTTGAGCACCACCGCGCGCGTGGCGCGCTGCGCCACCACCGCCTTGACCTTGGCCAGCTGCTCGATGGTGTCGACGCCGTCCAGGCCCAGGTGGTCGGCCGAGACGTTCAGTACCACCGCCACGTCGCATTTGTCGTAGGCCAGGCCGCGTTTGAGGATGCCGCCGCGCGCCGTTTCCAGCACCGCGAAGTCGACTTCGGGCGAGGCCAGCACGCTTTTCGCCGAATGGTAGCCGGTGCAGTCGCCTTCCCAGGCCAGCTGGCCGTTCAGGTAGACGCCGCTGGTGGTGGTCACGCCGGTGCGCAGGCCGGCCATGCGCACCGTGTGCTCGATCAGCAGGCTGGTGGTGGTCTTGCCATTGGTGCCGGTGACGGCGACTACCGGAATGCGGCCGTTGCAGGAGCCGAACAGCGCCTCGACGATCGCGTCACCGGCGTCGCGCGGGGCGCCGCGGCTCGGGTACTGGTGCATGCGGATGCCGGGCGCCGCGTTGACCTCGATGATGCCGCCGCGCTGCGCGCGCAGCGGCAGCGCGATGTCTTCGCAGATCACGTCGATGCCGGCCACGTCGAGGCCAATGGTGCGCGCGGCGCGGATGCAGATGTCGCGCGTTTCTTCGGGCAGCAGGTCGGTCACGTCTTCGGCGGTGCCGCCGGTCGACAGGTTGGCGTTGCCGCGCAGGTCGGCGCTGACGCCGCTGCTCAATACCGTATCCAGGTCATAGCCTTGCTTGGCCAGGGTTTCCTCGGCCAGCGCGTCGAGCGGAATTTTGGTGAGGATGTTGGTGTGGCCGTCGCCGCGCGCCGGGTTGCGGTTCTCGATCTCGACCAGCTGGCCGATGGTGGACACGCCGTCGCCGGTGACATTCGGCGGCCGGCGCCACGAGGCGGCCGCGATCTTGCCGCCGGTGACCAGCACGCGGTAGTCGCGTCCGCGCAGGTATTCTTCGACGATCACGCGGCGGCCGTGGCGGCGCGCGAACTCGAACGCGCGTTCGACGTCGTCCGGCGTGCGGCAATCGACTGTCACGCCCTTGCCCTGGTTGGCGCCGAGCGGCTTGACCGCCACCGGACGCTTGAAGCGCCGCGCCACGCGTTGCGCCGCTTCCACGCTGGTGACCACGTCGCCGCCCGGCACCGGCACGCCGGCCTGCTCGAGCAGGGCCTTGGTCAGCTGCTTGTCGCTGGCGATGCCGACCGCGATCGAGTTGGTGGCGCCGGTGATGGTCGCTTGCAGGCGCTTTTGACGGCTGCCCCAGCCCAGCTGGAACAGATTTGCTTCGTCGGTCAGGCGCAGCGCCGGAATGCCGCGCCGGCGCGCCGCGCTCACCACGGCGCCGGTGCTGGTGCCGATCGCGTAATCCTCGGCGGTCTCGCGCAAGGCCGCCAGCGCGGCGTCGAGATCATAGGCGCGCTCTTGCGCCAGCGCGTCGATCAGGTCGATCGCGGTGTCCAGCGTTTGCGTGGCCACCTGTTCGATGGCGTAGCCGCACACCACGCGGCGCAGCTCGGGCCGGCCCAGGACGTCCAGCGTGGCGCTGTGTTCCCCCGCGGCGCCGGCCAGGCGCTGCAGCTCCATGATCACCGGTTCCAGCGCGTCGACCGGCAGCGCGTCGTCGGCCAGGCGCACGGCGGCTTCGGCCGGCAGGGAAGGAATCAGTTGCAGCAGGCGTGCGCCGAAGCCGCGGCCCTTGGCGGCGCGGTTGTCGACGACGGCCATCAGGCAGGGCGTGGCGGCGTACAGGTTGGGGCCGCGCAGCAGGCGTTTCTCGTTGATTCTCATGACATCGTAGTCCGTTTGGTGACGTTTTCCAGGAAGTCGAGCAGGGGCGCGGGCAGGCGCTGGCCCGGCGCGGCGTTGGTGCTGGACAGGCTGTATCTGGTCCCGGCCGGCAGCAGGTGCAGGCGCACGTCGATCAGTTCCGGCGTGGCGCGGTCCTTGATCTCGGCCAGGTTGGTGATCATGTTGCGGCCATCGACCACCGTCACGGCGCCTTCGCCCAGCACCTCGATGCCGACCCCGCGCTCGATCACGAGGGCGGTGTCTTCGTCGATGCCGATGCCCTGCAAATACGGGTTGGCGGCCACGATCGAGAGCAGGCGCGATAAGCGCTGGCGCTCCGAAAAGTGCTGGTCGACCACCACCCGGTGCAGGAAGCCCAGTCCCGCTCCGAGGCTGACCGCGCCTTTCTCGGGCAGCAGGTCGGTGCGGCCCTGGGCCAGCATGTGGCCCGACATGGCCGAAGCGCCGGCGCTGGTGCCGCCGATCGTGGCGCCGCGGATCTTCAGCGCCGCGTGCATCTCGGCGTCCAGTGCGGTGCCGCCGATCAGCGCCAGCAGGCGCTTCTGGTCGCCGCCGGTCATGAAGATGCCGGTTGCCTGCGCGACCGCGCGCACGGCGTCGTCGCTGTTGGCGTCCTGGCGGCTGTTCAGTTCCAGGTGACTGCGTAGCTTCACGCCCAGGTCGCCGAAGGCGTCATCGTAGGTCTTCCACATTTCGTCGGCGACCTGGCTGGCAGCCGTGATCACGACGATATTGGCGTCGGCGCCGCCGGCCAGTTCGACGAAGCGGGTCAGGATTTGCTTGCCATGTTCGCGGTCTTCGTGGCCGCCGATGATCACCAGGTGGCCGTTGCGGCTACCAGGTTTCTGTTCGGTGGCGCGGGTCGGTTCGTTGATTGTCATGTCGTTCATCGCTGTACCATTTTGGTGTAGGGCATATCGGAATTGCTGCAGGCGCCGGCCTCAATTCGACTGACCGCGATCAGGCCGACCACGATCGACGGATCGAACAGGTCGACGCCGCGCTGCAGGGCCTGGTCAAGCGGCATACCGTCGGCGATCCAGCCGTACACGGTGCGCGCCAGCAGGTGGCGCACGATGTGCTCGCCGATGCCGGTGGCCGCCACCGCGCCCTCCGGGCCGGCGAAGAAGCCGCTGCCGATGATCGGGGTGTCGCCCACGCGGCCCAGCAGCTTGGGCGCCGAGCCGCCGGTGGAGCAGGCCACGGCAAAGTGGCCGTCGGCGCCGCGTACCACCGCGCCGACCGTGTCGCAGGCCGAGCCTTCCGGCAGATTCAGCGGGGTGTTGTAGTTCCAGAAGCGCTCGAACAGTTCGTTCGCCACGCCCGGCATGGCCGGCACCGAGCCGGCCAGCTGGGCCACGATCTTGCGGTGGGCGGCGCGCTGGCGTTCCGACACCGGGCCGCTCTCGGGCAGGCCGATGGCGCGGGCGAAGCGCTGCGCGCCTTCGCCGGCCAGCAGCCAGTGCGGCGTGTCGGCCACCGCGCGTGCCAGCTGCACCGGGTTCTTCACGCCCTGCACGGCGGCGATCGCGCCCAGGCGGCCGCGCGTGTCCATGATCGAGGCGTCCATTTCGATGGTGGCGCCGTCCAGGCCGAGCACCGAACCGCTGCCGGCGTTGAAGCGGCCATCGTCTTCCAGTGTGGTGACGGCGGCGATTGCCGCGTCGAGCGCGTCGCCGGTGACTTCCAGCTGCGCCAGGGAACGCCGGGCGGCCAGCACGCAACCGTCTTCGTGCTCGCGCGATGCGCCGGCGCCGCCGTGCACCACGACGGCGCCGGCTTGTGGGGTGTTGCTCATCTCGTCCAATCCTCGTGCTTTCTTGTTATGGTTTCGCTACGTGTAAGCTTGTTTTGCAAGCAACGCGCGACAAGTAGCAATTATGCAAAAGCTATGGTGCCAGCAATATCGGTAGCGCAGCCGTGCTGGTGTAAGAGCTTGCTTACAGGATTCTCAAGAATCGTCCGATTGATACCGTCTGGTACGGGGGGCGTGTTAGTGCAGGGCGCCGGCGGGCAGGGCGCGCCGCAGTTCAGCCGCCATCAGGCGCCGCGCCGGCGGGGTCAGGAAGCGTCCGACCTCGACCGCGCCGGCACGGGTCTCGAGCCGGATCAGGGTGCGCATGCGTTCGTCGGACAGGCTGACCCGGACCGCATGCGCTGCCAGGCGCTGGGTCGTGCGGCGGCTGCCGTCGTCGCGTTCGACCAGCAGCCAGCCGCCTCCAAGCACGATGCGCTCGCGGTCGAGCGCGTGGCGCGCATAGTGCAGCAGGGCGGCGCCGAGCGCCGCCGTCTCGACCAGGGCGAAGGCCAGCACCATCCAGGCGCCGCGCCAGGTGAACACGGCGGCGATGCCGAGCGTGGCGGCCGACAGCAGCAGGTAGACCTGCAGCGCCTGGCGTGGCGTGAGCGAACAGTTGCGCCGCATGAGCCATTCGCGCTGCCCGCCGTCCATTCGCCCCTCCGTTATCGTCAATGAAGAATTGTCACTTCGCCCACCGCATACTTCACTATAGCGCTACTGGGCTGCGTTGCGCGCCTGCCGCGGATGTGTAGCGGGCCGGGCAGGGGGGATACAGGCGCCGGCGAATCTGTTACCATACCGCCCCTCTCCAAAAAAAGGTTCCTATGGCGAACGCTTGCGGCGTCGACTTCGGCACGTCCAACTCCACCGTCGGCTGGCTACGCCCCGGCGCGACCCATTCCGCCACCGGTTCGCTGCTGGCGCTCGAAGACGGCAAGCAGACGCTGCCGTCGGTGGTGTTCTTCAACGCCGACGACGAGCGCGTCAGCTACGGCCGCGCGGCCCTGGCCGAATACCTGGAAGGCTACGAAGGCCGCCTGATGCGCTCGCTGAAAAGCCTGCTCGGCACCAGCCTGATCGACGGCCAGACCGAGGTCGCGGGCCGCTCGCTGCCGTTTCGCGCGCTGCTTGCCCAGTTCATCGGCGAGGTCAAGCGCCGCGCCGAACAGCAGGCCGGGCGTGGTTTCGACAGCGCCGTGTTCGGCCGTCCGGTGTTCTTCATCGACGACGACGCCAAGGCTGACAAGCTGGCCGAAGATACCTTGCTCGAAGTCGCGCAGTCGGTGGGATTTCGCGAGGTCGGTTTCCAGTATGAGCCGATCGCCGCCGCGTTCGACTACGAAGCCCAGATCGACCGCGAAGAACTGGTCCTGATCGCCGACATCGGCGGCGGTACCTCGGACTTCTCGCTGGTGCGCCTGGGACCGGAGCGCGCCGAGCGGCTCGACCGCCGCGACGACATCCTGGCCAACGGCGGCGTGCACATCGGCGGTACCGACTTCGATAAATACCTGAGCCTGGCCACCGTGATGCCGCTGCTCGGCCTGGGCAGCAGCCTGCGTTCCGGCTCCGCCATCCCGTCCAGCTATTATTACAACCTTGCCACCTGGCACACCATCAACCAGGCCTACACGCGCAAGAGCGTGAGCCAGCTGGCCGACCTGGCGCGCGACGCCGCCGAGCCGGGAAAAATCGCGCGCCTGCAGAACCTGATCGAGGACCGCTCCGGCCACTGGCTGGCGATCCAGGTCGAGGGCGCCAAGATCGGCCTCTCCGGCGAGCAGTCGGTGCGGCTCGAGCTGGACCGCCTGTCGCCGCCGGAAACGCTGGACGTGACGCGCGCCTGCTTCGAAGACGCGATCGCGCAACTGGTCGACCAGGTCGGCGCCACGGTGAACCGGCTGTTCAGCGACGCCGGGGTGGCGCCGGAGGCGGTGGATACGGTATTCTTCACCGGTGGTTCGAGCGGCGTCGGTCTGCTGCGCGAGCGCATCGGCGCCCTGGTGCCGGGCGCGCGCAAGGTCGAGGGCGACCTGTTCGGCAGCATCGGCGCCGGTCTGGCGCTGGATGCGCGGCGCAAGTTCGGCTGAGCCAGGTTGTCACAGTTATTAGGTAGCACGGAGCACAAGGACAGCAATGAGTGTTTATGATCGGCCGATGGTGATGCTCGACTTCGAGACCACCGGCCTGTCGCCCGACATGGGCGACCGCATCACCGAAGTGGCGGCGCTGCGCATCGTCGGCGGCCAGGTCACCGAGCGTTACGTTTCCCTGGTCAATTGCGGCGTGCGGGTGCCGTCGTTCATCACCCAGCTGACCGGCATCACGCAAGCGATGGTCGACGGCGCTCCGCCGGCGCGCCAGGTGGTGCCCGAGCTGATCGACTTCATCGGCGGCGACATGCTGTCCGCGCACAACGCCAGCTTCGACGAGAAGTTCCTGAAGGCCGAAGGCGCGCGTCTCGGCCGCACCACGGGCCATGCCGGTCTGGTGTGCTCGCTGAAGCTGTCGCGGCGCCTGTTCCCGGGCCTGGCCAGCTACAAGCTGGGCCAGTTGTCGCGCCAGCTCGGCATCGAGTTCCGCGGCACCGCCCACCGGGCCGAGGCCGACGCCCAGGTGGCCGCCGACGTGCTGTTGCACGCCGCGCGCCACCTCGGCCAGGCCTGCGGCCTGGAGCGGGTCGAGCCGGCCCTGCTGGTGTCGATCAACAAGGTTGCCGCCGCCAAGATCCCGGTCTTCCTCGACAAATATGCCGCCACCGAGCGCGCGCGCCGCGAAGCGCTGGCGCTGGCCATGGCGGCCTGATCCAGCTATCCGCACGCCACTCTGTGGCGCCCGTTCCGGCGCGCCGCAGCACCTCCTTCAGCTTCCTCCGGCGCGCCGCGTCAAGGCCCGCGCAACAGGTCGTGCCGCCCGTCCGATTGTGCGGTCGCAAACTCCGAAACCCCCGCTCTACTTAAAATTTTAGCAACGGGAGGGCCGCGTGCGGCCTGCGTTTTTCGGGCCGGCCGCGCCGCGCGCGAAGCGGTTTCGCTTCGTCCGCCGCGCGTCCGGCAATGTGCCTGCGACTGCCGAGAGGACATGGATGAGCCGTGAAAATGCCGCCCGCGAGGGCGACGATACCTACCAGTGGTATTTCCGCGCGGCCCAGCGCGGCGACCCCTACGCCCAGTTCAACCTGGCCCAGCTCTACCTGAGCGGCGCCATCGTCGAGCGTGACGACGCGCGCGCCGCGCTGTGGCTGGCGCGCGCCGCCGCCAGCGGCCTGGCCTATGCCCAGAACCACCTCGGCGCCATGTACTACAGCGGCCGTGGCGTGGCGCCCGACGACGTCCAGGCGGCGCGCTGGTTCCGCCGCGCGGCGCAGCAGGGCGACCGCTCGGCCCAGCACAACCTGGCGCTGCTATACCGCAAAGGGCGCGGCGTGGCGCAGTCGCACAAGGCGGCGATCGGCTGGTTCTACCGCGCGGCCGAGCAGGGCATGGCGCGCGCCCAGGCGCAATTGGGCGACTGCTACCTGCACGGCCACGGCGTCAACGTCAGCCATCCGCTGGCGATGGCGTGGTTCCGCAAGGCGGCGCTGCAGGGCCACGTGCCGGCCCAGGTGCAGCTGGCGCACATGTACCAGCGCGGCCAGGGCGTGGCCGCCAGCCCGCCGCAGGCGCTGTACTGGCTGCGCCACGCCGCGGCGGCCGGCGACGCGCTGGCCCAGTGCCGCCTGGGCGCGGCCTATGCCGACGGGCGCGGCGTCGAGGTCGACCTGCCGTACGCGCTGCACTGGTTCGAGCGCGCCGCGCGCAAGGGCGAGCGCGAAGCCGAATACCGGCTGGCGCGCATGCTGGCGGCCGGCCGCGGCGTGCGGCGCGATCTGCCGCGCGCTTTCGATTTCTATGCGCGCGCGGCGCAGCAGGGCGTGGCGCGCGCCCAGTTCGCACTCGGAGTGATGCTGGCGCAGGGCGTCGGCGTGGCGCGCGACCCGGTGCAGGCGGCCGGCTGGTATCGCCGCGCGGCCCAGCAGGGCGACGCCGGCGCCCAGAACAACCTGGGCGCCATGTACGCGCGCGGCGAGGGCGTCGAGCGCGACGACGTGCTGGCCGCGCACTGGATCGAGCTGGCGGCGCGCCAGGGCAATGCGCTGGCCCAGTACAACTTTGGCGCCATGCACGCGCTGGGGCGCGGCGTGCCACGCGACAAGGTGCGCGCCGGCATGTGGGGCTGGCTGGCGGCGCGCGCCGGCGTGACCAAAGAGACCTGGCTGCGCGCGCATGGCCGCAGCACGACAGGGCAGCCGGTCAGCGCAACGATGCCGGCCGTCGCGCACGGTGCTCCCGGCGCGGGCGCGATCGGGGTCGCGCCGCCGTCGCCAAGTGTCCTGAAGCGCGGCATCGCACCGCTGCGCAAGGGCTTTTCCGCGGACGCGGATGCAAACGATTACATCGCCGTCCCGGCAGACGCCGGGCGCCGACACGCGACGTCGCTGATGGCGCGCTGGCTGGTCGGCGTGACGGGGCCACGCTGCCTGATACGGCGCGCGCGTGCCTGAAGCGACCGGCAACGCGAGCACGGCAGGGTGCGGGCACTGACGCAAGGTCAAGCGACGCACTGATTCAGGCCGCCGCTGCACCACTGGCGAGCCCGTAAATACGCGGTTTTCACGCCGTTTGCACGTTCCCGGCGCACTGCAGTCCGGGTCAGGAAAGCCGCGCCGCGCGGCGGTATCCAACCCGTCTGTTTCGCGTTATGATGCCCAGCGGCACATGCCACTTTGATCATACTCCTCGACCCGAGAACAATATGCAATTGAGACACGCAACGCTCGTCGCCATGCTGGCCACGGCTTTCGGCGCCGCCCCGGCGCTGGCACAAGGCTGCTCGCCGTCCGGCCCTTCGCTGACCTATCCGGTTTCAAAGAAAGTCGGCCAGACCGACAACTACCACGGCACGGTCGTGGCCGATCCTTACCGCTGGCTGGAAGACGCGAACAGCGCCGAGACCAAAGAGTGGGTCGATGCCCAGAACAAGGTCACCCAGGACTACCTGGCGCAGATCCCGCAGCGCGAAGCGATCCGCCAGCGCCTGACCCAGCTCTGGAACTACGAGCGCTACAGCGTGCCGGGCAAGGAAGGCGGGCGCTACTTCTACACCCGCAACGACGGCCTGCAGAACCAGTCGGTGCTCTATACCCTGAAGAACCTGAGCGATTCCCCGCGCGTGCTGCTCGACCCAAATAAACTCTCGAGCGACGGCACCGTCGCCCTGGCCGGCCTGCAGGTCAGCCCGGACGGCAAGCTGCTGGCCTACAGCACCGCCGCCTCGGGTTCGGACTGGAACGAAATCAAGGTGCGCGATATCGAGTCGGGCAAAGACCTGAATGACCACGTCAAGTGGGTCAAGTTCTCGAGTACCGCCTGGACCAAGGACGGCAAGGGCTTCTTCTACAGCCGCTACGACGAGCCGAAGGAAGCGACCAAGCTGGCCGACGTCAATTACTTCCAGAAGCTGTACTTCCACCGCATCGGTACCCCGCAAAGCGCCGACACCCTGGTCTATGACCGCGCCGACCAGAAGGAATGGGGCTTCCAGGGACACTCGAGCGAAGACGGCCGCTACCTGGTGATCACCACCAGCAAGGGCACCGCACCGAAGAACCGCGTCTCGTACAAGGACCTGAGCAAACCGGATTCGAAAGTGGTCGACCTGATCGACAACTTCGACGGCGGCTACGACTTCATCGACAACGTCGGCAGCGTGTTCTACTTCAGCACCGACCGCAACGCGCCAAAGAAGCGCATCGTCGCGATCGACATCAGCAAGCCGCAGGAGAGCAACTGGAAAGAGATCGTCGCCGAAAGCCCGGACACCATGACCGGCGCCGACATCATCAACAACCAGCTGGTGGTCGGCTACCTGAAGGACGCCAGGAGCGTGGTGCGCGTGGTCTCGCTCGAAGGCAAACCGGTGCGCGAGATCGCGCTGCCGGGCATCGGCACCGTCGGCGGCCTGCAGGGCGAGCGTGGCGACAGCGAGACCTTCTACTCGTTCACCAGCTACACCACCCCAACCACGATCTACCGCCTGAACCTGAAGACCGGCCAGAGCACCGTGTTCCGCCAGCCGAAGGTCGCCTTCAATCCGGCCGACTACGAGACGCGCCAGCAGTTCTACACCAGCCGCGACGGCACCAAGGTGCCGATGTTCATCGTGTCGAAGAAGGGCCTCAAGATGGACGGCTCCAACCCGACCTACCTGTACGGCTACGGCGGCTTCAACATCTCGCTGACCCCGGGCTTCTCGCCGGCCAACCTGGCGTGGATGGAAATGGGCGGCGTCTACGTCGTCGCCAACCTGCGCGGCGGCGGCGAGTACGGCGAAGCCTGGCACCAGGCCGGCACCAAGCTGCAAAAGCAGAACGTGTTCGACGACTTCATCGGCGCGGCCGAGTGGCTGGTGACGAACAAGGTCACCTCGCCGCAGAAGCTGGCGATCGGCGGCGGCAGCAACGGCGGCCTCTTGGTCGGCGCGGCGATGACCCAGCGCCCGGACCTGTTCGCGGCGGCGCTGCCGGCGGTGGGCGTGATGGACATGCTGCGCTTCCACAAGTTCACCATCGGCTGGGCCTGGACCTCGGACTATGGCTCGTCGGAGAACGCTGACGAGTTCAAGGCCCTGGTCAAGTACTCGCCGCTGCACAACCTGAAGGCCGGCACCTGCTACCCGGCCACGATGGTGAGCACGGCCGACCACGACGACCGCGTGGTGCCGGCGCACAGCTTCAAGTACGCCGCCGCGGCCCAGGCCGCGCAGGCCGGCAGCGCGCCGATCCTGATCCGCATCGAAACCAAGGCCGGCCACGGCGCCGGCAAACCGACCGGCAAGCAGATCGAGGAAGTCGCCGACAAGTGGGGCTTCCTGTCGCGTGAGCTGCACATGGGTGACGTCGGCAAGACCGTCGGCGGCGCCGAGTAAAACGCATTGACGACTGAATGAAAACGGCCACCGGAGCGATCCGGTGGCCGTTTTTTTTGGCGCTGTCACCGTTGTGTGTTGATTTGATTGAACTGCCGAGTATTCGGATGGTCTGACCAGTATCGGGACCACATGGAGCGGCGATGAAAGCGGCAGCCTTCAAACGATGGTCGGCGCAATTGTCGGAGCTGAGCAGGCAGCAACGAGCGCACCTGCTGGCGCTGATCCAGCCAGCGGTCAGCCTCGACCGCGTCTGCACACTGATCAACGCTACCCGCTCCGCTGCCTGCGATTGCGCGCATTGCGGCGCCGCCAAATGCTACCGGCATGGCATACACCGCGGGCTGCAGCGCTATCGCTGCCGCGCCTGTGGCAAGACCTTCACTGCGCTGACCGGCACGCCGCTGGCCAGGCTGCGGCATCGTT
>Ga0265798_10003155_pt1 | contig 23694 bp, 20 predicted proteins | sample P3T30metagenome_FD_192430 | JGI IMG/M metagenome (GOLD analysis project Ga0265798, IMG submission 192430) | Plant litter microbial communities from East Loma Ridge, Irvine, California - P3 T30 | ecosystem: Environmental > Terrestrial > Plant litter > Unclassified | place: USA: California... | reverse complement strand
ATGATCCTCGGACTGTAAGGGCAAGCGACATGAACTTCGAACATACAGAAGAACGGCGCATGCTGGCCGATAGCCTGAACCGCTTCATCGCCCAGCAATATCACATCGACGCGCGGCACAAGATCGCTGCCTCGCCAGAAGGCTTTTCCAACGCCATGTGGCAGCAGTTCGCCGAACTGGGCGTGGTAGGCATGCTGCTGCGCGAAGAAGACGGCGGCTTCGGCGGTGCTGGTTTTGACATCGCGGTCGTGTTCGAGGCGCTGGGCCGTGGCCTGGTGCTCGAGCCGCTGCTGGGCAGTGCCGTACTGGCGGCCGAAGCCATTGCGGCAGCCGGTAGCGACGCGCAGAAAGAAGTGTTGGCCAGCATCGCCGATGCATCCGTCATCGCCGCGTTTGCCCACGACGAACCGGACGCGCATTATGAACTGGCGCGGGTTGCGACGAGCGCGCGCCGCGACGACGATGGCTGGGTGATCGACGGCGCCAAGGCCGTGGTGGCCAACGCCGAACACGCGCAGTGGATCGTCGTGTCGGCGCGCACCTCTAGCGCGGTCGATGACGAAGCGGGGATTTCGCTGTTCCTGGTGCCAGCAGACGCGGCCGGCGTGTCGATGGTGGGCTCGCCGACGATGGACGGCGGCCGCGTGGCCGAGCTGACCTTCAGCGGCGTGCGGGTCGGCGCTGACGCGCTGCTCGGTGAGCCGGGCCACGGTTTTGCAGCGATCGAGCGCGCTGTCGGGCGCGGCGTGCTGGCCCTGTGCGCGGAAGCCCTCGGCGCGATGGAAGCGGCCAAGGAAGCAACGCTGGACTACCTGCGCACGCGCAAGCAGTTCGGCGTCGTGATCGGCAGCTTCCAGGCGCTGCAGCATCGCATGGCCGACCTGTTGCTCGAGATCGAGCAGGCCCGTTCGGCGGTGATCAATGCGGCATCCGCCCTGGACGCCGACCGCATCACGCGCGAGCGCAGCCTGTCGGCGGCGAAAGCCAGCATCGGCCGGATCGGCACGCTGGTGGCGGAAGAATGCATCCAGCTGCACGGCGGTATCGGCATGACCTGGGAGCTGCCGCTGGCGCACTATGCCAAGCGACTGGTGATGATCGACCATCAGCTGGGCGACGAAGACCATCACTTGGCGCGCTATATCGCTCTCGGGCGCGAGACCAGTGAGGCCACCCCGGCATGAATGTTCCCGGCCTCATGATGCGCACCGACGGTGCGGTCCGCATTCTCGTCAACAGCAACCCGGCGGCGAAGAATGCGATCACCCCGGCGCTGTACGACGCGCTGCCGGCCGCGCTCGACCAGGCGGCGCAGGACCCGGCCATCGGCGCCATCGTGCTGGTCGGCGACGGCGACTTTTTCTGCGCCGGCGGCGACTTGCGCCAGTTGGCCACGCGCCGCGCGCTGGCGCCGGACGAGCGACGCAAAAAGGTCGAACGCTTGCACGATCTGGTGCGCGCGCTGCGCGCCTGCCCGAAGCCGGTCATTGCCGCGGTCGAGGGCGGGGCGGCTGGCGCCGGCCTGTCCCTGGCGCTGGCGTGCGATATGGTAGTGGCGGCCGACGATGCCTTCTTTTCGATGGCGTATGTCAAGGTCGGCCTGAGTCCGGATGGCGGCGCGACGGCGTTTCTGGCGCGCTGCATGTCGCGCCAGTTGCTGACCGAGCTCTGCCTGCTGGGCGAGCGCCTGCCGGCCGCGCGCCTGCACGCGCTGGGCGCGGTCAACCGCCTGGCCGCGCCGGGGCAGGCACTGGCGGAGTCGCTGGCGCTGGCTGCGCGCGTGGCCGCAGGGCCAGTCAACGCCAATGGGCGTATCAAGGTGCTATGCGAGAATGCCGGGGCCGCAAGCCTGGCCGGGCAGCTCGACCTGGAAGCCGCGCTGATGGTGCAGTCGCAGGGCGACGACGAAGCGCAGGAAGGCATCGCGGCCTTTTTTGACAAACGCGCGCCCGCTTTCGCGGCGCTGCGGGGCGCTGCAGCCACGGGTCGGCCACAAGAATGACGTTTGCCGGCTCCCTGTAGAGCAGCCGGGTATCTGGAGTGTTATGACTGACAAATCTGCTTTGCCTCTTTCCGGCGTGCGCGTGCTGGACTTCTCCCGTGTGCTGGCCGGGCCGTGGTGCGCGATGGTGCTGGGCGACCTGGGCGCCGAAGTGATCAAGGTGGAGCATCCCGAGCGCGGCGACGACACGCGCGACTGGGGCATGCGCATCGGCGCCACTGAAACCGCGTACTTCAACAGCGTCAACCGCAACAAGCGTTCGGTGTGCCTCGACCTGAAAACACCTGAAGGCCAGACCATCGCCCGGGACCTGATCCGCAAGAGCGACATCGTGATCCAGAACTTCAAGTTCGGCGATATCGAACGTTTGGGCCTGGGCTACGACGCCCTGAAAGACGAGCAGCCGGGCCTGATCTACTGCTCGATCACCGGGTACGACCGCACCGGCCCTGAAGCCGCGCGGCCCGGCTACGACCTGGTGATCCAGGGCGAATCGGGCCTGATGGCGCTGAACGGTGAGCCGACCCAGCCGCCGCTGAAATTTGGCGTCGCCGCGGTCGACATGATGACCGGGATGTACGCCGCGCAGGGCGTGCTGGCGGCGCTGTACGAGCGCGAAAAGACGGGCAAGGGCCGCCACATCGGCATGGCATTGTTCGACTGCGGCCTGATGATCACCGCCTACTACGGCCTGGAAGCGCTGCTGCGCGGTAACGATCCACCGCGTTACGGCAATGCGCATCCATCGATCATGCCGTATGGCGTGTATGAGGCAAAGGATGGTCCACTGGTCGTCGCAGTTGGCAATAACAGCCAGTTCATACGCTTCTGCAACGACGTGATCGAGCGGCCGGACATCGCACTGGATGAGCGTTTCAAGACCAACCTGGCGCGCACGCAGCACCGCGACGAGCTGATGCCCGAGATCAAACGCGAACTGGCGCAGCGCACGCGCAGCGATCTGCTTGCATGCATGAGCCGGGTCGGTATCCCGTGTGGCGAGGTCGCCGGACTACATGAGGCATTGACGTCGACCCGTGCGCAGCAGGGCGGTCTGGTCAAGGACATGCCGCATCCCGTTGTGGGCAGCGTTCCCGTGTTGGCCTCCCCCTATCGCTTCGATGGCGAACGCCTGCCGGTTCGCAGTAGCCCGCCATGCCTGGGCGAGGGGACGGATGATGTTCTGCACGAGTTGCTCGGCCTGTCGACCGAGACGCTGGCCGGCTTGCGGGAGCGCGGTGTCGTTTAACAACGTCAATACGCAGCGTTAATGCCTGTCGGTTTTGCTTGGCGAAATGAACTGGATTAGAATGGAATTTGACCACCATTCTTATCCAGGGCTTCCCGATGCCAGTGAGCGACACCCTTCCTGATGATGTCCAGGCACCTGATGCGGCCGAAACGGCCGACGCGCCGCGCGGCGCCGAAGAGCGCTACTTCATCACGGCGCTGGCGCGTGGCCTCGAGGTCCTGGCGTGCTTTCGTTCAGCCGACAAGGGACTGAGCAACCAGCAGATCGCCGAGCGCTGCGGCTTGCCCAAGTCCACCGTCACCCGCATTACCTACACACTGACCACGCTCGGCTACCTGGCGCAGGAGCCTGGCGGGCGTTACACGCTCGGCAGCGCCACGCTGGGCCTGGGCAGCGCCATGCTCGCCCGGCTCGATATCCGCCAGCTGGCGCGCCCGATGATGCAGGAGCTGGCCGAATTCTCCGGCACCACCGTGTCGATCGCGATGCGCGACCGGCTGTCGATGATCTATGTGGAAGTGTGCCGCAGCAGCGCGGCGCTGGCGCTGGCGCTGCAGGTCGGCTCGCGCATGCCGCTGGCGACATCGGCGATCGGCCGCGCCTACCTGGCCCGGGCCGCCGAGAATGAACGCAGGGATATCCTCAGCCGGTCGCTGGAGCTGGACGAAACGGCATTCGAAGCCATGCGCACGGGTCTGGCCAAGGGCTTGAGCGATTACGAGACGTACGGCTGCACGACCTCGTTCGGGGACTGGCAGAAGGACGTCAACGGGATCGCGGTCGGCTTCATGCCGATCGGCGGCAGTCAGATCATGTCGATCAATTGCGGCGGCCCCTCGTCGAGTGTGTCGACCGCCTTTCTGCTCGATGAAGTGCGCCCGCGCCTGATCGAGGTTGCCCGGCGCCTCGAGTCGTAATCAGGCGGCGCTCAATACCCGGCCGTCAGCTGGTCAGGATTCAACGCGTTCATCACCGCAAACACGCCGCTGGCGCGCAGGATGCGGCGCGCGCCGACTTGCAGGAAGCAGTTGGCAAACGCCATCCGCTTGCCCAGCTTCTGCACCTCGACATGCGCTTCGACCCAGTCGCCGGGCCTGGCCGCGTCGATGAAATCGGTGCTCAGGTTGACGGTCACGAATGACTGGCGCCCGTCGCAATACAGCGTCAAGCCAAGACCGAGCGATGAATCGGCCAGACTGGCCAGCATCCCGCCATGGGCGATGCCGCGCATATTGGTGTGCTTGTCCTCGATGCGCATCGCGAACACGATCGCGCCTTCGCGCTCGGCCTCACCCCGGCGGCAATACAGCTCGCCCAGATTGGCCATATACGGCCCGCCGCGGTTGAGGCGTTCAAAGCCGGGCGGGGCGGAAGGTGATACGGAATGCGCGTCGTCGTGTGTCGTCATCAGAACATGTGCATGATGCCCATCGTGAACCGGTTGGCCGAGTCGCTGCCGACCGCCACGAAGTTCTGGGCCAGGTTGATCTGGTCAGTCTGGACAACGCTGTCGGTCGCAGCGTGGCCCACCGAGACATAGCCGGTCGTGCGCTTGCTCATCAGGTAGCGGCCGATCAGGATGAATTGTTGCGCATCGTCCTTCAGGTCGCCCGAGCGCTTGACCTGGTAGGCCGCGGCCGTGACCAGGAAGGCCGGCGCCACCGGCACATCGGCGCCAACGCCGAGCACCGCGATCTTGCGGCCGGTGCTGCGCAGTTCGTTCCACGAGTAGGTCGACTTGAGCGTCACCGCCGGGAACGCGTACTTGACGCCATACGCGTGCGACGTGAGCAGATCGGTGTCGGTGATGTTCTTCATGCGCGCATAGGCGCCGGCAACGGCCAGCTTGCCGGTGTTGTAGAGCAGCGCGCCGCCCTGGTACGAGCTTTTCTGCGCATTGCCCGCCTGCTCGCCGAATGCGCGCATCAAGGCGAAACTCAAGCCTTTGAAGACCGGCGACGTGTACTTGACCGAGTTGTTCTGGCGCAGGGCCGTGCCGCCATTGTTGGCGCCATACGGCGCATACACGGCGGCGTTGTTCATCGCCGAGAACAGCACGTTCGGGCTGCTGGAGGCAAAGCCCAGGCCCAGCGGATCGGCCATGCCGACCGACATGATGCCGACGATGTTCTGGCGGCCGATGTCGATGGCGCCGTAGTTGGTGACGATGCCGACCGTGGCTTCACGGTCGAACAGGCTGGTGCTGGATGGGGTGCCGAACGGGACGCCGGCGCCACCCGTGTCATTGAGCAGCGTGCCTTCCAGCCCGAAGCGTGCCTTCATGCCGCCGCCCAGGTCTTCCTGGCCCTTGATGCCCCAGCGCGACACCTGCATCTGGCCGGTATCGACCTTGGTCATATCGCCTTGCGGGCCGTCGTTGGTCAGGCGGGTCAGGCCGGCATCGATGATGCCGTACAGGGTAATGGCCGATTGCGCGGACGCGCTTGGTGCAGCTGACACGCAGGCGCATAGCGCCGCCATTGCGATGATGTGTTTCTTCACTCGGTCTGTCTCCATTATTGTGATGGTGCCGGGTCGTCGCTGGCCACAACGATGGCCGGCATCCGATCCATGAAGCGGGTTTCTCTTTGCGGAACCAGATCTTCAATAATGAAACTGTAGGTTTTTCAGTTTGACGGTGTCAACAGGTATTCGACCTCGGGCCAAGAGTTCGCTCACTCAGGCGAGAAACGTGTCGAAACCGGCACACAAGGTTTTGAGAGGCGAACCAACCAGTTTGCCTGGCGAAATGAGGCGCGCTTGTTGCGCTCCATGCTGCTGAATGTGAACAAGCCGCGACACCGGTTGCCCGGGTCGCGGCTTGCGCGTTACAAAACTGCTGATCGAACTAATTCGTGAGAATTACTTCGAAGCGTCCTGCATTTTTTCGCCAGCGCGCTCGACGCTACGGCCAGCAGCAGCGGTTGCGTTGCTGGTGGCTTCTTTAGCGGCAGCAGCGGCTTCGCGGCTTTCCTGACGCACTTCTGCGCCAGCAGCGTCGATACGTGCACCGGCACGGTCAGTTGCGGCATCGATACGCTGACCAGCAGCGTCCATATTGGCTTCAGCCTTGTCAGCAGCAACTTCCATCTTGTCGCCAGCGCGTTCAGCAGCAGCGTCGACCGAAGCAGCGGCTTCTTTCGATTCTTCGGCAACCTTGGCGCCTGCGTTGTCGACGGCAGCGCCGGCTTCTTGTGCAGGGCCCATATTGTCGTTCTTGTTGCAACCGGCCAGCATCGCGACGCTCAGCATCAGGGCGGAAATGGTAATCGTGGTTTTCATGGGGTGCTCCTTAAAATTAAATGTTGTCATTCAGCTTACACCAGCTGCCAATTTTTTGACTCACGCCCCGACCGCAATCGTGCGCGACAGAAGCATTAAAACATTTCCGAAATTCATCGGCTGTGCGCTAGATAACTTAGCAACAATTGAGTTTTGCGTCCGGCCCAGGTGCCTGGTCCAAACGCGTGTCGAACAAGCCGCTGCCATCCCATCGCGCCAGCGGCGAGGCGGCGCGTGCCGCAATCGCTCTGCTGACGTACGCCGGCCCAAGCGACGCCAAAAAGCGCGGGAATGCGCGGCAATAGGTCGACTGGATGCCAGCCAGGCGCGCCAGCAGTGCGTACTCGATCACCGTGTCAGGCGGCGTCGCGTCGATCACCTGCGCGACGCGTTCGTGCCAGTCGTCCGACCACGCCGGCAGCAATGGCCCCAGGTCGCGCACGGCATCGCCGGTACGGATGGCGCCCCCTTGCACGACGCGCGCCAGCACGCCGCGCCGGGCGCTAATGCTGGCGGCGACGTGCGCACCGTGCAGGTCGAGCCGGCCGCATGCTTCGCACGCAAACATCAGGCGCACTTGGACTTCGCTGCCGATCTGCAGCACGGTGCCGGAGGGCAGGGCATCGATGGGGGTATCGAACAGCAGGTTTTCGCGCAGCGCGTGGGGAGCGAGTTCGAAGTCGGCATAGGTCGCGCTGCTCGCCAGCAGCAGCTGGCGGGGCGATGCCGGGTCGCGGTGGCGGTCGCCATCGATCCCCGCATCGGCCACGAGCATGAGCCGCTCGACCGCCTGTGGCACGGCGCTGCCGGGCGGGCGGAGCGCCAGGCTGGCCAGCTTCACCGGGCTACCCTTACTTCGACGATTGCAGTGCAGCCGCCGCGGCGCGGTACTTGGCGGCGTTGGGCACGTCCGTCCAAGCCGGCTTGACCGGATTGTTGGCGATGTCCTGCAACGCCACGGCGATCATGCGGTTCACGCTGGCCAGGTTGTCGTAGTCGACCTTGTCCCAGGTGTCGTCCTTGCCGTGGTAATCCGGGAAGCCGAATGCCACGCACAGCGTATGCGCCGGCACGCCAGCATCGGCCAGCGCCTGGTTATCGCTGCGCGCAAAATAACGGTCGCTATTGGTCGGGTGCTTCCAGAAGCGGATGCCGGTCTGCTCGCCCGCGCGTTGCAGCGTCGTGCCAACGGTCGAATAATCAAAGCCGGTCATCGTGGCGGAGCGCAGCTGCGGGCCTTCGCTGTCGTCGGTGCGGCCAAGCTGCTCGAGGTTCAGGTTCATCACGGTGTCCTTCAGCGGGAACACGGGGTGCTTTGCGTAGTAGCGTGAGCCGAGCAGCCCCAGTTCTTCGCCGAACAGCGCGACGAACACGATGCTGCGGCGCGGCCGTTCCTTTTGCGCCGCCATGCTGGCGGCGATCTCGATCACCGAGACGGTGCCGCTGCCATCGTCGTTGGCGCCGTTGAAGATCTCGCCGTCGCGGATGCCCAGGTGGTCGTAGTGCGCGCTGAGCATCACGTAGGTGCTTTTCAGGGCCGGGTCCGAACCGCGCAGCACGCCGATCACGTTGCGCAGCTTGGTCGGCGCGATCTCGGGTGCGACGATCTTCGCGGCGACGGTGGTGGCGCCCTGTTCGAGCGCGGTCGCGGCATCGGCTGCATGCACCAGCACGACCGGCGCGCCACCTTTCGCCACTGCCAAGCTCGGGTCGATCAGCCAGCCGCCCTGCGTGCGGGCCTGACGGCGTTCGCGGTCGATCAGCACGATCAGCGCCGGCTTGCTTTTCAGTTTGGCTTGCAGCGCGGCGCCTGCGCCGGGGACTGCAGCGGCCGGCACCACCAGCACCTTGCCATTGGCTTTGTCCGGATCGTCAAGCGCCGCCTGCCAGGTCATGAAGACGGCAGGCGTGCGCGCCAGCGTGACCGGATCGATGAAGTTGGCCGATGCGCCCGTGCCGTCGAGGGTCATGGTCTTGCCGCCGGCCGTCACCGTCAATGCGATGTCCTGCGGGCTGCGCTTGGCGTATTGCCAGTTCGCGGTCTGGAAGTAACCGTCGTCGCCCGCCGTCTCGAGGCCCGCGCGGCGGAACTGCGCCGCGATGTATTCGGCCGCCAGGTCAACACCGCGCGACGGCGTGCCGCGCCCTTCGAGCAGATCGGACGACAGGAACGACAGGTGGCCGCGCAGCGAGTCGGCCGAGATGCTGGAGGTCAGCGCATCGCGCCCTGAAGTCTGCGGCCCCTGGGCCGAGGTGGCGCACCCGGTCAGGGCGAGGGCGATGGAAATGGACAGCGCGGAGGCAAGGTGACGCATGCGAGGACTTCCGTGGATTGATGAGGATGGCAATATGACATGGTGGGGCGAAGCGGGTCAACCGGGATATGCGCATCCACCCGGTGGGAGCGCCACGATGGCGCATCCCGGTTCAGCCCACCCTGCGATCAGGCCTGCGCAGCGTACGGCGGGTAATCGATATAGCCCTTGGCATCACCCCCGTAGTAGGTGCTGCGGTCCGGCTCGGCCAGCGGCCAGCCGTTGCGCAGGCGCGTGACCAGGTCGGGGTTCGAGATGAACGGCTGGCCAAACGCGGCCAGGTCGATCACGCCATCGTCGATCATTTTGTCGGCGCGCTCGCGCGTCATGCCGCCAGCCAGGATCATTGCAGTCTCGGGCAGCGCGGGCCGGAAGGCGCGCAGCAAGTCCTGGATCTTGTCGGACACGGTGGGGCCGGACGCCTTGTCGCCCATGCCGTAGCCGGATTGGTCCATGATGTGGACATACGCGATGCGGCGTTCGCCCAGCGCGGCGACCAGCGCTGTATAGGTGGCGTCGATGTCGTCGTACAGCGGCATGTCGAACAGGCGGCCGTAGGGCGACAGGCGGATGCCCACGCGCTCGCGGCCGATGCGCGCGACGACAGCGTCGACGACGGCCAGGGCAAAGCGCAGGCGGTTGTCCATCGTGGCTGCGCCGTACTCGTCGTCGCGGTCATTGACCAGCGGGTTGAGAAACTGCTCCAGCAGATAGCCGTTGGCGCCGTGGATCTCGACGCCGTCGAAACCGGCCTCGATGGCATTGGCGGCGGCATTGGCAAAATCCTGCACCACGCGCGCTACCTCACCGGTCGCAAGCTGGCGAGGTTGGGTGGTGGCCACCATGCCCGGCGTGCCGTCATCCTTGACACCGTAGGCCATGGCGCCTTGCGCGATTTTCGAGCTGGCGCTGACGGGATCGATGCCATCGGTCTGGATGCTCGGGTGCGACACGCGGCCCACGTGCCAGAGCTGCGCGAACATCTTCGCGCCGACGGCGTGCACGGATTGGGTGGTCAGGCGCCAGCCGGCGATCTGCGCGGGCGTATAGATGCCGGGATTGAACAGGTAACCCTGGCCTTCGCGGGAAATGGGCGTGCCTTCGCTGACGATCAGGCCAGCGGTGGCGCGCTGGCTGTAATACAGCGCGACGGTTTCAGTGGCGACGTCGTCCGGCGCACGGGCACGGGTCAGGGGCGCCATCACGACGCGGTTGACGAGCGGAAGAGAAGCGAGCTTGAATGGCGAGAATAACTGGTGCATGGCGTCCTTGTAGCGTTGTGGATGGATGCGGCCAGCATAAATGAATTCGGAGAATTGAATGATCGGCACGCTAGCGAATCGGGCCATCGCGCTCTTCGGGGCTGGGTTCACTCCCACCTTCCGCCAGTTCGTCGCACCGCCTCTTGCCGCTGGCACGCCGGCTCGGCACAATGGATTGTCCCTGTCCTTATTGCCGTTATTTTCTGAAGCGAGTCCGCATGGCCAGCCTCTCCCCGCCGATCCACCAGCAACGACGTGCGCGCCTGCGACGCCTGCTGACCGATTTTCCGCTGTCGATCGCCATCAGCGCGCTGCTGGCATGTTTCATCAGCCTGGTCACGGGACGCTTCCTCGAAAACATGCTGGTGTCGGTCCTGATCGGCATCGTGGCCTTCACGATCGTGTATGGCGGGCGACTGTTGTTCATCAAGCGGCCGGTCTGGCGCTTGCGCGAATGGGCGATGTTCGGCGTGCTGGCGGTGCTGGCAGCGCCGGTTGCCCATTTTACCGGCCTGTACACGGCCGGGCTGTTGCTCGGCATTCGTACACCCACGCTCGCGGAATATCCGTCCGCCGACCGCATCAGCATGATCGTCTTCACCTTCCTGGGCACGACACTGATGGTCGTGCTGATCCGGAACCGCGAACGCATGCGGCGCGCCCAGGAAGAGCAGGCCGAAGCGCACCTGCGCGCGCAGATCATCGAGCGCCAGGCGTTACAGGCGCAGCTGCGCCTGCTGCAGGCCCAGATCGAGCCGCACATGCTGTTCAATACGCTGGCCAATCTGCAGGGCCTGATCGCGCTCGACCCGGTGCGCGCCAGCGACATGCTCGACCAGTTGATCCAGTATCTGCGCGCCACGCTGAGTGTATCGCGCAGCGAGACCACGACGCTCGAGCAGGAATTTGCCGCCATGGGGGCGTACCTGGGCCTGATGGGCGTACGCATGGGTGAACGGCTGCGCTACCGGCTCGACCTGCCGCCGATGCTGCGCACCGCGCGCCTGCCCACGATGCTGTTGCAACCGCTGGTCGAGAACGCGATCGTGCACGGTGTGGAGCCGAAGATCGACGGTGGCGAGATCACCATCAGCGCGGCGATCGAGGGCAACAGCCTGGTGCTCGACGTCCGGGATACAGGTCTGGGCCTGGGTCCGGGGCTGGGCCAGGCGCCTGCGCGGCGTGGCGGCGGCGTCGGCGTGGCCACGTCCCGTGAACGGCTCGAGGCCCTGTATGGCGAGCGCGCATCGATGACCTTGAATCCGGCACCGCCACAAGGCACGCTGGCCCGATTGACCCTGCCTCTGGAGTTCGACGAATGACCCGCGCGCTGATTGCCGAAGACGAACCGATCCTGGCCGCCACGCTGGCCAGGACACTGCACGGCCTGTGGCCCGGCCTCGACATCGTCGCGACCGCACCCAACGGCGTGGTCGCCGTGGAGCAGGCCCTGACGCTGCGACCGGACGTGCTGTTCCTGGACATCCGCATGCCGGGCCAGAGCGGTCTGGAAGTGGCCGAAGAACTGGCCGAGCGCTGGGACGGACCGGCGCCGTTTCCGCACATCGTGTTCGTCACCGCGTTTGATGACTACGCGGTGCAGGCATTCGAGCACGCGGCGTTCGACTACGTGCTCAAGCCGGTCAGCAGCGCGCGGCTGGGCAAGACCGTGGAACGCCTGCGTGGGGCGCTGGAGGCGCGCACGGCGCTGGCGCCGGATGCACTGGGCCAGCTGCTCGGGCAGTTGCAAGCGCTGGCGCCACGCGCTGTACCGAGCGAACGCCTGACGACGATCCGCGCGGCGGTCGGCAACGCAGTGCGCATGATTCCGGTGTCGGACGTCGTGTACTTTCAGGCGATCGACAAGTATGTCAATGTGGTCACCGCAGACGCCGAAGCGCTGATCCGGGTGCCGCTGAAGGAACTGCTGCCGCAGCTCGACAGCGCGCAATTTCGTCAGGTGAGCCGCAGCACCGTGGTCAATATGGGATGCGTGACCAGCGCGGTGCGGGATGATCTGGGCAAGGTGATACTGACGCTGCGCGGCCGGCCGGAAAAGCCGCGTGTCAGTCCCGTGTATGCGCATTTGTTCAGGCAAATGTAGCGGGATTGGCGCTGCGACATCACTCGACGTCTGGCACGAAGAATATGCGCTCTACCTTGCCGTTTTCCTTGTCGGTTTCAAACACCAGCAAATAGCCTTTTGTATAAACGCTCTCGACGGTTGTTGGCCCGACGACGTATGCAGGGTTGGTGTCATAGTCGTAGTAGCCGGTAGGGCGGCCAAGCAGCGCCACGATGTCACTGCCGTTCGACCGCTTTAAATCATGTTTCTTTAGCAGCGATGCCGTCATCTCTCCCCGCTGCAAGTCTGACGCCTTGGCCCAGACAACCGTTGTAAACTCACGGTCACCGAGCTTCTTTGCCTGGTCTTCGACAGAATCGCGACAGCCAGCGAGCAAGGCTGCGATCAGAACAATGTAGAGACAGAAGCGCATATGTTGTAGATGTCCCGGCAATTTCTCGATGTCGAGTATCCCAAGCCATGGTTGCGGATGAATTGGGAACCATCAACGACACTAGATTGAGTAAAATGCGGCTCTCGATTTGCTAGGCCACACCATGGAACTCCGCGCCACCGCGCTGCACGCACTGCTCGACGCCGACCCCGCCGCCAAAGCCAGGGCGGTCGCCGCGCTGTCTGCTGCGTGCAAGGCCGGTCAGGTCGCCATCGATACCCAGGCCGTCATGACGGCGCCGCCCGGCATCCCTGGCCGTCCGGCGCGGCCGGAACTGGTGCCGCCGCTGCAGGTTGGGCGCCGCTCGATGGGCACGCCGGAAGGGCGCGCGATGCTGGTCCACGCGCTGGCGCACATCGAGTTCAATGCCGTCAATCTGGCGCTCGATGCCCTGTGGCGCTTCGACGGGATGCCCGAGCAATACTATCTCGACTGGTTGCTGGTGGCCGATGAAGAGGCGCTGCACTTCACGATGCTGAGCGATCATCTGGGCACGCTCGGTTACGCCTATGGCGACTTCCCGGGTCACGACAGCCTGTGGGAGATGGTCGCCAAGACAAGTGACGACGTGCTGGCGCGCATGGCGCTGGTGCCGCGCACGCTCGAAGCGCGGGGCCTGGACGCGATCCCGCCGCTGCGCAAGAAGATCGCGCAGGCGGGCGACCTGGCTGCGGCGCTGATCCTCGACCGCCTGCTGGTCGACGAAGTGGGGCACGTCGAAATCGGCAACCGCTGGTATCTCGAGCTGTGCCTGGCGCGCGGGCTCGAGCCGATCGCCACCTACGATGAACTCACGGTGCGCTACAAGGCGCCCGTGCTCAAGGGGCCATTCAACATCGAAGGGCGCCGCGCGGCCGGCTTTTCCGAGGCCGAGCTGGAACGCTATCGCTGACATGGACGATGCGGCGTCGGACAGCACCGGCTTTCTGCTGACGCGCCACTGGCGCGACACGCCCGCCGGCTGCGAAGTCGAGTTCTGGCTCGCCACCGACGCCGGCCCGCGCTGCGTGCGCATCCCGGTGCAGACCCCGGTCGCGTTCATTCCCGAAGCGCAGCGCGGCACGGTCGAACAACTGCTGCAGGATGAACGGGGCTGGGAATTGCGCCCGCTCGACCTGCTCGACTTCCAGCACCGGCCCGTCGCCGGCCTGTACTGCCGCAAATACCGCCAGCTGATGCAGATCGAACGGCGCCTGCGCCAGCATGGCCTGGACGTGTTCGAGGCCGACGTGCGTCCGCCCGAGCGCTACCTGATGGAGCGTTTCATTACCGCGCCCGTCGTGTTTGCGGGTCAACCCGTCGAGGGCAATCCGCACCTGCTGGTCGAAGGCGTGATGAAGCCCGCGCCTGGCTACCGGCCGACCATCCGCACCGTGTCGCTCGATATCGAGACGACGTTCCAGGGCGAGCTGCGCTCGATCGCCCTCGAAGGGTGCGGGCAGCGTCAGGTGTACATGCTGGGACCACCCAATGGTGTCGATGGCCCGCGCGATTACGATCTCGAGTATTGCGCCACGCGGCGCGAGCTGCTCGACCGCATGGAAGCGTGGTTCGTGCAGCACGACCCCGACGCGATCATCGGTTGGAACGTGATCCAGTTCGACATGCGCGTGCTGCAGCGGCATGCCGAGGGCATGAAGCGCCCGCTGCTGCTGGGCCGCGACGGCAGCGCGATCGAATGGCGCGAAGCTGGTGGCAAAGGCGGCGGTAAAGGTGGCGGCCAGGAACACTACTTCATCTGCATCGCCGGGCGCCTCGTCATCGACGGTATCGACGCGCTGCATTCGGCCACCTGGACCTTCCCGTCGTTCAGTCTCGAAAACGTCTCGCGCACGCTGCTGGGCGTTGGCAAGGCGATCGACAATCCCCATGACCGCATGGCCGAAATCGACCGCATGTTCAACGAGGACAAGCCGGCGCTGGCCTATTACAACGTCATGGATTGCGAGCTGGTCACCCGCATCTTCGACAAGACCCGGTTGCTGGACTTCCTGCTCGAGCGGGCCAGCGTGACGGGGCTGGCGGCCGATCGCAGCGGCGGTTCGGTGGCCGCGTTCGAGCACCTGTACATGCCGCTGCTGCACCGCCAGGGCCGGGTGGCGCCGAATATCGGCGACGTCGAGGGCGCCGACAGCCCGGGTGGCTTCGTGATGGATTCACGCTCGGGCCTGTACGACTCGGTGCTGGTGCTGGACTACAAAAGCCTGTATCCGTCGATCATCCGCACCTTCCTGATCGACCCGCTGGGCCTGATCGAGGGCCTGCGCGAGCCCGAGGAGACCACGGTGCCCGGCTACCGGGGCGGCCGGTTTTCGCGCACCCGGCACTGCCTGCCGAACATCGTCACGCAGGTGTGGGCGGGCAGGGAAGCGGCCAAGAAGGCCCAGAATGCGCCGCTGTCGCAGGCCCTCAAGATCATCATGAATGCCTTCTACGGCGTGCTCGGTACGACGGGCTGCCGCTTTTTCGACCCGCGCCTGGCCTCGTCGATCACGATGCGGGGCCACGACATCATGCACCGCACGCGCGCGCTGATCGAAGAGCTGGGCTATCAGGTCATCTACGGCGACACCGATTCGACCTTCGTCTGGCTCGGCGCCCCGCATACCGAAGACGATGCGCGCCGCGTCGGGCGCATGCTGGTGGAGCACGTCAATGGCTGGTGGAAGACGCATCTGGCAGATGAACTGGGCATCGAGAGCGCGCTCGAACTGGAATACGACGTGCACTTCCGGCGCTTCCTGATGCCCACCGTGCGCGGCTCGGACGAAGGCAGCAAGAAGCGCTACGCCGGGCTGGCCACCACGCCTGAAGGTGGTGACGAGATGGTTTACAAGGGCCTGGAGACGGTGCGCAGCGACTGGACACCGCTGGCCCAGCAGTTCCAGCAAGGCCTGTACGAACGGATCTTCAAGGGCGAACCGTACGAGGACTTCGTGCGCGAGCTGGTGGCGCGGATGCTGCGCGGCGAGTGCGATGACGATCTGGTGTACCGCAAGCGCCTGCGGCGGGCGCTGGACGACTACGAACGCAACGTGCCGCCGCACGTACGCGCCGCGCGCATGGCCGACGAACACCACCTGCGCAACGGCCGCCACGCGCTATACCGTAAGGGCGGCTGGATCCGCTACGTAATGACGCACGATGGGCCCGAGCCGCTGGAGCTGCGCCGTTCGCCGATCGATTACGAGCATTACCTGACGCGCCAGCTCGAACCCATCGCGGACGCGATCCTGCCGTTTTTGGGCGACAGTTTTGCGAACCTCACCCGTCATCTGACCAGTGGGCAGGGCGCATTGTTCTAGGCGCTGGCCGCGGCTGGGCGACCATGCCGATTCACCTGTGCCCTTAGCGGCAACGCCGATGGCTGCCGATATCGGACAGGCTGTCGACGCGGCCATCCACCGTGATGGCCTGGAGGCACTGTCGGGTACGGCCATTCCACCAGATCGTGCCTTTGCCATCGCCGCCCGACTGGAAACCATCGACGCGGATGAACCCGCGCGATTCGAGGCTGTTCTCGGCGCCCGAAGCGCGGGCGCCGTTCAGGTCGGACACGTCGACTGACGGCGCATAACCGCCGCCCCAGCGGTGATCGTCGCGGTAGGTCGAATTCTGGCCCCGTTGCCGGACCCCGCTTTCGTAGCCGGAACTGTACGTATCCCGGCGTGAATAATTATGGTACGGCTGGTTGTAGATGCCATCGTTGTAACCGCGCTCGTAATCGGCTTCCTGCTCCCGGTCGGAGTAGTGCCGGCCATCGTCGTGGTGACCTGACTTGTGCGACGCCAGCGCTGCGATGAGCGCAATGGCGCCGACGGCGCCGATCGCGACTGCCGCATTGTTGTTGTCACTTTTCTGGTTGCAATCACCGTTGGCCACGTCGGAGATTGCCGCAAACCGGCCATCGCTCGTCCTGACCATCACGCACTGCTTGCGCGAGGCATTCCACCAATAGGTGTACGACGCGCTGCCCGACTGGTGGCCGGTGATCGACACCCAGCCCCGCGATTCGAGTTCGCTCTCGCCACCGGCGGCGCGGGCGCCGACCAGGTCGCGCAGATCGTCGGCGCTGGCGGCAATGGACGCCGTTGGGGTCAAGGCAGTGGCCAGTGCCACGCATGCCACGACAAACTGCTGCATCGTTTTCGTCATCAGCGATCTCCCAGGAATCATCTGTCAAAGAAAGCCAGCGCATCAAGTAGTTCACCAGATCCGGTTCACCATATCCGGTTCACCAGATCCGGTTCACCAGATTTTCACCCGTTTTTCCGGGGCGAGATACAGCTTGTCGGATGGCTTGATGTTAAATGCCTTGTACCAGGCATCGATATTGCGCACGATGCCATTGACCCGGAACTCGCCGGGACTGTGCGGGTCGGCCAGTGTGCGGCGCCGTGTTTCGCCCTCGCTCGTGATGTTGCGCCAGAGCTGCGCCCAGGCGAGGAAAAAGCGCTGGTCGCCGGTGTAGCCGTCAAGAATCGGTGCATTGCCGCCCTGTTTCTCTTGCACGAAACTGCGGTAAGCCGCGTAGGCAACCGACAGGCCACCCAGGTCGCCAATATTCTCGCCAAGGTTCTGGCGGCCGTTGATCTTCAGGCCGGGAAGCACCTCGTACCCATCGAACTGGACCACCAGGCCCTGTGTGCGCTTCTCGAATTCGCGGCGCGACGCCTTTGACCACCATTCGCGCAGCTTGCCGTCGCCGTCAGAGCGGCTGCCCTGGTCGTCGAAACCGTGGCCAAATTCATGGCCGATGACGGCCGCGATCGAGCCGAAGTTCACCGCAGCGTCGGCGTTCGGATCGAAAAAGGGCGGCTGGAGTATCCCGGCAGGGAACGTGATTGAATTGGCCGATGGCGTGTAACCCGCATTGATTTCCTGGGGGCTGTAGGGGAACTCCCATTTGCGCGTCGGTTCATTCAGCTTTTGCAGGTCGTCCGCGCGCATCCAGTCGAACAGCCGGCGATAGTTTCCGACGAGGTCGTCGGCGGCAATGCGGACGTTCGACCGGTTATGCCAGCGTTCGGGGTATCCAATGTAGCGCGTGACCTTGTCAAGTTTATCCAGCGCCGCGGCGCGGGTTGGCGCATCCGTCCAGTCGAGCTGGCTGATCCGGTCACGGTAGGTGGCGCGCAGATACGTCACCATCTCTTCGACCTGCGCGCGCTCCGCGGCCCCGAAATACTGGGCGACATAGATACGCCCGATCTCTTCGCCCAGCGCGGAACCCACGGCCATGATGCTTTCGAGTTCGGCGGGGCGCCGCTGCGGCGTATCCTGCAGCCGCTTGCTGTGGAAGTCGAAATGCGCCTGCACCCAGGGTTCCGACAGCGAATCGGCCCATGCATCGAGCGTCTTAAACACGAGGAAGGTCTGGAGGTCGGCGGCCGGCGTGGCGGCAAACAGCCGGGCCAGGTCGCGCACTGCCGTATCGGTCATAACCTTGAACTTCGGCTGCTTGTTGTACTGCAGTTCTGCCAGATAGACATCCCAGGGGAAGCCCGGCGCGTATTTCTTCAGTTCGCCTGGCGTCATGCCACGGTTCATCCGGACCACGTCACGGCGCTGCGCCACGGTCCAGTGCAGCCTGGCGATCGCGGTTTCCAGCGCCAGCACCTTGCTGGCGCGGGCATCGGCATCGGCAAATCCGGCGCGACGAAAACTCGCGGCGATATAGTCGAGCAGGGCCTTGCGGTGCCCGATATACGGTTCGGCCTCGGTCACGTAGTAGTCGCGCGACGGCATGGTCAGGCCACCGACGCCGAGCGCCGCAATCTGCCGCGTCGGGACGGCCGCATCGGTCATGGGGCCGGCCGGGAAGAAGCCGTCGATCCAGGGGTAGGCCAATGATCCGGGCCAGTTCCCGTTTGTCGGTGGTGCCTGCGATGATCGAGAGCGTGCTGGCAATCGGCGTGATGCCCAGCGCGTCGCGTCGCTCCCGGTTGGCATGCGAGCGGTGGAAGTCGCCGATCAGTTGCTCGGGGCTGCCGGGCGCCCCCATCGTTTCGCGCGCCTGTGCGACGATGCCGGCCACGCGTTGTTCGGTGGACAAATAGACTTCGACGAAGGAGTCGATGGCGGGCAGGCCGGGCGGCGCCGTGGCGGTCGTGAGCCACCCGGCATTCACATAGCGGTAGAAGTCGTCGCCTGGCCGTACCGTGGTGGACAGGCCGGCCGTGTCGACGCCCCATTGACCGATCGCCGCCTGTGCGGCGGGGGCGGCCAGCGCCCTTGGCGCCATGCAGAACGTCAGCGTCAGGGCAAACAGAATACGTAGCACGTGTTTCATGTCGCTTCTCCCACAGTGGTTGGCAGTCGCTGGCAGTGACTCAGTGAAGCACAATGAGGTAAGGCATGACAGCAGGCGCGTTTACCCGCCGCCGACGAACGCGTCCGGGACCCGATAGACTTCGATGGTGCCAATCCGGATGATCTGGAGGTCGCCTTGCCGTTGCACCTCCAGGCCGGCGGCAGCATCGCTGCCCGTTGCCTGCCCATTCGTGAAGAAGATGCGCCGGTGGCCCCCGTCGGGCGTGGTGAGCTCGATGGTGGTGGTGCCGCCCGCGCGGCGAATGACACCTGCCTTGCAGGGACCAAGCCTGCCGCCGGCCGACGTTGTGCAGGTGATGTCTGCTGTCGCGTGGTAGCGGGTGCCGGGAACGAGCGCGTCGCCAACGGCTGACATGGTGGCGGCTGACATGGCGGGGGCTGACGTGTCGCGAAGATCGATGCGCAGCGTGTAACGGGCGACCTCGTTGCGGCGCGCGGCATTGCGCATCAGATAAACGAGCACACGGTACGATCCCTCGACCGGCAGCGGGGCGGCGAAGCGATTGCCGCTTGATGAGCCCACGAACAATGCTTCGCCGGTGCTGTCCGGCGCAATGACATTGATATACGCCGATGCATTGGTCGGCTTGAAATCCACCGTCAGCAGTTGTCCTGCGCGCGCAGCGATCAGGTAGCCGTGGTCGGCATCCCCCTTGATCGCGCCGGTCAGCGTGACGGTGTGGCGGCCAGGCGCGAACACCACATTGGTCTGTTGCTGGGCTGCGGCGGGCCCTGCCAGCAGCAGGGTGATGGCGTACAGTGCGGCGAAAAGGGCATGCGACATGTGGCCTCCGGACTCACTTGTCAGGGGCGCAGCGGTACCGACACCAGCGTGATGCCGTCGACCGTCGCGATGAGTTTGCCGCCGAGCTGCATCGCGTCGCCTTGTGTCGGGCACCCGACGAGGAGGGCGGTGTGGTCAAGGAAATCGATGGTGGCCGCGCTTTCACCGACGCGCCGACAGGGCGCACCGGCTGCGGGATACCCGTCGCCGAGGGGCGTCAACGTGTCTGGCCACGGTATGGTCCATCCCGCCGGCCCGGCGACAGCTGCCGGTCGCTGGACGCATGAGGACAGCGTGAGCGTCGCGGCAAGTGCTGACACGGTGAGTTTGCCATATAGATGCATGGGTTGTCCCTTCCACCAACGAGTTCGCTAATGGTGCTGCAATCGCCATCCCTGATCCGCCTCCAAACGATACTGGCGCTGTTCTAAATCTCCTGTCAATACTGCGCTATGCAGTGCGGGCAGTCTGCCAGCCGGGTCCGGTTGCGCGGGATCGCAGACGCGCTGACAGGGGCGCATGCGCACAGGTTCGGGTGTATTCTTCGCCACATGGCCACCGGACGGCGAGCGACTGTATGGCAGTCCGGAACGGAAGGTGTGACAATTCGTGGTTTTTTTGCACCGACCGACGCTAAATCTGCGACGCTTTCGGTCTGTAATGACCCAAGGACCTACAGCCCGTCTACAATGATTTCCGGACAGCATTACTTTTGACAGGATCAGCCATGAAATCGGTACAACAAGAAGTCGATGAGCGCAGCAATCTGACGGGAACGAACAAGTTCGAATTGCTGCTGTTCCGCCTCGGTGGCGACGCGCAGGGCAACCACAACGAACTGTTCGGGATCAACGTCTTCAAGATACGCGAGATCGTGGCGATGCCCGAAATCACCGCCGTCGCCGGCGCACCGCAGCACGTGCTGGGCGTGGTCAATCTGCGTGGCCACATCATCCAGGTGCTCGACCTGCCAGGCATCACCGGTGTCACGCCCAAGACGGGCCTGAACATCATGCTGGTGACCGAATTTGCGCGCACCACGCAGGCGTTTGCCGTCGAGAGCGTCGAAGAAATCGTGCGCCTCGACTGGAGCCAGGTCATGACGGCCGAGAACACTGCCGGCACCGGCATGGTCACCAGTATCGCCCGCCTGCCGGAAGCCGAGGGCCAGCCAGCGCGCCTGGCCCAGGTGCTTGACGTGGAAACCATCCTGCGCCGGCTGAACCCTGAGCAGGACCGCCAGGACCTGTCGCAGGCCGTGGGCAACAAGATCTCGATCAAGCCGGGCACCATTATCCTGGCAGCCGACGATTCGGTCGTCGCCCGCGCACTGATCGAACAGGGTCTGGACGCGATGGGTCTGCCATTCATCATGACCAAGAGCGGCAAGGAAGCCTGGGACCAGTTGGGTGCGATTGCTACCGCTGCCGAAGCCGAAGGCCGCACGGTCTACGACCGCGTCGCGATGGTGCTGACCGACCTCGAGATGCCGGAGATGGATGGCTTCACGCTGACCCGCAACATCAAGTCGAGCCAGCGCTTCGGCAACCTGCCGGTGGTGATCCATTCGTCGCTGTCGGGCACCACCAACGAGGAACACGTCAAGAACGTGCGCGCCGACGCCTACGTCGCCAAGTTCTCGGCCGAAGACCTGTCGCGCACACTGCGCAAGGTGCTGGGCGCCTAAGCCAGCTCAGGGGGATCACGCCGCGCAGGCCCGGTGCTATGATGCGGCCGTGATTCCCGACCTGTCCCAGTTACTGATCCTCGACAGCCTGCTGCGCGAGGGCAGCCTTACCCGCACCGCCGAACTGCTCGGCATGAGCCAGCCCACGGTCAGCCGCGCGCTGGCCCGCTTGCGGTCCCACTTCGACGACCCGCTGTTCGTGCGTACCGGCCAGCGCATGGTCGCGACCACCCGCGCGCTGGCGCTGGCGGGTCCAATCGCGGCCGTGCTCGACGCGGCGCGTGAACTCGACAGCGGTCCCGCTGTCTTCGATCCGCTCACGGCGCAGCGCTCGTTCGGCCTGTACATGGTCGACGGCGCCGTCGTGAACATCCTGCCGCAGTTGCTGGCCGGGCTGGCGCGCCTGGAAGATGGCGCCAGCGGGTTGCAACTGCGCAGCGTGCACATCGACCCCGGCGCGATCGAGGCGCAGCTCGAGCGCGGTCACATCGACCTGGCCATCGGCCGCTTCCCGCAACTGGTCAACAATATCCGCCGGCGCAAGCTCTGGACCGACGAGTACGCGTGCGTGATGCGGGCCGGGCATCCGTGCGCCGGCCAGCTCGATCGCGATGCCTACCTGACGCACCGGCACGTGCTGATCGAGATGGAGCAGACGAGCCAGCACAACGGGACCGTCACGCGCAAGCTGGAGACGCTGCTCGCGCCGTCGCGCATCCTGTGTCATGTGCCCAGTTACACGTCGGCCGCCCATATTGCGCTGCATACCGACGCCATCGCCACCATCCCGCTGCGTCTGGCCCGGCCGCTGGCGCGCGACCTGGGTCTCTTGCTTGCGCCCCTGCCGATCGACCTGCCGCCCGTGCATCTGGCGCTGTACTGGCATGAGCGCAGTCATCGCGATCCGGCCAATGTCTGGCTGCGCGCGTTCGTGCGTTCCACGCTGACCGCGTCGGACCCCGTATCCATGGATGTCTGACGCGCCAGGTCATGCAGAATCTGTATGACCTGCATGCGTTTGACGGCATGGCCGGCACTGGCCGCGCCGCGTAAGCTTCGGCCTTCCCGAAAAACGCCGAGGCACACCATGCTTCAACCCACACGCACGCCGGGCCGGGGCGCATGCCGCCTGGCCCTGGGCGCTGCGATCCTGTTACTGACTGGCTGCGTGTCGATGGGGCCGCAGCCCACGCCGGCCCGCCTGAATGTCAATGCGGCGGCACATTCCATGCGTGCGCTCTCTGCACAGGCTCTGTCGGCATCTGCACCTGCTTCCTGGCCGGTGCAGGACTGGTGGCACGCTTACGGCGACCCGCAGCTCGATCAACTGGTCGACGGGGCGCGCGAGGCCAGCCCCACGATTGCTGCCGCACTGGCGCGCGTGCGCCAGGCGGCCGCCCTTGAAGGCCTGGCGGCCGCCGCACTGGCGCCGCAGGCCAGCGCCACGACGCACCCGGTGCGCCAGCGCTACAGCGACAACGGCAGCGTACCGAAACCCCTTGCAGGCAGCTGGCAGTGGGCGAACGACCTCGGGGTCAGCCTCGGTTACGAACTGGATTTCTGGGGCAAGAACGCGGCCGGCGTGGCCGCCGCTGCGGGACGCGTGAATGCACGTCAGGCCGAAGCACAGGCGGCGCGCCTGGCCGTGGCTGGCGCCGTCGTGCAAGCCTATCTGCAGCTGGATCACTTGTACACGCGGCGCGACCTGGCCGAACAGGAACTGCGCCAGCGCACCCGCATCGCTGACCTGGTGCGCCAGCGCGTGGCGGCGCAACTGGATAGCAAGGCGGAACTCCGGCAGGCCGAGATTGGCGTGCCGTCGGCGCGCGGCGAGATCGCGGCGCTCGACGAAGCGCTGGCCTTGACGCGCGGCCAGCTCGCGGCCCTGAGCGGGCAGGGGCAGGATGCTGCCGAGACGATTGCACGGCCGCACCTCTCGCCCTCCCGGCCGCCCGGCGTGCCGGCGGACATTCCCGCCGCGCTGCTCGGGCGCCGGCCGGAGCTGGTGGCGCTGCGCTGGCAGGTTGAAGCGGCCAGCGGCGACATCGACGTCGCCAAAGCGCAGTTCTATCCGACCGTAAACCTGACTGTCTCGGGTGGCCTGGCCAGCCTGGGCTTCGACCGGCTGGTCCAGGGTGGCAGCCGCACGTTTGCCGCCGGTCCGCTCGTGACCTTGCCGCTGCTCGACGGCGGGCGCCTGCGCAGCAATCTGGCGGCGCGCAACGCCGACTACGATCTCGCCGTCGCGCAGTACAACG
>Ga0265798_10003154_pt1 | contig 23701 bp, 18 predicted proteins | sample P3T30metagenome_FD_192430 | JGI IMG/M metagenome (GOLD analysis project Ga0265798, IMG submission 192430) | Plant litter microbial communities from East Loma Ridge, Irvine, California - P3 T30 | ecosystem: Environmental > Terrestrial > Plant litter > Unclassified | place: USA: California... | reverse complement strand
CTGGTGGCTTCTTTCGTGGGCGACCAGTTCGACGACACCAACAAGGACAAGGCCAAGGTGGTGTTCGACGCCTTCTACTGGATCATCAACTTCGGCTCCTTCTTTGCTTCGCTCCTGATGCCCATCTTCCTGCGCGACTACGGCGCCTCGGTCGCCTTCGGCATCCCCGGCATCCTGATGTTCATCGCCACCCTGGTGTTCTGGAGCGGCCGTAAAAAATACGTGCACGTGCCGCCGAGCGCCGCGAATCCGCATTCCTTCCTCAACGTGGCAAAGAGCGCCCTGCTGGCCAAACAAAAGGACGAAGGCCGTCCGGGCCTGGCCGTGGCCAGCGTCGGCATGATCGGCGCCGTGGTTTCGCTGGCGATGACGCCAAGCTGGGGCTTCGTGATCGCCGCCTGCACGGCGCTGGTGCTGCTGCTGGCCTTCGGCGGCATCGGCGTGTCGCTGCAGCTGGAGCGCGCGCGCGGCCTGCACCCCGACGATGCGGTCGACGGCGTGCGCGGCGTGCTGCGCGTGCTGATCGTGTTTGCGCTGGTGACGCCTTTCTGGTCCCTGTTCGACCAGAAGGCCTCGACCTGGATCGTGCAGGCGAACAGCATGATGCGCCCCACCCTGTCGCTGTTCGGCAGCGAATTCCGCTTCGAGCCGGCGCAGATGCAGGCTTTGAACCCGCTGCTGGTGATGCTGCTCATCCCCTTCAACAACTTCGCCGTGTTCCCGCTGCTGCGTAAACTCGGCTGGGAACCGACCGCGCTGCGCCGCATGACGGCCGGGATCGCGCTGTCCGCGCTGTCCTGGGTCGCGATCGGCAGCATCCAGGTGGCGATGGACGGCGGCACGCCGGTTTCGATGGCCTGGCAGATCCTGCCCTATGCCCTGCTGACCATGGGCGAGGTGCTGGTCTCGGCCAGCGGCCTGGAATTCGCCTACAGCCAGGCGCCCAAGTCGATGAAGGGCGTGATCATGGCCTTCTGGTACCTGGCGGTGACGGTCGGCAGCCTGTGGGTGCTGATCGTGAACGCCAGCGTCAAGAACGAGGCCGTGCTGGGCCATATCGCCAATACCGGCCTGGGCGTGATGGCCTTCCAGATGTACTTTTTTGCGGCCTTCGCCTTCATCGCGGCCCTGGTGTTCGGCTGGTACGCAACGCGCTACCGCATGGTGAACAACTACCGTGATGAGGTGAACGCCTGACTTTTTTGATTAGCGACTCGATGACAAGAACCACCACTACCGCCGCCGGCCTGCTGGCCCTGCTCGCCTCCACCGGCGCCCACGCCGCCATTTCACCCGAGGCCTGCGACAGCAAGTCCTTCCAGGCCGTCCTGAGCGCGGCAAACGCCAGCTTCGACGCGCGCGCCGTCTGGCTCGACCGGCGCCTGATCGCCTTCCCCGGCGCGCCGGCGGACGGCGTGTTCAAGCTCTACCACTCGCCCACCGGCGCCATCAGCGCGCCGGTCGGCGGCAAGGTGGCGGGCAGCGCCGGCGCGCTGCGCCTCGGCCTGTCCAGGGGCAGCATGCCCGGCGCGCTGGCGGAACGCTTCAAGTGGGTCGGCGCCGGTCCGGTGCTGCAACTGAACGAAGACGACGTCGCGAAGATGGGCGAGCTGCACCGCCAGCAGCTGGTGCTGGTGCAGGAGGATGCGCAGGGCGTCGTGCGCGCGGCCACGCGCGTGCAGGTCGCGGGTGCGCTGGACGACCTGTATGCCGCGGCCGGCAAGCTGGACAAGCTGGGCGTGAACATCGCGCTCAATGAGCAAAACCCGCGCACCGGCTTCAGCGTATGGGCGCCGACCGCACAGCAGGCCGCCGTCTGCGTCTACAACACCGGCAGCAGCACCGCGCGCGCCGTTTACCAGATGCGCTTCGACCCGGCTACCGGCGCCTGGAATACGCAGGTGCCGGGCGACCTGAGCGGCAAGTACTACAAATACGCGGTGGACGTGCCGGTCGACGGCGCCGGCATCGTGCGCAACCTGGTCACCGATCCCTATTCGATCAGCCTCACCACCGATTCGAAGCGCAGCTACATCGCGCGCCTCGATTCGCCCAGGCTCAAGCCCTCCGGCTGGGACACGGCACAGGCGCCGCAGACGGTCAAGAACCCGACCGACATGGTGGTCTACGAGCTGCACGTGCGCGACTTCTCGATCAACGACAGCAGCGTGCCGGAACGCCTGCGCGGCAAGTACGCGGCCTTTACGCGCGCCCCGTCGAACGGCATGCGCCACCTGGCGGCGCTGGCGAAGAGCGGCCTGACCGACATCCACCTGCTGCCCGTCTACGACATCGGCAGCGTGCCGGAAACCGGCTGCGCGGTGCCGAAGCCATCGGGCGCTCCGGACAGCGATGCCCAGCAGACCCTGGTCAAGAAAACCGCGGAAACCGACTGCTTCAACTGGGGCTACGACCCCTACCACTACAACGCACCGGAAGGCAGCTACGCCACCGATCCGAACGATGGCGCGCGACGCATCGTGGAGTTTCGCGAAATGGTCGACAGCCTGCACAAGCTCGGCCTGCGCGTCGGCATGGACGTGGTCTTCAACCACACCTTCATCGCCGGCCAGAACGAGAAGTCGGTGCTGGACCGCGTGGTGCCGGGCTACTACCACCGTCTGAATGCGGTCGGAGCGATCGAACGCTCGACCTGCTGCGACAACACGGCCACCGAAAACCGCATGATGGGCAAACTCATGACCGATTCGGTGGCCCTGTGGGCGACCCAGTACAGGATCGATTCCTTCCGCTTCGACCTGATGGGCCACCAGCCGCGCGCGGTGATGGAAGAGCTGCAGCGGACCGTGAACGCAGCCGCCGGCCGCCCGGTCCAGCTGCTGGGCGAAGGCTGGAACTTCGGCGAAGTGGCCGACGGCGCACGCTTCGTGCAGGCCTCGCAATTGTCCCTGAACGGCAGCGGCATCGGCACCTTCAACGACCGTACCCGCGATGCCGTGCGTGGCGGCTCGGCCGGCGATTCGGGCGAGGCGCTGTTCGCGCGCCAGGGCTGGATCAACGGCCTGGTCTACGATCCGAACGGCCACGCCGGTCCGCACAGCCCCGCGGACCTGATGCGTGCTGCCGACATGGTGCGCGCCGGCCTGGCCGGTTCGATCCGCAGCTACCCGTTGCAGACCTTCGACGACAAGGTAGTGGCGCTGGAGCGCATCGACTATGGCGGCCAGCCGGCCGGCTATGCGAGCGAGCCGTCGGAAGTCGTGAACTACGTCGAAAACCACGACAACCAGACCCTGTACGACATCGGCGTGTTCAAGCTGCCGGCATCGACCTCGAGCCAGGACCGCGCCCGCGTGCAGGTGCTGGGCATGGCGGTCGACGCCTTCGCGCAGGGCATCGCCTACTACCACGCCGGCATCGACGTGCTGCGCTCGAAGTCCCTGGACCGCAACAGCTTCAACTCGGGCGACTGGTTCAACCGCCTCGACTGGACCTACAAGGACAACTACTTCGGCACCGGCCTGCCCCCTAGCGAAGACAACGGCAAGGACTACGCGCTGATCAAGCCCCTGCTGGCCAACGCCGCGTTCAAGCCCCAGCCTTCCGACATCGCTTTCGCGCGCGACGCCTTCCGCGACCTGCTGGCGATCCGCGCCAGCTCGACCCTGTTCCGGATGCCGACAGCCGCCGACATCAGGCGCCGTCTGCGCTTCTTCAACACCGGCTCGACCCAGACGCCGACGGTCGCCGCGGCCCACCTGGACGGCGAAGGCTATCCGGGCGCGAACTTCAAAGGGATCAGCTACTTCATCAACGTCGACAAGGTCGGGCACACCGTCACCGACGAACAGGCAGCCGGCAAGGCGATGCGTCTGCATCCGGTGTTCCTGCAAGCGAACGTGGCCGACAAGCGCGCGACGCAGGCGACTTTCGATCCGGCGACCGGCTCGTTCAGCATTCCGCCGCGGACGGCGGTGGTGTTCGTCGAGGATTAAGCGCCAGCCCCGTGCCCCGGCCACCGTAGGGTGGGCACCCGGTGCCCACCAAAACGCCGGTATCGCAGCACAAACAGTAAGGCTGCTGCCGTGCACAACCAACCGAACAGATCCCCGGTGCGGCTGTACAAAGTCGCCGCCGGTGCTAGTGCCGGCACCCGCCCCAGCAGCATCGCACCCGGCAGCGGCGCCGACGCCTTCTCCGCCACCACGCGGCCATAGGCATCGCTGATCGTCAGCAGTCCTTCGCGCGACGCGCGCACCATCGGCATGCCGCTCTCCACGCCCCGCACCGCGGACAGGCGCGCCGCATATTACCCATCCTCGCCGAAGTCCCAGGCCGGCACCAGCAAGGCCTGCGCTCCCAGGCCTGCATAGGCGCGGCCCATCCCGGCAAAGTGCACATCCTTGCAGATCGCGAGGCCGTAGCGCGTACCGCCGATCGTCTGGACCTCGAAGCGCGTGCCGGCGGCGAAGTCGCGCTCGGGCGGCGCCATGTGCTGCTTGATATAGTCCGCGGCCAGTCTGCCGTCGGGCGCGAACAGCCACTGGTGGTTGGTCTTGCGGCCGTCATGGACGCCGATGCCCAAGCTCAGCCAGATGCGGTTGGCAGCTGCCAGCTTCGCCATGCGCTGGCTCAGCGCTGCAGTTTCCGTTGGAGACAGCACCGCGATCTTCTCCGGCAGCAGCACCAGGCGCGCGCCCTGCCCGGCCAGCGCCGCCACATGCGCCTCGTACTGCGACCAGATGCCTTCCACCTGGGCGGCCGGCACCCGCGGCCCGATGAAATCGTCGATCGCCGCCATGCCGACCAGCGCCCCCTGCGGCGATGAGGTCGAAGGAAGGCGCGCATAGCCGAACACGAAACTGCCGAGCACCAGCAGCAGCGAGGCAGCCAGCGGCCAACGCCCCGCACGCCAGCCGCGCACCGCCACGAAAGCCAGAGCGGCCGGCAGCAGCGACAGCAGGAACAGGAGCCCGGCCACGCCAAACAGCGAAGTCACCTGCAACGCGGGCGCAAAGCCGGCCTGCGAATAGGCGAGACTGTCGAAGTTGCCGTCCGGGTGAAGATGGGCCAGCAGCGTGTCGGCCGCAACCCAGAGCAGCGGATACGCCAGCACCGCCCACGGCGAGGCGCTCGACACCATGGCGCGCCGCGCCAGCGCCACCACCGGCACCCACAGCAGCGCCAGCAGCAGCACGATGAACAGCGCCGGCGCCACGGGCTGGAACAGCGTCAGGTAATGCAGCTTGCCGCTCGCGGCGATCGAGCCGGCCAGTAAAGTCCAGCCCAACGCCGCGCGGGTGGAACTGCGCAGGGCCGCCGCCAGCAGCGGCGCCGGCGCCACCCATGCCAGCCACCACACGGGGTGCAGGCCGAAACTCCAGCGCATCAGCAGCCCGCCCAGGATGGCCATGCCGGCGTCGACTGCGGTATGCCTGGCCAAGCGCAGCATGGCTCAGCCCTTGCGCGTAAAACCGTCGGCGCTCCAGGCTTCGCTGCCGACGCCGTGACGCACCGTGAACAGGCCGTCCGGATCGTAGCGCTGCTTGATCTTCAGGAGCTTCGGATAATTGGCACCCCAGTAGGTCTCCTGCCAGCGCGCCTGGAAGAAGTCGCTTTCCGACACATAGGCGCCCGCATCCGGCGCCACCTTGCGCAGCGACTCCATGGCGGCGCGCACCCTGGCGGCGCGGCGGCGCCCATCCGGCTGGTCGATCTGCGCACCCGGCATGCCTGGATACGCCGGCCCGCCGCCGCAGGCGATGATCGCCAGCGCGAAGGCATTGAGCACGCCCGGATGCGTCGCGGTATCGCGCGCCGCGGCCAGCACCTCCGGCCGCGCGCCGTACAGGCCCTTGTTGAAGTGCAGCCCCACTTCCCACAGCTGCGCGGCCTCGAACAGGCTGTCCGCCAGCCGTGCAAGCTGGCCGTCCTCCAGCAACCGGCCCGGCAGCCAGGCCGACTCGTAGCCGTGGATGTACCAGCCAGCCTGCCCGCGGTCGCCCTGCCACACGGCGTGGTGCGCGGGCGCGCCTTCGCGCTCGTCCTTCGCCATGATGCCGGGCGCAGTCCTGGCCCAGAAGTCCGCATCCCAGAAGCGTTGCGCAGGCACCGCCATGATGGTCGGCTCCTTGAATGTATAGTCCGCGCTGGCCCGCACCCAGTCGAGGAAGGGCGCCCACACGGCCCGGGCCTGGGCCTGGTCGAGTCCCTGGAACACCATGGACAGACCCAGCTTGCTGCCGTCGCGCAGCGCCACCTGTTCGCCCCAGTGCTCGTTGCACAGGCTGTCGCGGTAGAAGGCGAGGAAGCGCGCGATCAGCGCCCGGTAGGCCCTGGCGTTGGCCGCTTCGATTTCGCCGAACACGCCGCCGAAGAAGGCCGGCAGCGCGTGGGTCCGCAAGGTCATGCGCGTAACCACGCCGAACGTACCGCCGCCGCCGCCCCTGATCGCCCAGAACAGGTCGGAATTCGTGTGCGCGTTGGCGATCCGCACCTGGCCGTCGGCGGTGACGACTTCCGCTTCGAGCAGGCTGGAGGCGGCCGTGCCGTAGCGCTTCGAGAAGCTGCCGAAGCCGCCGCCCTGCACCAGCCCCGGCACCCCGACCGTGGTGCAGCCGCCGCCCTGCACGTAGCGGCCGGCCCTGGTCGTCACCGCGGTGTAGGCGTCGATCCACATGGCGCCGGCGCCGATGCTGACCGCCGGCACGGCCTCGCCTGCGCTGCCGCCCTGCGGCACGAAGGCATCGATCACGGTGACGGCGTTCATGGTGCGCGGCCACACCAGCAGCGAGTCCGGCGCGTTCGAGCCGCCTTTGTAGCTATGGCCGCCGCCCTTGACCACCAGGCGCAGCTGGTGGATGCGGGCGAAATCGACGGCGGCGGCGATGTCGGCCGTCTCCTGCGCGGCCACGGCATAGGCGCTGGGACGCGACTGCCAGGCGTCCTGCCAGCCGCTGGTCTGGGTCAGCGCCGGATTGTCGCCGATGGCGTAGGGGTTCTTCAGCTGTTCGGCGAGCGTGGCGCAGGACGCAGCGTCGGCAGCGCAGCCGGCAAAGGGCGAGGCCAGCTTCAGGAGCCGGCCCGAAGTCGCGCGCCGGAGTCCGTCCCATTCTGCGGCACTGGGCCAGCCGGCGGTGCCGGGACGCACGCGGGACCGCCGTGTTTTCGCCCGCGCCCATCCGGGCAGCCCGCCCGTCAGTGCGATGCCCAGGGAAGCCTTCAGTACTTCGCGTCGTTTCATGTCCCGTCCCTTGTTATTCGTGTCATTGATGCAAGCCTGCGCCTTCTCCCTTTTCGGGGCAAACGCTTTGTGGCGAACCGGTATTCCTGGGTGGCGAACCGGGATTCTGGCTGACTGAAAGCCGTATGGGTACCTGCAAGAATTGACACCTATGGCATGCGAAAGCATAGATTATTGCCATCCAATAGAAGTTTATATTGCATAGCAAAGGAAGTTAACGGTAAATTTACAGGCAAACAACTTCCCATGCGAGGACAAGAATGCCAACAAACCGACCGTGCAAGGCCTTTTGCCCGCTGCGCCTGACCCTGCTTCCAGGCATCCTGGCCACAGCCATTTCCGCCCATGCGCAGCAGGCCCCCGCACCGACCGTGACCGTCGAGGGCAAGCTGTCCGGCTATGACGCGCGCCGCGACGACACCGCGATGAAGATCGTCGTCAGCCACGCCGATCTCGTACGCTACGGCGATACGAACCTGCTCGACGCCCTGAAGCGCATCCCCGGCGTGACGGTGATCGGCAACGCGGGCCGTGGCGGCGAGATCCGCATGCAGGGCCTGGGCAGCGGCTACACGCAGGTGCTGGTGAATGGCGAGCGCCCGCCGGGCGGCATGCTGATCGAGACGCTGGCGCCGGACACGGTCGAACGCATCGAGGTGATGCGCGCGCCGAGCGTCGAACACTCGACCGCGGCGATCGCGGGCACCATCAACATCGTCCTGAAGAAGGCGGCGGTCCGCAAACCGGAACGCGAGCTGAAGCTGGGCGCCGCTTTTGGGCGCGACACGCGCAGCCCCAACGCCAGCCTGCGCGTGGCCGACCGCAGCGATACCCTGTCCTGGGACATCGCCGCCAGCGTGGTGCATGACCGCTTCCGCGGCGAGGTGCCGGGCCGCGAAGAACAAACCGATGCCAACGGCCGCCAGACCCTGCTGCGCATCACATCCGGGCAGGAGGAAGGCCGCATGACGACGCTGAACCTGGTGCCGAAACTGGCCTGGAAGCTCGACGGCGGCGACACGCTGGACCTGGAGAGCTACCTGAACGTCAACCGCTTCCACGTCGACGTGAACGCGCCCACGGCCACCCTGTTCGGTACCCTGCCGCCCTACCCGGACAAGCGCATCGCCATGGGCAACGACAACGACGCCGCGCGCAGCACGCTGCACTGGATGCACGCGCTGGCATCCGGCGCAAGGCTGGACGCGAAGCTGGGCGCTTCGATCAGCCGCACCGACAACACCAGTACCCGCACGGCCGGCGGTAATCCGGAGGTCGCACCGCTCACCCGCACCATCGCCTCGCGCGGGCGCGACCGCGGCCTGCAAACCAGCGGCAAGCTCACCGTCCCGCTGATCGAGAAGCATGCGCTGGCCGTGGGTTGGGAAGGCGCCTGGGACCGCCGCAGCGATACGCGCCGCGAACGCGACTACCTGGATCCGGCGGCGCGCATCCCCGGCGGCGACGAGCACTACACCGGCCACGTGGCGCGGCTGGCGGCGTATGCGCAGGACGAGTGGGAGATCACGCAGCGGCTGTCGGCCTACCTCGGCGCGCGCTGGGAAGGGGTGCGCATCCGCGCCGAGGGGAACACCTTCGGCAGCGCGCGTTCGCAGTCCAGCGTCTTCAGCCCGGTGCTGCAGCTGCTCTACAAGCTGCCGGGGACGAAGGAAGACCAGCTGCGGCTGGCGGTTTCGCGCACCTACAGGGCGCCCGGCATGGACCAGCTGCTGCCGCACCGCTACACCTCGGTCAACAACAGCCCGGCCGAACCGGACACCGAGGGCAACCCGAACCTGCAGCCGGAACTGGCGCTCGGCATCGACGCCGCCTGGGAGCACCACTGGGCCAAGGGCGCGCTGCTGTCGCTGAGCGCCTCTTCGCGCCGCATCGACGATTATGTGCGTCCGCTGATCGTCTTCAGCGACGGCCGCTGGATCTCGGTGCCCTCGAATGTCGGCAATGCGCGCACCCGCAGCCTGCAGCTGGAAACCAGCTTCCCGCTGGCCGCGCTGATGCAAGGCGCGCCGCCGCTCGAGCTGCGCGCCAACGTCGCACGCAACTGGTCCAGTGTGGATGGTGTGCCGGGCCCGGACAACCGGCTCGACGAGCAGGTGCCGCTGTCCGCCAACCTCGGCATGGATTATCAGGGCGAGCGCTTGAGTGCAGGTGCGAACTTCGGTTTCCGCAAGGGCGGACGGGTGGCGGTGGCGGCCAACCAGACCGTCTGGCTGCATCCCCAGCGCGAGCTGGAGCTGTATGCCGCCTGGCGGCTCGACAAGACCAGCCAGCTGCGCATCAGCGTGGCCAACCTGCTGGGCATGGACATGGTCAACGAGCGCAGCTACCTGGACACGGCCACCGGCGCGCTGCTGCGCAGCCGGGTCGTCAACCTCGGGCATCCGAGCCTGCGGCTGACGCTGGAATCGCGCTTCTAGACCGCGGTTCTAGACGAGGGCCGGATGGGACAGGCCGGAACTGAGCGCGCATAGCATGATCAGCGTGGCCATGATCGCCAGACGCTTGATGTCATCCGGGTGCATCATGTGGCTCTCCAATGGGGGAATATCCGCCCATTGTGTAGTGCCACACGGAAACGTTATTGATCCCGGTCGGGCCGCGCGCGATCTCAGATATCCAGGTGCGAGATCAGCAGACGCCGGCGCTCATTGTCCCCGTCCCCGTTCTCGCCGCCGTTCTCCTGTCCCAGCGAGATCCCGACCGCCATGATGTCGATGAGGAGCAGCTGCAGGATGCGCGAGATCATCGACAGGAAGGTCGTACTGTCTTCGCTGTGGTCCACCGCCAGGCAGATGCTGGCCTTCCTCGCCAGCGCCGATTTGCTGCTGGTGATGGCGATGACGTCGGCGCCGGCCGCGCGCGCGGTGTCGACCGCGGCCAGCAGCTCGGGCAGCTGGCCGGTGGTCGAGATCGCGATCACGACGTCGCCCGGTCCCAGCAGCTCGGCCGCCAGGCTGAAAAGGTGGGAGTCGCCGTAGGACGAGGTCGGGATGCGGAAGCGGAAGAACTTGTGCTGGCCGTCCAGCGCCACCACCCGCGAATTCCCCATCGCGTAGAACTCGATGCGCTTGGCTTTACGCAGGAGCTCGATGGCGCGGTCGATCGAGTTCACGTCCAGCTGGTCGCGGAACTTCAGGATCGCCGAGACCGTGTTGTCGATGACTTTCGCGGACAGGTCGTGCGTGCTGTCGGTCATGCGCACCTGGCTGTGGCGCACGGGGATGGTGCCGGTCAGGCTGCCCGCGAACTTGAGCTTGAAGTCGGCCAGGCCGGAAAAGCCCAGCGAGCGGCAGAAGCGGATCACGGTCGGCTGGCTGACGTCGGCCAGCTTCGCGATCTCGGCGATCGGCTCGGACAGCACCTTGCGCGGATGCTCCAGCACCAGGGTCGCGACGCGCTGCTCGGCCGGCGAGAGTTCGTGCTGCAGGTGCTGCACGCGCTCCATCAGCGTGTTGGCGCCGGTGCGGCCGCGCAGGTGTTCGGACAGGATGCTCGCCACGCCGTACAGCGCCGGGTTCGGCGTCATGATCAGGTAGGTCGGGATCTGCGCCAGGTAATCGGAGAAGCGGCCCTTGGCCTCGAAGCGCGTGCGGAACGGCGACGAGGCGAACCACTTCGCCACGCGCGGCACGATGCCGCCGCCGATGAAGATACCGCCGAAGGCGCCCAGCGTGACGGCCAGGTTGGCCGCCGCGCCGCCCAGCATGCCGGCGAAGCATTCCAGCACTTCCAGGCACAGCGGGTCGTTCTGTTCGAGCGCGCAGCTGACGATGTCGGCGGCGTTGCGCGCGGGTGCGTCGACGCCGTTGCGCTGGGCCAGCGCGCGGTAGATGATCTCCATGCCGGGGCCGGAGATCAGGCGCTCGTTCGACACGTGCTGCCACTCGCGCCAGGCGTACTGCAGGATCGCGAATTCGCGCTCGTCGGCCGGGGCGAAGTTGACGTGGCCGCCCTCGCTGCCGAGGGTGACGAAGCCGTCCACGGTCGGGATCACGCCCGACACGCCCAGGCCCGTGCCCGGACCCAGCACGCCGGCCACCGCATGCGGCTGCGGCTTGCCGCCGCCGATCTGCAGCAGGTCTTCCGGCTTGAAGCCCGGCAGCGCCATCGCCAGCGCCGTGAAGTCGTTCACGATCAGCAGCGTGGTCAGGCCCAGCGTCCGACGCACCTCGTCGGTCGAGAACTGCCAGTCGCGGTTGGTCATGCGGATGAAATCGCCGCTGATCGGGTTGGCCAGCGCGAAGGCGGCGTGGCTGATGCGCACGCCGCCGGTCTTTTCGAGATAGGCGTTCAGCAGCGGCACGATGCCGGGGTAGTCGTCGCACAGCAGCACGGCAACGTTGCGCAGCACGCCGGGCGCGCTTTCGAGTGCAAAGCGGGCGTGCGTGGCGCCGATGTCGGCCAGCAGGCGCGGGCCGTCCGCATAGGCGGCGCGGGGTTGCTTCTGTTCGGTGGTGTCGGGCTCGATGGTCATTTCCGTAGAATACCATTGATTGATTGACACCAAAACCACCATCTCGTCGTTCCCGCGACCATCACCGTCATTCCCGCGAAAGCGGGAATCCATACTGAGGCTCAGGATAAGATGCGGCTGATTTGCTTCAGCCATTGGCGGAAACTCAGCATGGGTTCCCGCTTTCGCGGGAACGACGGGGTGAGCGAGGGAACGACGTGTGCTGGCTATTCCGCCTGCGCCGGCTGTGGCGCCGCCGCCCCTTCCACCCGCACCTGCGGCATGAACAGCAGCAGCACCAGCGCCGCCAGCACGATCACGGTGCCGGCGCCGAAGATGTTGGCGATGGCGTGGCGGTAGACCTCGCGCAGGGCCGGCGCCAGCACCGTTCCCGAGCCGGCGCTGGCCGCTTGCGCGATGCCGTGCTCCTGCAGCTGGTGCGCCAGGATGGCGCCGGAACCGGTCACGCCGAGCAGGCCGCCGAGCGAGCGGAAGAAGGTCAGCATGGCGGTGCCGACGCCGCGCCGGGCCGGCGGCAGCGCGCTCTGCACGACGATGGTCATGTTCGGCATCACCAGGCCCAGGCCGGCGCCGAGGAAGAAGATCGGCGGCCCGATGAACAGGTAGCTGCGCCCCGTGGCCATGGCCCAGATCAGCGCGCTGAAGGACGCCGCCGCCAGCGCCAGGCCCGCCACCTGCACTTCCTTGTACTTGTTGGCGCGCGCCACTGCGCGGCCGATCAGGGCGGAGGCAATGATCATCCCCACCATCATCGGCACCGTCAGCAAGCCGGAATGGGCCGGGCTCACACCCATCACCAGCTGGAAGTAGAGCGGGAAGAACACGCTCGAGCCCATCATGCCGACGAAGCTCAGCGCCATCACGATACTGGCCAGGTTGAACACGCGGTTGCCGAACAAATCGGGCGGCAGCACCGGCTCGGCGGCACGGCGCAGGTGCACCACCAGCCAGGCGCCCAGCACCACGGTGAGCACGGCGCAGACCTTGATCTCGAACGCATCCCACGGCCACTCGGTGCCGCCCAGCGCCAGGATCAGCAGCAGCGAGACGATGCTGGTCGTGAGCAGGACCGAGCCGAGGTAATCGATGCGGTGGGCATGCGTGATGACGGGTTTGCGCAGCGAGCGCGCGATCGCCCAGCAGGCGAAGGCGCCGACCGGCAGGTTGATGAAGAAGATCCAGTGCCAGGACAGCAGGTCGGTCATGAAGCCGCCCAGCACCGGGCCGAGCACGCTGGTGACCGCGAACACGATCGCGATCGAGCCCTGGCGCTTGGCGCGGTCCTGCGGCGCCACCAGGTCGGAGATGATGATCTGGGCCAGCGGCATGAAGCCGCCGGCGCCCATGCCCTGGATCGCGCGGAAGGCGATGAGCTGGGTCATGCTGCCGGCCAGGCCGCACAGCACCGAGCCGACGAGGAAAGTAGCGAGCGCCGTGAAGATCATCGGCCGCCGCCCGTACTGGTCGGCCATCTTGCCGTACAGGGGCATGGTGGCGGTGGAGGCCAGCACGTAGGCGGTCACCACCCACGACAGGTGGGCCATGCCGCCAAGATCGGTGACGATGCGCGGCAGGGCCGTGGCGACGATGCTCTGGTCGAGCGCCCCGAGGCCGAGGACGGCCATCAGGGCGAAGTAGACGGCGCGGATCTCCTTTTCGGTGACCGGCGCGGGTGTGGGGACAGTAGCGTGCGGAGTCTGGGTCATGCGCCCATCTTACCCGCCCTGCTCCCGCCGTGACGCCTGCTTTGCCAGCCAGGCCACGCCCGCCCCAAGCACCAGCACCGCCACGCTCATGCCGAAGGTGGCGCGCCAGCCGCTGGCGTCGAACAGGATGCCGCCAAAGGTCGCGCCGGAAGCGATCGCCAGCTGCACCACCGCCACCATCAGGCCGCCGCCGGCTTCCGCATCCTGCGGCAGGCTGCGCGCCAGCCAGGTCCACCAGGCCACCGGCGCCGAGGTGGCGACCAGTCCCCAGATGGCCAGCAGCACGGCGGTGACTGGCAGCGAGCTGCCGAAGGCCATCAGGGCCAGGCCGAGCGCCGCCATCACCAGCGGAATCGCGACCAGCATGCGGTACATGCCCTTGTCCAGGAAGCGGCCGATCAGGGTGGTACCCACGAAACCGGCCACGCCGACCGCCAGCAGCAGCAGCGACAGCGTCGACACGCCCACCTGCGTCACGCTCTCGAGGAAGGGCCGCAGATAGGTGAACAGCGCGAACTGCCCCATGAAGAACAGCGCCACCGCCAGCATCCCCAGCGCCACCGCGGGCCGCTTGAACAGCCGGAACACGCCGCCGGGCGAGGCGCCCCGTTCCGCCTTCAGCGCAGGGAGGCTGAACAGCTTCCAGGCCAGCGCGATGGCGGCCACCGGCACGACGGCAAAGAAGGCGCCGCGCCAGCCGATCACGCCGCCGAGGAAGCTGCCCAGCGGCGCCGCGACCACGGTCGCCAGCGCATTGCCGCCGTTGACGATGGCCAGCGCGCGCGGCACCTGGTGCACCGGCACGAGGCGCATGGCGACTGCCGCCGACATCGACCAGAAGCCGCCGATCGCCACGCCGATGAAGGCGCGGCCGATCATGAAGACCGTGTAGTTGGGTGCGAAGGCGGCCACCGTACCCGACACGATCATCATCAGCGTCATGGCCGCCAGCAGCAGTTTCCTGTCCAGCCTGCCGGCCAGCGGCGCGATGAACAGGCTCGTGACCAGCGCGAACGCCCCGGACACCGAAATCGCCTGGCCGGCCTGGCCTTCGGTGATGTGCAGGTCGGCCGCCACCGGCGTCAGCAGGCTGACCGGCATGAACTCGGAGGCGACCAGCGCGAACGCGCCGAGCGCCATCGCGAAGACCGCGCCCCACGCCGCCGGCCTGCTTTCCACCCCGGCCTGCTCGGCAGTGATGCGCATGTCCATCGTCAGCTCCTTATGCCGCCAGCGTGGCGCTGTCGATCACGAAGCGGTACTTCACGTCGCCCTTGAGCATGCGCTCGTAGGCAGCGTTGATCTCGCCGGCCTTGATCATCTCGATGTCGGCGACGATGCCGTGCTGCGCGCAGAAGTCCAGCATCTCCTGGGTTTCCGGAATCCCGCCGATCATCGAACCGGCGATGGCGCGGCGCTTGGTGATCAGGTTGAACACCTGCGGCGACGGGTGCGGCGACTCCGGTGCGCCGACCAGCACCATGGTGCCGTCGCGCTTGAGCAGCGTGAGGAAGGCGTCGAGATCGTGCGGCGCCGCCACGGTATTGACGATCAGGTCCAGGGTCTTGGCGCGCGCCGCCATTTCCTGCGCATTGCGCGAGACGACGACTTCGTGCGCACCCAAAGCATGCGCATCGGCGCGCTTCGATTCCGAGGTGGTGAAGGCGACCACGTGCGCACCCATCGCACGCGCCAGCTTGATGCCCATGTGCCCCAGGCCGCCGATGCCGACGATGCCGACCGTCTTGCCCGGACCGGCGTTCCAGTGGCGCAGCGGCGAGTACGTGGTGATGCCGGCGCACAGCAGCGGCGCCACGGCGGCCAGCTGTTCTTCAGGATGGTTCACGCGCAGCACGAAGCGCTCGTGGACGACGATCTGTTCCGAGTAGCCGCCCAGCGTATGGCCGGGCGCGTCCGGGGTCGCGCCGTTGTAGGTGCCGACCATGCCGTCGCAGTACTGCTCCAGGCCTTCTTCGCAGTCGGCGCAGTGCTGGCAGCTATCGACCATGCAGCCGACGCCGACCAGGTCGCCGACCTTGTACTTGGTGACGTGCTCACCAACGCTTGAAACGCGGCCGACGATCTCGTGGCCCGGCACGCAGGGGTAGAGAGTGCCGGCCCATTCGCTGCGCACGGTGTGCAGGTCGGAGTGGCAGACGCCGCAGAAGGCGATGTCGATCTGGACGTCGTGATGACCCGGCGCGCGGCGGGTGATGTCCATCGATTCGAGCGGCTTGTCACTGGCGTAGGCGCCGTAGGCTTTTACAGTCATTGGTTTGCTCCTTTATTCGAGGCTGCCATGGTAAGAGCAAAACCGGCGGCAAAACCTGGCGAAAATTGCATGGGCTTATGAATCCAGTTCATGAATAACTTCTTCATTAGGATTACACTGTCATCAATGGCACGCGAAAACATCAACGACATCCTCGTCTTCCTCGCCGTCGCGCGCGAGCGCAGCTTCACGCGCGCGGCGGCCAAGCTCGGCATGACGCAATCGGCGCTCAGCCACATCATCCGCGGACTGGAAGAACGGCTGGGCGTGCGCCTGCTGACCCGCACCACGCGCAGCGTCTCGCCCACCGACGCCGGCGAGCGCCTGCTGCAGAACGTCGGCCCGCGCCTGGAAGAGATCGAAGCCGAGATTGCCGCCGTCAGCGACCTGGGCGACAAGCCGGCCGGCACCATCCGCATCACCGCCACCGACAGCGTGGTGGACAGCGTGCTGTGGCCGCGCATCGCGCCCTTGCTGCCGCAATACCCCGACCTGCAAGTGGAGATCAGCGCGGACTACCGCATGGTCGACATCGCGGCCGAGCGCTACGACATCGGCGTGCGCTTCGGCGACCAGGTCGAGAAGGACATGATCGCGGTGCGCCTGACGCCGGACGTGCCGATGATGATCGTCGGCGCACCAAGCTACTTCGCGCACCGGCCGGTGCCGGCATCGATTCCCGACCTCATGAAGCACGACTGCATCAACCTGCGCCTGGCCAGCAAGGGCGGGCTGTATGCCTGGGAGCTGCGCCATGAGGGCCGCGACCTTGAGGTGCAGGTGCGCGGCCGGCTGGTCTTCAACGGCATCTACCAGATCCTGAATGCGGCGCTCAGCGGCTGCGGCCTGGGCTTCGTGCAGCAGGACCTGGCGGAACCGCACATCCGCGCCGGCCGGCTGAAGAGTGTGATGGAAGATTTTTGCCCGAGCTTCCCGGGCCTGCACGCCTATTACCCGAGCCGGCGCCAGAATTCGCGCGCGCTGGCGCTGGTGATCGAGGCGCTCCGCTGGAAGGCCTGACCTGTCCTACAGCGGTGCGGGACATGCTCCTATTGGCGCCGGCGCCCGACGGTCTACCATCGGAGCCTATCGATCACGCTTGCGAAAGGAGTGCATCATGGCTGACAACGAACAGAAATCCCACGAAGGCGCCCTGCCCCCGGCCACCGGCAAGAACGAGACGGCCCAGGTGCCGCCCGGCTCGAAAACGGGCACCGATTCGCGCCAGAGCTCGACCGGCGGCGCCTCGACGGGCGGCCCCGGCGGGCCGGACAGCGGCAGCGACGCGATGCCGGGCCGCAGCAACGCCCTGTAGATAAAGGCAGAGCACCAGGCAGACGCGGCCTGCAGAAAACGGCAAATCGGCGGAAAATAGGGGATTACGTCTTTATCGGATACCTACTCATGTCGGATACTTTATCCCTGCCGGTCCGTCCCCGCGTCGACATCAACCCGAAGCCGCTCGGCATCGCCCTGCTGCTCATCCTTATTGGCGCTGTCTGGCTGGCGCAGGCCGTCAGCGTCAAACAGGCGGCGCTGTTCGTGGTCGGCGCCCTGCTCGGCCTCGCGCTGTACCATGCCGCCTTCGGCTTCACTTCCTAGTGGCGCGTCTTCATTGCGGACGGCCGCGGCGCCGGCCTGCGTGCGCAGATGCTCATGCTGGCCGTCGGCGTGGCGCTGTTCTTCCCGGCGCTGTCCAGCGGCACCCTGTTCGGCAATCCGGTCACCGGCCTGGTCTCGCCGGCCGGCACCTCGGTCGTCATCGGCGCCTTCATGTTCGGCATCGGCATGCAGCTGGGCGGCGGCTGCGCCTCCGGCACGCTGTACACGGTCGGCGGCGGCAGCACGCGCATGATCGTCACGCTGCTCGCCTTCATTACCGGTTCCGTGATCGCCACCGCGCACATGCCCTTCTGGACCTCGCTGCCGCAGCTCAAGCCCATCTCGCTGGTGAAGGAACTGGGCCTGGCGCCGGCGCTGCTGCTCAACTGGCTGGTGTTCGCGGCCATCGCCTTCGTCACCGTCGCGGTCGAGAAGCGCCGCCACGGCAAGCTGGTCGCCCCGAACCTGCCGGCCGGCCGCGCCGCCACCTGGCTGCACGGTCCGTGGCCGCTGGTGGCCGGCGCCATCGCGCTGGTCGTGCTCAACTTCGCGACGCTCGCGCTGTCCGGCCGTCCGTGGGGCGTGACCTCGGCCTTCGCGCTGTGGGGCGCCAAGGCGGCAGCCGCCATCGGCATCGACACCGCCAGCTGGACCTACTGGTCGACCAAATCGAATGCCGCCGCACTGGCCGCGCCGGTGTGGAAGGACGTGACCTCGGTGATGGACATCGGCATCGTGCTCGGCGCGATGCTGGCGGCGGCGCTCGCGGGCCGCTACGCGCCGAAGTGGCAGCTGCCGCTGCGCTCCTTCATCGCGGCCGTGGTCGGCGGCCTGATGCTGGGCTATGGCGCGCGCCTGGCCTACGGCTGCAATATCGGCGCCTACTTCAGCGGCATCGTCTCGGGCAGCCTGCACGGCTGGCTGTGGCTGGTGGCGGCGTTTGCCGGCAACGTGTTCGGCACCCGTCTGCGTCCGCTGTTCGGCCTCGAGGTCGAACGCATCAAGCAGAGTGGCTGCTGAGTTATCCCTGCACGACCGGCGCCGCCAGGTGTCCGGTCTTCAGATAAAAGCGCACGCCCTTCTCGCCGGCCGTGAAGCCGGGCCGGTCGCCGGCCGGCAGGCGTATCCAGGTGCCGGGCTTGTAGCGTCGGTCACCATCGACGATCCGCCCTTCGAGCACCAGCAGTTCCGCCCCGCCGGCAGCGTCCATCAGGACACTTTGTCCTGCCGCCACGCGCTGCAGGCACACCTGCTCGGCGGGACTTGAAAACAGCGGGCAGACCATCCGGTCCTCGAAGTGCTGCCAGGCCGAGGCCTGGCGCGTATCGATGCGCACGCGGCTCGCGTCATCCGGCGCCATCTGCCGCAACTTGACGAAGATGAGCGCGCCCTCGGCGCTGAATGGCTGGTGCGCCGTCCCGTCCGGATTGCGCAGATACCAGCCGGCCGGGAAGTCCCCGGTCTCGTCCGAGAAAGTGCCGTCCAGGACCAGGATCTCTTCGCCGCCCGGATGCTGGTGCGGCGGGAAGTGCGATGCGGGCGCGTAACGCACGATGCTGGTGGCACGCGCTTTCTCCGCCCCGATCCGGTCCAGCATCATGCGCTCGACGCCTGCCTGCGGCGAGGCGACCCAGTCGGCCTGGCCGGGTTCGACGATCACGCGCTTCGAGAATTCTGCGTTGACGAGCATCTTATTTTCCCGCCAGTCCCTTCAGCAGCGCCGCATGGAAGGCCGCCGGATCCTGCATCTGCGGCGCATGGCCCATGTTATCGAACTCCACCAAGGTCGCGTGCGGGATCGCCCTGGCGGCGCGCTTGCCCAGTTCCGCGTAGTTGCCCAGCTTGGGCCGCAGCTCGGCCGGGGCGGCATCCTTGCCGATGGCCGTGTTGTCCCTGGTCCCGATCAGCAGCAGCACCGGCATCTTCAACAGCGGGAACTCGTAGACCACCGGCTGCGTATAGATCATGTCGTACAACAGGGCCGAGTTCCAGGCGACGAGCTGTTTGCCCGGCCCGCGATAGAGGCCGGCCAGCATCTGCACCCAAGGCTCGTATTCGGGCTTCCACTGGTTCACGTAATAGGTCGATTTCTCGTAGCTGCGGATCTTGTCGGCGGTCTGGCCCAGTTCGCGCTCGTACCATTTATCCACGCCCAGAGAGGGCACGCCCAGCGCCTTCCAGTCTTCCAGGCCGATGGGATTGGCCAGCACCAGCTGCTCGGTCTGGTCCGGGTAGAGCAGGCCGTAGCGCACCGCCAGCATGCCGCCGGTCGAGTGCCCCATCACGGTCGCCTTCCTGACGCCGATGGCATCCAGCAGTGCGTGCGTGTTGGCGGCCAGCTGCTGGAAGCTGTACTGGTAGTGCTCGGGCTTGCTCGACTTGCAGAAGCCGACCTGGTCGGGCGCTACCACGCGGTAGCCGGCCTTGGCCAACGCGTCGATGCTGTCCTTCCAGGTGGCGGCGCAGAAGTTCTTGCCGTGCAGCAGAACCACGGTGCGGCCGTTGGGCTTGGCCGGCTTGACGTCCATGAAGGCCATGTGCAGCGGGACGCCCTGCGAGGTGAAGCGGTATTGCTGCACCGGGTAAGGATAGTCGAAGCCTTCGAGTTCGGGGCCGTAGGATGGCTCGGCAGCCCGGGCCATGCCGGCGGCAAGGCTCAACAGCAGTGCGGCGGTGAGACGGTAAGCGGACATATGCTTCCTCGATAGCATGCGATGCCTGCGAGTCTAGCCGATCTGTCCAGGGCGCGTCCGGCGATGGGTGCGCACGATGCAGCACACGACCACGGCCAGGCCGAGCGCGGACGGCGCCAGCTGCGACCAGGGCTGCCCTGCCCGGACCGTATTGCCGACCGCTGCCGACAGCATCCCGAACAGGCAGCCGAGGATCTTGTAGATATGCTCGTAGCGCCACAGCACGGCATGCCAGCGCCGCGGGAACAGCCAGCGCGCGGCATCGTAGGCCAGCAGGCAGGCCACTGCGCCGAGCGTCGAATACAGGACCGACGCCGATGCACCTGCCAGCGCGCCATCCGCGAACAGGCGGCGCACCAGCATTGCGGTGATGGCGGCGGCGCCCAGCAGCAGGCCTGCATCCAGCGCATCCGGCCCCGCCGCCCTGGTGTAGATGACGTGCCAACCGCTCAGCAGCTGATAGGACACCAGCACGGTCAGCACCGCGAACAGCGGCAGGAAGCGGAAGAGCGCATTGCCGATCGCCGCGGTCAGGCAGACCACGCATGTCAGCAGCACGAACACGCGGCCGCGTTTGCGGTGACGGATCGCGTCCTTGGGTTTCGCCAGCAGGACCAGACCGAGGACGATGGCGGCAGCGCCGGCCAGGATGTGGACGAGGATGTTCAGCAGGTGCGGGGAGATTCCCATGGCGTGCGCTCCATGTGCGGGTAGCGGCACGATGCGGGACGCGGCGCGCGGCCGCAAGCACGATGGAACGAAATGCCGCCCCGGCCAACCGGAATGCCGGAATCGGGAACGAAGCGCGTCAGGCGCTCAGCTCGGCCTCGACCAGCGCCGGCAGCGACACGACGAAGGTACTGCCCAGGTCCTTGCCCTCGCTATGCACCGTCAGCGTGCCGCCATGCAGCTCGACCAGGCGCTTGGACAGGGCCAGGCCGACGCCGAGGCCGCCCATCGAGCGGTCGGTCTTGCGGGTCTCCTGGGTGAACAGTTCGAAGGCGTGTTCCATCAGGTCGGCCGACATGCCGATGCCATTGTCCTGCACCGACAGCAGGATGCGGTCCGCCGGTGCCGACAGGCCGACCACGATGCGCCCGCCCGCAGGCGTGTACTTGCTGGCGTTGTTGAGCAGGTTGGCCAGCACCTGCACCAGCCGCTTCCGGTCGCCCGTCACCACGGCGGCGTCCGTGCTGGCCTGGCTGTCGATGCGCTGGCCTTTTGCCGCGGCCAGCGGCGCACCCTGCTCCAGCGCTTCGGCGATCACGTCCTGCAGGCGCACCGCGCGCAGGTCCAGCGCGATCTCGCCGCGGGTCACGCGCGAGACATCCAGCAGGTCGTCGACCAGGCCGGTCATGTGGCGGGTCTGGCGGCCGATCATCTCGCCAAGCCGGCGCTGCTGCGCTTCGTCGGCTTTGGCCATGCGCAGCAGGTCTGCCGCCGAGGCGATCGGTGCCAGCGGATTGCGCAGCTCGTGGGCCAGCGTCGCCAGGAATTCGTCCTTGCGCCGGTTGGCCTGCGCCATCGCCGATTCCCTGGCCCGCAGCTTGCCGATCAGGGATTGCAGCGAGGTCCGCAGCACGCCGATTTCGCGGTAGGCGCCCGGGATCGGCGCGATGTCGTCCATGTCGCCAGCTTCGATGCGGCCGGCGGAAGCGGCCAGCAGGTCCAGCGGCCGCGAGGTGCGGCCCGCCAGCCACAGGGCCAGCACGGCGAACAGGGCGGCGATGCACATGCCGGTCGTCAAGACCTGGTAGCGCAGCTCGGCCACCGGCGCATAGGCGGCGTCGATGTCCTGCACCACCATCACCGTCCAGCCCAGGCCCGGCGAAAAGCTGTGGCCCTGGCTCTTGCTGTAGCCGGCCAGGTAGGTCTTGCCGTCGCCGAAGCGCTGCACCGCATAGCCGCTGGGACGCACCGCCGCGAAGGCGGCATCCTGGAAAGGTCGTTTGCCGAGCAGCGCTTGCGGCCCCATGATGACGGCCATGTTCTTGTCGAGGATGAAGGTGTCGACGTGCTTGCGCCGCGCCAGCGGCTGCATGACCGACTTTTCGATATCGGCGGCCCAGGCCAGGCTGAGGTGGGTGCCGAACACGCCGGCGATGCGGCCCTGCGCATCGCGGTAGGGAAAGGCGACGTCGATGAAGCGCAGCGGCTCCTTGCCGGCGGCGTCGGGCTGCAGCAGTTTGGCGAGCAGCGCCGCTTCGTGCACGTCGTTCAGGTACACGCCCTTCAGCGCATTCTTGAACCACGGGCGGTGTGCGACATCGACGCCTTCCAGCAGCCGGTTGGCGGACACCAGCACCTTGCCGTCGATGTCGGTGATGCCGAGCCAGGCGTAGTAGGCATAGGTCTTCTGCATCTCTTCCAGCAGGCGGCGCTTCTGGTCGAGGCCGGACGCGTTGCTGGCCAGCCCCGGCTGATTTGCAAGCAGCTGGACTTCGCGGTAGCGCTCGAACAGGCTGCGGTCCAGCTTGTCGGTCGCCTGGATCGCCAGCTCGGCGAACTGCTGGCCGATATCGTCCTTTTCACGCTCGGTGAACAGGGTGTCGAGCACGCCGGCCAGCACAAGCGTGATCAGCAGGACCAGGCCGGACAGCAGGAGCATCAGCTGCGCCGACAGGCCGAGCTTGCCGGTTGCATCCTGCATATTCGTGTACTTACTGCGCAGCATGGCGGACCGACCCTATTCAACAAGCGTTCAAGGGGTCGATCATACCTTACATAGAGGAAACTTAGTCCAGCGCGATCAGCGCCACCGGCGCCCGCAGTTCGAACTGCACCTTGCCATTGGCAACCACGGCGCTCTTGCCGGTGTACCAGTCGCGCACGGTCTGGCCGTCCGAGAACACCCCGGCTACCGGAATCGCCACAGTGCGGTCCTGCGGCAGGTCGAGCGCGACCACCACGCGGTCCGTCACGCCGTTCTTTTCATAGCTGCGCTTGAAGACGTAGGGGCTGGCCTGCAGCATCTGGTGCACGCCCGCGCCGACGGCCGGATGCGCATGGCGGAAGCGGCCCAGGCGCGCCCAGTGGTCGCGCACTTCGGCCACGCCGAACAGGCCGACGCGGGTGTTGTTCTTCAGCTGGTCCCAGTTCATGAAAGAGCGCAGGTTGGCGTCGCCTTCCGCACCCTCGATCTTGAGTACGCGGGCGGTTTCGTCGCCGTAGTAGACCTGGGCCTGGCCCGGCGCCAGCAGCAACTTGTTGGCCGCTTCCATCGGATGCTGGCGCAGCGCGTCGAAGGGATTGCCGTCGTCGTGCGAGTCCAGGTAATTCAGCACCGAGTAGCCCTTCAGCGGACCGTTGAGCGCCTGCGAATACGAGGAGAACAGCGGCTCGTAGCCCTGGCGTGCGTCGCCCGCCATGCTGAAGTTGATCATGCTGTCGAAGCCGTTGGCGTAATAGTCGGCCTTGACGCCGCCGTCGTAGGTGAACTCGCGGCCGGCTTTCACCGAGTAGCCGTAGGTTTCGGCGGTCATGAAGAACGGCAGGTTGCCGATTTTCGCCACGGTCTGCTTGCCGGCCGGCGTACGCTTCCAGTCCTCGTAGGCCTGGCTCGCGACCTTCTTGAGGTCCTTCCATACGCCGGGTTCGGTGTGCTTGACGGTGTCTGCGCGGAAGCCGTCGAAGCCGTACTTGCGCACCCAGTCGGCGTGCCACTTCATCAGGTAGTAGCGCGGCGCGCGCGGATAGCCGGTGCGCTTGAAGAAGTCGTTCAGCTCGGCC
>Ga0265798_10003153_pt1 | contig 23712 bp, 15 predicted proteins | sample P3T30metagenome_FD_192430 | JGI IMG/M metagenome (GOLD analysis project Ga0265798, IMG submission 192430) | Plant litter microbial communities from East Loma Ridge, Irvine, California - P3 T30 | ecosystem: Environmental > Terrestrial > Plant litter > Unclassified | place: USA: California... | reverse complement strand
CTGGCCGCGTCAGGCGTCTATGGCCTCGGCGCGATGCAGCGCTCCACCGAAGGGGATCGTTGGTTCGCCCTGCGCGATCCAGAAGGCAACGGGATCCAGTTCGTGCAATCCGCGAGCGCTGACGCCAACGCCGTTCCCGGTGCGATTAGCGGGCGCATCATCCACGTCGGCTACGCCGTCCATGACCGGGCCAAGCAGGACGGGATGTACCGCCGCCTGCTCGGCTTCCGGCCGTACTGGTATGGCGCTTTCGAGCCCGACAAGGTCGATTGGGTATCGCAGCAGACGCCCGACGGTCGGGACTGGCTGGAATACATGATGATCGGTCCGGGATCGGACGTGCCGCTGACCAAGGTCGACGCCCGCCAGTTGGGCGTACTTAACCACCTATCCTTGGGTGTTCCCAACATGCAGGCCGCCGTCACGACGCTGCACCGGGAAGATCGCCTGAGCCCGCGTCACGACGGTCCACAAATGGGCCTGGACGGCAAGTGGCAGGCCAACCTCTACGACCCCGACGGTACGCGGATCGAGCTGATGGAGTTCCAGCCTGTGACCAAGCCGTGCTGCTCATCCTTTACGGCCGAGAGCCCGACCGGATAGGTGCTGGCGACGTTAAACGAACGGCAGAAAGACGGAGCGAGGAAACGAGGTTCGAGTAACCGCTTTGGGTTCCAATATCCTAGGCCGCTCGTACGCCGTCGCTAGAGAGATGCGGCTTCTGGGCCTTAATGTCACGCGAGGGCGCCAAGCCAAACAGCCGGGCGTACTCACGGCTGAATTGCGACGCGCTCTCGTAGCCAACGGCATAGCCTGCAGCGGCGACGTCTCGACCTGCGACGATCAGCCGACGGGCTTCCTGAAGTCGCAGGCTTTTCTGGTATTGCAACGGGCTCATCGCGGTGGCTGTACGGAAGTGGCGATGGAACGAGGCAGAGCTCATGCCTGCCGCCTCCGCCAAGGATTCGCTACGGATCGGCTGATCAAACCGATCGCGGATCATCGCGATCGCGCGGCGCACCTGCGAGAGGCGGCTATCTGCCCGTGCGATCTGGCGGACGATGGCTCCCTGGGGGCCTTGCACCAGTCGGTAGAGGATCTCGCGTTCGTAAAGCGGCGCCAGCGTGGCGATATCTTGCGGCGTGTCCAATAGGCGAAGGAGGCGTAGCCACGCATCGAGCAGATCGGCTGTGACCGGATTGACGGCGAAGGCTGGCTCGGCTGAGGGAAGTCCCGTTTCGACGTCCGTCAGCACCGACGCCAGTCGCTCGCTGTCGAGGTCGAGGCTGACCGCCAGATAGCGTTGATCCGGTAGATCCAGCTTGACGCAGCCCGAGGCTGGCAGTTCGACCGTGGCGATGAAGTAGCTGGCTGGGTCATAGCGGAGGCGCCGGTCGCCGATCGCAATCTCCTTGGCGCCGCTGACGATCAGCGCCGTCATCGGCTGGTAGACGCCTGCAACAGGCTGCGGCGCGGCGCCGTCCTTGTAGAGCGCCACGCGTGGCAGTGCACTGGGCTGGTAGCGACCGGCGGCATGCCGATCGACGATGGTGCACAGCCTGTCCAACATTTCGTCCATGCAGACAACGTGTGTCGGTCCGTCGCTCAAGACAAGGTGACTGATCGGATCAGGCAAGTTCTCGCGCGGATCGCGCATGCCGCACGCTAGCGGCATCCCATCTCAAGGTCACCTTCTGGAGGAATGACTATGACGGACAAGCGAACGGCTCTGGTGACGGGAGCGAACAAGGGCATCGGACTGGAAGTCGCGCGAGGGCTCGGCAGGCTCGGCTACACGGTCTGGCTGGGCAGCCGCGACCAACGGCGGGGCGAATTGGCGGCAGACATGCTGCGTGACGAAGGTTTCGACATCCGCTCGCTGACGATCGATGTCGCCGACGACGTCAGCGTTGGAGCGGCTGCCGAAGCGCTGGCGGGCGCGACGGACAAGCTTGACGTGCTCGTCAACAATGCCGGCATATCGACGGGCTGGGTTGCGCCGAGCGACGACCGGATTTCGGATGTGCGGGCGATCTACGAGGTGAACGTGTTTGGCGCGATCCGGGCGACACAGGCCTTCCTGCCCCTGCTGAAAGTCTCTGCCGCCCCGCGGATTGTCATGATGTCCAGCAGCCTGGGCTCACTGGGGTGGGCGTCGAATTTCGACGCGCCGATGGCGCGCGAGGCGAACCTGCTCGGCTACAACAGCTCGAAGTCCGCTCTGAACGCCGTGACGGTGGCGTTCGCTAAGGAGCTGGCGCCGCTCGGCTTCAAAGTGAATGCCGCCTGTCCCGGCTACACGGCGACCGATCTTAATCAACACACTGGCCCTCGCACCCCAGAGCAGGGTGCCGCCATCGCTGTTCGTCTTGCCTCGCTGGCCGACGACGGCCCGACCGGCGGGTTCTACGATGATGCAGGCGTGGTCGCCTGGTAGCCACCGCGCATGCGGGCGCTTGTTCGTGCGAATGAACAAGCGTCCGCTTTTGGTTGACGCTCGGCGGCGCCTGAATGACGGTTTCTGGGTCAGCATATCAGTACGGCATCTGCCACCGCAGTGCCTGGGTCTGAGCACGACAGGTGTAAGGCGTTCCGGCTTTCTTCGCCGGCTCATAGTTGATCGTTGAACTCTTCGCGACGGCGACCGCATCGAAAGCGAAAGGCGGATCTGAAACAAGTATGCGTGGGGTCCGTGCTGTCCCAGTCGGATCAATGCTGAACTCCAGCACCGTTCGTCCTTGCATAAGTGTTTGGACAAGGTCTGGCGGATAATCGTCAGCAGTAATGTTCGATGTAGCGAATTTCACCGCAGGAGAAGCAACGCTACACAAGTCGGGCGCCAACCCGTAACTACGGGTGAGGCCACTTACAGCTTGGGCATCACCTTGCTCAATTCGGACTCCGATCAGGCGTAGCGCCAGGGCTATTGTGCGTGGATCCTGCGAGCCGGCGTGAGCCTGGATTACTGCGAGAGCTTGATCGAGCAATTGGGTGCGAAGGGCGCTGGGGGCTTGGGAGGAGGCAGTTGCCCCGCTTACGAGCGTGTAAAGCGTGTCGAGTGAGACGTCGTTGCTCTTGCCAGCCTGCCCCAACAGCGTCTGGAAGTCGGCCTGCGCGGCAGCGACGGACTTGTTCTGCGCCGCAACGTCCAACGACGTCGCCGAGATCGTGCTCAGCAGGACAAGGTCGGGCGGGCCGCCGTTTGACGCGATGGTGTCCGCAATCCGGTGCGACAGGGCCGCGGCTCGCGTTAGCGCTTCCTGATTACCGAAGCCGCTCGCGCCCGTAGCAGATAAGATGCGCAGCAACACCGGAAGCAGCATAACTGACTTCGGCCCATACCGACGCTCGCGCTCGGCAAGGGCACTGGCCAATGACGCTGCGTCGGCTTCGTCGCCCGTGTCGAGCAGAGGATAGGCACCCCGACCGGTGCTCCAGCTCAGGACTTGGTCGCCCAGGTTCGCCTTCACTTGGTAGTCGGCGGCCGGTGCGGTGCGACATCTAAGAACGATCGCTGTGGCCTGCCCGTCCTGGACCGTATAATCCGGGTCACGGGCAACGGCATTCAGGAATGGCACGGCGATGCCGGGGCGACTTGCCCAAACAAGCGAAAATTTCGGTCTGCCAGGCGCTGCCTGCCGCACGAACTCAATTGCAACGCTGTCCTCTGGCCTTACTCCTGAGGCGCTGCAAACCGGGACGCCGGCGGCCAGCACATCCTGACCCGTGCTGAGGCCACGGTTAAGCCGGTCCACCGTGAGCAGCGCGATTAGCCGTTCGCGCTCGCCTCTCCGGCCCGCCGCAACCAACATGTCGGAAGCCACTCGCGCTGCGGCGGACTGCTCAGCGCTGGCGATCGGCGTCGCGGCCCACGCGCGGCCCAGCGAAGCCTGTGATGCGTCGTCGTGGCCTCCGAGCGCCTCGGCGCGCGCACGCTGAAGATCGATTTCCCACGCTTGCCCCGGCAGCGGCTGCGCGCCCTGTAATGCGGCAACTGCCTCGTCCGGGCTGTCCATCATACGTAAACGCGCGAAGCCAAGGACCGCACTGAAACGATCACCAGTGGTCGCCTCGCGGGCGTCGCGTACGATCTGGTAGCCCTTTTCCGCTTCTTTCCATTGGCCCGCTTCTTCTCGCGCCGTCGCGAGCAGAAGGCGATAGTGAGCTAGGTTCCGCAGCTTGGCATCGAATGTGAGCCTTGTCAGCAGCGTGATTGCGCTTGCCGGGGATCCGTTGACCGATATGATTTCCGCTAGGAGGCGATCAAGCAGAGGGTCCGGTCCTGCCTTGTCGGTCGGCGGAAGCCTTTGCTGAACCAGGGCGTTCAGCTCAACCTCGGCGCGCCGATAGTCATGAGCAATCAGGGCGCGCTCGACCGCGTGGCTATCGTCAGCTGGTACTGTTGGAGCGGCAAGCGCGATCGAACAAGTCCCGGCAAGCAGGATCCCCGTGCAGATTATCCTCAACTTTACCATAATCATTCCCCCTGCGAATTACATTCCTGAGTCAGGGGCCAGCGTCAAGCCGGCTGGCGTTTCGCCGTAGCTTTGTCAGGCTGGTAGGGAGAACAGGTGGGATCGTACGACCTTAACATGCCGCTGCGGGTGTCGCGGTACTCAACCTAATCGCCAAACTGTTCCGCTTGTGGTTGATGGTAAACTTGTGAAACGGCGCGCAAGATCGACATGAACCAACGTCGGGTTCTAGTGCGCGACCAGGCAGGCCTGAATGTCCGGTTCTGGGTCAGCGCTACCTGCCGGATGCGAGCCGCGACCCATAGAGACTCGTCAGGTGAGACTTGCGCCATAGCACCTTTTCGCCTGCGGCGGAGGGTAGGCCGTAAGCCAGCGGGACAGCCATCCGTGAGCAAAGCAACTTAGTCATGACGCAGTGCCCAGGCGGGAGCCGCCCGGCTGGCGCGCAACGCTTGCGCCAGCACGGTTAGCATTGCGATCGCGAGCGCCAGCAGGCTGGCACCGGCGAAGAACAGCGGCGACAGCGCGATCCGGTCGTCGAAGCCGGCAAGCCAGATCCGCATCGCGGCATAGGCCAGTGGCCAGGCGATGAGGTTAGCGATCAGCACGGGCCGCAAGAACTGGCCGATCAATAGCTTGACGATATCGGCGGAGGACGCGCCGAGCGTTTTGCGGATGCCGATTTCCTTTACCCGCCGTGCCGTGTTGAACGAGGCCAGGCCCCAAAGGCCGGTGCAACCGATCAGTACTGCCATCCCAGCACCGATGCCGAACAGATGCGCGGCCTGTTCATCGGCTTTGTAATAGTCCGCCAGACGCTGGTCCGCCGTACCGATGACCAATGGTATTTGCGGCGAGAGGCGCCGCCAGGCCAACCGGATGCGAGCGATCATGTCGGCGGTATCGCCGCTGTAACGGATGGCCGCGATCGCAGACGTCGGTACGTCGCGGGCATATTGGTACAAGGTCGCCGTCTCGGCCGTGCGTGGCGAGGCGAAGCGAAGCTGGTCGATCACGCCGATAATCGTGCGCGGTGCGGCCTGCCCGACGGTCTTGCCGATCGCCTCTTCGGGCGTATGGAAGCCAAGCTTCTCGACCGCCTTGCGATTGATGACGACGTTGCGGCCATATTTCCATTTGGTCCAGTCGCTGGAATCGTCGGCGCCATGCGCATCGTCAAATACTCGCCCGGCCAGCAGTTGGGGCGCATAGGTGCGGAAGAATTCCGGCCCGACGGGGATATTGGCGAGGGTTACATTTGGTCCGGTGGGCTGTTCGATCATGTCGAGGCTCGAATTGACGAGGCCCGGAGCCGAGCTGCTCGATCCGACCGAAATGACGCCGGGCAAGCGACGCAAAGCGTCGAGGATTGGTCGCGCCTGAGCGGGGAAGATGCGTTTGTCGGCCAGTGAGGGTAGGATCAACAGCCCATCGCGCCGAAAACCCAGATTCGAACGCCGGACATGTGTGGTCTGCGCCACCAGAACGACCGTGCCGATCATGAAGGCGATGGCCAGCCCGAACTGGATTACCACCAGGATTTCGCGCGATCGCGCGCCGCTACGCCCGCCCCCCGGAGCCCGCGCCGAAGCCAGCACAGCGGCGGCAGGAAAGCGAGACAAGAGGACCGCCGGGTAGAAGCCTGCCGCCAGCGCGATAATGGCAACCAGTGCAACCAGCAACGGCAGCGCCAAAGCGTAAGGAAAGCTCAGTGATAGTCCCCCCGCCGCATTTACGATGGGAAGGCTGACCTCAGCCAGGATCATACCGAGCAAGCTGGCGACCGCCGCCATTGCCGCGGCCTCGCCTAGGAATTGGCGGATCAGCATAGTCCGGTCCGCGCCCAGCACCTTGCGCATCGCCACTTCGCGAGCACGCAGTCCCGATTGGGCAGTCGCCAGATTTACATAGTTGATGATTGCGATCAGCAGCGTCAGCACGCCGACCAGCCCCAGTGTCACAATCGTCAGCGTACGGCCGCTGCTTTGCACCCCGCCAGGCGGTTGCAGATGCAGGCGAGTGAGCGGAAGCAGCGAAAGAGCGATGATTTTTGCCGGATCGGGGCCCAAATCCTGCCCCGCGTGACGTTCGACGAAGGCCGGCATCTTTGCTTCGAACGCACGCGCGGCCGCCGTGTTTGGAAAGCGAAAATAAGTCGCGCCATCGACCATGCCCCATTTGTACCATGACCATTGCACAGGTGCGGGCGGCGTACGCGGCATTGGGATCAATATGGTCGCTCGCTGATCGGTGTTCTTGGGTAAATCCTCAAAGATACCGGCGACACGATAGGCCTGCGGCGCCTCGACTGCGATGGTGATGGTCTGGCCGATGGGATCGATGTCGCCGAACAGCCGCTGCGCTTCGTTTCTGCTGAGAAGCGCGCCCGACGGATCGGCGAGCGCCCGCCGGCCGTCGCCGCGCACCATGGGGATATCAAACACATCGAAAAAGGAGGGATCGACCTGCGCCACGTCGGCGCCGATCGCGTCATTCGCACGGATGACGCTGCCGCCCTGAGTACCGCCACGAATGCGCGTGCCGACCAGTCCCGGAAAATCCTGTCGCAGCTCTTCAAACAGCCCGGGCATCGTGACGGGATACGCCCCGTTGAAGGGGCTGCCGGGGATCTGAAGCTGGGTCTGCACAACGTATAGTTCGCCATGATGCGGCAGCCACTGCTCGAAGCTCGTCTCGAACCTCACGTAGAGCCCGAGGACCAGGAACACCGCGATGCCGACAGCTAGCCCGCCAATATTCAGCGCGGCATAAAGTTTGTGGCGGGTGAGCGAGCGGTAGAGTGAGACCAGGACGAAGCGGTTCATCGCGAATATCCTGACAAGAGGATGGGCTGTCGCCGGCGCTGCGCGCGGGGGCACCACTCTCGAAAGCGCAAACTGCACCGCCGAAAGCGGTGTCGCGGGAAATCACCGGCGAGCGCTGGCGCCATCGAGGCCAAGCTGTTTCGCTCAAGGAGTTGTCCCTCGGCAGCCTCCGGCATGGGTGTTGCGTATGTGCGCGGGTCAGTCATCATAGTCAGGCTGTCACTGCCCACGATCTGAAAAGCTAACATGCTATGATCAAACGAATTTCTTCCGCATCCCTCACCAGCGATCCGCCGCGTTTGAACACTATGTCCGCCGACGGGCGCTTCAATCACGAGGCAAGTCCTCGAGATATCCTTCTTATTGAGGACGATCCGGTCGTCGGTCGTACGACGGAGATCCTGTTTCGGCTGGCTGGGCATCGACTGGAGATTGCTGCCGATACCACCACCGCTTATTCCCTGCTCGCACGACGTCGCTACGACGCGATCCTGCTCGATATGAATTTGACGGCGGGCCGTTCGGATGGGGCGGAGGGGCTGGCGTGCCTCGACCGGATTGTCGCAGACGACCCCCGTGCCTGCGTCGTAGTCATTACAGCGCACAGTGGTATTCGCATCGCTGTGGCGGCCATGCAGGCGGGCGCGCGCGATTTCGTCATCAAGCCGTGGCGCAAGGACGACTTACTCAGCAAGGTCGATGCAGCAATCAGGCGTAGTGCCGTTGATGGTGAGGGGCATCGCTCCGCTGTCGGCAACCCATCGGCGGGCAGCGTACTGCTTGGTACATCGGTGGCGATCGAGCGCGTCCGTGCTCTCGTCCGGCGTGTCGGGCCGACGGTTGCCGCCGTATGCGTCATGGGGGCATCGGGCAGCGGACGCTCGCTGGTCGCCGACGCGTTGCACGCGGCGTCCCCTGACGCCGGGACCAGGCTGCCCCGGATCGACCTGACCGATCCCGAACAATGGTGCACTCTGGACAATACCACCGGTACGATCGTGCTCCGAAACGTCGATCGACTGACCTCCCATGCGCAGGCTCGGCTGCTCGACCGACTGATGCCAGGATTGCGTTGCATCACGATCGTCGATGACGTCGCGCCATTCTTACCCGCGCTGCGCCGGCGACTCTGCACGATCGAGATCGTGGTGCCCTCTCTCGCCGAGCGCCGTGACGACGCGGTGCTGCTCGCCCGGCATTTCGCGAGCGTCGCCGGCGAGACCTACGGTCGATCCACGCCACGGCTCACACCGGCAGCAGAGGCGTTCGTTGCCATTACGGACTGGCCGGACGAGGTGCGCGGGCTGGCGTTGGCGATCGAGCGCGCTGTGCTGCTGTCGGATGATGGCCTGATCGACGTTGCAGCGGTCAGGCCGGCCGACCCATTCGCCGGATCGGGGGGTGGAACAGCGCCGGCATTCGGGATGCAGGATGCCGAAAAGCTGATGATTGAAGCTGCGTTAAAGGAGCACCGGCACAACGTGTCACGGGCCGCCGCAGCTTTGGGCCTCAGTCGCGGTACCCTGTATCGTCGGATGGCACAGCATGGTCTTTAGGTGGGACTGCCGTGCTTTGTTCATAGGGCTGGGGTTGGCCCTATGCGGGGCGATGGCTTTAGTGACCGGGACCCATGCCTTATGGCTGGCTATGATCGGCACACTGCTGGTGATGATTTGGCTGCTTGTGGCCATGCTCCTTCTGCTCAGACGGTCCCAAGCCGTTGAGGTCGTGCCGTCCGGCTCGCCCGACGAGGCGCAGATCGCTCATCATCTGTTGCTCGATGCATCGCCAACCCCGCTGGTGCTGGTAAGCGGAACCACTGTGCGCACGATGAACCGGGCGTCACGCCTTCTCTTCGCGAGTGACGATCGCATATTGCCGCCCCCGTCGTCTCTGTTCGATGAGTCGGCGACGCACCTGCGCCATGCCGGCCGAAACTGGCGCGCTGACAGGGTCGAGGTCGGCGACCGTTCGGTTGTTGCGCTGATCGACATCGAAGCGGAAGAGCGCACCGCTGAAGCGCGCGCCAGCGCCGAAATGATCCAGGTCCTCGGCCATGAGATGCTCAACGGGCTGGTGCCGATCGTGTCACTGGCCGAGTGCGGCGTCGCCGCGGCAGAGGCCCGGGAAGGGGATTCGGCTCTACTTGGCGAAATTCTGACGACGCTCGCGCGGCGTGCCGAGGGGCTGCGGCGGTTCACTGAAGCTTATCGCGAGCTTGCACGGCTGCCGCCGCCCTTGCGACTGACCGTATCTATCGAAGAGATGATCGATGACCTTGCGCGGCTGTTCGCGAGCCGCTGGCCGGGCGTTCATCTAACGATCGACGTTCAACCTGGCCTGTGTGGCGAAATCGATCGCGACCAGATGAATCAGGCGATTTGGGCACTGCTCCAGAACGCTGCCGAGGCGGTCGAGCAGGGTGGGGTGCCATCCGGTCGGATCGATATCCGGGCAACCGCGGGCGACGACGTTCTCATTATTGAGGTGGCGGACAATGGCCCCGGCATTCCGCCGGATTGCGCGCATACCATCTTCCGCCCCTTCTATACTTCTAAAGCGGGCGGGAGCGGGATCGGACTTAGCTTGGCCCGCCAGGTCGTGCAGGCCCATGGCGGTGTTCTGACGCTACTTGAACCATTTCCGACGACCTTCCGCGCACAGCTGCCTGGCGCGGCGGCATTGTACGGAACTGGTTCCGTATTCTGATCATCGCATCACGATGATTATGGCGTTCTAAAACACCATCGTCCTCTGGAAAGCCTGCTTGCCGGCACGATTGGTGGCCATCGCTTATGCTCCCTCGAGCGAGACATTAACAAATGTCCGGAGTTGGGAGGCCCCAAACGGGGCGTTAGCGTCCGCAATTGGGTCCTCGCGGCCGCAAGCTGCCGGGCGGCTTCCGCCCAAAGTACGACGTTCAGGACCGATTTTCTGCTCCCCGAAAGCCGCCATTCAGCCGCGAGGTTGGCTGCGGCTCAGCTGCAGGAGCCGAGGACCGGCTCATGCGGAGCGTCACCGTTAACGCGCAGGTTAGCGTGTCGCAGCTGTGCATTGAAAATCGCCTTCTTTTGCGACTGACATTCGCGACAGCTACGCCGTCAACCGACCACGCTTGAGCCGGTGTAGCGAAACTCAGGGCATTCGAGACACGGGTAGGCAAAGCTGTAAAAGGGGCCAGTCCGCGCCTGCCCAACACAAGACATAGGCGTTTGTGCAACCTACCCGACGCGTTATGCACGTCTGCGCCCCTAGAGCTCATCTGCGCCCGTTTGCCGCTGGGACATACCGTACCGAAAGAAAGAGTGCGGACGATGGACGCTACGAGACTCCAAAGAACTCGTGGGGGCGATCGACTGACGATAAGGGCATGAACACAGCTGAGCTTGTTACTGGCAATCCCCTTCTCGCTGAGGCCGAGCTATCACTAACCAGGCCGCTTAGGACAGATTGCTATCGGCGTCCATCCGCTTTATTAAACCAGTTCGAGTGAAAGCTTTCAGCCCCTTTGAAGCTGACGAGCGTCGCAACGAGTTGCTGCTCCGAACCGCGCTTCCGGTTATCGCAAGACAGGCTTCGACTGGGCGGACCGGCCGCCACGCATCGTCAGCCATGCTACCGTGCAGCTCGCAGGATGGAGCAATGCCATTAGGAGAAACACCGTGTCGTAGGAGCCACCGCTAACAATCTGGCTGACAACCTGCGTCGAAAGGATTCCGCCGAGCCCGCTTCCCGCTGCGATCACGCCGAACGTGGTCGCGACAACCGGCTTGGGGAAGACATCGATGATGAGCGTGCTGATGTTGATCTGCAGCACGAGATGCGCGAACGCTACCAGGGCGCCGAGCGCCAGCGTCGCTCCGATACCGGGATGGAACGCGATCAGTAGGCCGATCGGGGAGAGGCAGGCGGCGATCGCCATGGCGACCAGCCGCGCACGAGCCGGTGCCATGCCGCGTCGGATCAGCCGCCCCGAGAACCAGCCGCCGCCGATGCTGCCGATATCGGCCGCGAGATAGACGACCCAAGCGATCTTCGCGACTGCCATGAGATCCAGTCCGCGCGCATCGGTGAGATATTTGGGAAACCAGAACAGGTAGAAATACCAGACCGGATCCGACAGCATCCGCGAAGCGGCGAGGCCCCATACTCGCCGGTCGCGAAGGATCGGTCCAAATCGTACCGGCTCGCGCGGAAGCTCGGCCTCGCCTCGCACCTTCGGCGTGCGGTAGAGCACGAGCCATGCGATCAGCCAGACGAACCCCGCGGCACCGCTGATCACGAAAGCGGCGCGCCAGCCCATCGTCAGCGCCAGCCCACCAATCAACGGCGGTGCGAGCGTCGCCCCCACCATTGCGCCGGCGGTGAACGCGCCGAATGCGAAACCGCGCTCTTCGGGTGGGAAATGCTCCTGCACCGCCTTGGGCCCGGCGGTGTAGACGCCAGGCTCGCCGACCCCCAGCATAGCGCGGACGAAGCCCAGCTCGAACGCCGAGCGCACGAACCCCGTCGCCAGATTGGCGAGCGACCACCAGCCGAGAAATAGCGCCAGCGCGACCTTTGCGCCGAGGCGGTCGGTGACCCAACCCGCGAGCAGGTAGGCAGCGGTATATGCGATCAGGAACGCTTGTACGATGTGCCCATAGCTTACGTCGCTGATGTCGAGATCGCGCTGGACGTGCGAAGCAAGGATCGAGAGCGTCTGCCGATCAACGTAGTTGAGCACCGTCGCGAGAAACAGCAGAGTAAGGACTACCCATCTGAACCGGCCGGGGCGGGACGTCTGGTCCATGCTTATCCTCCGATTTCGACTGCGGCGAGGCGTAGCGCCTCTACGATCGGCCCGGTTGTCTCCTCGGGAATCCATCCTGACAGCGCTACTCCGGCGTGCGCGGGATCGCCGGTGGAGACCGCGACGGTGTGGAAGTCCCGATCGTCAGCGACATGGATCCGCGCGTAACCGAGCCGGCGGACCTCCTCGAGCTTGACGATCAGTTGGTCGATCCCGTCCGGAAACATCGGGATCTCGCGCTCGTCGTACAGATCGCGGACCTCCTCGTCGTCATGCTCCGAAAGAAGCACGAGCCCGATGCCGCTGGTGGTTGCGGGCAACAGGCCGATGCGGCCAAGCCCGCGCGAGGCCTCGATCCCGGGCGGCGCGTGGAACAAGTAGCTCACGTTGTCCTCCCAAAGCACGCCGAGCGCGACCGTGTGTCCAAACCGGCGAAGCGACTCGAGCACAGGCAGCGCGCGTCGGATCAGTCCGGAAGCGAACAGGCTCTGCGCCGCCAGGACGTGCATGCCCGGACCGGCGGTGTAGCGGCGGTCGGCGGTCTGGCGGGCGATGCCGACAAAGGCGAGCGTCTTGAGCAGCCGGTTGGTCTTGGTAACGTCGAGCCCAAGGCGCCGCGCCAGTTCACGCGAGCCGACCGGCTCGGGCGAAGTCGCGAGCGCCTGAAGCGTGGTAAGGCCATCGATGAGGCTCTGATTGGGCTGAGCGTTAGGCTTGGGACGCATGTAGACCTCCGCGACGGGCAAGAGACATCGCTATCCGCCTCATTCGACGCGTTCCGCAACTGCCCAGAAGCCGGGCCCCGGTCGCACGCCGAGGCCGGGACCACTCGGCAACCGATACGCGCCGTCTCCATAGGCCATGTCGCCGTCCAGCAGCGCCAAATTGCGCCCGAACACGGAATGCTGCCATTCATGCCGCCACAGGTGCGGCTGCGTCGCGGAAACCTGCAAACTGGCAGCGAGGAATAATCCGATGCCGATCGTCGCATGGGGCGCGAGGCGGGAGCCATGCTCCCGCCCGAGCTGGGCGATCCGGCGAAACTGCGTAACGCCGGTATGTCCCATCTCGGGCTGGAGATAGGCGAGCGGACCGGCTGCGAGCCGGATTGCGGTCTCGTACGCGGTATACCACTCCTCGCCGGCAGCGACGGGAAGCTGTGCCTCGCGCGCGACGCGAGCGAGTCCGACGACGTCCTCGGGCGCGACCGGTGCTTCAATGAAGCCCGGGCGGTACGGCTCGAGCGCGCCTGCCAGCGCGAGCGCGGCGTGGGCATCGAACTTCCAGTGGAGATCGATCAGGATCTCCGCCTCCTCCCCGAGGGTCGCGCGCAGTGCCGCCATCTCCTCGACAATCCCGTCGTGGCTCACGGCCGCGGCGAACTTGAAGACACGGTGCCCTTCATCGAACATCGTCTTGGCCAACGCGATCCGCTCGGCAAGCGTCGTGGCCGGAAGCCCCGAGACGTAGCCTGGCACCGTCCGGTGAAGCGTCGGCCCGATCATATCGCGCAGCGGAAGACCGGCAGCTTGCGCGCGCAGGTCCCACAATGCGATGTCCAGCGCGGCGAGCGCGTCGCCGTGGAACCCGCCGCTGCAGCCACGGACCCGCATGAGGCCGTAGAGCTCGTCCCAGATTGCCTCTGGATCGTCGTGAGCGTTGCCGATTAGGACCGGCGCCAGCAGGTCGTTGATGATCTCGCACGTCGCGCGCGGCGCGCACAGCCCATAGGTCTCGCCCCAGCCGACTGCGCCGCCCTGCGTGGTGATGCGGACGACGATTGACCGGTCCACCGTCGGGTAGATCGTGCCGTTTCCCTTTCGCACCAGATAGCCGCGCGCATTGACGCTCTCGCCTTCGGCAAGCGGCCCCAGGTACGGAACATCGCGCGGGATCGTCGCGATGAAGGTTTCGATCGTGACGACCCGTCCGCTCATGCCAGATCCAGCGGCATCACGTCCGCGAGCCGTGCCAGCAACGCATCGAGTTCGGCGAGATCGTAGCGGTCGAGCGCGGGTCCGGGCGCCCGGACATGGTCGCTTTCAATCAGCCCCCGCTTCTGAAGCACCTTTTTGGTGAGCCGCCATCGAAACACCGCCTGCATGCTGAGCAACGGCAGCGTACGCTCAAACATATCACGAGCGCCTGCCTCATCACCCGCCTCCCAACGGTCCAACATCGCGACATGCAGCTCGGTGATTTCGCACGCAGGCATCGTGCCGCGCGCGCCGCGCTTGAGTTCGTCGATGACGTACCGCGCGCCGGCGCCGCCGAACACGGCCTGCAGCGAGTCGCCGGCGAGCTCGGTCAGCCGCGTCATCCGTTGACCCGATGGCAACGCCTCCTCCTTGACGTAGACGATCTGCGCGACCTCCTTGGCGAGTGCGGCGACCTGCTCCAGCGGAAGACCAAGACCCATCGGTGGCGGCGCGTTCTGGACCATGATCGGCAAGCCTGACTGTTCAGCCGCCTCGCGGAAAAACGCGGCCATGGCCGGCATGTCGCCCGCGAACGCGCGGGGTGTGAGGATCATCGCCGCGACGCATCCGGCACGGGTGCCCGCCGCGGCATAGACGATCGCGTCAGCGCTCTCTTCTGCACTTGCGCCGACCACGAACAGCACTCGCCCGTCGATCCACGCGCCAATCCGCGCCGTAAGATGCACTCGTTCGTCCGGCGTAAGCTGGTCATACTCGCTCGCCAGCCCGGGAAAGACGATGCCGCGCGCCCCGGCCGCGATGATATAGTCGAGAACCAGCCGCGTCCCCAGCTCGTCGATGCGTCCCTCCGCATCGAAAATCGTCGGCAGGATTGGGATCACCCCACTCAGCTTCATTACACCGTCCCGCACATCGTTGCTATATGTGCAAGTTATGCCGTTGCTCCATCTACTGTCAAGTAGCCTCAGGCCGCTGGTTTCATCGGCTGGGACAGGCCGCTGGTTTCATTGCCTGGAAGCAAGAAGTAGATAGAGGGGCAAAAAATAGAGGCTTGTGCAAATTTGCATGTTGCTTCATTAGCTACACCAACGATGGGCACGGCGATCATCATGAGGTGATCGACACAGTGCATGCAGGAGAGGTCGATCAATGAAGGGTCCTGGTTTCGCCGCACTGATGCTCACATCCGCGCTCGTCTCCGCGCCCGCGCTGGCGCAAAGCACTACCGCCACGCCGAGTGCCGCAGCGGGAGGAGTAACCGCGCAAAGCGGGCAGGTGATCGCCGACGACACGCAGGGCGAGGACATCGTCGTGACGGGCATCCGCAGCAGCATGGAACAGGCGCGCGACATCAAGCGCAGATCCACGCAAATCGTCGACTCCATCGTGGCGGACGATATCGGCAAGCTGCCAGATCGCAACGTGGCCGAGTCGCTCGCCCGGGTCTCGGGCGTGCAGGTCGATCGCGGCATCGGCGAAGGAACTGCGATCTCGATCCGCGGCCTCCGGCAGAACGTGATCCTGTTCAACGGTCGCCAGATAGTGGACGCGTCGGGGCGCGGCGGCTCTGGCATCGACAGTCTCAGCACGTCTACCTACGGACTGCTCGCGCTCGTCCCTTCCGAACTGATTGGCCGCCTCGACGTCACAAAGCTACCGAGCGCGGATCAGATCGCGGGCGCGCTCGGCGGTATCGTCGACATCCGCACCCGCATGCCGCTGGATGGCCCCAACCAGATCGCGTTCAAGGCGGGCGGGGCTTACGAGAGCCTGCCCAAGAAGGGCGGGCTCGAGGTGTTCGGGCTCGTCTCGCACAAGTTTGCGGACGATACCCTCGGCGTGCTGCTTTCCGCCTCGTTCGATCGTCGCAACCTGGCGCAGCAGGGGCTCGACACCTTCTCCGGCTACTCGCGCTTCACCGACAGCACGGGCACGCAGCGCTACGGCAACGCAGATGCTCGGCCCGAGGATATCCAGGAACGTCGCGATACGCTGGGAATCGACGGAGCGATCCAGTGGAAGCCGCGCCCGGGCGTGGAAATCACGCTCGACAGCTTCTACTCCAAGCTGGACTCGAGCCGCTCGCGGTTCTGGCTCTCTTTCTCTCCGACCGCCGGGCTGAGCAACGCCGTATATTCGGACAACAATGTCTTGCTTTCGGGAACAACCACAGGGCCGGTGCTGAGCAATTCCGAATATCAGACCGCGTCGTCGGGCATCTGGTCGTCGGCGCTGCGCGGCAAAGTCGATCTCACCGACCGGCTGCACACCAGCTTCGAGACGTCTTACGACCGGTCGAGCGCTAGGCAGCACCAGATCTACTTTCGTCTGCAGCCGAACGCGTCGGTCAGGTCGAGCGTCGACTTTGACCTGACCAAGGGCGATCTTGGGTCGTACCAGGTCAACGGAGTTGACCTGAGCGACCCATCGCAGCTGCGCTTCTCGATCCTGTTCGACAATGGCAGCGAGTCGATCAGCAAGGAGTTTGCCGCACGCAGCGACTGGACCTACGATCTCGACGCAGGGCTGCTTAACGCGTTTGACTTCGGTGCCCGCTTCTCCGAACTCAGGACGACGACCGATCCGAGACGCGCGGACATCCGGCCCGCCGGCGGCATCCCTGCGACCCAGCTTGGCGATTATCTCTCCGTCTACTCAAACCCTGATTTCGCCACGGGAGATTTCGCAGGGATCCCGCGATCGTACCTCGGCGCGGCCAGTAGCATTACGAGTTGTGCCGTGTTTACGGACATTCCCGCAATCTCGCAGGACCCGCAGTGTCTCGATCCGGCGAATACCGTCAACGCGCTCTCGACGCGGTTCGAGATCAAGGAGGCGCTGTATGAAGCCTACGGCAAGCTCGACTTCCAGACGGGCATCGGTGCGACCTCGCTGTCGGGCAACATCGGCGTCCGCTACCTGCGGCGCGATCTCGCCTCCACGGGCAACGTCATCAGCCCTGTCGGTGCGGCCACACCCACCACGTTCCGCAGGACTGACAACGAGTGGCTGCCGACCGGCATTCTCAAGTGGAACATCACCGACGAACTCATCGCCCGCGTCGGCGCGGCAAAGGTCTTGACTTTCCCAAATACTGGAGATCTGAACAACGGCGTCTCGCTGTCCAACAACGCGTTGTTCGTCGATGGCGTGCAGACCGTGCTGGGTACGGGCGGCGGCGGCGCACCGAACCTCGATCCGTTCAAGGCCAATCAGATCGACTTCTCGGCCGAATATTATTTCGGCAGGCAAGCCATGGTCTCGGTCGGTTTGTTTTACAAGGACATCTCGACCTTCATCGTCCAGCAGCAGAGCCAGGAGCGCTATAGTGGCATCGACTACCTCATCAACCGCAAGATCAATGGTGAAGGCGCGACCGTGAAAGGCGTGGAGGGCGTAGTGCAGCTACCGTTCTACTTCCTTCCACAGCCGTTCGACGGCTTCGGCGTGATGGCGACCTACTCGTACATCTCGTCCGAGACGCCGATCCGCGATGTCGGAAACCGAGCCCTCCCCTTTCCCGGCCTGTCCAAGAACAACGTTAACCTGATCGGCTTTTACGAAAAGGGACCGTTCAGCGTTCGTGGTGCCTTCAACTGGCGCGATGCCTATCTCGTCACCCTGTCCTCGACCGGAAACGGCATCTACAACGACTCGTACACGGATCTGTCGGCGACGATGCGCTACGACGTCACGAAGAATGTCTCGGTAGGATTGGAGGCGAACAACCTGTTGAACGCCAAGCAGCGGACGTATGACGGGTTCCAGGAGGCGCTCCGCACTAACGTCTTCTTCGGACGCATCTTTAAGGCCAGCGTCAGCGCCAAATTCTGATCAAGGGGAGGGGAGGACAAGGTGGGCGATCTGGCGGGACGCGTTGCACTGGTCACAGGCGCGGCAAGCGGGATTGGTGCGGCAATCGTCGACCGGTTCCTGCGGGCGGGTGCGCGCGTCGCCGGGCTTGATCTCGATCCGGCGATCGCAAGCGACTGCAACCTCGTTGCCGATCTTCGCGACGGTGCCGCGGTGTCGGCCGCAATCGCAATGATGCGCGACACGCTGGGTACGCCCGACATCCTGGTCCACGCCGCGGCCGCAACGCACCACGGGGGGACGATCGACACCGATCCCGAGACCTATGCGACGATCTTCGACGTTAACGTGACGGCCGCGGTGCGGCTGATGCGCGCCTGCGTTCCCGGAATGACAGAGCGGGGACGCGGAGCGATCGTGTTTCTCACGTCGATCAACGCGCGCTTCGCAACCCCGACGCTCGCAGCCTATGCCGCCTCCAAAGCCGCGCTCACCAGCGTGATGCAGACCGCCGCGCTTGAGTTCGCGCCCACCGGAATCCGCGTTAACGCGGTCGCCCCCGCCAGCATCGACACACCGGCGATGCGCGCATCCTTCGCGCGCAGCGGCAATGCGGAGGAAGCGCGCCGCCGCAACATCGCGCGTCACCCGCTCGCGCGGATCGGAACGGCGGAGGAGGTGTCGGAACTCGCGCTGTTCCTCGTTTCGGATCGCGCCGGTTGGATCACCGGCTCGGTTTTCGAGATCGACGGAGGCGCGCATGTCACACGCCGCTGAGTCTCCAATCATCGCCGGCGTCAGCTGGGGAAGCAGCCACTTTCGTGCCTATCGGATCGGCGCGGAAGGCGTACTGACCGACAGTTATAACGAAGGCGCCGGCATTGCTACGCTCGATCGCGGCGGAATGGCAGAGGCAGTCGCGCGGCTCGTCGCCCGCTGGCCGGGGCTGACCGCGATTTACGCATCCGGAATGATCGGCTCTCCGTTGGGCTGGACCGACGTGCCCTACACCCTTGCCCCGGTCGGACACGACGCGCTCGCTCGCGCGGCGGTCGTCACCGTCATCGGCCCCGCCCCGGTCCGGATCATCCCCGGCATCGCGTGCGTGCGCGCGAGCGATGGCGCACCCGATGTGCTGCGTGGCGAGGAAGTCGAACTGGTCGGCCTTGCCGCCGACCGGCACGACAACGGTCTCATGGTGCTGCCCGGTGCCCACAGCAAGTGGGTATCGTTGACGAACGGCAGGGTGACCGATTTCGTTACCTCGATGACCGGCGAGATCTTTGATCGGCTCACAACGCAGGGGCTGCTCGCATCGATCGCCGGGGACGAGGCGCGCGACGGCGCCGCCTTTCGCGAAGGCGTCGCGATCGGGCGGGATGCCTCGCTCGGTCTGGGCGCCCTTCTGTTCGGCGCGCGCGCGCGGGTGATGCGCGGATTAATCGCCAAGCAGGACGCCGCGTCATATCTGCGCGGCGTGCTGATCGGCTCCGAGCTGTCGGACGCGGAACGGCTGTTTGCACCCCTCTTCGACGCGGTTGTCACGCTGGTCGGCCAAGGGCCGCTCGCCGCACTCTACGCGGCCGCGCTTGGCAGCGCTGGCGCACGCACCCAGTTCGCGGATGCGAGCGCGGCTTGCGTTGCCGGGTTCGGCGCGATCCACCGCGCCACACGTTTCACCCCGGGAGATTGACAATGAAGCGCAAGATCGTTGCAGCGCTGCTCACCGCTACGTTCGCACAGGCTGGCGGGGCGGAGCCGCCATCGAATCTCTATGGATTGGTTTGGAACGATGATTTTTCCGGCACCGCGATCGACGTCACCAAATGGACGTTCCGCACCGACTCCAAGAAGCTCAGCACCCAGTTGCCCGCCAACGTCGAGGTTCGCGACAACCGTCTCAGCCTAATGATGAAGAAGGAAGCGGCGAACGGCAAAGCGTATACCGGCGGCGGCGTCATCACCCGCCGCCTGTTCGGCTATGGTTATTACGAGGTTACCGCGCGTACCACTAGCAACGTGGGGTGGCACAACAGCTTCTGGATGATGGCCGGGGATGGCAGCGACACGTACGGGCCAGGCCATTATCTCGAGATCGACCAGTTCGAAATCAACACGAAGGATCCCTCGACGGTCACGTCGGGGCTGATCTTCTGGGATGGGAAGGTGGGTCCGAAACCGATCAAGATGGATCGCTGCCCGGACCTCAATTCCTTCAATAGTTCGGCCGGCTACCACACCTATGGCGCGGATTGGCGTGAAGGCGCGGTCGATCTGTACGTGGACGGCAAGAAATATTGTACCCGCGCCTATCCGGTCGACACCTACCGCCAGGATCCAGTGCGGATCTGGCTGACCGCGATCGCCTATGAGGCGCCGGTTACGGTCGGCGGGACGCCGCAGCTCTACCGCAACGCCCGCTTCTACCAGCGCGATGCCTATGTGCTGGCGGGGCATGAAGGTTATACAGAAAGCGGTGCCGGCTGGCAGGGCAAGCCCAAAGGCGGGTTCGGACTTATGCCGCAACGGCGGAGCTGTACGGCAGGCGCGGCGGCGCGCTTCGTCCCGAACGTCGCGCAGGCCGGCCGCTACCGTGTATCGCTGTGGAACGACGCGCGTCCCGATCGCGGGGGCACGGCCGAGGTCACGCTGACCAGCGCCGACGGAACCGAGCGTCGCCGGATCAATCTTGCTAAGGCGGGGAAAGGCTGGGTGGATCTCGGCGTTCACAGCTTCGCCAAGGATCAGACCGCCAGCGTCACCGCGCGCGGCGATGCGGGCTGCCTCTCGGCAAGTGCGGCGAAGTTCGTGCGGATCAAAGGCTAACGCCACCGCCGCTTCGCTATACTGCAAAGGGCGGCGCGGCGGGATGCATCCTCGATCGGGCCTCATCCCTCCCGGGAAGCAGGCCTCGCCGACCGGTGCACCGCCTTATACTGGCAGGCATTCTTCGAGGCTCACGTCGTTGCCGACCACCCGCGCGGCTTAGTCGCCCCGGCGCGCAAGCCCTGTTATCAGCCTGATCCCTCGAGCGAAAGCCGGTCATGACGTTCCGCTATCTGTTTACCAGCCTTGCCCTCTCCGCGCCGTCGACCGTGCTCGCCGCCGAATGCGCGCAGTCGCCCGGCAAGGTGCTGGAACTCTGCGCCGACGTGGCGGACGGGCGCGCCACCTACGAGGTCCGCCGTCTGGGCAAACTGGTCCTAGCGCCCGCCACGCTTGGGCTTGCCTTCGCCGGCGAGCCGGCCCCGCGCTACGCCGCGATCACCAATGTCGTCCGCACCACGTCCGACACCCAGTGGGAGCAGCCCTGGGGCGAACAGCGCTTGATCCGCGACCGTCACCGGGAGCTCGCGCTGACGCTGCACGGCGACACCCCGCTCACCAGGCAGGTTCGCGTCACCTTCCGCCTGTTCGACGACGGCATCGGATTTCGCTACGCTTACCCCGGCATCGCCCCGGAACAGGCGGTCGCCGTCGTCGCCGACCACACCCAGTTTCGTCCGCTCGGGCCTTATCAGGCTTGGTGGTACGAAGGTCTTGGTCAGGAACGCGACGAGTATCTCTACACCCAGACCGATGCGCGCCGGATCACCCTCGCGGAGACGCCGCTGACCCTGAAGGGCGACAATGGCCTGTACCTCTCCTTCCATGAAGCGGCGCTGGTCGACTTTCCCAGCATGCTGCTGGCAGGCGACGGAAGCGGCAGGATGACTGCCCGGCTGATGCCATGGCCGGACGGCACTCTAGCGAAGAAAACCGGGCCATTCACGACGCCGTGGCGTACGGTGCTCATCGGCACCAGCGCTGGCGCGCTCGCCGACAGCCGCATCGAACTCAATCTCAATGAGCCCAACACGCTGGGCAACGTCGACTGGGTCAAGCCGGGCAAGTACGTCGGGATCTGGTGGGAGATGCATCTGAACCGCTCGACCTGGGCGAGCGGCACGAAGCACGGCGCCACCACCGCCAACGTCGAACATTACATGGATTTCGCCGCCAGATACGGGTTTGGCGGTGTGCTCGTGGAAGGCTGGAACAAGGGCTGGGACGGCGACTGGGCGAGAGAAGGCGACAAATTCAGCTTCACGCAAAGCTACCCGGATTTCGATCTTAAGGCGATCACCGACTACGGCCGTGCGAAGAAGGTCAAGTTGATCGGCCATCACGAGACCGGCGGCGCGGTGGAAAACTACGAACGCCAACTCGACGATGCGATGCGCTGGTACCGCACGTACGGCGTGGGCGTGGTCAAGACTGGCTACGTCCGCCTCTCGGGCGACATCGTCGACGCGAGCGGCGGCAGGGAATGGTTTGCCGGCCAGTACATGGTTCGGCACACTCTGAAGGTCGCGCAGACCGCCGCGCGCTACCGCATAGCGATCGACGCGCACGAGCCAGTGAAGGACACCGGGCTGCGGCGCACCTGGCCGAACATGATCAGCCGCGAGGGTGCCCGGGGCCAGGAGTACAACGCCTGGGCGCATCCGACTAATCCGCCCGAGCACATGACGGTCTTGCCGTTCACCCGGCTGCTCGGCGGACCGATGGACTTTACACCAGGCATCTTCGACATTCCCCGGAGCGGCGCCCCGGTCAATGATCGCGTGCAATCGACGCTTGCGACACAGCTCGCGGAATATGTCGTCGTCTATTCGCCGGTGCAAATGGCGGCCGACCTGCCCGAGAACTACGAGAAGAACCTCGACGCCTTCCAGTTCATCCGCGACGTACCGACCGACTGGGAGACCTCGATCACGCTCCAGGGTGAGATCGGCGACAATGTCGTCGTCGCACGCCAGCAGCGCGGCGGTCGGGACTGGTACCTCGGGGCGATCACCGACGAACAGGCGCGCACGCTGCGGCAGCCGCTCTCCTTCCTACCGGCGGGCAAGCGTTTCGAAGCGCAGATCTACGCCGATGGAGCTGCGGCGGATTACCGCACCAACCCGCTCGCGCTGGCGATTTCCAAACGGATCGTGACCCGCGCTGACACGCTGACGCTGGCGCTCGCCCCCGGTGGCGGGCAGGCGATCCGCTTCCGCGCACTGGATTGATCTTCGGGCCAGATCAATGCGCAGAGTAGAGGCGCCACCTTCGACAGGTTGATATATTTTGGGAAAGCGCCGTCCACTTTCACCACGCAACGCCAGAATTTTTTTTGCAGACGATAAGGCTAGATTTGCCGGTGAAACGTACCACCATGCTTGTGATTATAGTCGAAGACGAAGCAGGGAGAGAGGATTATGAATCGTTGCGAAGGGGTCACTGCACGAAAGTGAAGTTTATGTACGCCAGGATCGAACGAACGGCGGACGCTGACGATGTTAACGTCGGAAAGGGCTCCGTCAAACATAATGCACCGGCTAGTAATCTGAAGAGGGTAGGCGGCGGTATGCCCCGCCCGCGCAAGCCAGCCAGCCCGTTTCGCTACTTCAACTCGTCACCTGAGGTGATCCGGTTGGTGGTGCTGATGTACGTGCGTTTTCCGTTGTCGCTACGGAACGTAGAGGACCTGCTGTTCGAGCGGGGAATCGACATTTGCCACGAGACAGTGCGGCTCTGGTGGAACAGGTTCGGGCCGATGTTCGCCAGCGATATCCGCCAACAGCGTGTGAGCCGGATGCGTGGTTTTCGCCATTGGCGGTGGCACCTAGACGAGATGTACGTGAAGCTGAACGGCGAGATGGTCTACCTGTGGCGAGCGGTCGATCATGAAGGCGAGGTGCTGGAAAGCTACGTCACCAAGTCCCGTGACAAGGCGGCAGCGCTGACCTTCATGAGGAAGACGCTGAAACGTCATGGTTCGCCAGATAAGATCACTACCGACGGTCTACGCAGCTACGGCGCGGCCATGAATGAGCTGG
>Ga0265798_10003152_pt1 | contig 23712 bp, 17 predicted proteins | sample P3T30metagenome_FD_192430 | JGI IMG/M metagenome (GOLD analysis project Ga0265798, IMG submission 192430) | Plant litter microbial communities from East Loma Ridge, Irvine, California - P3 T30 | ecosystem: Environmental > Terrestrial > Plant litter > Unclassified | place: USA: California... | reverse complement strand
TGCCGGTGTATGCCGAGATTTCCAAGTTCCCGGGCGCCACGCGCGACCTGGCGCTTGTGGTCAAGCATGACATTCCGGCCCAGGCCTTGATCGACGCATTCCAGGCGGAGCTGGCCTCGAACCAACTTGGTCGACTCGTGCAAGCCGTTGTTTTGTTTGATGAATATCGCGGCAAGGGTCTCGAGCAGGATGAAAAAAGTCTTGCTTTCCGCTTTGGCTTGCAAGATACTCAATCGACGCTGCAAGACGATGCGGTCGAAGCCATCATGACCGCGCTCGCTTCTGCAGCGCAACAACATGGCGCAAAACTGCGCGCCTAAAAAGAGGGCCTCGGGCCTCGAAGGGGCTTCGGGCAGCATGCCCGGACCCCATCCGGAACTTACTGAAGGTAGGGCTTCAAAATTAACAACAACGACGTTGACACCGCCGTATTCCAGGAGGCGCTGGCCGCGGACCTGCATCGTGCGATGCAGGTGGCCAGGGTGCGCAAGGAAGCGGAACAGGAGTTGCCGACCTTGACCAAGGCGGAACTGGCCGAACTGCTGTTCGAGCAGGTCGGCCTGAACAAGCGCGAAGCCAAGGACATGGTCGAAACCTTCTTCGACGAAATCCGCAATGCGCTCGAGCGCGGCGAAGCGGTCAAGCTGTCCGGCTTCGGCAACTTCCAGTTGCGCGACAAGCCGCAGCGGCCGGGCCGCAACCCAAAAACCGGGGAAGAAATCCCCATCACGGCGCGCCGCGTCGTGACGTTCCACGCCAGCCAGAAGTTAAAGGGCATGGTCGAGGAAGCCAATCCGGCAGGTTCCGGGAGCTCCTCGCTGGCGCGGGCAGCCTGAACTGAGCCATGAATGACCGACCGAGCAAGATGGAACTGACCGTGCTTCCGCCGATTCCGGCAAAGCGCTATTTCACCATTGGCGAAGTCAGCGAATTGTGCGGGGTCAAACCCCACGTGCTGCGTTACTGGGAACAGGAATTTACGCAGCTAAAGCCGGTCAAACGCCGAGGGAACCGCCGTTATTACCAGCACCATGAAGTGCTGCTGATCCGGCGCATCCGCGAGCTGCTGTACGAGCAGGGCTTTACCATCAGCGGCGCGCGCAACCGTCTCGACAACCGCGGCCACCAGGTCGATGCCGACGAGCCGGTCCCCGAGGCGGCGGCGCCCGCACCGACGCTCGATCCAGCGGAGTTGCGTGCGGAATTGCAGGCGATCCTCGCGCTGCTCCGGCACGGTTCGACGGCCGCCTGAGCCGCTGTCCGGCGCCGGCATTCCAGCAAGCGTGGCGGTACGGGCCTGCGTCCTGCTCAGGCGTGTGCGCCTGTTGTTCTGCACCCCGGAGGTGCTAGAATGTCACTTGCGAATGTTGCTGACTCAAACGCATGACCTAACGGGGCGTGAGGTGTCAGCCTCGGCTCTTTCCTGCCTCAGGAAAATTTAAGGGAAGACAATGATACGCGTTGCCATTTGTGACGATCACCAGATAGTTCGAGCAGGTTTCAAACAGATTTTTTCGTCCTCCGGCGAGTTCGAAGTCGTCGCCGAGGGTGCGACCGGGCGCGAAGCCCTCGATATCGCACGCCGCGAGATTTGCGACGTCCTGCTGCTCGATATCGCGATGCCCGACCAGAGCGGCATCGATATCCTGCGTACCATCCGCCAGGGTCAACCGAACCTGCCGGTACTCATTTTGTCCGGCTATCCGGCCCAGCAGTATGCGCTGAACCTGTTCAAGATGGGCGCCAACGGCTACCTGAACAAGGAATGCGACGCCGACGAGCTCAAGACCGCCGTGCGCACCGTGTTCCAGGGCCGCCGCTACGTCAGCTCCCAGGTCGGCGAACTGCTGGCCCAGAGCTTCGACCGCGACCCCAACACAGCCTTGCACACCGAGCTGTCGGACCGCGAATTCCAGGTGTTCCTGCGCCTGGCCAAGGGCGCGACCGTGTCCGATATCGGGAATGCGCTGTCGCTCTCCATCAAGACGGTATCCACCTACCGTACCCGCATCATGGAAAAGATGGGGCTGCAATCCAATAGCGACTTGACTTATTACGCAATGAAGAACAACCTGCTCGACTGAGCGGTGCAGGGCATGGCCGTCCAGACAGGGCGGAACGGACGGCCGCCCGACAGTGCGGCCGTTGTCATTTTTACTGCTAGTTAGTTATCAAGAAGTACCTTTCCTTACAGAACTGTTACTTTCTCGTCGTCATCACGCCACACATTTAATTTGTCGTGTGGAATAGAGCTACCGAGCAACTTTCCCGGTCTATAATGACTTCGACAGGCAATGCTGCGCGAAAGGGAGCTTTAGGATGTACTTCACCACCGACCCCAAGTTCAGGCCGGTTCGCAGCCTTCCGTTGTACCAGACCCTGCTGTGCGTCATTTGTGTGTTGATACTGGTACTCAACGCCGTCAGCCTCGCGCGAAATCTCGACGGGCTGAAATCGGCGAACGGCAGGCAGGCCCAGGCTGACCGCGTGTCCGCCAAGCTGCAATACGTGAATCTGCTGGTAACCGATGCCGACAGCGGCTTGCGCGGCTATTTTCTTTCCGGCTCCGACACCTATCTCGGACCGCTGCGCACCGCCCAGCGCGAACTGCGCGGCCAGCTCGACGTCCTCAAAACACTGCTTGCGGACAATCCCTCGCAACTCAAGAACCTGGCCCAGCTCCAGACCCTGGTCACGCGCCGCGTCGACCTGATGAACCAGGCGCTCGCGGTATATCGGCACGGCGGCCTGGACGATATCGTCGCGATTTCGCGCACCCAGGAAGACCGTGCCCAGATGGATGAGATCCGCCTGCAGGTCGTCATCATGACCGGCGAGCAGAACGAATTGCTGGCGGCGCGCAGCGGCGCCTTCTACGACCAGTACCGCCGCGCCACGCTGCTCGGGCTCGGCATCAGTTTCGCGGCGCTGGCCGTGCTGGTGCTGTTCTATAACCTGATCCGGCGCGGCTTCCGTGCGCGCCTGCATGCCGAGCGTGCCCTGCAGCAGACCAACGATCACCTGGAAACCCTGGTCGCCTCGCGCACCGAGCAGTTGTCGGTGTTGTCGCGCCACCTGATCAGTGTGTCGGAAGAAGAAAAGACCCGCCTGGCGCGCGAGCTGCACGACGAGATGGGCGCCAACCTGACCGCCATCGGCATGCACCTGGCGAACGTCAAGGCGCAGCTCAAGGACAGCCATCCCGAGCAGGTTGCGATCCTCGAGCGCGCCCGTGCAACCCTGATGCAGACGGTCGAGCTGAAACGCCGCATCATCGAGGGTCTCCGCCCGAGCCTGCTGGACAATATGGGTCTGGCCGCGGCGTTGGAGAGTTATTGCGAGGATTTTGCACGCACCAGTGGCGTGGAATGCGACGCGCTGGTCGAGGCCGGTATCGACGATGCCGGTCCGATGCAGGCGATCGCGCTGTTCCGCATCACCCAGGAATCGCTGAACAATGTCGCCAAGTACGCCAAGGCGCGCCACGTGGTGGTGCACCTGGCGCGCGAGGGCGAAGCCTATGTGCTGGAAATCAGCGACGACGGCATCGGCATTCCGCCCGATGCGATGCGCCGTCCGCGTTCGCACGGCCTGCTGGGCATGCGCGAACGTGCGGCCCTGCTGGGCGGCAGCCTGCGGGTGGAGCGCGGTGTGAACGGGATCGGTACCAGCGTGCATGCCTGCGTGCCGACGGTGGCGCCAGGCATCGAACAGGACAGCGCCACCTCGGGCGCCATGCTGGCGGCTTCTGCGCTGGTAGTGATGGAAAATGCTGCGGCGCCGGCGGTGCCGGCAGAGGAGGCGGAAGTGTCGATGCGCAATCAGATGCGCAACATAAACGATTTGCAGAGCCAGCTCGCCGCCCTTGCGCCCTTACAGGCGGCGGGCGGCGGAGCTGCGCCAATCATGCGCGTGCAACGTCCATCAGCAGACGGTCATACTCGCTTTTAGCAACCTTGTAGCATTCGCCGGCATAGTCTTCCAGGCCCTGGCGGTTCAGCACGGTGATATTCCCGCGGCGGTACTGGATCAGGCCTTCGTCCTGCAGCTTGCCGGCGGCGGCGGTAATGCTTTCGCGGCGCACACCCAGCATGATCGAGATCAGTTCCTGGGTCACTTTCAGTTCGTTGCTGGCCGAGCGGTCCAGGCGATCCAGCAGCCAGCGGCACAGTTTCTGTTCGATCGAGCTGTGGCGACCGCCGACGGCGTTCTGGGCCATCTGGGCGAACAGGGCGTTGGTGTAGCGCATCAGCAGCTGGGGCAGGGCGCCGCCCTTGTTGAAGGCGTCGCGCAGGAACTGGGTCTTCAGGCGGTAGCCGTAGCCGGCGCTCTGCACGACGGCGCTGCAGGTGGCGCGTTCGCCCATGAACAGCGACACGCCGACCGCGCCTTCATGGCCGACCACCGCGATCTCGGTGGTGGCGCCGTCTTCCATCACGTACAGCAGGGAGACGATTGCGGTCGTCGGGAAATACACGTATTCCAATTTGCTGCCATACTCGAACAGTTCTTTGCCGAAAGGCAGCGGAACCAGTTCAAGGTGCTCAAACAGGGTTTCCAGGTCGGGGCGCGGCAGGGCTGCCAGCAGCTCGTTCTGTTGGGTGCCGCTATAGCTCACGACAGGTCGGGTGGCCAGTTTGATTTCTTCGCTGGTCGAAGGGATCTGGTTCAACGACTGCGCTTTTTTCTGAGCGGCCACACCGAGTTGAGCGTTATTCATGTTGTCCTCGTTATCTCTGACTTACATCACTGGGCGATTGCTTGGATGGGTTTCCTCATCGCGATGTGTGAACAATAAAGCCATAGTCTCCTGCCGAACATAAGACTAGCTGTCGCCCCCATGTAGGTTCGATGCATGATGTTTTGTCAGTCCAGTCCTACTGGGGAGAAACAGCCGATTTATGGTGTTTTTTGTAGGCTGGAAACAGAATGTGGGCAAAAATTGATGTTCCTGCTCATCAATATCGGCGTTTTGAGGCATGCCGGGACCGCCAAACTTAATAGCACGGCAAGAGAAATACGCTGTCTCAGCAAGATGGCATACAGAAGAATCCGATTGCCCTACGACTTATCCTACAGCTCTGCCCATCGTTTGACGGTGAAATCCTTCACACAAGGCGCAAGAGACTGGGTAAAATCGACGGTTTTGCGAAGCGCCTGCAAGGCGACACCATGTCCATCGATAACGCAGCACTCCCTCCCGACGCCGGTGACGGCACGGACGCCGCCCCGGCCGCCAAGCCGGCCGCCCTGATCGCGCGCGAAACCGCGCGCCGCCGCACTTTCGGCATCATTTCCCACCCCGACGCCGGCAAGACCACGCTGACCGAAAAACTGCTGCTGTTCTCGGGCGCGATCCAGCTGGCCGGCACCGTCAAGGGCCGCAAGAGCGGACGCCATGCGACCTCGGACTGGATGGACATCGAAAAGCAGCGCGGCATCTCGGTAGCATCCTCGGTGATGCAGTTCGAGTTCCGCGACCACGTGATCAACCTGCTCGACACCCCCGGCCACCAGGACTTCTCGGAAGACACCTACCGCGTGCTGACCGCGGTCGACTCGGCCCTGATGGTGATCGACGCCGCCAAGGGCGTGGAAGCGCAGACCATCAAGCTGCTCGACGTCTGCCGCATGCGCGCCACCCCGATCGTCACCTTCATGAACAAGATGGACCGCGAGACGCGCGATCCACTGGAACTGCTCGACGAAGTCGAATCGGTGCTGAAGATCGAGTGCGCGCCGGTGACCTGGCCGATCGGCATGGGCAAGAACTTCCGCGGCGTGTACCACCTGATCAATGACGAAGTCATGCTGTTCAAGGCCGGCGAGGAAAAGGCGGACGGCGCCTACGAGATCATCAAGGGTATCGACAATCCGCGCCTGGCCGAGATGTTCCCGCTCGAGATGGACCAGCTCAAGATGGAAGTGGAGCTGGTGCACGGCGCCTCGCACCCCTTCGACCTGGAGCGCTTCCTGGCGGGCGTGCAGACCCCGGTGTTCTTCGGCTCGGCCATCAACAACTTCGGCGTGCGCGAGATCCTGTCGGCCCTGATCGAATGGGCGCCGGCGCCGCGCGAGCGCGACGCCACCGTGCGCTCGGTGAAGCCGGACGAGCAGCCGTTCTCCGGCTTCGTCTTCAAGATCCAGGCCAATATGGACCCGGCCCACCGCGACCGCATCGCCTTCCTGCGCGTGTGCTCCGGCCGTTTCGAGAAGGGCATGAAGGTCAAGCACCTGCGCCTCGGACGCGAGGTCAAGCTGTCCTCGGTGGTGACCTTCATGGCATCGTCGCGCGAGCAGGTCGAGGAAGCCTACGCGGGCGACATCATCGGCCTGCCGAACCACGGCAACATGCAGATCGGCGACAGCTTCTCGGAAGGCGAGCTGCTCACCTTCACCGGCATTCCGTACTTCGCGCCGGACCTGTTCCGCACCGTGCGCATCCGCAATCCGCTCAAGACCAAGCAGCTGCACAAGGGTTTGCAGCAGCTCGGCGAAGAGGGCGCGGTGCAGGTGTTCAAGCCGGTCATGGGCAGCGACTTGATCCTGGGCGCGGTCGGCGTGCTGCAGTTCGAAGTGGTCGCCAGCCGCCTGCTGAACGAATACGGCGTCGACGCGATGTTCGAAACCAGCAGCATCAGCAGCGCGCGCTGGGTGTCGAGCGATGACAAGAAATCGCTGTCGGACTTCGAAGAGGCGCTGGCCCACAACGTGGCGTACGACGCCGCCGGCAACCTGGCCTACCTGGCCACCTCGGGCGTCAACCTGCGCCTGACCCAGGAACGCTGGCCGAAGCTGCAGTTCCACGCGACGCGCGAGCACGCGGCGAAGCTGGACTAGGCGCGGGAATCCGGGCTGCAATCGCCCGTCATGTCTTGCGCATGCACGGACTGGACGCGTGGGCGGGGAACCAGCCCACCCTACGGCCAGCCTGCCGCCTACGAGGCGGTTTGCCGCGTCAACGCCGCCTCCAGCACGCTGCCGATCCAGCACACCACGAACACGATCCCCGCCGCCTGCACCGACCACGGCGTCGGCAGGGCCTCCAGCCGGGCGGCCATCGCGATCGGATCGAGCGGCACCGCGCCGCTCATGACCTGGCCGGCCAGGGCGTTCGCCTGTTCCAGCGTGAAGTTCGCATACACCAGCCCGGCCACCACGGCCGGCGCCAGGAACAGCAGGGCGCGAGTGCGCCGGCCCAGGTAGAACTGGCCGACACCCGGGAATACCAGCGCCGACAGCAGGGCGCCCACTACGTTTTTCTTCATCTTCTTCCTCTGGTTCGCGGCGCTTGCTTGACCCATCACAAGGGGAATGGCATCCCACCGCGTAAATTGCTTAAAAGCACGTCGGACTACTGACTGGCGCCGTCCCGCCCGGCGCCGTCGAACCGGGAGAAGACATGGCACCAGCATTTCACCTTACCCTTGACCGCGCGCTCGCATGCTGGCGCGCCTGAGGCTCGGCCCCAAGCTGCTGCTGGCTCCCGGCGCGGTGCTGGTGCCGCTGGTCCTGCTGTCCAGCGGCGCCTACCATGCGATGGTACGCCAGAACGAATCGCTCGACACGATTGTCGGCCAGCGCGCGGTGCATGTACGCGCCGCCAACGACCTCGTTGCGGCCGCCCAGAAAGCGCATGCGCAGGCCTACCAGGCGCTGAGCTGGAGCGGCGGCAGCTTCGCGCCCCGGCGCATCGAATCGCTGGTGGGCGAGGTGCGGCTGCAGCACGCGACGATCGAGCGCGGGTTCGCGACGCTGGCCCGGCTCACCGCGGACAGCCCGGCGGAGCGGCGCGGCATCGAGCAGGCTAGTGCGGCCTGGCGCCAGTACGTGCCGGCGGTGCGGGACGTGCTCGAGATCGTGCCGGACGACCAGTCGATCGGCGCCAGCGCCATGTCCAAGGCGGAGCGCGCGTTCGAGATCGTGTCGCTGCGCCTGGGCGAGCTGGCAAGGCGCGAGCAGGAGCTGGCCGAGCAGGCCGCGCAGCGCGCCGCCGACGACTTCAGGCTGATGTCGACCCTGATGCCGCTGGTGGTGGCGCTGGCCGCCGCCGCGGCGCTGGCGATCGCGCTGGCGGTGCGGCGCTCGCTGCTGGCCGGGGTCGGCGCCATCGAGGCCGCGGTGACGGGACTGGCCAGCGGCGACCTGACCATCCGCCCGCGCCTCGAAGGCGACGACGAGATCGCCGCTACCGCGCGCGCGCTGGACGCCGGCATCCTCAAGCTCAGCGGCACCTTGCGCACCATCCTCGATTCCTCGCGCGCCATCGGTTCGAGTTCGCGCGAGATCGTGCTGGGCCGCCGCGGACTGCCGCCGCGCGCCGGCGTGCGCGATTCGCTCGAACGCACGGCGGGCGCGGTGCGCGAGCTGGCGGCGGCGCACGACCGCAATGCCGACAGCGCGCTGCAGGCCAACCGGCTGGCCGAAAACGCCTCCAACGCGGCCCAGCAGGGTGGCGGCGTGGTGCACCGGCTGGTGGCGACGATGGAGCAGTTGCGGCGCACTGCGCTGCGGCTGGAGGCGATCGGTGCGAGCATCGACGCCACGCTGGGCCGGGCCGGCGCGCTGGCGCTGGAAGCCGCGGCGGGCGCCGGCGACGGGCCGCAGGCGGCGCTGGCGGCCTGCGAACTGCGCATGCTGGCGGGGCGCGCCCAGCTGGCCGCGCGCGAGGCGCGCGAACTGGCGCACGGTGCCGCCGCCGCCATCGAGGATGGCAGCGCCTGGGCCACGGCGGCCGGCGCCAGCATGGCCGACCTGGCCAGCTCGGTGCAGGAAGTGGGCGACATCGTCAACCGCATCGGCGACAGCAGCGCACGCGCGCTCGACCTGGCCGGCGTCGACCAGGCCATCGTGCGCATGGATGAAATGAGCCGGCAGGGGTCGCGCATGGTGGAGGAGGCGGCGATGGCCGCGTGCGGCCTGCAGCAGCAGGCCCTGGCGCTGTCGCGTGCGGTGGCCACCTTCCGCCTCGACGAGGCCGCGCAGGCGCCGGAGAGCGAAAACGACACGGCCCCGCACGGAACGCCCGGGGAAGACGGGCGTCCGGGCAGGGCCGGGCACCCCTACCTGCGGCTGGCGAGCAGCCGCGGAGGGGGAGAATCGACTACCTAGAACGTATCCAGGCAGGCGTGTGCGCTTCCTTACTCGTAGTCGCTGATGGGTGCGCAACCACAGAACAGGTTACGGTCGCCATACGCATTGTCGGCGCGGCCGACCGGCGGCCAGTACTTCTTCTTGCGCAGCGAGGGCACCGGGAAGGCCGCCACTTCGCGCGAATAGCCGTGCTGCCAGTCGTCGGCGGTGACCACTTCCGCGGTGTGCGGAGCGCCCTTGAGCGGGTTGTCCATGCGGTCGTACTCGCCGCGCTCGACCTTCACGATCTCGGCGTGGATGGTGATCATCGCCTCGATGAAGCGGTCCAGCTCGACCTTCGCTTCCGACTCGGTCGGCTCGATCATCAGCGTGCCCGGGACCGGGAAGCTCATGGTCGGGGCGTGGAAACCGTAGTCCATCAGGCGCTTGGCCACGTCTTCGTTGCTGATGCCGGTGGCTTCCTGCAGCGGACGCAGGTCGATGATGCACTCGTGCGCGACCAGGCCGCCTTCGCCGGTGTACAGCACCGGGTAGTGCGGAGCCAGGCGGCGTGCGATGTAGTTGGCGTTCAGGATCGCCATCTCGGTCGCCGCGGTCAGGCCTTCGGCGCCCATCATCGCGATGTACATCCACGAGATCGGCAGGATCGAGGCCGAGCCGTAAGGCGCCGCGCTGACAGCGCCGATGCCCTGTTCGTCGCGCTGGTAGCCGGTCGACGCCTGGTTCGGCAGGAAGGGCACCAGGTGGGCGGCCACGGCCACCGGACCGACGCCCGGTCCGCCGCCGCCGTGCGGGATGCAGAAGGTCTTGTGCAGGTTCAGGTGGCTGACGTCGCCGCCGAACAGGCCCGGACCGGCCACGCCGACCAGCGCGTTCATGTTGGCGCCGTCGACATAGACCTGGCCGCCGTGCGCATGCACGATCTCGCACAGTTCGCGGATACCCTCTTCGAACACGCCGTGGGTCGACGGGTAGGTGACCATCACGCAGGCCAGGTTGGCGCTGTGCTGCTCGGCCTTCTTCTTCAGGTCGGCCAGGTCGACGTTGCCGTTCTCGTCGCAGGCGGTGACCACCACCTGCATGCCCACCATATTGGCCGACGCCGGGTTGGTGCCGTGCGCCGAGGACGGGATCAGGCAGATGTTGCGATGGCCTTCGCCGCGCGACTCGTGGTACTTCTTGATGATCAGCAGGCCCGCATACTCGCCCTGCGAGCCGGCGTTCGGCTGCAGCGACACGCCGGCGTAGCCGGTCACGGCGCACAGCATGTCTTCCAGCTGGGCGATCATCTCGCGGTAGCCGACGGTCTGCTCGTCCGGTGCGAACGGGTGGATGCTGGAGAACTCGGGCCAGGTGACCGGGATCATTTCCGAGGTCGAGTTCAGCTTCATGGTGCACGAACCCAGCGGGATCATGGTGCGGTCCAGCGCCAGGTCCTTGTCGGCCAGGGCGCGCAGGTAGCGCAGCATCTCGTGCTCGGCGTGGTAGCGGTGGAAGGTCGGGTGGGTCAGGTAGGCGCTGGTGCGCGACAGCGCGGCCGGGAAGGCGTCCTGCACGTCCTTGTCGAGCGACTCGATGTCGAAGGCGGCGTCCTTGCCGGCGGCTTTGGCGAAGATCGCCAGCACGGTGGCGAGGTCTTCGCGGGTGGTGGTCTCGTCCAGCGACAGGCCGACCTGGCGCGCATCGATGCGGCGCAGGTTCACGCCATGTTCGGCGGCGATCGCGTGGATCTGTTCAGCGCCGTCGGCGACCACGGTGAGGGTGTCGAAGAAGGTCTCGTTGGCCAGCTGGTAGCCGAGCTGCTGGAGCGCGCCGGCCAGGATGCCGGTGTAGCGGTGCACCCGGCGGGCGATCAGTTCCAGGCCTTGCGGACCGTGGTAGATCGCGTACATCGAGGCCATCACGGCCAGCAGCACCTGGGCGGTGCAGATGTTCGAGGTGGCTTTCTCGCGGCGGATGTGCTGCTCGCGGGTCTGCAGCGCCAGGCGGAACGCCTTGTTGCCCTGGGCGTCGATGGTGACGCCGGCCAGGCGGCCCGCCATGCTGCGCTTGAATTCGTCGCGGGTCGCCAGGTAGCCGGCGTGCGGGCCGCCGAAACCGAGCGGCACGCCGAAGCGCTGGCTGTTGCCGACCACGACGTCGGCGCCCCATTCGCCCGGCGGGGTCAGCACGGTCAGTGCCAGCAGGTCGGCCGCGACCACGATCATGGCGCCGGCCGCATGCAGCTTCTCGCAGGCGGCGCGGTAGTCGCGCACGTCGCCGTTCACGCCCGGGTACTGCAGCAGCACGCCGAAGCAGGGTTCAGCCAGGTTCTCGATCTCGCTCGCCGCGATGGTGCGCACTTCGACGCCGATCGGCTGGGCGCGGGTCTGCACCACTTCGAGGGTCTGCGGCAGCACGTCGTCGGCCACGTAGAACACCTTGCTGGCCGACTTGCCGACGCGCTGGATCAGCGTCATCGCTTCGGCGGCGGCGGTGCCTTCGTCCAGCATCGAGGCATTCGCGATGCCCATGCCGGTGAGGTCGGTAATGACCTGCTGGAAGTTCAGGATCGCCTCCAGGCGGCCCTGCGAGATCTCCGGCTGGTACGGGGTGTAGGCGGTGTACCAGGCCGGGTTCTCGAAGATGTTGCGCAGGATGACGGGCGGGGTGTGGGTGCCGTAGTAGCCCTGGCCGATCATCGACTTCATGACCTTGTTCTGCGAGGCGATCGCCTTGAGCTTGGCCAGCGCGGCCTGCTCGGGCAGGGGCTCGAAGAACTGGCCCAGCTCCAGCTTGTCCTTGCGGCGGATGTTGGCGGGAACGACGGCGTCGATCAGGGCCGCGCGCGAGGCGTAGCCGAGGACGGACAGCATGGCTGCCTGTTCGGTGTCGGACGGACCGATGTGGCGCGGGATGAAGCCATCGCGTGCTTCGAGTTGGGTCAGGCTGGTGCGGGTCATGGTGGCGGCAGAAAAAGAAAAAGTCGGGCGTATGAGAACCGTCGCCCCTGCGAAGGCAGGGGCCCAAGTCCGGTGTGCGTGTTGGCTAAAAACTTGGGTCCCTGCCTGCGCAGGGACGACGTGCCGGTGCAGTCGAAACGATGTGGGGGCGGAACATGAAACGACAAGCGCGCCTCATGGGCGCGCTCGCTCAAGACAATCAGCCTTCGGTGGTCTTGCCGTAGGCGGCGGCGTCCAGCAGGCCGTCGATCGCGCCCGCATCCGCCGGCTGCAGCTTGAACAGCCAGGCATCGTAGGCATTCGCGTTGATCGAGTCCGGCGCGTCGGCGGTGGCCTGGTTGACGGCGGTGACGGTGCCGGAGACCGGCGCATAGATGTCGCTGGCGGCCTTGACCGATTCCACCACCGCGGCGTCGTCGCCGGCGGTGAAGGTCTTGCCGACCGTCGGCAGCTCGACGAACACGATGTCGCCCAGCGCGTCCTGCGCGTATTCGGTGATGCCGACGGTCAGGGTGCCGTCAGCTTCTTGGCGAACCCATTCGTGGGACTCGGTGTACTTCAGGTCGGCTGGGATGTTCATGCGTAAACTCCGTTAATGAGGGTGGTGCGGATAGTATAAGTTGTTCTGTTCGGGATCTGGCTCTGGCGGAGGGCTCAGGCGGCCAGGATCTTGCCATTACGCACAAACGGCAGCTTGACCACGGTGGCGGCCAGCTTCTTGTCGCGGATTTCGACGTGCACGGTGTCGCCCACGGCGACGTCCATCGGCACGCGCGCCAGCGCGATCGCCTGCTGCATCGAGGGGCTGAAGGTCCCGCTGGTGATCTCGCCGGCGTTGCCGGAGGCCGCCACGACCTTCTGGTGGGCGCGCAGGATGCCGCCTTTTTCGCGCAGGATCAGGCCGACGAATTGCTGCTGCTGGCCGCGCTGCAGGGCGCTCTTGCCGGTGAAGTCGCGCTCGGCGACCAGGTCGACGGTCCAGGCCAGGCCGGCGTCCAGCGGCGAGACGGTATCGTCCATGTCCTGGCCGTACAGATTCATGCCGGCTTCCAGGCGCAGGGTGTCGCGCGCGCCCAGGCCGGCCGGCTTGACGCCGTTTGCGGCCAGCGCGTTCCACAGGGCCTCGACCTGGTTTGCCGCCACGCCGATCTCGAAGCCGTCTTCGCCGGTGTAGCCGGTGCGCGCCACCATCAGTTCGCCGAACGGGGTGTCCTTGACGAAGGCGACGTTGAAGGGCTTGAGGTTTTCCGAGGCGGCGCGCACGGCCGGCACCGTGTCCCACACCTTGGCGCGGGCGTTCGGACCCTGCACGGCGACCAGGGCGATGCCGTCATCCGACAGGTCGGCGCGGCGCGGGGTGATGGCCAGGCCCGAACCGGTGGTCTCATTGCGTTCGCGGATCCAGGCGATGTCCTTCTCGGCGGTACCGGCGTTGACCACCAGGCGGAACCAGGTCTCGTCGATGAAGTAGACGATCAGGTCGTCGATCACGCCGCCCTGCGGATTGAGCATGCAGGAATACAGGGCCTTGCCCGGCGCCTGCAGCTTGTCGACGTTGTTGGCCAGCAGGCTGCGCAGGAAAGGACGGGCGTTCGCGCCCTGCAGGTCGACCACGCACATGTGCGAGACGTCGAACATGCCGGCGTCGCCGCGTACGGCATTGTGCTCCTCGATCTGCGAGCCGTAGTTGACGGGCATGTCCCAGCCGCCGAAATCGACCATCTTGGCGCCGGCGGCACGGTGAGCGGAATTGAGCGGGGTCGCCTTGAGCGTCATGGAGTCCTCAAACAGTAATAGGGTTCGGGCACGCGGTCGCCCGCATGCTGTTCGCACCCCTCTGTCCTCGGTACCTGAGAGATAGCGGCGTTGCCGCCTGCCCCTTCGGTGGGCCGTGTAGGCCGCTCTCCAGAGTTGGTCCGCCGCGGCTTTCGCGCGGGACCCTTGACCGGTCCGGTTTGCCTGAGAGTTTTCGGGTAATGCCCCTTCGGCGGCAGCCTGCGCTGCGCTCTCCCGGTCAAGACTGCGAAGGATATGTCAGCGGCCATGGGAAGTCAATCAATGGCGGCCATCATTTCCCAATAGAACTCCGCGCACTCTTGCAGTGCGTCGACGGCGGTCCGGGACCATGTTTTGTTACACTCGACCCACGACCTTGTGACAGGAGAGACCCACTATGAGCGAAGATCAAGCAAAAGAGAATGAAGCCTGGTTCACCCTGTCCGGCGACGTCAACAGCGATATGGTGCACCGGGTCTTCGAGGCGGTGGCGGGCATGACCGAGGACGGCATCGACACCGCCCACGTGCTGCTGCAGTCGAACGGCGGTTATGTCAGCGACGGCCTGTGCCTGTACAACTTCATGGCCAGTTCGCCGATCAACTTCGTCATGTACAACGGCGGCGCGGTGGCGTCGATCGCGGTGATCCTGTTCCTGGCAGGCACCCGCCGCTACGCCAGCGAGACCGCCCGCTTCATGATCCACAAATCGCACGCGACGGCCTCGCCCGGTTCGCGTCCGGATGCGCTCAACATCATCGTCGAGGGCTTGCGGGCCGACGATGCGCGCACCGAATCGATCCTGCGCAAGCATGTGGAACTCACGCCGGAACAATGGGGCATCCATCAGTACGGCGACCTGCACCTGAACGCGCGCGACGCCAGGAACGCCGGCCTGGTCGACGACGTGATCGACTTCGCGCCGCCCAAGGGCGCCAGGCTGCACAATATCTGAAGCACGCCGGAGCGCTGAATGGCGGTCCGGTTCCTGCGCGGCCCATGAACGAAAGGCCCGCGCGGTCATGCCGCGCGGGCCCTGCTTTATCCTGCATTTTTCTGCGCCCCATCCGGGACGGCGGCGCCTACAAGCGGCGCCCCGAAGCGGCGCCGCCCGGCGTCAAGCGCGATCAGCGGGAATTCTTGTGGCTCTGGCGGCCGGCAGCGGCATGCTGCTCGGGCGTGCCGCCGCGGGTGCCGCCCGACGACGAGCCTGCATTCGAGGCCGAGTTCGAACCCGACGATGCGGATTGCTGGCTGCCCGAATTCTTGTGGCTCTGGCGGCCGGCAGCTGCGTGCTGTTCCGGGGTGCCGCCCTGGACGCCGCCGGAGCCGCCCGATTTCGAGCCCGAGCCCGACGCCGAGGACTGCTGGCTGCCCGAATTCTTGTGGCTTTGCTGGCCGGCCTTGACGTGCTGCTCGTGGGTGCCGCCTTGGTTACCGGGACGCGAATTTTGGTTCGAAGCCATGATCATTCCTTTCGATGTAGTTGGGAAGTGTCCTGCTTTGCCGAACGCTGCGGTTTGTCGACTGCAGCGCTTGCCGGTAGAGCCATGATGCAAGCCCGGCCATTTGGCGGGTATCGGCGCGTCTCTTGAGCACTTGTAGGATTTGACTCACCACTAACGAAATGTTTTTTCTAACTTGCGCGAAAAAATAATGTACATATTTGTTCTGCGTCAGATTTTGCGCCGCCCAATGCCAAATTTACCGTCGCGTTAGCTCAGCAGTAGCATGTTCATACTTGCTGCCAGTCGCGCCGCCGGGCCCCCGCAAGATACCTGCGCAACGGTTGTCATTGCTAGTCGGAAATTCTGTGCCACAATAGCCGCGATCCCCCAGGAAAAACCGCGCCATGTCATCCAGCCCACCGAGCCCGGCCGCCAATAAGGCCGCGTCGTCGCAGCAGGCGACGCTGGATGCGCTCGCCGTCATCGCGCTCGAACACGTCCGGGCCGGACTCGGGCCCACGGCGGCGCGCCTGGCGGCGGCACTGGCCGACGTCGACAGCGGCGGCGCGGCCGAGTCGCTCGACACCCGCACGATCTACCAGCGCGTCAAATCGGCGCGGCTGCTGCGCGAAAACAGCTATGCCTTCGTGCACCTGGCGTCGGAGGCGATCGAAGCCGCCCTGCGCGCCGAACTGGCGCAACTGAATCCGCTGGCGCCGCGCGGCGCGCCCGATGCGCTGGGGCTGGTGCCGCTCGACGAGATCGACGGCAAGCTCGCCTTCGCGGCGCTGGCGCGTCCCTTCGACATCCAGCATGCCGAGGCGCTGGCGGCGCTGGCGGTGCGCCTGGGCCTCCTGCTCGGGCGCGGCGTGCTGCGCGCCGACGCCAACCCCTTCCGTCCCGCCGTCTTCCTGCAAGCCCTCGACGCTGCCTGGCGCGCCTTCGAGCCGGATGAACTGGCCCATGGCCTGGTCCAGCCGCTGCTGCGCCCCGAGCTGATGTTCGACCTGGCGCCGCTGCTGGACGCCCTGGGCGCCGAGCTGCGCCGCGACCGCTTGCCGGGGCGCGATCCGGCCTGGCACATCCAGAAGAGCGGCAATGACGCCGCCCGCGCCGCCCGCGCCAGCCACCGCGCCGCCCTGGCCGAGCAGTTGCGCAAGCTGTTCGGCGACGACGGCGGCGACGACGGCGTGCCGCTGATCCCCGTGCTGCCCGATCTGCCGGGCGGGAAGGGTGGCTGGCGCCCGAGCGCGGCGGCCGGCTTCGACGCGGCGCCGGCGGACGTGGCGGGCGCGCCGTCAGCGCCTGCCGCCGCCCAGTCCGGGGTTGGCGCCGTGCCGGCCGGCGTGGCCGCTACCCCGACCGGCCTTGCAGCCGCCCAGGTCGGCCTGGCGCCAGTCCAAGCGGGTCCAGGCGCGTGGACCGGGGCGATGACGGCCGGCTTCGCGCCCGCCGCGGCGTCCTCCGTGGCATGGCCGGCAGCCGGTTTTGCGCTGCCGGCGGCCGGCGGCGCAAGCCCGGGGCAGGGCGCAGGACAGGGCACAGGCGCCGGGGCCGTCGCATCGCTGCTGGACCTGCTGGCGCGCATCGACGTGCGACTGCCGGCCGCGCCGGCCGATGCGGCGCCGGCTAGCGCCGCCATGCCCGCCGCCCCGGCCGTGCCCGGCACCCCTGGCGCAGCCGACATCCCCGGCGCCAACGTGTTCTACCTGCCGCGCTTCAAGCGCAGCCTGCCCGCCGGCAGCCTGGCGCGCGCCGACGAGCGCACCCTGGACCTGCTGGCGCGCGTGTTCGAGACCGTGCTGCTGGACGACAGCATCCCGCCGCAGGCGCGCGAGTTGCTGCAGTTGCTGCAGGTGCCGGTGCTGAAGGCGGCGCTGCTGGACCGGAATTTCTTCTACGAGGATGCGCACCCGGCCCGGCGCCTGGTCGACCTGCTCTCGCGCATGGGCTGGGAACAGCGCCAGGACGATGCCGACCCGGTGTTCCAGGCCATGCGCCGCAGCGTCAGCGCGGTCGGCGAGGCGCATGCGACGCCCGACGCCGCAGGCACGGCGGCGGCCTTCTCGGCCGCCGTGGCCGACCTGGAAGCGGCGCTCGCCGCCGATCGCCAGCAGGAAGACAGCGCCCTGCGCGAGGCGATTGCCGCACCGGTCGCCAGCGCCCTGCGCCAGGAGCAGATGGACCAGGCGGGCCGCGCCGCGCGCGACGCGGTCGCCCTGCGCCTGGATGGCGGCGTAATCGACATCGTCGGCGGTTTCCTGGAGCAGCGCTGGACCACGGTGCTGACCTTCGCCTACAGCATCGAGGACGAGCGCCCGGGCGCGGTCGGCAACGCCACCCGCGCGATGGATGACCTGATCTGGAGCGTCAAGCCGAAGCCCACCCAGGAACAGCGCAGGTCGCTGGTGCTGCGCTTGCCGCGCCTGCTCGCCACCCTGAACAAATGGCTCGACGCGATCCAGTGGCAGGACGAGGCGCGCCGGGTCTTCTTCGCCGACCTGGCAGACTGCCACGCCTCGATCGTGCGTGCGCCGGTCGAGCTGTCGCCCGAGCGCCAGCTGGAACTGGCGGTGGAGGCGGCCCAGCAGGATGCGCTGCGCCGCGTCGAGCTGGAACAGGCGGCATCGAGGCAGGCCGCCGTGCGCGCCGCCGCCGAGGCCGAGGCCTTCTCGCCGCTCGACGGCCTGGAGCGCGGCAACTGGCTGGGCTTTCGCGCGCAGGAGGGCGAGCGCCGGGTGCGGCTGGCCTGGGTCAGCCCGCTGCGCACCCTGTTCATCTTTTCGGGCGCGGACCGGCGCGAGGCCTTCTCGATGCCGGCCGAGCGGCTGGCGCAGGCGCTGCATGCGGGCCAGGCGCGGGTGCTGGCGATCGACGGCCTGGTCGGCCAGGTGCTGCTCGAAGCCATGCGCGAAGGCGCCGTCAACGATGCGGCGCACGCACACGGGGAATCGTGTTGAGCTCTCCTTCATATACAATTTCAAGATTGCAATGTGAAGGAAACCCATGACTCTGCGAGGACACATCCGCCGCTGCCTGCTGGTGAGCACGGTGGCGCTGCTGGTCGCCGGCCTGGCCGTGCTGCCCGACCTGGACGACGCCATCCGCACCAAGACCGCGGTCTGCACCTTTCTCGCTCTCGCCGGCGGCTTCCTGGTGGCGCACTGGCTGGGTGCGCGCGGCGCCAAGCGTCCGCCCGGCGACCATCCGGTCGACGCCCTGCCGCCGGCCTTCGCCGGCATGGCCATGATGACGCTGTGGATGCCGGTGCTGCTGGCGGCCGCGGTGGTGGTGCTGCGCGTCGGCGCCGGCGCCGCCGCCGAGAAAGTCAGCTGGGAACTGATCGTCATCGCCGGCATGGTCGGCCAGCACGCCTGCGGCGCCTGGTCCTACCGCGGCGGGCGCTGATGTCCGGGACGCGCGCCTGCGCTGCGTCATAGTCGAGTCGTTCTACACCTTCTTCGCACACCCATGCTCTGGTGGTCCAACCTTTCCGCGCTGGGCGGACTGAATGTCACGGCGCTGCTGGCGCTGGCCGTCGCCGCCTGGCTGGTGGCGGCGCGCTGCTGGCGCCTGGCGCTGGCCTGGTGCCTGCTGTTCGGCGCCGCCGTGGCCGTTTCCGCGGCCAGCCAGATGGCCTTCATCGGCTGGGGAGTAGGGCTGCGCGCACTCGAATTCACCGGCTTTTCCGGCCACGCCACGCGCGCCGCGGCGGTGTTCCCGGTGGCGCTGTTCCTGCTGCTGGAGCGCGAGGGCGGGCGCCTGCGCCGGATCGCGGTGGCGCTCGGGGTGGTGCTGGGCATCGTGGTGGCGCTTGCGCGCGTGAAGACCGGCGCCCATTCGGCCAGCGAGGCGCTGGCCGGCTGCCTGCTCGGCCTGCTTGCTGCCGCGCTGTTCATCCACCGCGCACGGCGCGCGCGCGACTGTTCACCGAGACCGCTCCTGCTGGGCCTGCTGGCCGCCACCTTCCTGCTGCCGATGGCCGACCCGATCAACACCCACCAGTGGCTCACCGCCGCCGCCCTGAAACTGTCGGGGCGCGACCGGGTCTACCTGCGCGACGACTGGCAGCCGGCGCTGGGGCCGTATGTGCCGCCCTGCGTTCCGTCGCGCGTGCGTTTCGACTACCTGTGCATCTGAGGGCGCCCCGGTATTTATGGTCGAATAGCAAGAATCCAGTGGTATCATTCACCCTTTATCCCAGCCGGCCTGCCTGAGCGAACGTGCGTCTATCATCCATCAAATTGTCGGGATTTAAGTCTTTCGTCGATCCCACCAATTTCCAGGTGCCGGGACAACTGGTCGGCGTGGTCGGCCCGAACGGCTGCGGCAAGTCGAACATCATCGATGCGGTGCGCTGGGTGCTGGGCGAATCCAAGGCCTCCGAGCTGCGCGGCGAGTCGATGCAGGACGTGATCTTCAACGGTTCGACACACCGCAAGCAGGCCGGGCGCGCCTCGGTCGAGCTGGTGTTCGACAACAGTGCCGGCAAGGCCGCCGGCCAGTGGAGCCAGTACGCCGAGATCGCCGTCAAGCGCACGCTGACGCGCGACGGCACCTCGACCTATTACATCAACGGCCAGCCGGTGCGCCGGCGCGACATCCAGGACATTTTCCTGGGCACCGGCCTGGGGCCGCGCGCCTATGCCATCATCGGCCAGGGCATGATCGCGCGCATCATCGAATCGCGCCCGGAAGAGCTGCGCGTGTTCCTCGAAGAAGCGGCCGGCGTCTCCAAGTACAAGGAACGCCGGCGCGAAACCGAGAACCGCCTGTCCGACACGCGCGAGAACCTGCTGCGCGTCGAAGATATCTTGCGCGAACTGAACGCCAACCTCGAAAAGCTGGAAGCGCAGGCCGCGGTGGCGAACCGCTTCCGCGAGCTGCAGGCCGACCAGGAAGAAAAACAGAAGCTCCTGTGGCTGCTGCGCCGCAACGAGGCCAAGGCCGAGCAGGCGCGCTGGTTCCTCGAGATGGAACAGGCGCAAACCGGGCTGGAACAGCAGAACGCCACGCTGCGCCACCTGGAACTGGAGCTGGAGCGCATGCGCCAGGCCCATTTCGCCACCGGCGACCGCCTGCACGAAGCCCAGGGCCGCCTGTACCAGACCAATACCGACATCGGCAGCCTGGAAGCCCAGATCAAGTTCGTGGTCGAGTCGCGCACGCGCCTGCAGAACCAGATCGGCACGCTCACCGCCCAGCGCGAGCAATGGCTGAACCAGGCCGGCGACACCGGCGAGCAGATCGAGGAAGCCGAGATGCGCCTGGAGGAACTGGCGGCGCGGGTGGAAGGCGCGCAGATCGCCGTCGAGGCCCAGGACGAGCGCCTGCCGGGCCTGGAGGCCGCCTGGCGCGCGGCCCAGGACAGCGCGGCCGAATCGCGCGCGCGCATCATGCAGGTGCAGCAGCGCATCGAGCTCTCGGCGGCGCACCAGCGCAATGCCTCCGGCATCCTGGCCAGCCTGGCCACGCGGCGCGAGCGCCTGCAGCAGGAGCGATCCGGGCTGAACCTGCCCGACGCCGGCCACCTCGACAACTTGCGCCTGCAGCTCGAGGAAAAGCAGCTCACGCTGGAAGAACAGAGCCTGATGCTGGAAGAGGCGGCGAGCCGCCAGGAGTCGGTGGACCAGGAGCGGCGCGAGGCCAACGCCCAGGCGCAAACGGAATCCGCGGCGAACGCCAAGCTGGAAGCGCGACTGGGCGCGCTGCGCCAGTTGCAGGAACGCGTGCAGACCCAGGGCAAGGTCCAGCCCTGGCTGCAAAAGCATGAGCTGGACAAGCTGCCGCGCCTGTGGGAAAAGCTCGACATCGAGCAGGGCTGGGAAACCGCACTGGAGGCGGTGCTGCGCGAGCGCACCGGGGCGCTGGAAATCTCCAACCTCGACTGGGCGCGCGGCTTCTTCGGCGACGCCCCGCCAGCGCGCATGGCGGTCTATACGCCCTCCAGCGGCGCCGCCACGCCTGCCGAGCATCACGGCCTGAAGCCCTTCGCCAGCCTGCTCAAGCTGAACGACCCGGGCCTGCGCGGCCTGCTGGGCGACTGGCTGCACGGCGTGTACGCGGCCGACGACCCGGGCACGGCGCTGGCCCAGCGCGAGCGCCTGCCCGAGGGCGGCGCCTTCGTCACGCCGAACGGCCACATCGTGAGCCGTTCCAGCGTGCGCTTCTATGCCGCCGACGCCGAACAGGACGGCGTGCTGGCGCGCCAGCACGAGATCGACAACATCGGGAAACAGCTGCGTGCCCAGGCCCTGCTGGCCGACGAGGCGCGCACCCGCGCCAGCCGCGCCGAGGCCGCGGTCGCCGAGCTGCAGCGCCGCCTGCAGGACGGCCGCCAGAAGGTGGCCACCCTGCAGCGCGAAGTGCATGCGCTGCAGATCGAGGTGGTGAAGCAGGCCGAGGTCGAGGCGCGCTTCAACCAGCGCAGCGGCCAGATCGGCGCCGACCTCGACGAGATCGCCGCGCACGAAGCCGAGCAGCGCCAGGCGAAAGCGGAGGCCGAGGCCCAGTTCGAGGAGCTCGACATGGAGCTGGCCGAGCTGCAGGGCGCGCACGAAGACGGACAAATGGCGTTCCAGGACGCCGAGCGGGCGCTGGCCCAGGCGCGCGAGCGCCTGCGCGAACTGGAGCGCGCTTCCCAGGAAGCGGTGTTCGCCGAAAAGACCCAGCGCAGCCGCATCGATGAACTGCGCCGCAATGGCGCCACCGCCGGCCAGCAGGCGGCCCAGGTGTTCGAAACCATCGGCGCGGCCAGGCTGGAACTGGCGGCGCTGGAATCGGGCGCCGCCGCCGAAGGCTTGCAGGAACTGCTGGCGCGCCGCGCCGAACAGGAACAGGCGCTGGCCGATGCGCGCCATGAACTCGACCAGCTCACCCAGCAGTTGCGCGCGGCCGAGGAAGCGCGCATGAACGCCGAGCGCAGCCTGCAGCCGCAGCGCGAGCGCATCACCGAGATGCAGCTGAAGGAACAGGCCGCGCGCCTGAACCAGGAACAGTTTGCCGAGGCGCTGGCCTCGACCGAGGCCGACGAGGCGGCACTGGCGCAAAAGCTGGACCCGGAGCTCAAGCCCTCCTGGCTGCAGGGCGAGGTCACGCGCCTGACCAATGCCATCAACCTGCTGGGCGCGGTCAACCTGGCGGCGGTCGAGGAACTGGCCCAGGCCACCGAACGCAAGCGTTTCCTCGACACCCAGAACAACGATCTGCAGGAAGCCATCGCGACGCTGGAAGGGGCGATCGGCCGCATCGACCGCGAATCGCGCGACCTGCTGCAGGATACCTTCGACCGCGTGAACAACCATTTCTCCGAGCTGTTCCCGATCCTGTTCGGCGGCGGCACGGCGAAGCTGGTGATGACCGGCGACGAGATCCTCGACTCCGGCGTGCAGGTGATGGCCCAGCCGCCGGGCAAGAAGAACGCCACCATCCACCTGCTGTCGGGCGGCGAAAAAGCCCTGACCGCGACCGCGCTGGTGTTCTCGATGTTCCGCCTGAACCCGGCACCGTTCTGCCTGCTGGACGAGGTCGACGCGCCGCTCGACGACGCGAATACCGAGCGCTTCTGCCGCATGGTCAAGCGCATGTCCGACCACACCCAGTTCCTGTTCATCTCGCATAACAAGATCGCCATGGAGATGGCCAGCCAGCTGATCGGCGTGACCATGCAGGAGCAGGGCGTGTCGCGCATCGTGGCGGTGGACATGGAAACGGCGGCCGACCTGGCGGCGGCATGAAGCGCGGGGCGTGTCCGGTTTGGTATCATGACAAGACCAGGGTTCTTCTGCTGCATTGCACCCGGATTCCTTGCCTTCATGCTACCCTCGTGCCCTGAAGCCGGCGCCGGCCCGCGGGCCATGGCGGATCCGGCGATTGCAGCGCACTTCGTCCAATAACAACATCCATTTCGCATCCGAGGCAAAAGCAGCATGACAGATTTACAAATGAGCCTGATCGCCGCCAGCGGCGTCTTCGTCGTCGGCGTCATTGGCTATAACAAGTGGCAGGAATACAAGGCCAGGAAAAGCGTCGAGCGCGCCTTCGCCACCGACCACGACGACGTCCTCATGAAGGGGGGCGCCGCGCCCGAGCGCGCCTTCGAACCGGCCGTCGAACGCCATGAACCGGTGTTCGACGTCGCCGCCGCCGCCGACACGCCCGAAGCCGCGCCGGTGTTCGAGGCGCTGGCGCCCCAGCCCGATGCGCTGGCCGAGCCGGTCGTGCACGAGCCGCGCCTGGCGCCCGCCGGCGCGGCGCCCGCACCGTCCGGCCTGGCATCCGCGCCGGCCGCGGCGCTGGAACCGGCCGGCGCCATAGCCGCCACGCCGCCGGCCCAGCTGGCCGATAACCTGGTCGATCCGCTGATCGACTGCATCATCCCCCTGAGCGTCGAAGGCGCGCTGCGCGGCGAGCGCATCCTGCCCATCCTGCAGAAGCTGCGCCGCGTCGGCAAC
>Ga0265798_10003151_pt1 | contig 23713 bp, 21 predicted proteins | sample P3T30metagenome_FD_192430 | JGI IMG/M metagenome (GOLD analysis project Ga0265798, IMG submission 192430) | Plant litter microbial communities from East Loma Ridge, Irvine, California - P3 T30 | ecosystem: Environmental > Terrestrial > Plant litter > Unclassified | place: USA: California... | reverse complement strand
CCAGCTACGAGGAGCTCGCCGCCCGGCCCGACATCCAGGAGCGCGCCCGCGAGATCCGCCGGGGGCTCGGCGACCCGAAGACGGTCATGCTCGGCGTGGACCGGCTCGACTACACGAAGGGCATCCGGCACCGCATGAAGGCGTTCGGCGAGCTCCTCGCCGACGGTCGGCTCAGCGTCGAGGACGCCACGCTCGTGCAGGTGGCCAGCCCGAGCCGCGAGCGCGTCGAGACCTACAAGCAGCTCCGTGACGAGATCGAGCTCACGGTGGGCCGCATCAACGGCGACCACGGCACGATGAGCCACACGGCGATCAGCTACCACCACCACGGCTACCCGCGCGAAGAGATGGTCGCGCTGTACCTCGCGGCCGACGTCATGCTCGTCACGGCCCTCCGCGACGGCATGAACCTCGTCGCCAAGGAGTACGTCGCGGTCCGTCGCGACGGCGACGGCGTGCTGGTGCTCAGCGAGTTCGCGGGCGCCGCCGACGAGCTGCGCAGCGCCCTGCTCATCAACCCGCACGACATCGGCGGGCTCAAGAACACGATCATGCGCGCGGTCGAGATGCCCGAGCGCGACCGGCGGGCGCGCATGCGCTCGCTCCGCCGCCGCGTGCTCGAGCACGACGTCGCCGCGTGGTCGGCGTCGTTCCTCCGGGCCCTCGAGAACGTGCGGCCCGGCCAGCAGATCGCCGCCCCCGACGAAGAAGGCCACTCATGACCGACGCCCGCGCCGACGCCCGCGCCCTGAGCGACGCCCTGGGGCGCCTCGCGACGACCCCGCGCCTCCTGGTCGCGCTCGACTTCGACGGCACGCTCGCCCCCGAGGTCGACGCGCCGCAGGCCGCGCGGGCGCTGCCCGCCGCGACCGAGGCCGTCAGGAGGCTCGAGGCCCTGCCCGACACGCACGTCGCCCTGGTCTCGGGTCGCGACCTGGCGAGCCTCACCTCCGTGGCCGAGGTGCCCGACTCGGTGCTCATGGTCGGGTCGCACGGCATCGAGGTGCGGATCGACGGCCACGAGGCCGGCCTCACCGAGGACGAGCTCGCCCTGCGCGCGGCCGTGAGCGAGGTCGTGCACGCGGCGGCCGCCCAGGGGGAGGGCGTGCTCGTCGAGGAGAAGCCCGCGGGCCTCGCGCTGCACACGCGCACCGCCGACGCCGAGGCGACCGCCACGGCGGAGGCCGCCGCCCGGGCCGGGATCGCCCGGCTCGAGGGCGTCACCGAGCGCCGGGGCAAGAACGTGCTCGAGTTCGCCGTCCGCGCCACCGGCAAGGACGACGGCGTGCGCCGCCTCCGAGAGGCCACGGGGGCGACGGGCGTCCTCTACGCCGGCGACGACGTCACCGACGAGGACGCCTTCCGCGCCCTCGGCGAGGGGGACGTCTCGATCAAGGTCGGCGGGGGCGAGACCCTCGCCCGGCACCGCGTGGCCGACAGCGAGGCCGTCGCGCGCCTCCTGCACGACCTCGCCGACCTGCGGGGGCACCTGGGCCACGCCTGAGCCGGCCCTGCCCGGCGCGGCCCTGCGCCGCCGCCGCGAGCGGACGTCGCCCGACCGCTCCCAGGCGACCTCCAGTAGTCTGGTGGCCCCGCCCCCGACCCGACGCCCTCGAGCCCGAGGCTCCGTCGCCGGTCGCCAGACGACGGAGGTGCCATGCTCGTCGCACTCTCGGTCCTCGCCGTCGCCAGTGTGCTCGTCGCCCTCGTCGGCCAGAGGGCCAGCACGCGGATCTTCCCCCTCGCGGCCCTCGTGCCCGCCGGCGTCTTCGTGGCCACGGCGCTGCAGGGGCCTGCGATCCTCGGCGGCGACGTGCTCGTCGAGCGCGTCCCCTGGGTGCCCCAGCTCGACATCGCGCTGAGCTTCCGGCTCGACCTGCTCTCCTGGGTCCTGGCGCTCGTCGTCACGGGCGTCGGCGCCCTCGTCCTGCTCTACTGCGCCCGGTACTTCCGGCGCGACGAGGCGGGCATCGCCCGGTTCGCGGCGGTCCTCGTCGCCTTCGCCGGGGCCATGTACGGACTGGTCACGAGCGACGACGTCTACCTGCTCTTCGTCTTCTGGGAGGCCACGAGCGTCTTCTCGTACCTCCTCATCGGGCACTACACGTCGAAGCAGGCGAGCCGTGCGGCGGCGCTGCAGGCCCTCATCGTCACGACCGCCGGCGGCCTCGCGATGCTGGTCGGCCTCGTGCTGCTCTCCGTCGCGGGCGGCACCACGTCGCTCAGCGCCCTCGTGGCCGACCCGCCCACCGGCACCGTCGTGACCGTCGGCGTCGTGCTCGTGCTCGTCGGCGCGCTGTCCAAGTCGGCGCTCGTGCCCTTCCACTTCTGGCTGCCCGCCGCGATGGCGGCGCCGACCCCCGTGAGCGCCTACCTGCACGCCGCCGCCATGGTCAAGGCCGGGATCTACCTCGTCGCCCGACTGGCGCCCGGCTACGCCGAGAGCCCGGGGTGGCGCGAGATCGTCGTCGTGGTCGGCGTCGCGACGATGCTGCTCGGCGGCTACCGTGCCCTGCGGCAGCACGACCTCAAGCTCGTCCTCGCCTACGGCACCGTGAGCCAACTGGGCTTCCTCACCATCGTGGTGGGCTACGGCACCCGCGACGCGGCGCTGGCGGGCCTGGCCCTGCTCGTGGCCCACGCGCTCTTCAAGGCCACGCTCTTCCTCGTGGTCGGCATCATCGACCACCGCACCGGCACCCGCGACCTCCGCAAGCTCTGCGGCCTCGGCCGGCAGGCGCCGCTGCTCGTCGGCATCAGCGTGCTCGCCCTGGCCTCCATGGCCGGCGTGCCGCCCACCTTCGGCTTCGTCGCGAAGGAGGCCGTGCTCACGGCCCTGCTGCACGACGCCGAGGCGGGCTCGGCCCTCGGCTGGGTCGCGCTCGTCGGGGTGGCCGTCGGCAGCGTCCTCACCATGGCCTACAGCCTCCGGTTCCTCTGGGGCGCCTTCGGCCGCAAGCCCGGCGTCGAACCCGCGACCTTCGTGCACGAGCACGTCGACTTCCTCGCCTCGCCCGCCGTCCTCGCGGTCACGGGCGTCGTGCTGGGCTTCCTGGCGCACCCGATCGGCGACGCGCTCGCGCTCTACGCCGACACCGTCCCCGCCGGCGCGAGCGAGGCCGAGCCGTACTACTTGGCGCTCTGGCACGGCCTCGAGCCCGCGCTGTTCATCACGCTCGGCACCCTCGTGCTCGGTGCGCTGCTCTTCGTGGCCCGCGAGCCCGTCGCCGCCGTCCAGCGCCGCCTGTCGGGCGCTCCGCGCGCCTCCGACGCCTACCTGCGCATCATGGCCGGCATCGACTGGACCGCCTCGCGCACCACGGCGGCCACCCAGCGGGGCTCGCTGCCCTTCTACCTGGCGACGATCCTGATGGTCTTCGTCGCGTCGTCGGCCGTGACCCTCACGCTCAACCGCACCTGGCCCACCGAGGCCGTCCTCGCCGACCACCCCGGCCAGCTCGCCATCGGCGTGCTCATGGTCATCGGGGCCGTCGGGGCCACGCGGTCGAACAAGCGCTTCCAGGCCGTCGTGCTCGTCGGCGTCACCGGCTACGGCATGGCCGCGCTCTTCGCACTGCACGGCGCCCCCGACCTGGCCCTCACGCAGGTGCTCATCGAGACCATCACGCTCATCGCGTTCGTGCTCGTGCTGCGCCGCCTGCCCGCCCGCCTGGGCGACCGCAACGGCAGCAGCCACAAGCGCGTCCGCGCGCTGCTGGGCATCGCGGTCGGCGCGGCCATGGCGACCATCGCGGTCGTGTCGCTCGGCGCGCGGGACGTGCCGCTCATCAGCGACGCGTTCCCCGAGCTCGCGGTCACCGGAGGCCACGGCAAGAACGTCGTCAACGTCACCCTGGTCGACATCCGCGGCTGGGACACCATGGGCGAGATCGCCGTGCTCATCGTCGCCGCGACGGGCGTGGCCAGCCTGGTGTTCCTCACTTCTCGCACGGACGTCCTGCCGAGGCCGGCCCGGACCAACCGCGCCCAGCGCTTCCTCGCGCGGGTGCGCCCCGTCCGCGAGCCCGCGCCCGTCGTGCTCGACGCCCAGGGCGGTCCGAGCACCGCGCCGACGCCCACCGCGGGGGCCACCGACGACGTGGCCGACGACGGCGTCGACCGTCGGGCCTGGCTGCTCGCGGGGCGCAAGCTCGCGCCCCAGAACCGGTCGATCCTGCTCGAGGTCGTCGTGCGCCTGCTCTTCCACGCCATCGTCGTGGTGTCGATCTGGCTGCTCTTCGTCGGCCACAACCTGCCGGGCGGCGGCTTCGCGGGAGGCCTCGTCGCCGGCATGGCCTTCGTCGCCCGCTACCTCGCCGGCGGGCGCTACGAGCTGGGCGCCGCCGCCCCGCTCGACGCCGGCAAGGTGCTCGGCACCGGCCTGGCCTTCGTGGTGCTCACCGCGACCGTGCCGCTCGTGCTCGGCGCCGACGCCCTGACCTCGACCTGGTTCGAGGCGGAGGTGCCTGTGCTCGGCCACGTCGAGTTCGTCACCTCGACCTTCTTCGACGTGGGCGTGTACCTCGTCGTCGTCGGGCTCGTGCTCGACGTGCTCCGCAGCCTCGGCGCCGAGGTCGACCGTCAAGAGGAGGCCGACCGCGACGAGCTGGAGCCGGCCGCCGCCCGAGGAGGTGACGCCTCGTGAGCGTCTCGCTGGTGCTGCTCGTCGTCATGGCGGCGCTCTACTCGTGCGGGGTGTACCTCCTGCTCGAGCGGAGCATGACCCGCGTGCTGCTGGGGTTCCTGCTCGTCGGCAACGCGACGAACATCCTCATCCTGGTCATGACCGGGCGCGTCGGCACCGCGCCGATCGTCGACGGCCAGGACGACCCCTCCACCTTCACCGACCCGCTGCCGCAGGCACTGACCCTCACGGCGATCGTCATCACGTTCGGGGTCTCGGCGTTCCTGCTCGCGCTCATCTACCGGTCCTGGCGACTGGCCAGGGAGGACACGCTCGCGGACGACGTCGAGGACCGCGAGGTCGGCCGCAGGCCCATCCCGTCGGAGTCCCGGTCCGGGGACCAGGACGACGACGCCGGCGACACGGAGTTCGGCGAGCACGCCGAGGCCGCCGTGCCCGGCGGGCACGACCCGGAGCCCGACCCCGACGAGCCGGCCGCCTCGGCCTCGGAACGCCACGACGGAGGGAGCGTCTCGTGAACGTCGACGCGAACGTCCTCGTCCCCCTGGTCGTCCTCGTGCCGCTCCTCGGCGCCGCGGCGACCCTCGTCGCCGGACGGCGCCCGCGCCTGCAGGGCTGGGCGACCATCGTCGCCCTGGCGATCGTCGTCGCCCTCAGCGCCGTGCTCCTCGTGGTCGTCGACCGCGACGGCTCGCTCGCGGTGTCGGTCGGCGGATGGGCGGCCCCCTTCGGCATCGTCCTCGTCGTCGACCGGCTCGCCGCGCTCATGCTCACGATCGCGTCGATCGTGCTGCTGGCGGTCTTCGTGTTCTCGGTCGGCCAGGGAGCCGCCGACGGCGACGACGGCGACGCGCCGGTCTCCATCTACAACCCGACCTACCTGATCCTCGCGGCCGGCGTCTTCAACGCGTTCATCGCCGGCGACCTCTTCAACCTCTACGTCGGCTTCGAGATCCTGCTCGTCGCCAGCTACGTGCTCATCACCCTGGGGGGCACCGAGCAGCGCATCCGGGCCGGCGTGACGTACATCATCGTCAGCCTGGTCTCGAGCGTGCTCTTCCTCGCGGCCATCGCCATGATCTACGGCGCGCTGGGCACCGTGAACATCGCCGACATCGCGCAGAAGATGGACACCATCCCGTCCGACGTGCAGGCGGTCATCCACGTCATGCTCATCACGGCCTTCGGGATCAAGGCGGCCGTGTTCCCGCTGTCGTTCTGGCTGCCGGACAGCTACCCGACGGCGCCCGCGCCGGTCACGGCGGTGTTCGCGGGCCTGCTCACGAAGGTCGGCGTCTACGCCATCATCCGGACCGAGACGGTGCTCTTCGTCGAGAGCAACGTCAACGTCTACCTGCTGGTGATAGCCCTCTGCACGATGCTGGTCGGCATCCTCGGCGCGGTGGCCCAGGCCGACATCAAGCGCCTGCTCTCGTTCACCCTGGTGAGCCACATCGGCTACATGATCTTCGGCATCGCCCTGGGCACCGTCGAGGGGCTCGCGGCGACGATCTACTACGTCGTGCACCACATCACGGTCCAGACGACGCTGTTCCTGGCCGCGGGCCTCATCGAACGGCGCGGCGGCACGGCCAGCGTGCTCCGGCTGGGCGGCCTGCTCAAGGCCTCGCCGGTCATCGCGGTGCTGTTCTTCCTGCCGGCGCTCAACCTGGGCGGCATCCCTCCGTTCTCGGGCTTCATCGGCAAGGTGGCGCTCTTCGACGCCGGGGCGCGCGTGGGCGACCCCCTCGTCATGGTGCTCATCGGGGCGGGAGCGCTCACGAGCCTCCTGACCCTCTACGCGCTCATGCGGGCCTGGAACCTCGCCTTCTGGCGCACGAAGGACGAGATCGCCGACCACTCGTCGCCGCTCACGTCGCGCCTCGAGGAGGCACCCGGGCGCACCGACGTCGTGCAGCGCCGGGCCAACCCCCGCACCATGGTCGGCGCCACGACGGGAATGGTCGTGGTCTCGCTGGCGCTCACCGTCTTCGCGGGCCCGCTCTACGGCGTCGCCGAGCGCGCGGCCGGCAACGTCTACGGTGCCGACGCCTACGTCCAGCTGGTGTTCCCCGACGCGGAGGAGGCGCGATGACCGAGAGACCGTCCAACCACGAGATCGGCCGCAGCGTGCTCCGGCAGCTCCCGCTGCTCGTGGGCCTCGTCGTGCTCTGGATGTTCCTCTGGAACCAGGTCACGGTGCTCGCGGCCGTCACGGGCGTGGTCGTGGCCCTGCTCGTCACGCGCGTCTTCCCGCTGCCACCGGTCGAGCTGAGCGGCCGCTTCGACCCGTGGCGCGCCGTGGTCTTCCTCGTGGTGTTCGTCCGCGACCTCGTCACGGCGTCGGTGCAGGTGAGCTGGCAGGCCGTCCGGCCGCGGGGCGTGCGCCACAACGCCATCGTCGCGGTCCAGCTGCACACCCGCAGCGACTTCATCATGACCCTGGTCAGCGAGGCGGTGTCGCTCGTGCCCGGCTCGCTCATCGTCGAGGCCGACCGCGAACGGTCGATCCTCTACCTGCACGCGCTGTCGATCGACGACGACCAGCAGGTCGAGGCCGTGCGCCGCAACGTGCTCGGCGTCGAGGAGCGCCTCGTGCGCGTGCTCGGCAGCACCGACGACCTCAGGCGCATCGAGGCCGGCACGCCCGTGGCTGCCGGGGGAGCGGAGGCTCGACCGTGACCGTCGCCTACTGGATCGTCGGTGCGATCTTCGCCTTCGCGGGGCTCGCGTCCGTGTGGCGCATCGTGGCCGGCCCGAGCATCCTCGACCGCATGATCGCCAGCGACATGCTGCTCACGACGCTCATCTGCGTCGTCGGCGCCGACATGGTGATCAACGACCACACGCGGACGCTCCCGGTGATGATCGTGCTCGCCCTGACCGCGGTGCTCGGGTCGATCACGGTCGCGCGCTACGTCTCGAAGCAGGACCCCTCGTGATGGACACCGCCTACGACGTCGCCGCCGCGGTCCTGCTGCTGGCGGGCTCGCTGCTGTCCCTGGCGGCCGGCATCGGCCTCCTGCGCTTCCCCGACACGCTGTCGCGCATGCACGCCGCGACGAAGCCGCAGATCTTCGGCCTGCTGCTCATCCTCTGCGCCATCGCGCTCGACCAGCACACGGTGGGCACGGTCGCGTCCCTCCTCGTCGTGCTCCTGTTCCAGATGCTCACGGCTCCCATCTCGGCGCACATGATCGGCCGGGCGGCCTACCGCAACGGCGACGTCGACCGCGAGCTGCTCGTCGCCGACGAGCTCGAGGAGGCCGTCGAGCGGGCGGGCGCCGAGCTCGAGGGCGTGCCCGACGACGAGCTCGACGAGCAGCGCCTCGCGGTGGGGAGCGCCGACGCCCTCGCCGTCGAGATGCGGCAGGACGACGCGGCCCGGCACGAGGGCGGCGCCGCCGACCCCGACCACGAGCCGGAGGTCCCCACCGGCTCCTGAGGCCGACGGGCCCCGCCCCGGTGCGGCCCCGGCGTCCGGGAGCCCGGGCGGCGGGGCCTACACTCGACCCATGCCAGCGAAGGACGCGCAGACCCCGATCGACATCAAGCCCCGGAGCCGCGACGTCACCGACGGCATCGAGGCCACGACCTCGCGGGGCATGCTCCGCGCCGTCGGCATGGGCGACGAGGACTGGTCCAAGCCGCAGGTCGGCATCGCCAGCAGCTGGAACGAGATCACCCCCTGCAACCTCTCGCTCGACCGCCTCGCGCAGGGCGCGAAGGAGGGCGTGCACGCCGGCGGCGGCTACCCGCTGCAGTTCGGCACCATCTCCGTCTCCGACGGCATCTCGATGGGCCACGAGGGCATGCACTTCTCCCTCGTCTCGCGCGAGGTCATCGCCGACAGCGTCGAGACCGTGATGATGGCCGAGCGCCTCGACGGCTCCGTGCTGCTCGCGGGCTGCGACAAGTCGCTGCCGGGCATGCTCATGGCGGCCGCGCGCCTCGACCTGTCGAGCGTGTTCCTCTACGCGGGGTCGGTCGCGCCGGGCTGGGTCAAGCTCAGCGACGGCACCGAGAAGGAGGTCACCATCATCGACTCCTTCGAGGCGGTGGGGGCGGCCAAGGCGGGCACCATCAGCGACGAGGACCTCAAGGCGATCGAGTGCGCCATCGTCCCGGGCGAGGGCGCCTGCGGCGGCATGTACACCGCGAACACCATGGCGAGCGTCGCCGAGGCCCTGGGGATGAGCCTGCCCGGGTCGGCCTCGCCGCCCTCGGCCGACCGCCGACGCGACTACTTCGCGCACCGCTCGGGCGAGGCCGTCGTGAACATGCTGCGCCTCGGCATCACGGCCAGGGACATCCTCACCAAGGAGGCGTTCGAGAACGCGATCGCCGTGGCGATGGCCTTCGGCGGCTCGACGAACGTGATCCTGCACCTGCTGGCGATCGCCTACGAGGCCGAGGTCGAGCTCACCCTCGACGACTTCAACCGCATCGGCGACAAGGTCCCGCACATCGGCGACCTGAAGCCCTTCGGCCGCTACGTGATGAACGACGTCGACCGCATGGGCGGCGTCCCGGTCGTCATGAAGGCCCTGCTCGACGCGGGCCTCCTGCACGGTGACTGCCTCACGGTCACCGGCAAGACGGTCGCCGAGAACCTCGCCGACATCCGCCCCAAGCCGCTCGACGGCGAGGTGCTCCGCACCCTCGACGACCCCATCCACGCCTCCGGCGGGCTCACGGTGCTCAGCGGCTCGCTGGCGCCCGAGGGCGCGGTCGTCAAGACGGCCGGCTTCGACGCCGAGGTCTTCGAGGGACCGGCCCGCGTCTTCGAGCGCGAGCGGGCGGCCATGGACGCCCTCACCGCCGGTGCGATCGGCAAGGGCGATGTCGTCGTCATCCGGTACGAGGGCCCCAAGGGTGGTCCCGGCATGCGCGAGATGCTCGCGATCACGGCCGCCATCAAGGGCGCTGGGCTCGGCAAGGATGTACTACTGTTGACGGACGGACGATTCTCAGGCGGCACAACCGGCCTGTGCATCGGCCACATGGCTCCCGAAGCGGTGGACGCAGGTCCCGTCGCCTTCGTGCGCGATGGTGATCTGATTCGGGTCGACATCGCAGCTCGCTCCATCGACCTACTCGTCGATCAGGCCGAGCTCGACGCCCGCCGAGAAGGCTGGGCACCCCTCCCTCCGCGCTACACCCGCGGAGTCCTCGCCAAGTACGCCCGCCAGGTCCGCTCCGCGGCCGAGGGCGCGGTCACGTACTAGCGGGCAGACGCATCGCTCCCACCACCACGACGTAGGGAACAGGCCTTGACGCTCCACGACACCCCCCTGCCCACCCCGCCGGGCAACGCCCCGACCTCGAAGCACGTCACGAGCGCACCGGAGGTCCTCACCGGCTCCGGCGCGATCCTGCGCAGCCTCGAGGCGCTCGGCATCACCGACGTCTTCGGCCTGCCCGGCGGCGCGATCATCCCGTTCTACGACGAGCTCATGTCGTCGACGGCCATCCGTCACGTGCTCGTGCGCCATGAGCAGGGCGCCGGCCACGCGGCCGAGGGCTACGCCGCCGCGTCGGGACGCGTCGGCGTCGCGATCGCGACCTCCGGCCCCGGAGCGACGAACCTCGTGACGGCGATCGCGGACGCCTACATGGACTCCGTGCCCCTGCTCGCCATCACCGGCCAGGTGTTCTCGACCCTCATGGGGACGGACGCCTTCCAGGAGGCCGACATCGTGGGCATCACGATGCCGATCACGAAGCACTCGTTCCTCGTCACCAAGGCCGAGGACGTCCCGGCCACCCTCGCCGCGGCCTACCAGCTCGCGACGACCGGCCGCCCGGGACCCGTGCTCGTCGACATCACGAAGGACGCCCAGCAGGGCTCGGCCCCGTTCTCCTGGCCGCCGGTCGTCGACCTGCCGGGCTACCGCCCCGTCACGAAGGCGCACGGCAAGCAGATCACGGCGGCCGCGCAGCTCATCGCCGAGGCGAAGCGGCCCGTGCTCTACGTCGGCGGCGGCGTCATCCGCTCCGGCGCGTCCGCCGAGCTGCTCCGCCTGGCCGAGCTCACCCACGCGCCCGTCGTGACGACCCTCATGGCCCGGGGCGCCTTCCCGGACTCCCACCCGCAGCACCTCGGCATGCCCGGCATGCACGGCACGGTGCCCGCCGTCCTCGGCCTCCAGGAGAGCGACCTCATCGTCGCGCTCGGCGCCCGGTTCGACGACCGCGTGACGGGCAAGGCCGAGCTGTTCGCGCCCGGCGCGAAGGTCGTGCACGTCGACATCGACCCGGCCGAGATCTCGAAGATCCGCATCGCCGACGTCCCCATCGTGGGCGATGCGCGCGAGGTCATCGTCGACCTCGTCGCGGCCTTCCGCGAGGTCTCGCCGGACGGCGCGGGCGACACGGCCGCATGGTGGGAGCGGCTCGACGCGCTCCGCGAGCAGTTCCCGCTCGGCTACACGGAGCCCGACGACGGCCTGCTCTCGCCGCAGAAGGTCATCGCCCGGATCGGCGAGCTCACCGGGCCCGAGGCCATCTATGCCTCCGGGGTCGGCCAGCACCAGATGTGGTCGGCGCAGTTCATCGGCTACGAGCGCCCGCACTCCTGGCTCAACTCCGGCGGCGCCGGCACGATGGGGTACTCGGTGCCCGCGGCCATGGGCGCGAAGGTGGCCCAGCCCGACCGCGTGGTCTGGGCGATCGACGGCGACGGCTGCTTCCAGATGACCAACCAGGAGCTGGCCACCTGCGTCATCAACGACATCCCGATCAAGGTGGCGATCATCAACAACTCGTCCCTCGGCATGGTGCGCCAGTGGCAGACCCTGTTCTACGAGGGCCGCCACTCGTTCACCGACCTCGAGACGGGCCACGAGTCGCGCCGCGTGCCGGACTTCGTCAAGCTGGCCGACGCCTACGGTGCCCTCGGCATCCGCGTCGAGCGCGAGGACGAGGTCGACGACGCCATCCGCCTGGCCCTCGCGACGAACGACCGACCGGTCGTCATCGACTTCGTCGTCAGCCGCGACGCGATGGTCTGGCCGATGGTCCCGCAGGGCGTGAGCAACTCGTTCGTCCAGTACGCCCGCGACCACGCTCCCAGCTGGGACGACGAGGACGCCGACATGACCGGGAGGCCCGCATGAGCCACGTCCTGTCCCTCCTCGTCGAGGACAAGCCGGGCCTGCTGACCCGCGTCGCGGGGCTCTTCGCCCGGCGCGGGTTCAACATCGAGAGCCTCGCCGTCGGCAAGAGCGAGGTGCCCGGCCTCAGCCGCATCACGGTCGTCGTCGACGTCGCGGAGCTCCCGCTCGAGCAGGTGACGAAGCAGCTCAACAAGCTCGTCAACGTCCTCAAGATCGTCGAGCTCGACTACTCGCAGTCGGTGCAGCGCGAGCACCTGCTCGTCAAGGTCCGCGTCGACGCGACGACCCGCAGCCAGGTGCTCGAGGCGGTCACGCTCTTCCGGGCGAGCGTCGTCGACGTGGCCACCGACTCCCTCGTGGTCGAGGTCACCGGCGACACCGGCAAGACCACCGCCCTGCTGCGCGTCCTCGAGCCCTACGGCATCAAGGAGATCTCGCAGTCCGGCCTCCTGGCCATCGGCCGCGGCCCGAAGTCGATCACCGACCGCGTGCCCAAGAACTGACCGACCCGTTCCGACCACCACCGACACGAAGGACCCCCGTGACTGACATCGTCCACGACAACGACGCCGACCTCTCGATCATCCAGGGCAAGAAGGTGGCCGTCATCGGCTACGGCTCCCAGGGCCACGCCCACGCGCTCAACCTGCGCGACTCCGGCGTCGAGGTCGTCGTCGGTCTGCAGGAGGGGTCGAAGAGCCGGGCCAAGGCGGAGGACGCCGGCTTCACGGTGCACACGCCCGCCGAGGCGACCAGCTGGGCCGACGTGATCGTGATCCTCGCGCCCGACCAGGTGCAGCGCCACCTCTACTCCGACGACGTCGAGCCCCACCTCACGCCGGGCAAGGCCCTCGTGTTCGGCCACGGCTTCAACATCCGCTTCGGCTACATCACCGCCCCCGAGGGCGTCGACGTGCTCCTCGTCGCCCCCAAGGGCCCCGGCCACACGGTCCGCCGCGAGTACGAGGCCGGGCGCGGCGTGCCCGTCATCGTCGCGGTCGAGGTCGACGCCTCCGGCTCGGCCTGGGACCTCGCCTGGTCGTACTCGAAGGGCATCGGCGGCCTCCGTGCCGGCGGCATCCGCACCACCTTCACCGAGGAGACCGAGACCGACCTCTTCGGCGAGCAGGCCGTGCTCTGCGGCGGCACCTCGCAGCTCATCCAGTACGGCTTCGAGACCCTCACCGAGGCCGGCTACCAGCCCGAGATCGCCTACTTCGAGGTGCTGCACGAGCTCAAGCTCATCGTCGACCTCATCTGGGAGGGCGGCCTCGCCAAGCAGCGCTGGTCGATCTCCGACACGGCCGAGTACGGCGACTACGTCTCCGGCCCCCGCGTGATCGACCCGTCGGTCAAGGAGAACATGAAGGCCGTCCTGGCCGACATCCAGTCCGGCGCCTTCGCGAAGCGCTTCATCGAGGACCAGGACGCCGGCGCACCCGAGTTCAAGGAGCTCCGAGCGAAGGGCGAGCAGCACCCCATCGAGGCCACCGGCCAGAAGCTCCGTGCGCTCTTCGCCTGGAAGCAGACCGACGAGGACTACGTCGACGGCTCGGCCGCCCGCTGACCCGACGCCCCGCACGGCTCCGGCCCCCGACCCGCCAGGGTCGGGGGCCGTCCGCGTCCCCGACGGGCAGGAGGCGCGTGGCATGATGGCAGGCATGGCGTTCAGCAAGAAGGCGGTGCACTTCGGTGCCGGCAACATCGGTCGTGGTTTCGTGGCGCAGTTCCTCCACGCGAGCGGGTACGAGGTCGTCTTCGCCGACGTCGCCGACGAGCTCATCGGGCTCCTGCAGGCGACGCCGTCGTTCGAGGTCCACGAGGTCGGCGAGGGGGCCCGCACGCACGTCGTCGACGGCTACCGGGCGATCAACAGCCGCACCGACGAGGCCGCGCTCGTCGACGAGATCGCGACCGCCGACATCGTGACGACCGCGGTCGGGGCGCGCATCCTGCCCTTCGTCGCCCCCGTCATCGCCGCGGGGCTGCAGCGTCGCTCGGACGACGCCGCACCGCTCGCGGTCATCGCGTGCGAGAACGCGATCAACGCGACCGACGCCCTCGCCGAGGCGGTCCGGGCGACCACGCCGGCCGAGAACGCCGTCTTCGCCAACTGCGCGATCGACCGCATCGTCCCCGAGCAGACCTCCGCCGGCCTCGACGTCACCATCGAGTCCTTCTGGGAGTGGGTCGTCGAGCAGGGCCCGTTCGGCGACGCCCGTCCCGACATCGAGGGCGTCACGTGGGTCGACGACCTCGAGCCCTTCATCGAGCGCAAGCTCTTCACCGTCAACACGGCCCACGCCGCCGCGGCCTACCACGGCTTCTCGCGCGGCCTCACGAGCATCCGCGAGGCGCTCGACGACGCCGAGGTGCACGCCGAGGTGCGCGCGGTGCTCGCCGAGACGAAGGAGCTCCTCGTCGCGAAGCACGGCCTCGACCCCGACGAGCAGCAGGCCTACATCGAGAAGAACCTCGTCCGCATCGCCAACCCGCACCTGCCGGACACCACGGAGCGCGTCGGCCGTGCGCCGCTGCGCAAGCTGAGCCGCCACGAGCGCTTCGTCGGCCCCGCCGCGCAGCTCGTCGACCGCGGCCTCGGCGCCGACGGGCTGGTCCGCGCGGTGCGTGCGGCGCTCGACTTCGACGTGCCCGACGACGCCGAGAGCGTCGAGCTCCAGGGCCTGCTCCGCCAGGGCCGTCCCGACGGCGAGCTCGTGACCACCCTCACCGGCATCGACGAGGGCCACCCGCTCTTCGTGCCGCTCCGTGAGGCCGTCGCGTCGAAGCTGTCGACCCTCTCCTCGTGACGACGGGCTCCTCGCTGCCGGGGGAGCACCGACCCGACGGCGACGACGACGAGGCCCTCACCTGGGGCGACGAGCGCGACGCCAGCCACGTCGCGGCGCGCGACGCGGCCGCGCCGACGAGCGGTGCCGACGACGGTCCCCAGGTGATGGGATCGGGTGCCCTCGTGGCGCACGGCGTGCTGGGCGGGGCGTTCCTCCTCTCGGCGGTGGGCTGGCTGGTCTCGGCCGGTCGCTTCGCGTACGTCTTCCCCGACGCGGGCACGACCCTGCTCTGGCGCCTCGGCGTCGGCCTCGCCGTCCTCGCGCCCGTGCTGTGGTTCACGGCGACGATCGTGCTCGTGCCGGCCCGGCGCACGCGGCGCCGCCTGCTCGTCCTGGTGGTCGGCGTGCTGCTCGTGGCGCCGTGGCCGGCCGTCGTCGGGGGGCTCGCGTGAGCGCCGGAGGCGCGGGGCGCGCCGCGCACGACGGCACCGGTGCCGACGCGGCCGTCGGGACGGACGCGACCGCGGCCTCCGGCCCTCGCCGCCGCTGGCCCGTCGTCGTCCTCGCCGTCGCCTTCGCCCTGCTCTTCGCCTGGGACGTCGTGGAGGCCGTGGGCAACCTCGTCTCGGTGCCGCTCGACAGCCGGTACGCCAACAACGACTTCTACCGCGAGAACGGGCTCGACGGCCTCGTGGCGGAGCCACCCTGGGTCGTGCTCGTGCTGGGCGTGCTGCTGCCGCCCGTGGCCTTCGTGCTCGCGCTCGTGGCCTCGCGCCGCCGCTCGCTCGGCGTCGTCGCCCTGGCCCTCGCGGCCGGGCTCGCCACCGTGGCGGCGCTGAACCTCACGATCACGGCGTACGTCACGTCCCTCTGAGCCGCGGACAGCCTCTGCCGACGCCGGACGTCACGCGGGGCGGCCCTCGTGCGGGGTCGCCCTAGACTGACCCCGGCCGCGCCCACGGCGCGTCGCGGCTGCCCCTGTTCCCTCCCAGAAGGACGACGACCCCGTGGCCAAGCCCGTTGTGCTGATCGCAGAAGAACTGTCACCCGCCACCGTCGAGGCCCTCGGGCCCGACTTCGAGATCCGCTCGGTCGACGGCACGGACCGTCCCGCGCTGCTGGCGGCCCTGGCCGACGCGGCCGCGGTGCTCGTCCGTTCCGCCACCCAGGTCGACGCCGAGGCCATCGCCGCCGCGCCGCACCTGCAGGTCGTCGCCCGCGCGGGCGTGGGCCTCGACAACGTCGACATCAAGGCCGCGACGGCCGCGGGCGTCATGGTCGTCAACGCGCCGACCTCGAACGTCATCTCGGCGGCAGAGCTCACCGTGGCCCACATCCTCAGCCTCGCGCGGCACGTGCCGGCGGCGCACGCCGCGCTGTCGCAGGGGCAGTGGAAGCGCTCCGCCTTCACCGGCGTCGAGCTCTACGAGAAGACCGTGGGCATCGTCGGGCTCGGCCGCATCGGGGCGCTCATCACCGCCCGCCTGCAGGCCTTCGGCGTGCGCGTCGTGGCCTTCGACCCGTACGTCACGCCCGCGCGGGCGCAGCAGCTGGGCGTCACCCTCCTGGGGCTCGACGAGCTGCTCGCCCAGAGCGACTTCGTCACCATCCACATGCCGAAGACGCCCGAGACCACGGGCATGATCGGCCTCGAGCAGCTGAGGGCGATGAAGCCGACCGCGTTCGTCGTCAACGTCGCGCGCGGCGGGCTCGTCGACGAGGGCGCCCTCCTCGAGGCGCTCACGTCGGGCGAGATCGCCGGCGCCGGGCTCGACGTCTTCTCGTCCGAGCCGCCCACCGACCACTCGCTCCTCGGGCTCCCCAACGTCGTGGTGACCCCGCACCTGGGCGCGTCCACGCACGAGGCGCAAGAGAAGGCAGGAGTCTCGGTCGCGCGCTCGGTGCGCCTCGCCCTGGGCGGAGAGCTCGTCCCCGACGCCGTCAACGTCGCCGGCGGCGTCATCGACCCGTACGTGCGCCCGGGCATCCCGCTCCTCGAGAAGCTGGGCCAGGTGTTCTCGGGGCTCGCCGACAGCCCCCTCACGAGCGTCGACGTCGAGGTGCGGGGCGAGCTCGTCGAGCACGACGTCTCGAGCCTCGAGCTGGCGGCCCTCAAGGGCATCTTCACCAACGTCGTCAGCGAGTCGGTGAGCTACGTCAACGCCCCGCTGCTCGCGGAGCAGCGCGGCGTGACCGTCCGCCTGCTCACCGACCCGACGAGCGAGGAGTACCGCAACGTCCTCACGATCCGCGGCTCGCTCGCGGACGGCAAGCAGATCTCGGTCTCGGGCACCCTCACCGGCACGAAGCAGGTCGAGAAGATCGTCGAGATCAACGGGTACGACGTCGAGGTGCCGATCTCGGCCCACCACGTCGTCATGGTCTACACCGACCGCCCCGGCATCGTCGCGGTCTACGGCAGCCGCTTCGGCGAGGCCGGCATCAACATCGCCGCCATGCAGATCGCCCGCCGGAGCGTGGGCGGCCAGGCGCTCAGCGTCCTCACCATCGACAGCCCCGCGCCGGACGACCTGCTCGACGACGTGCGCCGCGCCATCGACGCCGAGGTGCTGCGCGAGATCGACGTCACGCTCTGACCGGCGCCCGACCGGTCCTCGACGACGGCCGTCCCCGTGGGGGCGGCCGTCGTCGCGTCCGGGGGCGACGCTGAGGAGGGGCCGGCCGGCAGGAGCGGCTGGCCCGCAGCAGGGGCCGACGCGCAGGAGGGGCGGGCTCAGCGACCGGGGGTGGCGGCCACGAGCCGGGCGACCGCGGCGACGAGGTCGTCGACCGTCGCCGCCGAGCGGGGGTCGCCGGGCCCCTGGGGGGCGAAGCTGCCCGGGGTGAACCACAGCCCGTCCGCGACGAGGGTGACGAGCCGGGCGACCGCGGGGTCGCCGACGACCTCGAGCACGACCTCGTACCAGCGCGCCTGGATCGCCCGCAGCGCCTCCACCGCCTGCGGGTGACGTCCGCTCGCGGCCACGTGCCCGACCGCGGCGATCAGGCGGTCGAGCCGTTCGTCGGGGGAGCCACCCGGGGCGGAGGTGCGCAGGTGGTACGCGACAGGCCCCTCGGGGGCGCCGCGCATGGCGGCGACGTCCTCGTCGGCCGCCTCGCGCATCCTGACCAGGACGCCCTCGACGAGGGCGTCGCGCGACGGGAAGTGGTACAGCAGCCCGCCCTTCGAGACGCCCGACCGCTCGGCGACGGCGTCGAGGGTCGCAGCCCGTTCGCCGTCGTCGACGACGACGTCGACGAAGGCGTCGAGCATGCGTTCGCGGGCGGAGGGGCGCGGGCTCATGGCGGCACTGTACCGCGTGGTGTACCGTCCAGACGGTACAGTTACGTCGCGCAGCCGGCGCGCCCGTCAGGAGGTCCGCCCCGTGTCCCCGTCCGTCCCGTCCGTCGTCCCCACCGTCGCGCCCCGTGCGGGCTCCCGCGAGTGGGCGGCGCTCGTCGTCCTCATGCTGCCGGTGCTCCTCGTCAGCATCGACAACACCGTGCTGAGCTTCGCCCTGCCGGAGATCTCGACGGCGCTGCGTCCCTCGGCGGCGGCCCAGCTGTGGATCGTCGACGTGTACTCGCTCGTCCTCGCCGGGCTCCTCGTCGCCATGGGCTCGCTGGGCGACCGCTTCGGCAGGCGGCGCCTGCTGCTGATCGGCGCGACGGGCTTCGCCGCCGTCTCGGTCCTCGCGGCCCTCAGCCCGACGGCCGAGGTGCTCATCGGAGCCCGGGCCGCGCTCGGCTTCTTCGGCGCCATGATCATGCCCGCGACGCTGTCGCTGCTGCGCTCGACCTTCCTCGACCGCGACCAGCGGCGGCTCGCGATCGCCGTCTGGGCGAGCGGCTTCGCGGCGGGCAGCGCGCTCGGCCCGATCGTCGGCGGCGTCCTCCTCGAGCACTTCGCGTGGGGGAGCGTGTTCCTCGTCGCCGTGCCGATGCTCGTGCCGCTCCTCGTCGGTGCGCCGATCCTCCTGCGCGAGAGCCGTGACCCCAGTCCCGGCCCGGCCGACCCGGTGTCGGTGCTGCTGTCGCTGGCCGCCATGGCACCCGTCGTCGCGGCGGTCAAGCTCGTCGCCACGGGCGAGCCCGCCTGGATCGCCGCGGCCCTCGCCGTGCTCGGCGTCGCCTCGGGCTGGGCCTTCGTGCGACGGCAGCTGCGGCGGGAGCGTCCCCTCCTCGACGTGCGCCTCTTCACGAACTCGGTGTTCAGCGGGTCGGTCGTGGTGAACCTCCTGGCCATCACGGCGCTCGTGGGCTTCCTGTTCTTCACGACCCAGCACCTGCAGCTCGTCGTGCGGCTGAGGCCGCTCGACGCCGCGCTCGTGCTCGTGCCCGGCCTCGTCGCGATGGTGGTCGCGGGGCTCGCGGTGGTCCCGGTCGTCCGGCACCTGCGGCCGCGCACGGTCGTGGCCGTCGGCCTCGCGCTCGGCGCGGCCGGCTACGCGGTCGTCGCGACCGCGGGGGCCGGGGCGCCCGTCAGCGTCTTCGTCGCCGCCTTCGCCATGGTCGGCGCGGGGGTGGGCGCCGCCGAGACCATCTCGAACGACCTCATCATCGCCGCCGTGCCCCCGGCGCGGGCCGGAGCCGCGTCCGCGGTCTCCGAGACCGCGTACGAGGTCGGCGCCGTGCTCGGCACCGCCGGCCTCGGCAGCATGGTCACCGCGGTCTACCGCGGCGCGCTCGTCCTGCCCGACGGCCTCTCGCCCGCCGACGCGGAGGCCGTGCGCGGCACGCTCGGCGGCGCGGCCTCCGTGGCCGAGGGCCTCGGCGGCCCGCTGGGCGAGCGCGTGACGGCCGCCGCGACCGCGGCGTTCGACTCCGGCCTGGTGCTCACCGCCGGGGCCGGCGCGGGCGTCATGCTCGTCGCCGTCGTCGTCGCGCTCACCGCGCTGCGCCGCGCCTCGAGCAGCGACTGACCAGGAGTCCCTGCCCGCGCCCGACGGGCCGGTACTGTGGACGGGACCCGTCCCTCCGACCGCCTGGAGCACCATGCCGCGCACCGTCAGACTCGCCGCCGTCCCGGGCGACGGCATCGGCCCCGAGGTCGTCGCCGAGGCCCTCACGGTGCTGCGCGCCGCGGTCGGCGACGAGGCGGTCGTCGAGGTGACCGACTTCGACCTCGGTGCCGCGCGGTACCTCGCCACGGGCGACGTCCTCACCGACGCCGACCTGGCGGCGCTCCGCGAGCACGACGCGATCCTGCTCGGCGCCGTCGGGGGAGACCCCCGCGACCCGCGCCTCGCCGGCGGCGTCGTCGAGCGGGGGCTGCTGCTGAGGCTGCGGTTCGCCTTCGACCACTACGTCAACCTGCGGCCGACGCGGCTGTGGCCCGGCGTGCCGTCCCCGCTCGCCGACCCGGGCGAGGTCGACTTCCTCGTCGTCCGCGAGGGCACCGAGGGTCCCTACGTCGGCAACGGCGGCGCCCTGCGCGTCGGCACGCCGCACGAGATCGCCAACGAGGTGAGCGTGAACACGGCCTTCGGCGTCGAGCGCGTCGTCCGGGCGGCGTTCGCGGCGGCCGAGCAGCGCCGCGGGCGGCTCACCCTCGTGCACAAGACGAACGTCCTCGTGCACGCCGGCGGGCTCTGGCAGCGCACCGTGGACGCGGTCGCGGCCGAGCACCCCGACGTGGCCGTCGACTACCAGCACGTCGACGCGGCGACGATCCACCTCGTCACCGATCCGGCCCGGTTCGACGTCATCGTCACCGACAACCTGTTCGGCGACATCCTCACCGACCTCGCCGGCGCCGTGAGCGGCGGCATCGGGCTGGCCGCCTCGGGCAACGTCAACCCGGAGGGCGCGTTCCCCAGCATGTTCGAGCCGGTGCACGGCTCGGCGCCCGACATCGCGGGCCGCCAGCTCGCCGACCCCACCGCGGCGATCCTCTCCGCGGGCATGCTGCTCGACCACCTCGGCCTCGCCGGGGCCGCCGACCGCGTGGAGCGCGCGGTCGTGGCCGACCTCGCGGACCGAGCTGCGTCCCCGGCCCGTCGCTCGACGAGCGAGATCGGGCGCGACGTCGCCGAGCGCGTGCGCGCGCTCACCCAAGCCTCCTGACCCCGAGCACCGAGCCCCACCCGAGGACGACATGAGCACCGACATGAGCACCGACGCGACCGCCGCCGGATTCCCCCTCCGCTTCGACCACACCCCGTCCGAGGCCGCTCGTGCCGCGGCCGAGCGGGAGGCGATCCTCGCCGACCCCGGCTTCGGCAAGCACTTCACCGACCACATGGTGACGATCCCCTGGACGGTCGACGCCGGCTGGCACGACGCCGCCGTGCACCCCTACGGGCCGCTGCGGCTCGACCCCGCGGCGTCGGTCCTGCACTACGCGCAGGAGATCTTCGAGGGCCTCAAGGCGTACCGCCACGCCGACGGCTCGGTGTGGTCCTTCCGGCCCGACGCCAACGCGCGCCGCCTGCAGCGCTCGGCGCGACGCCTGTCGCTGCCCGAGCTCAGCACCGACGACTTCGTCGAGAGCGTGCGCCGGCTGGTCCGCGCCGACCTCGGCTGGGTGCCCTCGGCCCCCGAGACGAGCCTGTACCTGAGGCCGTTCATGATCGCGACCGAGGCCTTCCTCGGCGTCCGAGCGGCCCAGCAGGTCGCCTACCACCTCATCGCGAGCCCGGCCGGCGCGTACTTCCCCGGAGGCGTCGCCCCCGTGTCGATCTGGCTCACGACGACCTACGCGCGGGCCGGCAAGGGCGGCACGGGCGCGGCGAAGACGGGCGGCAACTACGCGTCGTCGCTCCTGCCCCAGGCCGAGGCGGCCGCGAACGGCTGCCAGCAGGTGCTCTTCCTCGACTCGAGCGAGAGCACGTACATCGAGGAGCTCGGGGGCATGAACGTCGTGCTCGTGATGCGCGACGGCACCCTGGTGACGCCCGACAGCGACTCGATCCTCGAGGGCATCACCCGCGACTCGATCCTGCAGCTCGCGGAGGACCGGGGCCACCGGGTCGAGCGCCGCCCCGTCACGCTCGACGAGTGGCGCGACGGCGTCGCCTCGGGCGAGGTCGCGGAGGTCTTCGCCTGCGGCACCGCCGCGGTGGTCGTGCCGATCGGCCGGCTCAAGGGCGAGGGCTTCTCGGTCGGCGACCCGACGGCGCCCGGCGGCGAGCTGACGATGTCGCTGCGCGAGGAGCTCACCGACATCCAGTACGGCCGCCGCGAGGACCGCCACGGCTGGATGACCCGCCTCGACGGGTAGGCTCGCAGGGTGAAGATCGCACGGTTCGCCACGCCAGGAGAAGACCCCCGTTTCGGCATCGTCGACGAGCGCGAGCTCATCGTCCTCGCGGGCGACCCGATGTACCAGGGCTACGAGACGACGGGCGAGCGCGTGTCCCTGCGACAGGCGAAGATCCTCGCGCCGGTGATCCCGCGCTCCAAGGTCGTCGGGGTGGGGCTCAACTACCAGGACCACGCCGACGAGCTCGGCCAGACGGCCCCCGAGGAGCCCGTGCTCTTCCTCAAGCCGAACACCACGGTGATCGGCTTCGGCGACTCGATCCAGCTGCCGCCCGACATCGGGCGGGTCGACTTCGAGGGCGAGCTCGCGATCGTGATCGGTTCGATCGCCAAGCGCGTCGCGGCCGAGGACTACCAGAGCGTCGTCTTCGGGTACACCGTCGCCAACGATGTGACGGCCCGCGACGTCCAGCAGCGCGACGGCCAGTGGACGCGCGCCAAGGGCTACGACACGTTCCTGCCCCTGGGCCCGTACATCGAGAACGAGCTCGACTGGTCCGACCTCACGATCGAGACGCGCGTCGACGGCGAGGTCAAGCAGCGCGAGTCGACGCTGCAGATGATCCACAAGGTCCCGCAGCTCATCGAGCACGTCACCGAGGTCTTCACGCTGCTCCCCGGCGACGTGATCCTCACCGGGACGCCGGCCGGCATCGGCGAGTTCACGGCCGGGCAGACCGTCGAGGTCGCCATCGAGGGCATCGGCTCCCTCATCAACCCGGCGCGCGCCCGGATCTGACGCGTGGTCACGGCCGGAGCCGCGGCGACCGCCGGGCGCGTCGCCCCCGGCCTGGCCGTCGCCCTCGGCGGGTACGCGCTCGCACTGCTCGTGCACGCGGCAGTGCCCGTGGTGCCGGTGCTCACCTGCTGCGTGGTCCTGGGCATCGCGCTCGGCCAGCTCCCCGGGCTCCGGAGCGCGGTCGCCGGCCCGCTCGCCCCGGGCCTGACCCTCTCGGCGAAGCGGTTGCTCCGGGTCGGCATCGTCCTGCTGGGGCTCCAGCTCAGCCTGGTCGACGTCGCCCGGCTCGGGCCGGCCACCGTCGCGGCCGTGATCGGCGTGCTGGCCCTGACCTTCGGCGTCACGTGGGCGCTGGCGAAGGCGGCCCGCCTCCCCGGCGACCAGCCGGTGCTCCTCGCGGCCGGGTTCTCGATCTGCGGTGCGTCGGCCATCGGCGCGATGAGCGCCGTGACCCGTGACCGGGGCAAGGACGCCGCCACTCCCGTCGCCCTGGTGACCCTGTTCGGCACGCTCGCGATCGCGGTGCTGCCCCTCGCCGGTCGGGCGCTCGGACTGGACCCGACGCGGTTCGGCACCTGGGTGGGGGCGAGCGTGCACGACGTCGGGCAGGTCGTGGCCACCGCCGAGACCGCCGGCGCCGCGGCCCTCGCCGTCGCCGTGGTGGTCAAGCTCACCCGCGTCGTGATGCTCGCCCCGATGGTGGCGCTCGTCTCGGCCGCGACCCGTCGGGCCGGCGGCGACGCGGGGGAGCGGCCGCCCGTGCTGCCGCTGTTCGTCGCCGCCTTCGTCGCGCTGGTCGTGGTCCGCACGCTGGTCCCCGTGCCGGAGGCCGTGCTCGACCCCGTCGCCTCGGCCCAGTCCGCCCTGCTCGGCGTCGCGCTCGTCGCCCTGGGGAGCGGCATCCGCCCGGCGCGCCTGGTCCGGACGGAGCGGCGGGCGCTCCTCGTCGGCCTCGCGTCCTGGGTCGTCGTCGCGGGCTCGGCCCTCGGGGTGGTGCTCGTCCTGCCCCTCGGGTGATGCGCCCAGATCCCGGTCGTGGTGCGCGACACGCCCGGGATGTGGGGTGGTTTGGCATGGTGCGTCTGGCGGTGTGTATTGTTCTTTCTTGTCACCCCAAAGGAACGGCGGAGCGAAGCTCGGCTGGCCTCAAGTGGGA
>Ga0265798_10003150_pt1 | contig 23720 bp, 28 predicted proteins | sample P3T30metagenome_FD_192430 | JGI IMG/M metagenome (GOLD analysis project Ga0265798, IMG submission 192430) | Plant litter microbial communities from East Loma Ridge, Irvine, California - P3 T30 | ecosystem: Environmental > Terrestrial > Plant litter > Unclassified | place: USA: California... | reverse complement strand
AGGGGTGGAAGCAGAGGGTTTACCGAATGCGAAAGGAGCAGCTGTCGGTGTCGTGGCCGATGCCTCGGCAGCTGGCTTAGGAGCACCAAAGCTGAATGGCGTAGGGGCAGCCACGACCGGGGTTGAGGTTCCAGAATCAGGGGCAGATTTACGGCCAAAGAAGTTTGGTACTTCGCCTGAATCGCTCGTTGGAGCCGGTGGAGCGGGAGCTGCCGAAGGTTTACCGAGACCAAAGCTGAAAGTGGATTTCTTGGACGTATCGCTCGACGCTGCAGGTCCACCAAACAAAGGTGCAGGTGCGGCATTGGAAGTGGGGGCACTCGAGCCAGACAATGAGAAGAATCCATTCTCATTGGGCTTGACGACTTCCTTGGGAGGAACGGGACCGCTATTCTCGGGCGAATCTGGCTCAGCTACGATAGATCCGGCAGCTAGAGGCGAAGATGCTCGTGGACGACTAGCGTTCAATCGAGACAGTGGACCACGCGCTGGCACGCCCAAGTTGGCAGAGGGGGCTGCTGGCTTGCTGATAGGTTCTGACTTTGTCGCCGGAGCAGCGGGAGGAGGAAGACCGAAATTGCCGAATGAGACTCCACTGAAAGAAGGTAGCGAGATCTTGGTTTGTTCGAGCTCTTCCATATCTGGTAGATCCTCTTCCCTCGCCGAGAATCGTCCACCAGCATTGGGCGAAGTAGCTCTTGATCCATGCGCAGAAGACCCATGTGCCCTCTTTGTCTTTTCCGTTCGAGCTCTCAAACTTGATTGCTGTCTGGGCATATCGCCTTCAGCTCGGGGTTGGTAGGAGGAGGTAGACTTCTCGCTAGGCGATGGAGCGGTCTCCATTATGGTAGGGACGGAAGGCACGGGTGGTGGTGCTTCCTGTTCGGGCGAAGTTGGTTCAGCAGTAGCTTTACGTCTCCTTCGACCAGTCTCTTTCGGGGCAGAGGTCTCGATGTCTGCATTCTTTACTGAACCCTTGCCTCTGGTCGATTTCTTGGCACGATGTGTTTCTTCGCCATCAACCTTTTTCAATCGCGAAGAGCGGCGAGGTGTAGGTTCGGGGGTTGGTGAGCGGGGTGGTTCAGGAGTGGGAGTTCGGGCAGAAGCCATAGAATGGTCGGTAGCATGACTTCTGGAGCGGGATGGACTCTTGGTCGGGCGGTCATCTATCATCAATCCAGTTCATCTCGATCTGTAGCAAGAAAACTCACCAGTAGCGACACTCCTCTCTCTTTGCTCAGACTCAACGGCTCTGCGACGGCCATATGGACTGATCATGACTGAGACCCGCTCATCTCCTCCTAATCTTTCCTTGTCTCGCCTTTGCCTAGCGCTTTCCCCGGCCTGAGCGGTCGCTAGTGGGACGTTGATTGCGCGACGGATCTGACGTGACGATGAACCTATAAGCGAGGTTTCTTGAGTCTCCTTCCTTGCGTCGGCGAGTGGTGTTTTACGCATAGATTCGAGTGCAGAAAGGATTCGTTCTGCTTGATTGGGCTGCACTGCTGGATGCTCGGCTACAGGATGAGCTTGTTACATGACCTAGACAGGACGGAAATTCACCTGATCTGAGCTCGCTTTCGCGTACAAAGCCCTTTTCCGAGTTCCACACCAATTGGCCCTTTCTGATTGGCGGCATGCTAGAGCTAGGTGCCAGAGAGGACATCCGATTAGCACGAGGTGATCCAGGCTCCTTCGACCACCTATCACGCATGAACCAATCCTGCTTCTATCAGCACAGTCGAAGGCGATGTGACTCACCAGCACACTTCCATCTCTCGTCCTTTCCACTCCGTCGATACTCATTGACTCGTCTGCGTCCCCGGCATTGCTAGCCGAGGTACCGAACAGCATCGAGCTTGAGCCTTTCATCTGACGAGCACTCGTTGACTGCCGTCCCATACTGACATCTGAAGCCATACTACCTGCGCGACGAAGGTTGCTTGCGGTACTGGACCGAGCGAGACCGGCGCTAGCGGTTGGCGTAGGCGCTCGGAACGGAGACAAGGATGGCAAAGCGTACTGATATCAGTGACTACAGTTCAGGGCGACCTACATCGCGGACCTCTGATATGGAACCACGGTTTTGCCTGACTGGCGTCCTCGCGCGACCGACCGACGTCTGCTGTTTCCAAGGACTCCAAGCTCCCTTTTCTTCCACCAAGGTCTCTTCTGCGTCCCCGTTGGCCAGACTTGCCAAATCCATTCCCCTGGACCTCGTCATTGCTCCACCGGCTTTCCTCCGCGCTGGCGAAAGAACGCTACTTGGTGGATCGAGGTATGGCATAGATTGTGAGTGAGGTAAATTCGAGATCGCTTTGGTAGTCGACGATTTCTTCAGTCCACCGAGAGCGGGTAGAGGCGGCAACATCTCCCTTTCTTTTCCCTTTGACCCACCATCACCTCGCGTTGGGGGATCATATGTTCCTCTTGTCCTCGGGGGTGAACTCCTTCTCAACTTCTTGACACTTGGACTCTCTGGATCCTCCGAATCTAAACCAGCTCCCCAAGTCGACTGATCCCGTTTGACAGATCGAGGGGTAGCAAGCCATGAAAGAGGTTTCGAGATCAATCCTTTCAAACTTCCAAATAAGGAAGATTCAGATCCAGATCGAGGGAAAGAACGGGAACTCTGACTCGACAGTATAGCGGGTCGAGTGGTAGGTGCCGTTGGCTTCGTAGGGGATCCATTAGCGTTGCCATTGCCATTACTGCCGTTGACATTGAGTAGTTCGTGCTGAGGAGATGCTGCTGAAGATGATGGACCAGCGTAGGAAACAGGACGAGAGTAAGGTTTGGTGATGGCGTGAATTCGTGGATTGGCGGATGGTCGTGCTGCTCCCGAAAGCAATTTACGGGGCGATGAAGGGAATTCGTCAAATGGGTTTCCGGACATGTTGATTCGATTCGGGGTAGTGGTCGGTGTGGAGCGAGGTGAGGCGAGGGTAGGGTAGGTCGTTATAGTCGTTTATCTCTTGAATACGAGTGATGTCGTTGAGCTAACAAGCACCATGAGTTTGCTCACTATGTACCACTGTTGTTGTTGATACCACTACTACTGCTACTACAGATAGCCCAGGGCAGTGTGTGAGGTGTGCTCGTTGGCCAGAAATTCCAACGCACTCAACCTTAGCCGAGGAATATTCCAATGTGCATTATTCACATTTAATCCCAACTATAGTGGCATATGTAGAATACATACATACAGTACATACAGTATATCCTATGCACCATATAGAATCGTGTCGTGTCGTTGCAATCGTAACAATGGTCTCCCCTCGGTCCTATCCTACCCTCTGTCTCCGACCTCATGGTCATGCTATAGAAGATACACTAATGCAGTACAACCAAGATTACATACCACACCAAGTCTCAATCGAATGTCGGTCCAGGAGGTGGTAAGCGCGGTAGGGTGTGATCCGAGAGGGCACCAGAGCCCGAATCAGTCAAAGACTGACCAAACTTCGTGAGATCACGGCCGAGGTGTTCGAGAAAAGCGTCTCGATGGGCGTCGGGAAGGGGTAGATAGTGGGTCAATATACGAGTCAAATTATCCTGTCGTCATTAGCTAACTACCTTTCGCCAAGAGTGCCCAGGAATGCGCATACCTTGACGTTCTCGACAAACCCATGAGCATCTTTGGCAAGAGCCTCGGTAAGGCCATCATAGCCCAGCCGATGTGCTAGACCAACTATATCTTCGGGATATATCCGATCGCGATGTGTGCTGAGAACTATTGACGGAGATTGATCCTCGGTCCATTCTGGTGGTTCGGCATCCTCAAGACCATATACGGGTACCGAGTGTTCCTGGGGTGCGTAAGGGTTGTTCCAAGGTTGAATACCCTGACGATAGGCATCTTTGACCTTTTCGAATTCGGCCTCGAAGGCAGCATCGAAATCTTCCGATTCCGCTTCATCGTCGACCGACAACTTGATTCTCGCTTCGACATAGCCAGTACGTGATAAGGACGCTGGCCGAAAGAATCGCATAGAAGATGCGGGAGTTGTTTCATCGTCGTCGGGCGATGACAGGGCGGGTGGGAGTCGAGTCAATTCACGATGTTCGTTTGCGCGCGCGAGAATATGTGAAGCTTCTTCACGTACTGCAATAGTTTGAGAGGGTGACTGCTCCATGGGCTTGGTACGAAGTGTCTTTGCTGGAAGATCTTCTCGCGGTGTTTTAGCAGGTCGACTGTCGGGTGTGATAATTGGTGTGGCTGCTGCTTGGTTATCGCCTCGAGTAGGTTGAGAGCGGGTTTGACCATTTGACATCGATGCTCGAGGTTTCTTGGTGATTGGCTTTGCCTTTGGCAGACTATGACGGGGTCTCGGAGCATCGGCGGTCTTTGGAACTTGTGACGTTTGCTCGATAGGGTCAGGGGAAAGGGTTGAAGCAGCTATAGAATTTTGTCTTGTTCGCTTTGGGGGTGGCTGTGATGCAGCGGGGATAGGTAGAGGTTCAGGAAGGGGTGTTTTCCTTGGTTTCCAGTCTAATATTTGCGATTTCGTGTGACGTGGGTCGGGATTACGAGTTGATCGAAGGGGACGAGTTCGTTTAGGTGATTCCGGTCCGGGAGAAGAGAGCGGAGATGATTCGGTCATTGTGAAACAACGACGTTGGTATGTATATGTATAGTAGGCAAAATAATGTAGAGCGTGTGCGAAAGTATGTGTTGGACAATGAGTTGGAACGAAAGAAAAATCCGTCAGCATGCAATGTCAATTGGAAGAAAGAAAGAAGGTTGAAGGAAAGAAAGAAAGATGACGCCGCCGCGGCGAGTAGAATAGAAAGGGGAGTTGATTCAACGTCAACTCACATCCGCCATTCTTTTTCGGTGATGAAGGGATAATTGGGAACGAGGGCGGAGTTGAACCCCGTGCTCTGTGTCCATCAAAATGTGGGGTTGGACTTTTGCTTTCTGAGAAAAGATATGAGCACAATTTCTCGCCGCGCCCAAGGTCACACTCACTCTTGACGACCGGTATGTCTGGTTCCGGGGGTACTGTAGCTGTTGTACTATCCCTCCCCGTCCTCGCTCTTCTCGATGACGGTAACGGATCTGGAGCAGGTCCATCATTGATTTCTAAAACATTCCCAAGATCATCCTCAATCACCAACGCCCAGCCTTTCCAGCCCTTTTTCTTTCTCTTCTTTTCTGGTTTCGGTAATCCATCCCCATTCACACTATATGCAGTATGTATATCACCATTTGGCGTATCTAGATTGATTCCATGTGATCCACTCCGATCAAGTCCATTACTACCACTTGCATGTCCATTTGTATATGGTGTCGGTGACGCGAATTCGCCCATGGGTGTCCGCGTCCGTTCAGATCGAGCTGGTGAAAACGTGTTATGATGTGTTGTATGCCCAAGTGGTAGATGCGCTGTTGATGAAGACATTTCCGACAGAGTGACAGTATATGCTTCAACGTAGGAGCATAGGGACGTAGTTTATGATGGTTCTCGAGTTATATATGGCTGAAGGTGTATGTACGACTTTGACTTTGTAGCCGTCTAGACGCGAGCAGATCGAGGGTGGCACAACACTCTTTCTTGCCCTCTTGAGGGTCTTCTGTTTGCCGCACACTCGTTGTAATCATGTTACGGATCAACTTATATGCCTCTTCAACCTTCCCGCTATTCCATACCGGGCGAAAGACCACCAACAATCATGCGCAATCATACCTTTGCCGCCTCGACAGACTCCTTACGACCCTACCTTTGACGCCACCCAGCTTCTTGATCACCTTCTTGACCCCGTTTTACCTGCATCTCGGTGATACCTTTCCTTAAAACACGCAGGCAATACAATGCAGTGCAGATTGAAGTGACACATGCGGAATCTTCTACATGGGAATCGCATTATATATACAAAAGCAAAGTCCATCACACTCGTCAAATATAGGCATCCTCCAGAGCATAGCTATGCCATCGTAATATCAGTTGTCAACGATCCTTGAATCGTCTTTAAGGTCTGATAGAGTCGTAGCTATATAATCAGTATTTGATTCCCCACGGATCAAAGCGCCAGACTCACGTAGGAGGAATCTCGCCACCATCATCACCAGCCGCGCCTCCATCCTCATGTACGGTGACAGGACCACTTCCGCTTGTTCCGGTAGGACTCATGGCTGCTCCACCAGATCCAGATCCGCCTTCGTTATGAACCCTAAACCTATCTCCATATGCTTCTCTCTGCTTTGAATAACCTGCACCAGCAGCTCCGGCACCAGCGCCGGCCGCTGCACCAGTGGCAACACCAGCAGGTATAGAAGGCATAGGGAATGGAGTAGTGGGAGCACTAGTCTGAGCCGCACCGAAACCTGCGTATCCAGCAGAAGAAGCTGAAGATGGTCCCCTCGAAACACCCTGAGCGCCATAGGCAGGGTAGTTGCCCTCGGAGGTAGCGGGGTTGGATTGGTTGTATTGAGTCATTTCAGGTGAATGCTGAGCAGTTGAAGCGACGCCGGGCGTGTAGAATGGCTCGACTTGTGGTCCAGTATCGGCGAGATCGACAGGTGCGTGATTCTGAGCTCGGCTCGGGTCAAACTGTCGTTGTCAGTAAATCGATCATGTGCCCAAAATACGGTGAACATACCATGTTGTCGTCAAAGTCGGCGTGCATGTTCCTCTTTCTTCGTCGAAGTAAGAACCAGACCAATGCAAGGATTGCTAGTAGACCGACGACACCTCCGACAACACCACCAGCGATAGCGCCAACATCTTAAATCAGTCTTGGTCAACAATAGTGCTGTCTCTGCTCACTGGTGCCGCCCCCTGAGCTTGCGCCTCCGGTCGAAACAGCACCGACTCCGGACGAAGTGATGAGCTGTCCATCAGATCCAGTGATAGTGGTAGTGCTGCAAATCAGTGCCCATCACGCGTCGTCATTACAAAGACTGCTCACAAGTAAGAAGTAGAAACAGATCCTCCTGCACTGCTGATACTGGCCGCTGAGCTGGCAATCGCGCTGCTCCTACTAGCCTCTGCTGCTGAGCTCTCGGCTGGCGAGATACTGGTACTACTAGCTGACGACGATGCGGGGGCAGAGGTCGGCTGCGCGCTGGACTGAGCGGATGATGAAGCAGGGGTATCGGATGATGAGGCTGGATCGGTTGTTGAAGCAGCACTTGAGGCTGCGCTCGATTCGGCGGCAGAGGAAGACTCGGCGGCGGAGGATGTAGGCTCAACGGACGAGCTGGGCGCGGATGTGGGATCGGTCGAAGACTCGGCGGCTGAAGAAGATGAGCTAGATTCAACAACAGGGGATGTAGTTGTCGCGACCGCAGATGAGGCTTCTGCCATCTTGATGCAGTGTGTATGTCTTGGTGGTGAAAGAGAGTGTGGTGTATTGTTCTACGAAAATATAGAGGATATGACGATAGCGATGAATCGCGTTGAGCGATGTGGGAAGGATGTGTGTAACGGAATATCTTCAGGGCGATGAAGAGGCAGATCCAACTACGTCTACGTGGGTTTGGAGAGTGTATAGAATATGAGGGGTGGTGTTAGGGTAGATGTGTGTAGGGTTGATAGGGAAGAGGGTAATAATGTGTTGGTGGCTGAGTGACAAAGAAGCAGACAAGCGGACAATTCGGTCTCGTTCAGGCCGGGGTCAAACAGGGCTGTGCAACTGAGACTGGAACAGTCGTGTGTAGGGTATCGGGGTGGAATCTTATTGTACTCGTCACACGGATAGAATGAACAGACAACTTACATGATGACATTGTGCTGACTGTTACTTGATCGGAAGGCTAGTAGGTGTAAAGTGCTGTAGAGCGGCGTGATAGAATTGAAGGTTTGATGAAAGGATATACGATGTCGCAGTCAAGGGATAGGCGGATGACGGGATGATCGTTTCGTGAAAAGAGTGCGCAGATCTTAGAGGGGTATCCTATTGTCCTACTCGGCTGAATCTGTGTGATTTATGGAGTATATGAATTTGAGTGACACCACAAAAAGAGATACAGAAAACCAGTTTTCCAGTGCAAGGCCGGTAACTCGTATCGGATGTTGTTTCTAGACTTGCAAGGGGTAGAAGGACTAGACCGACGTAATCTCTGCTCCGACGCCGTTCCTCCCTCTTTCCCCTCTCCCCTGTCTTTGTATAATTTCAGAAAAGAAACCCCTCACCGTTCAACTCCGAAGCTCGTTGCTCATCATATGCATTGCAATGATTAGCAGCGGAGTGTACCTGGATCTGAGGGAAGCATGCATCGATTTTCGTCTCGCTTGGGAAAACTTGCATCCGGAGCTGTGCTGGAGCACATGACCATTTGGCGTGGGAATCAGTTACCATCGCTTCGCAGTGCATCTTACGTTAGTCAATGGACTTCCATGATGCGGAGAACAAAGATCTGCGTATGCTGCTTTGAGTTAAATTAAATAGTGCATAAATAGTCAGGTACAAGCAAACCAGTCTTCGGCAAGCCATGGAACGTGAACGATACAAATACAAAAGCGACCCTCGGCGTCCACATGTAGGGGTCCTACCACCGTACACTCCCAGACTATTTCTGTTCCTTGATGACAGTCTCTGCAAACGTATCAGCCACATATCATTGAACAAGGAGAACAACTCACTCTTCCTCTCAGCCTTGGGCTTATCCTTCCCAGCCCTAGTATGTGATCTCCTTCTATCCTCCTTCACCTTCTGAGCCTCAATCATATCCCTCTTCAATTTCGTAGTATTGTGTATACTAGCAGGTACGAATCTCCTCTCTGCGACTGAACGGACATCTTTCGATGTAGACCATTTCTCGACGAGTTTCTGTCGGTATTCCATCGATTGACGTTCTTTCGTGGATATTGGGCCTATCTTCTTGGATGCGTTTGACTTCCATATACTACTGATTAGCTCATTCCTCAAGGTGATTTATGCCATGGCTGAACATACCGGACGTTACCATCTTCAGAGGCAGTGAGGACAAAGTCCGCTGTCGGAGTGTAAGCAACGTCAAAGACACTGATATCAGCTTGATCCTACTATAGATTTCGACTAGCTTACCGCTGCATCCGCTTGGTGTGGTATACATCGCGAGACTTTCCACTGTCTCTATCCCACAGTCGGACGGTTCGATCGTATGACCCAGAAACAAAGCCTTCTCCAGTTGGACCTGTCTGTGAGCTGGGATCACCAACGATTGTAGAGCTACTCACTCCAGTCACAGCCCATGACACCTCCGACGTGACCTTTGTAGATCTGGTTTGGTGATTCCAAATTACGTATATCGAACGTGTATAAGTTATGATCCTCTGAACCGAGTAGCAAGACGGTCGGAAGTGTAGGACACCATGATAGCGAGTTTGATCGGAACTGAAATCAGCTTCATCCACTCCCAAACGCGCAAACTCACCTGCATGACGATCCGCCTTTCTGCTTTTCCTGTACGTATATCATAAAGACACATTGTCCTATCATTTCCTATACTCGCCAGTACACTTGTCTCACTCTGATTGAACTTGACTCCAGAAACCGTCTCCATCGAGCTTCCGAATGCCAAAGTTGACATTGGACTTGAGCGAGTCTCGTCCCAAATCTGAACAGTGTTTGAGGCAGTTGCAAAGATTCCATCTGTACGGTGGTGATCGATACCGTTGAATCCATTCTTCGAGGTATACGACATGGTCGGTTCGAGGTTCTTGCCCATGGCATCTCGTTTCGCCGAGTCGATATTCAATCCACCTCCTTCCTCGTCGTCGAATTCTAGTCCGTCCTCGCCTATCGCACCGGCCTGGTCTAGCGGCGTTTGACTAGACGATCCTTCTCCATTGCCAAACTCGTTTCCGTCAAACACTTCCTTGTCCCTAATTCCAGGAGCGAACGCATCACTTCTCCATACTTTGATAGCCCCGTCCAGCTTTCCCGCGGTAATCAATCCCCTCTTCCCATCCCTTGCTTCCGCAGTCCAACAGATCCCACCAACCATCCCTCGATGCGCATTTGGGATCTTCAATAAAGGTCGTCTCATGGTCAATGAATGGACGATCACCTCTCCATCACCTCCTCCACCAGCTACGACCGATACCCGCCTCGGGTCTTTGCCGAGACAATAGACACCATCCTGATGTCCACCAAGAGCATCGACAAAGGGTTTGGCAAACATTCTATCCAGCTTCGCGGCGGTCAACGCTCGTGTGTATTCTCTTGGTTTGTCGAAGGGATGAAGGTGGGGGGCGAGATTACGCTGAATCGGATGAGGAGCTTCGGAGGATGAAGGAAGGTGATCGTCGAGCGATCTTGAAATCATTTTGATTTTCTGCTAGTCAGTTCCTTGCTCTAATGAACAGGGTTAACAAGCTTACGACCATGTTGGGCGGTGTGTAGTATGTAATAAATGACGGTCAAGGTGCACTCGCGGTGGACATCCCAAAATCTCTATTTAACAGTAACGGCTAAACCCGACAAAGCAGCATGACGTGGTATTAAGCATGAGTCATGAGTCAATCGTCACTAGTCTTGTGCAAGTGAGTCAGACTCTTACTCTGTTCAATCATACTCTACATATTACTCCTGGGGCAATGTCCCGCTCAGAGTCTCCAGCGTCGTCTCTCGACTTCTTTCAGTCCGACGCTTCGGGTTCGGAAGAGGAGTACACCCCAGCGACTCACCGAAGAGCCGCAAATAAGCGTCGTCCAGCCCAGACGAGCAATGCGGTGGCGGGACCTAGCACCGGGGGTGCAAGGAAAGCACTCAAGATCAAGATAAACGTCGGGGCGGCATCCTCATCACGCGCTGGGGCGGCGATGCATCCGGTAGAGGGAGATGTAGAGATGGATGAAGAGATTGAGGAGCAGGTAGCGGGGGTAATGGGAAGTCGAGTCATGGATCTATCCAATAGGGAATTGAAGAAGGATCATTCGGCTAGACCCCTATGGGTCGACGAAGCTGGTCATATGTATGTTGTGCCTTTAGCCGTTGAATTCACTGACAGCGGTTAGTATCCTCGAAGCATTCGCACCGTGGGCGCAAGCTGCTCAGGATTTTCTAATCGCCATCGCCGAACCTGTCTCGAGACCATCGCTGATACATGAATACCGTATAACAAAACCATCACTTCACGCAGCCATGTCTGTCGGCCTTGAAACGAGGTCTATCACCGAAGTCCTGAACCGTCTATCCAAAATTCCGTTACCAGCCAAGCTAGAAGCCAGAATCCGAGATTGGACATCATCGTACGGTAAAATTCGACTTGTCCTGAAACACAACAAATACTTCCTCGAATCAAGTGTACCAGAGTTCCTGAGAATGTTGTTGAGCGATCCAGTCATTGCGCCTTGTAAAGTCGTCAGAGAGGATGAAGAGGGTCAACAGGTGTTTGGAATGGAAAAAGGATCAGCGGCTAGGAGAGATTACTTTATTCCAGGTACGGAGGAAGCCAGGCGAGCAGAGCGGGGTGAAGTTGGAGCCGATGGACAAGTTCAAAGACCGGGTCAAGGGCAGAGGGATGATGTGATTGGTGCTGTTATCGGTATCGATCAGAGTAAGCTCCCGTTGCTGATGTTCTATGAAGCCGAAGCTGATAAACAGGCGACGAGCTGGACGAAGATGAAGCAGTCCATTCATTCGAGGTTGCATCCGATAAAATGGAAGTGGTCCGACGACAATGTCAGGATATCGATTTACCCGCATTAGAGGAATACGACTTCAGAAATGATACTGCCAATGCCGATCTCGATATTCAATTGAAGCCGATGACAGTCATTCGACCGTACCAGGAAACTTCACTTGCGAAAATGTTTGGTAATGGGCGAGCTAGGTCTGGGATCATCGTCTTGCCTTGTGGTGCTGGAAAAACTTTGGTCGGTATCACTGCCGCATGTACAATCAAGAAGAGTACAATGGTACTCTGCACTTCTGCGTGAGTCAGCTATCGGACCTGCTTTGATGTGTAGCTGATGGAAGCGTATCGGTAGCTCAATGGAAACAGCAATTCCTACAATTCTCCAATATCTCAGAAAGGCAAATATGTACATTCACCCAATCAAGCAAGGAGATGGTAAGCTGCATCGCCCTGACGGCCAGGGCGCAAAGCTAATGATCAGTTCACTGGTCCAGCGGGAATCGTCATTTCGACGTACTCGATGATTGGAATTACCGGTAAACGTGCACATGACGCGGAGAAGGTGATGCAGTGGATCCGATCGAGAGAATGGGGTTTCCTTTTACTTGATGAGGTACATGTCGTCCCCGCCAATACATTCAGGAAATGTGTGAATGGTTTCAGAGTACACGCTAAATTGGGTCTTACTGGTGAGCTGAACCTCTTATTCTATACGGACATAGCTCATCAATGCAGCAACGCTTGTCCGTGAGGATGACAAGATTGGAGATTTGGGCTACCTCATCGGTCCAAAGCTATATGAAGCCAACTGGATGGACTTAGCCAAGAACGGCCATATCGCGACGGTGCAGGTAAGCTGTTATTCGCGTTTCTTCGGCAAAAGCTTACAGATAGTGCGCAGAAGTATGGTGCCCGATGACACCTGAATTCTACCGCGAATACCTCCGAAACCCATCTCGTAAACGAATTCTACTCCACGCAATGAATCCCAACAAGATCCAAGCGTGCCAGTACTTGATCAATTATCACGAATCGCGAGGTGATAAAGTCATTGTCTTTTCAGATAACGTCTTTGCTCTTGAGGTAAGCTCGAAACTCCTTGATACAGATAAGAGCTGACGCCCAGGCCTATGCGAAGAAATTGGGTAAATCATTCATTCACGGAGGTACACCCGAGGGAGAACGACTTCGAATTCTGTCGCGGTTCCAGCACGATCCTCAGTTAAATACAATCTTCTTGTCCAAAGTGAGTCAGCTCGGAAGGCTTGAGCAGAACTAAAGCTGATATTCAGGTTGGCGATACGTCCATTGATTTACCCGAAGCGACTTGTTTGATTCAGATCTCGTCGCATTTCGCTTCTCGAAGACAAGAGGCTCAACGACTTGGTCGTATTTTACGTGCAAAGCGTCGTAATGATGAAGGATTCAATGCGTTCTTCTACTCACTCGTCTCCAAGGACACTCAGGAAATGTACTACTCTTCCAAACGTCAAGGATTCTTGATCGACCAAGTAAGCTAAGCTGCTCTTTGCAGATGAAGGCCTTAGCTGACAAACCCAGGGCTACGCATTCAAAGTAATTACAGAATTACACGGAATCGACGAAATGGAAAATCTGGTTTTCAAAACCCAAGGTCAACAAATCTCTCTTCTCGAAGAAGTATTGAATACAGGCAACAATGATTGGGAGACATCGGATCATTATATGAGATTAAACGACGGGAAACATCAGCATAAACCGTCAAGAGCTCAGCCTGAACATATCACAAATGCTGCTGCTGGGAGTGTTGGGGCTGCTCAGAGGTTCATTGCCCCGCTTGAACATTTGAGTGGAGGGCAAAATCTGAGTTATCAAGAGAGGAACAAGAATATCAAGTAAGTCGCCCAGCCTCTCCGTTCAAATTTATGCTGACATGTCTCAGCAAGGAACTTAGTCGTGAAGAGCGAGTATTGAAGAAACAGAAATTGGGTGGATCAAGTAACAGTAATCAACCTCAGCACGCCCTGTTCAAAAAGAGGAAACAAGAACTCGAAACTGCCAAAAAGAGAAATCAGTAGTTGTCCCCCTCCTGTCGTGTAGCCCAAGGACATTTGTATTTCACGTTATGCACTGTTGTATGAGTATCGTAATTTGAAGAGAGCATCCAGACGTGATCCGTTCGGTGCATATACGGAGCTCACGGACCTGTACATCCTCGCCTCAACATGATCCAGCATCTGACCAGACTGCCGATTTCTGGTCGACCTTCGCAATAACGTGACTCGATGCATGACCAGCTCACCAGGAGCCCAATCTAACTATACTCAGGTACGTACGTATCTACACTACACATCACAGAGCCATGCCTTCGTTAAGTAGGAGAGTCGAGAAGAATAATTTGCGTGTATTTGATCGGATTCAGAGGCTATCACTAAGCCTCAACGGTTTGAAGAGGGATCACACCCCTTGAAGCCCTCTTCTCGAGAGCACCTGCTACCCATCCTGCCATGTCCACCTCCTTGTCCTTCTCACCAGCGAGGAAAGGATGATCGAGAAGTTGAGCATAGCTAGGTCGACTTGATGCTTCTTTGATCAAACTGGAAATCAGCTCGTCTTGAGTATGTAAAGTGAGATAGTGCATACCACTTGGCAACGAAATCGTGGGCATCTGGACTGTACCCAGATGGCAGAGTCGGGGCGGGCCCATGGACGATGGCGGTCAATTGCGCAAAGACATTCGCGAAAGTTTCGGGAGGATAGGGGTAACATCCTTTGGCGAGCTCGACGATTGATAGTCCGACAGACCAGACATCCGAAGAAGCAGTGTAGCTTGAAGCTTGTCCCGTTGATTCTCCCTTTATACGCTCGGGCTGATGATCAGAGATGTAATGTAACGGTTGCCAAGAGAAACGGGTACTCACAGCCATATAACTCTGACATCCGATGTTTGTCTTTGCCAAACTCTTCTCAAGTTGTCCAGAAACACCGAAATCGACAAGCTTGACCTCTCCTTTCTTGTTGATCAGAACATTCGTAGGTTTCACATCTATTCATCAGCTTGTTCCATCCATTATAGAAAAGGAGGCAGCTAACCTCGGTGCATGATCTGGAGTTCATCCTTTAAGAACTTCAAACCCCTGACCACACTTCCAGTAATCCTCCTCAGAACATCCTCTGGGACCCTCAATTCGGCAGGTTCGTCCTCCGCCTTGACTTGGTTTGCTGGTACACCACCTCCTGTCAAGGTATCAAGTGATCCAGCATCCATGAGCTCCATACAGTAGTATACACATGACTCGATTGTGAATGCTCCGTAGAATTCGACGATCTCAGGAGCGACTGCTCGATGGAGAATATCGAGTTCCATGATGATACCGTTCAACTTGCTCTCGTCTAGCTCCAATCGAATTTCCTACTTGTCAGCTTGGTCTAAGTCAATCGCTACCGAAAGCTAACCTTCATCGCCATCATGATATTGGTAGGTCGGTGGAAAACCTGTTGTACCGATCCGTAATTTCCTTTTCCAAGCTCTCCGACTATATCCATCTCGTCCATGTTGATATCGAAGCTGGCTCCATCCTCAAACTTGACTCCTTGCGAAGTTACAACAGCCTGTCGGAATTTCAGCGAACCTGAAGGGTCCCTTCAGATCAGTATATGACAAATCGGGATGTGGAAGACGTACATAATCTTGGAGTAATCGGTGAATTTGTTACCCTCATCCTTGGTTGCTCCCTTCATACTGCTCAGATTCATTCCACCAGGAGGCCCTCGACGACCCGCAAGACCAGGCATAGCGGGAGTGCTTCCACCCATAGATCCGAGATTAGGTCGATTGCCAGCTCGCCTAGCTGCGAGACTACTCAACGGCCCAGAAGCGGGTCCAGGGAGTGAAGGGCCACCTTGTCCTGGTGCTGCTTCCGGTCCGGCTCCGGGACTGCCTCGTCCTCCTGGCGTAGTCGGACCTCCGCCAGCTTGCTGTCGAAGAGCCTGAGACCGTAGTAATGCTGCCATAGACGTAGCGTGAGGATTGGCTCCGCCTCCAGGCTGCTTGGGGCCTGGCGAAGACACGCCTGCGTTCTGTGATCGTTGTGCGACCTGTTTATTAGCTTGTACAATGCAGGTGTTTCAAGCTTCGCTTACCGCATCCATCTTTGCTTGCAAACTAGCGGGAATCTTGGAGATACCGCCTCGCCCTCTACCACCCATACCTAAGGGTCCTCCTTGCATACCACCTCGGAATCCACCGCCAGGAGCAGGACGCCCAGGAACGACCGGAGCCGAGGCTGCGGGTATGGGAGGAGAAGGTCTATGGGGGGGAAGGGCGGCGGGGTTGGGTTTGGATGCGGAGGCTAGTGAGGGCGTTGGGGCTGCAGCGGGTGTGGGTGTTGGCTCTTGTGCTGGTGGGGGAATGGACTCCTCGACAGAATCCGAAAGGGTAGTCTTGTCGGTAGCTTGATTTGACGACTCGCCATTCGTGGTGGCATCATTGTTGGATTCTGTTGGGGTTGCTGGACGGTCGGTGGCTGAGGTCTGGGAGGAGCCACTTGATTGCTCTGCGATTTGGAGCGAGTCTAATGAAGGCGGGGATGACATGGTGATGTGTTTATTGATGTTTCGAGGATAGCAGTTGTATTCGGTCTCGAATAATTAAGGAGATGTGATGTTTGATTGGATTTCCACTAGTTTCGTCGACCGCTTGTTTCAGAATTCGACAGACGGGGAAATACCGTCAGATATAACGAAAGTAAGTCTGGGTCGTGTCGGCAGTGTCTTGCTGTCCAGCTACGGTCGGACTTGCCGAATGGTAGTGAATTTGTGGTATAAATCCTGGTGATGCGACGCGATAGGTCGTCAGATGATGGAGGTGAAGAGCAAGGTTTGTGCTAGCGGTTCATTGATAAGCTTCTAAAGGTATGTATGTTGATATATCGCTTCCGTGCTTTGCCTCCTCGGTGGAGAATATTTGACTATGTGCTGCGGTTGCGTGGTCGATAGTGGAGCTGTCTATGACGGTGACTAATGATGAGATGTTGGAGTAGTAGTCTGTTCTGATCACCGCTGGGATAAACCAAAGGGACAGCGTTGTCAGCAAGATAGGCGCCTGACGTGGTGCCTAACGGTGACGTAGAAAGTTGGATGCAAGTGGAGGTCGATCTATCGCAATTGTACTCAAGCCATCTTTAAGTATCATCAAGCCACAACAGAATGTCGGGAATCAAGGGATACCTGGACCGCTCAATGGGCGTATTGAGAAAGAATACTAGTCAAAGTATGTATCATCGATTTTGCGACTCGGGAGCTGGTTTCGAGGCTTGAAAGCTGATGTCAAGTGCTGAAGATGGACGCGAATCCTAAACCACCTCCCCAAACCCTCTTCTCATTCACTCACGCCAATCAGCCCATCACACGCCCCGAAGAGTTCGCTACAGGATCAGATGTCGATATTGGGGGCCTTTCGACGAATACTCTGACACCGGTACCCTCGGCCGAGAACCAGGAATACATGGCGTTTCACGGAAACATGTCGCTTCAAGTGCCACAAGCATACGCTGGGCGTATACGAACAGGCTATGCTGCGTTTAGGAACAAGAGCAGACCGACGTTGTTTGGGGAAGATACGTGGGATCTAGGGCTCTATTCGCACATAAGAGTGGTGGTGGGATATAGGGGATGGGAAGGCTGGAGGAGTCGTTGGGCACTGAACATCCAGACCGATGGACCAGTCAGGTGAGCTCACCTATAGAAGAATGTAACACGACGCTGATGAAAGATCGGATTTGTTCCAGCACCGCTTGGATATCCCTCCGTCATCTGCATCGACCACATCGCGTATACCCCTCGACAAGAATTCCTCGCCAGCACCCACATTTTCAACTTTACATCTCCCATTATCATCATTTGTCCTGACAAATTCTGGGCAGCCAGCACAGGAACAGATCCCCATGCTACGCTCGAAGATCCGGACTATTGGCTTCGCGCTGATCGGCAATAACCGCACAGATGATGGATCCGTACCACCGGGAATGGCAGAGGAGCAGGCCAAGAGGGCCGGGGCAGGAGGCTGGGGACGTGGGAAAGGAGAGGTTGAGGTGGACAGTGAGCTTGAGGAGCTCATGAGGAGTGATCAGCCTTCGACGCCGGCACCGGCACCTTCACGACCTTCGAGTCCAGCTAGACCGACTGCCTCGAAATATCACACCCTGAACGCTCAGCCGGAGGTGGATGAGCTTTATTTGGAGTCAGATCTATCAGAGGAAGGAGCGCTCGAGACTGTTCAAATGGATAGTGAAGGTTACTATGAGCTTTGTATCAAGAGTGTCGAAGCTGTCCGTTGGGACCCAGAGACCGATGTAGACTAGCCATATTTTTGCTTATGCATAATATTCTCTTACCCTGATGGAACACGCGGTGCATTCATACAATCACGCCAGTGACAATGGAACAATTGAAATTGGTTACAAACATATGGCGAGCTATCAGAATCATCTGAAATGACGCCATCATCGCTCATATCAGACGCGTTATATTGGTTACTACCATTGATCCATCAAACTCCCGGCGGGAATCTATGAATTTGGAATGATTGTATTATCTATTCCAGATGATAAACTGATCTACGAATATTCTTTAGATAGTCTAGATTACATTGTATATGGCTCAACCTAATGTGGGTGAAGGTCAAGCGGAGGTGGATTGGGATGCTGTATTTCAAACGATAGATCACCAGCAAGGAACCAATGTGGCAGTGGCGGATGGTGGCACTTTGCAGAGTGGGGTAGGAGGACGCGTAGAGTATCCACCGTGGACAACAATTCCAGAACCAGTACATGCGCGACGAGGACCTGGAAATGAGGAAGATCAATCGGATGCCGAATTACTGGAGTTCTTTGGTCAGCAATGGAGTCGCGGCGAGCCATCAAATCACAGCGTCGGGCGCAACGGGCCACCTAGAACAATGGATCCTCCTTCTGGCTTGGGATATCTCCCCAACTCCGACGCTGGACCTGAACGACCTTCAACAGGAGATCTGAACGAACAATACAATTTGGCTTTCAGAGCCATGCTTGGAGAGAGCAGTGAACACGAGGGAATGGTACCACCCCCTCAGCTCCGCTCGCAGAGGGGTCGGCGGCGGTCCCATTCGATGGGTCCAAGGCGTACCCTTTCCGGGAGTAAGTCTCTTCTCAGCTCGATTCCTTATTTCCACGTCTTACGATCTAGTCCAGACTGGAATAGGTGCATATACAGGTCCTCTTACCTCGTACCCCTCGTTCTCCCACCGCGATCTCCCCTCGAACCAGCATACGCCTTTCACGATACCTCCCAACATGATACACAACAATCCCGACGTCTACCCTTTCTTCCCACAGCCACAATCATATAATGCCAGTGCAGGTCCATCGACACCCGCCCCGACTCCTATTAATCATTATTACGGTCTCCCACCTACGAGTAGAGCTTCAAAACGTGATTCCACTTCTACATCCGCCACCCACTCTCAACGTCCGACACCACTCAATAGCGCCCATCCCTCGCCTCAGGCGATGATAAGCTCTGCATTTTTGCAACACATAGAACCATCCTCGACCGATCAAGGGACAGGAAGTGAACCAACGCCAAACACAGAACTCGACTCAGAAGACAAACGAGCAAGAAATACCCTTGCCTGTACGTTCTCTCTTTCGTTCACCTAGCAAGCCGTCAATAAGAGCTGACGGACAGCGGCACGATTCAGGGCAAAGAGAAAAGCACATATAACCGATGTTGAACGACAAATCACGCAATTAGAAGGTCAATCCACCAATTTAGCGAAGCAGGTTGAAGAACTGCGGAAAGAGAACGGGTTTTTGAAGGTATGTTTCCCAGTTTCGTGTCGTGTGATATTTGCTGATGGTCAGGATATGGTACAGCTCAAATATGGGCTAGACGTCGACAAGCGTATGCCATAGGTCGTCACATCGCACAGAAGCGAATGGACAGTGAATCACCATCGATTCAGCACGCGTACAGTATAATATCAAGTCATCTATGTATATTACTTCGACATCCAATACAATGTTATATACAATGCTGAGCCCCACTTGGTGGACGACTATGATCTCCTGTCATGAGCTAACAACTCGAGACATCTCTTCGTCATATCCTTCGACGTGACTTCCACATGGTCGTCCATCTCGACATGACCGCCTTTACCAGTTTCATCCGACTTTGCGTCAACTGCTCCCGAGAACACACGCTCGTACTCCGCAGGCTGAATCCACATGGATGGTACGCTGTGCTCCATGAACGATAGGTCAAGCAGAAGGAGATAGAACCCGACCAGATGGGACGATGAGGATATGCTAGTGTGTTCGCCTGCCAGATTAGCTTGTCATAAAGCGAGTGATCCCCATTATGAGGTCTTACCACTTTGTGCGCCATTTGAAGCAGCTGTGACTCGCAAAGTAGCGAGCTGTTTCAAGACGTACAGCAGTTCTTCTTCTCGTACCCTTGCAAGTCAGCTCGTGACAGAGTGTATGACTTGCCGAGCTTACCTCGGAAGCGGCATGCGTCCTCTCAGGCGGCCATCATCTATATATCGTCTCATCACATCCTCGCACCGATGCAGTAGCGTAGGCAAGGTGAGTGTGGTGACTGATACCGCGCCCGCTGGCGACGTGGAGACAGAAGCGATCATGAGGTCAAATGACCAATAAGCAAGAGCTTCACTCGGTACGGATGTGATAGCCCCAGTTGTACCGCCTCTGGGTACTGGACTCTCGTAGTTGTATAGCGTACTGCCCTGCAGAAGGATTTTGGAGTAGCGCTCGACGAGCGGCGTCGAAATTCTGGGATGTTTCAGGAATGGGAGAATGACGATATCCCTGAACATGTCGAGTTTGGAGATGACGAACTGCTCGTCATCGGGCGTCTGAGGTGTACTTTAGGTGAGCGTCATGCTTCGCTTTGCTGATGCAGGGAAAGCTTACATGTCGGCAAGCATTAAGGCTTCGAATACATCCATCAACTTATCCCAAATGGGCGATACCTCTTCAGTGGTCGAGGACTCAATCTGGCCAACTGCGAAGCGAAGGACGGCAGTGACCTCTTGTATAGCCTCTTTATCAGCTTGGCGCTTCGAAGGAAGGAAGGGCTTACCGTTCGCCAAAGAGGGGGATCTTCATGAAACCGACAAGATGGTGGACATCCGTATCGAAGCCTTATTGGGGTCTCGTATGCCTTCAGTACCTGTACAATCGTGGAATCGTCTAGCTGTAGAGATTTCCCCTTTCGCAGCAATCGATTTATAGACGGCATACAGGCTTTTGAGAGAGCAACATGGCTTGGTCTCCCTTTTTGTACGGGACCGATGACCTCATAGGCAAGCAATGAGAATACGGCGAGGTGCGATAGAATCAATGATGATGCCAGTCTAGTTGATGCGGATAAGAGGTCAAAGATGGCTTTTTGGAGAGGTGACATAACGTCTACATCGGGACGATATTCGGGTGATGTCGAGTATGTCGTTATCGTGCGCAGTACTTCCGTAAATTGGATTTGGCGATCCTCTGTCAGATCGACTTGATCATGCAGTAGAGCCGCAATTCGGACTAGGGCGAGTAGCGATTCTTGTGTGTAGCCTTCTTTCGACTTCAGGGAATCGCCCATATAGATGAATGTCTCCCACACCTGAGCCTTGTCCGACCTGGCCAGGAGGATACTTTCCGATGCCTTGAGTGAGGCGATAGAGACATGGCGGTCGACGGTATCGAATGCTTGTTGGATTCGGACCAGTAGTGTCGTGAACACCTTTTCGAAGGTTGCCAAGCCCGCCAATTTGTCCGAGAAAGCCTTGAATACTGATCCAGTCGAGTTGAGAGCGAGGACTTGTGAATCACCATTCGAAGTCTGCAATAGCGGAAACACAACTCTCCACCATACTTCCTCCCATAAATCTGTCGATAGTGTTCCCCCATAAAGCTCGATACACTTGTACAGTGTCTGCATAGCCGTACTTTGCACTTCTACCCTCGGATCCCTGCCAAGATCAAGAAGCTGGAGCAGGAGTTCCAGCCATAGATCCTTTGAATCAGCTTGTACGGCGTCGGAAACATTCCACATAAGCCCAATGGCGGACAAAGTGATATTGACATCTTCTCTTTGACGACCAAAGAGACCAAGGCAAGTGATACATTGTCGCATCGCGTCGTGGTCGAGGGAGGAGAGAAAATCGGTACAGATCAAATTGAGGGATGGAAAGGCGATACGGACGAGATTTGCATCGCCTCTTGTCGATGCCGCAGGTCGGTTAGGAAGCTCGAGCTGTGAGCGAGTCCGACAAACGTCATTGAGCATACCGAAAATGGTTGTCCAGCCGACTTGTAGTGAATGACCTGAAGATTCGAGAATCTGGTTCAGAGTGTGATAACCGGCTGAACGGACATCGTAGTCGGTCGAGATGAGGTTACTGATGGGGTGCACATCTACCTGTTTTCCCAGAACACCAAACACAAGGGGTTGTATACGATCATCTTTCGCCCTCATCGATCCCAGTAGAATGTCCCCAAGCGTCTCGGAAGCCTGTACTCGTACTGTCGAAGGAGCGTTACCATCCCTTGCTACATTGAGTAGATGTCTAGTGAGGATATCCCATCCGACTTCTGGATCTTTATTGACAAGCCGATTGAGATTCAGCATACCCACTATACGGAGTTTACCGAGACTGAATGATTTTTCGCCAGATTTAGCACTTGATGAAATCGTGATTCCACTTGTTCGCCGACGATTATCGAGACTGGGCGACATAGGAAATGTTGATAGTGTCGGCGTCTGAGACGCTTCCATCAGATTGTTGCCTGCACTGAAACCAATCATTTCCGAGCTTAGTTGACACAGAGCAGAGAGGAAGGTCGTGAACGCCTTATCATCCATTTGCGTCGTCGAGTCGAATAGGACATTGATGGCTATACTGATATCTTCATTGTCGATACCCTCAAATACCTCGGATCGAGGTTCGTCGATCGAATCGCGCGTCCTCAGTGGACTGGATCCAATCCGCGGTGAAGCGCCAGCTGTCGTGCCTCTTCGTGTGACACTAGGTCGCCTGGCCGCAAGCATAAAGACGGCATTCTGCAGTACCTCCAGTACATCATGCCAGGCTGTGTCGAGGTCGCTGGCGAGGTACTTGGCTGTAGTTGTTGTAGCCTTCAGGCAAGCGAGGTTTCGTTCGGAAAGGGAAGGGACTGGTCGTCCGCCAAGCGCAGCCGCCAATCCATCCGAACTGATCACGCTGTCTTTCCTGCCAGCCCCGGTTTCCAGATACGTTTGCATTGCCGAGACTACCGGGGGAGGGACAGCGAATCGCCCAAGGGTGTTGAGGAATGCATTACGTGGCATCCAGAGTGAGAGGGTATTGCAGGCGATAGTGAAATCCTGCAGGGCGGATAGGACTTCAGCGAATAGCGAATCGGAAAGATCGGTGGCCATGGTGAAAGACAAGGCGGCTAGCAAGGCGGGCCAGGCTGACTCGGCCATACCTGAAAGAGTCGCCGAGGGTGTTCTAGCAGCCGAGTATATACCGCTAGCCACCGTGTTGAGAGATTGAAGGGCGAGTAGGTAAATGTACGTCTCAGGTATAAGTGGTGCTTCAGCTTTGTCATGTTGTTCAATCCTGTGCGTCAGTCTACAGTGCTTCTCAATCACGTACAATTTCAGCTTCAAACCAGATTGAGGTCCCAGACCACCTCCCTGAGAACCCATCATCGAGCTGACTGTGTTTACTCCGACGTTGGCCGCGCTCGCGACCATGCCAAATCCGATATCGAGATAACCAGCATTTGGACCTGTTCCTTCGCCCGTAGGTACCCCTAATCCATGCATCTGATCGCTTACTCCGAGTAGATTTGGTTTCTCGCTCATTAACCGACTCAGAGATGTGACAAGTCTGGCGAAAAGTTTCGGTTCGCCTTGACGGTCGTACTGTTCAAATAGGTTTTGTAATAGTTTGTTATCTCCACAGATTCTGATAATCAGCTAAATCGCGACATCGACTTACCCTCTGATTATTTCCAGTGCAAGAACACGAAACCAAGGTTGTACGACCTCCCTCTTGGTTTCATCCTCTCCTTCCCCCATTCCAAGCTTAATGAGTGTCGAGATGTAGACCTCTACCTGACCGGGTAATTGGGCT